>Ga0335074_10008943_pt1 | contig 13948 bp, 14 predicted proteins | sample Lox_Sample_23_FD_206715 | JGI IMG/M metagenome (GOLD analysis project Ga0335074, IMG submission 206715) | Soil microbial communities from Loxahatchee National Wildlife Refuge, Florida, United States - Lox_Sample_2.3 | ecosystem: Environmental > Terrestrial > Soil > Wetlands | place: USA...
GGCACCCACGACGACACCGTCGGCGTGCTCGCAGGCGGCCACGGCCTGGGGCGGGCCCGAGATCCCGAACCCCATTATCACCGGCTTGTCAGTTACGGCTTTGAGGCGCCGGGCCAAAACCGACGAGGACCCTGCCAACGTCTTTCTCTCACCGGTGACACCCATCAGGTTGACGCCGTAGACGAACCCGCGAGCCCGGGCGCAGATCTCGGCCAGGCGCCCATCGGGGGTGACCGGGGCGGCGAGCAGCACCGTCTCCACGCCCTCGGCGGCGGCGGCGGCCTCCCACTCCCCTGACTCCTCCAAAGGAAGATCGGGGACAATGGCACCTCGGGCCCCGGAGGACGCCAGTTCGCTGGCGAAGCGCTTGGTGCCGGCGCGCAGCACCAAGTTGGCATAGGTCATGGCCACCAAGGGCACGGAGATGTCGAGGCCGCGCAGCTGGGCCATGAGAGAAGGCGGCGTCGTGCCCCGCGCCAGGGCGCGCGACGACGCCTCCTGGATGGTCGGCCCGTCCATCATCGGGTCGGAAAACGGCAGCCCGACTTCGACTGCATCCGCTCCGGCCCCGGCCATCGCTTCGAGCAGGGCCAGCCAGTCCTCGCGAACACCACCGGTCACGTAGGGCACGAGCAACTTGCGCCCACGGGCCCGCGCATCGACGAGCGCCGGGCCAAGGGCGGTGCCCAACCGCTCCTCGGGCGCGCCTACCGGCCGCGGCACACTAGTCAGGGCGTACCCTCCGGCCCGGCCGCCAGCAGCCTCATGACATGGTCGGCGTCCTTGTCGCCCCGGCCCGACATGGTAAGCAGCACCGACGAGCCCGCAGGCACCTCGCCGCTCTTGACGGCGCGCACCAGCCAAGCCAGAGCATGGGCGGGCTCCAGGGCGGGGATGATGCCCTCCGTGCGGGCGAGCAGCTGGAGCGCCTCGAGGACCTCGGCATCGGTCGCCGAGCGATAGCTCGCCCAGCCCTGCTCCGACAAGAACGCGTGCTCCGGCCCGATCCCGGGGTAATCGAGCCCGGCCGAGATCGATTCCGCTTCCAGGATCTGGCCGAACTCGTCCTGCAGCAGGTACGAGCGCATGCCGTGGAGCACGCCCGGGACACCCCTCGGGCCCATCGCCGCGCCCCCGGCTGCCTCCACGCCGACGAGCCGCGCCGCGCCACCCACAAAGCCGGCAAAGGTGCCCGCAGCATTACTGCCGCCGCCGACGCAGGCGACGACAAAGTCCGGTGCCCCACCGAGGACGGCCTGGCATTGCTCCCGGGCTTCCGCACCGATTATTGCTTGGAACTCTCGGACCATCCAGGGGAACGGGTGGGGCCCCATGACCGAGCCGATGCAGTAATGGGTCGAGCCGACGGTGGCCACCCAGTCACGGAGCGCCTCGTTGACGGCGTCCTTGAGCGTCCGGCTCCCCGAGGTCACGCAGCGCACTTCCGCCCCCAAAAGGCGCATACGGAACACGTTGAGCTCCTGGCGCTCCATGTCGACCTCGCCCATGTAGACCGTGCATTGCAGGCCAAAAAGAGCAGCCGCGGTGGCAGTGGCCACGCCGTGCTGCCCGGCGCCGGTCTCGGCGACGAGGCGGCCCTTACCCATTTCCAGGGTGAGAAGTCCCTGCCCCACGACGTTGTTTATCTTGTGGCTGCCGGTGTGGTTGAGGTCTTCGCGCTTGAGCAGGACCCGGACACCCAATTGGCTCGACAGGTTGCGACATTCGGTAAGGGCGCTCGGGCGGCCCCCATACTCGTGGAGCACGTCGTAGTAGCGCTGCTTGAACTGGGGATCGGACCACGCCGTGCGGAAATCGCGCTCCAATTGCTGGCACGCCGGCACGAGCGCCTCGGGCACGAACCGCCCGCCGAACCTGCCGAACCAACCGTCCGCGTCGGGCTCGCCCATGGGCCGGAGGCCGGGCGCGCTCACCCGCGAGTCACTCGTCGTCGGCCCAGTCGTAAGGCGCCACAAAAGAGCTCTCGGGCACGGGCGCCTGTTCGGCCGCGGCCAACTCGGCCTCTGCCCGGCGGGCGGCCTCCACAAAAGCCTTCACTTTCATGGGGTCCTTGACACCCGGCGAGGCCTCAACACCCGAGGTGGCGTCTACGCCCCAGGGCTTGGCACGGGCAATGGCAGTGGCGACGTTGCCGGAGTGGAGACCGCCGGCCACGATCAGCTTCTGGCCCTCGGGCAGGTCCCCCGTCAGCGCCCAGTCAAAGACATGCCCAGAGCCCGGGTTCGGGGCGTCGAGCAAGATGGCGTCGGCCCCGTACTCGGCGGCGCGGGCGACGCGGGCGTCCCCCGCGGGCAAGGCCTTGATCACCATTGGGACACGTTGGCGGATCCATTGCACCTCGTCGGGGGTTTCGCGCCCATGGAGCTGGGCCGCCCCGAGCCCAGCCGAGTAAACGAGCTCGACCACCCGGCGAGGGGCGTCATCGCGAAATACACCGACTGCCAGCACGTCCTCGCGGGGCAGGCGCTTGACGATGTCCGAGACGCGTTGGGCCGAAATCTGGCGGGGAGACGGCGCAAATACGAAGCCAACGGCATTGGCGCCCATGGCAACAGCCAAAAGAGCGTCGTCTTCGGAGGTGGTGCCACAGATCTTGATCAGCACACGCCGGCCCCCAGCAACGCGCCCAGGGCAGCCCCCGGGTCGGCGGCAGTCACGAGCGCCTCCCCCACCAAGACGGCGTCAAATCCGGCCTCGGCCAGGCACAGGGCATCATCGCGGGTACGGATACCCGATTCGGCCACCCTCATCACCTGGCTTGGCAAGGTGGCGGCGACGCGCACTGCGCGGTCCCTGTCCACCTCGAAGGTCCCAAGGTCGCGCTGGTTCACGCCCAACAGCGTTGTGCCGGCGCTCAGGGCCTGCTCGGCCTCGTCCTCGTCGTGCACTTCGACGAGGGCTTCGATGCCCAAGTGGCGGGCCAGGTCGAGGAGCTCACGCAGCTCCGGGCTCGAGAGCGCGCCAACGATGAGCAGCACGGCGTCGGCGCCCATGATGCGGGCGTCGCAGACATCGGCCGGGCTGACCGTGAAGTCCTTGCGCAGCACCGGCAGCCCAACAGCGGAACGCGCCGCGGCCAGGTCGGCTGGCGACCCGGCGAAGAACTCGGCGTCGGTGAGCACCGATAGGCAAGCGGCTCCGGCACTCTCATAGGTCTTGGCCAGCTTGGCGGGGTCGAGATCGGGCGCCAGGCCTCCCTTGGACGGGCTGCGCCGCTTCACTTCGGCGATGACCGCCAACCCCCCGGGCGGGCGCGCAGCTCTCAGCCCGGCCGCGAACGGTCGCACCGGCGGGCATGCCTCCGCCTGGCGCACGAGGGCGCTCAAGTCGCGCTCATCAGCCGCGGCCTTGGCGCGATGGGCGGCCAGTATCTTGTCGAGGTACGTCGGCACTTGGCCTCAGCGTAGCCCGAGCACGCGATCCGCCCCTGCTGTTCACCAATCCTTCACTGGTAGCTGGCATGCTTAGCGGTATGGCCGCTGATCTCGGCACCATCGTGGTAGTGGAGGACGATACCAACATCGCCGACCTGGTCGACATGTACCTGCGCGGGGAGGGTTACCGGGTCATCCAGGCAGGCACGGGCGAGGCCGGGCTGGCGGCCATCGAGCGCGAGCGCCCGCGGATGGCGATCCTGGATGTCAGCCTGCCCGGCGGGATGGACGGCCTGGAGGTATGCCGGCGGGTACGGGCGAGCCGTTCGCTACCGGTGCTCATGCTGACCGCCCGCGACAGCGAGGTGGACCGCGTGCTCGGGCTGGAGATGGGCGCTGACGACTACGTCACCAAACCGTTCTCACCTCGCGAGCTGGTCGCCCGCGTGCGGGCGATCTTGCGGCGCTCGGACGGCGCAGGCGCCGAACGGAGCGAAGTCCTCATGGCGGGCAACGTCGAGGTGGACGTGGTGCGGCGCGAAGCGCGCATCGCCGGCGAGGTGGTGCCGCTCGCCTCCAAAGAGTTCCAGCTCCTGGTCTTCCTCGCCGAAAGGCCGGGCCGGGCGCTGTCACGCCAGCAGCTGCTGGACGGGGTCTGGGGGACCGGTTGGTACGGCGACGACCGGACCGTGGACGCCCACGTGCGCCAGCTGCGCAAGAAGCTGGGCGATGCCCTGCCCCTGAGCACCGTGTGGGGCATGGGCTACCGGCTCGGCTGAGCGGCATGCCCGCGTGGCTGCCGGCGCACAGTAGGCTGCCCGCACCGCAGCGCGGCCAGGCCGCCACGGCATAGGAGGGAAGGCCCCAATTGCGCCGGCGCATCAGCCTCACCATGGCCGCCATGGTCGTCGGTGCGCTCGTGCTGGTCGGCCTGGCGACATTGGGCCTGACCCAGCTGGACAGCATCCACCAGACCCAGGCCCAGCTCGTGACCGAGACCCAGAACCTGGCCAGCGGCGTCCAGGACGAGCTCGGCAACGGCCGGCGCCACGACGAGCTGGACGTACTGCAGAAGTTGGTGAGCGTGCTCAAAGGGCCGTTCGAGCAGCAGGGCGAGGTGCTGGCGGCGAGCAGTACGGGCACGACGCTGACCTTCCTCAACCCGCTCGACCCCGCACAGCGTGCCGCCCTGCCGAGTGGCTTGACGTCGTCCGATCTCGAGTCCTCGGAGAACTTCGTCCAGGGCTTGCCCGTCAGCGGCAACATCGGCCGCCTGGTGTGGGCCGCCATCCTCATAAACACGCCCATCCCGGTCGGGCCGGGAAAGTACATCAACGCGGTCGTGGTGCTGACCAGGAGGGCTCCTTCGGGGTTGGGCACCGCAGGGACGTGGTTCGCCCTAGCCTCGGCCGCCACGGTCGTTGTAGCCCTCTTGGCCGCCGACCGCCTGGGAAGGCGCCTGGCCCGCCCCTTGAAGCGCACTGAGGAGGTTACGAGCCGGATTGCTGCCGGCGACCTGGCAGCTCGCGTGCAGATCTCCCAGCGCGAGGGCCACGAGCTGGTGTCGCTTGCCAACAGCGTCAACCAGATGGCCGCCAGCCTGGCGCGCGCGCAACGTACCCAGCGCCAGTTCCTCATGTCGGTGTCGCACGACCTGCGCACGCCGCTCACCTCGATCCGCGGCTTCGCCGAGGCGCTGGCCGACGGCACGGCCACCAATGTCGAGCACGCCAGTGACATCATCCTGTCCGAAGCCCGCCGCCTCGAGCGCCTGGTGGCAGACCTGCTCGAGCTCGCCAAGCTCGAGGCCGGGACGTTCAACCTCAACTGCATGGCCGTCGACCTGTCGGAGGTGGTGGCGGAAGGGGCGCAGGCGTTCGAGCCGGCCGCCGACGGGCTCGGCCTGCGCGTCGAGCTGGACACCGCGCCGGCGGGCACCGCCATGTGCCAGGCCGACCCGGACCGGCTGGCTCAGGTGGTCTCGAACGTGGTGGAAAATGCTTTGAAGTACGCGAGGTCCACCGTGCGTGTCTCGACCGCCTGCCCCGCGCTCGACAGGCAGGGAGCGACGGGCCAGGCAGTGCTCTACGTGGAAGACGACGGGCCGGGCATCGCGCCCGAGGACCTGGACAAGGTCTTCCAGCGGCTCTTCCAGTCGGCGTCGGCGGCGTCGCGCAAGCTGGGCTCGGGGCTCGGCTTGGCTATCGTCGAGGAGCTGGTTTCGGCTATGGGGGGCCGCGCCTGGGCGGAGTCCCCCCTCGGCCAGCACGGAGGCACACGTATGGTCATCGCGCTACCAGCGGCGGGCCCACTTTCCGTGGCCACCCCCAATGGCAAGGCAAATGTGGCGGCCGACCGGTCCGCACCGGCCACCCACAGCTAAATATTCGACGGTAAAGCCGTCCCAGGCCCGCGCCGGCGCAACATGGGGGCGCCCACGTTGCCGCTAGCGGGCGACGAAGCGGCGCCCTCTATGACAAAACCGGCGTCGGTGATCATCTGCCTGTCCGTCCCACCGGCGGCGCCCTCCGATGTCAAATAATCGCCCAAGAAGATCGAGTTCGCGATGTGCAGCGCGAGGGGCTGCAAGCCGCGCAAGTGCATCTCGCGGCCTCCAGCCATGCGCAACTCAGCCGCCGGGAACATAAAGCGGAACATTGCCAGCACGCGCAAGCAATAGCCTGGGGTGAGCTCCGAACGGCCGGCAAGTGGCGTACCGGGGAACGGCATGAGGAAATTCACCGGTACTGAGCTCGGCTCCAGCTCACGCAGGCCGAGGGCGACCTCGACGAGCTGCCCCGGTGTCTCGCCCATCCCGACGATCACGCCCGAACAGGGCGAGAGGCCCGCTGCCGCAGCTCGGCGCAAAGTGCCCACCCGGTCGGCGAAAGTGTGCGTGCTGCAGATGTTCCCATAGTGCGAAGAGGCCGTGTTGAGGTTGTGGTTGTAGGCGTCTACACCGGCACTCTTCAGGCGCTCCGCCTGACCGCCGCTCAACAACCCAAGACAGGCACAGATTTCGAGCTCCGGGCGTCGCTCCCGGATAGCCGAAGCAGTCAGGGCGACGCGGTCGATGTCACGCTCGGACGGGCCTCTCCCGCTCGCCACGAGGCATACTCGCCGTGCTCCCGAGGATGCCGCCCGCTCGGCCTCGGCCAGGGCGACCGCGGGGTCGAGCCAGTTGTACGCGAGCACACCCGACGCCGAGCCGCGCCGTTGCGAGCAGTACGAACAGTCCTCACCACACAAGCCGCTCTTCATATTGACCAGGTAGTTGAGCTTGACGCGGTTCGAAAAAAAGGTGCGGCGGACCCAACCGGCCGCCGCCACCAAGTCCAACAAGTCCTCGTCGGCCACCCGCAAAACAGCCAAGGCCTCGGCCGCCGAAAGGCTCTCCCGGTCGACCGCGCGCTCGGCCAGGGTATCGAACCACTGCATCCTCATACGACGACCCTAGCCACTCACAATGCGACCGCGACCTTTCTTGGTGACGGCAAGGACGAGCAGCTAGCCTGGCCTGATGCGTGCCGGCGAGCTTTTCGAGATCCGCAGTGGGAGCCGCCGCGCCGTCGTCACCGAACAGGGCGCGACCTTGGCCCAGGTGACCTGGGACGGCACGGACCTCCTCGCCCGCCCGGGTGACGGCCAGGGAGACGAAGACTACTTCGCGGCACACGGAGCCTACGGCCAAGTCCTTGTCCCTTGGCCCGGACGAGTCGCCAATGGCGCCTACGAATATGACGGCGCCCAGTACCAACTACCAATAAACGACGCGCAGTGGCACAGTGCCATACATGGCCTCGCGAGATGGCTGGCTTGGCAGCCGGTAGAACGCTCGGCCGACCAGGTGACGTTGCAATGCCGGTTGCTCGCCGACCTTGGCTACCCGTTCCCGCTCCGCTTCGAGCAGTGCTACCGCTGGGGGGCGGACAGCCTCGATATTTCTTTTAGCGCCGAGAACATCGGCTCGCAGACGGCCCCGTTCGGCTACGGCTGCCACCCCTACCTGCACGCTGGCGGAGATAACGTAGACGGCGACGAACTGCAGGTGCCGGCGCGCAGCTACCTCGAGTACGACGGCATCCACCCTACGGGGCGCGCCCTGACGGTCGCGGGCTCCCCGTACGACTTTCGGAGCGGCCGCCCCATCGGGGCGGATGCGCTCGATGTGACTTTATGCGACCTCGACCGGGACGAGGAAGGACGTGCGAAAGTTTTGTTCCGGCGGAAGAACGACAGCCTGACAGTGACCTGCACATACTCTGAACCAATTGCTTTCGTACAATTGTTCACCGGCGACACGCTGCCGAGCGCGCGCCGCAAGGGAATTGCAGTCGAGCCCTATACCAGCGCACCGGGAGCATTTAACAACCATATCGGGCTCATGCATTTGAGCCCCGGGGCCTCGCTGCAGGTGCACTGGTCACTGAGCATTTGAGCGGGCCAATCCCGCCAGGCGGGAAGGCGCAGCACGCTCCAAGGCGATGACGCCCGCCAAGAGCACAACGGCTACACAGAACAGGGCCGGCCCGTACTCCCCCAAGCCGTAGCGCTGGAACACGAGCCCGAAGATGGCCGAGATGATGGAGCCTCCGAGGCCGGCGGCCCCGATCTGCCAGCCGATCACGTGGTGGCTGATCTCGTCCCCCACGCGCGCCGGGGTCAGGGCGACGAGCGCCGGGAACACCCCGGCCAGGGCAGCGCCCAACACCGCCAGGGCGAGCAGGGCAACGATGTCGGCCGGGCGCCACCAGACGACGCCGGCAGCCCCGAGCGCCGTCACGCACCCCCAGCGCACGATGGCGGCAGGCGGCGGAGGGCGCTTCGGGACGGCGAGCGCGAACCGGAACAGAGTCAACGCGCCCCAATAACCGAAGGTGGCCAGGCCGGTGGCACCAGCGTCAAGGTGGAGGGGGCCGCGGTCAAAACTTGGTCCCCATTGGCCCGCGCCGGCCTCCAAGCCGACGTAGACCATGAACACCACGAGCCCGAGCCCTACCAGGTAGACCAGGCGGCCGCGGCTGGCAGGGGGGGTTGCCGCTGGCGGCGGCCGGGGGGGTGGGTGCTCCTCAGCTGGGCTCGGGACAGGCTCCTTCCGGCGCCGCTCGAGCAGCGACCACCCCGCCAGCACCGCGAGCTCGATGACGACCAGGGCCGTGTACGAGGCGCGCCACGAGCTGGCGAGCAGCGCGGCAGTGACCATGAGCGGCCCGATGCTGGTGCCGACACCGTAGCCGCCGTGCAAGACATTGAGCACCCGGTTGCGGCCGGACAGGGCGATAACAGTGTTCACCGAGCTGTCGAAGAGCCCGGCAGCCAGGCCAATGGCCGCTCCGGAGGCCACGAATGCCCAAAAAGCCGGCGACAGGGCGATGCCCGCGGCGCCGAGCGCCCCAAACGTGGCGCCGAGCATGAGCGTCAGCCGGTAGCCCGCCCGCGACAAGAGCACTCCTGCCACGAGGGCGCTGGCCAGGGCACCGAGGGTGCCGACCAGCAGGAACAGGCCGAGGTCGGCCAGTGGGACGCCGAAGCTGTGGCGCAAGACCGGCCAGGCCGTGCCAATCATGCCATCGGGCAGGCCCAATGTGACAAAGGTGCACATGCAAAGCACGTCGAAAGCACGCCGCGGCGCTCCTGGCGCCAGGCGGCCGGCCGAAGTCACGAAGCAGCGGCAAACAGGGGCAAGCGGTGGACAACGGCTGATGCCAGACCGTCGCCCACGACCAAACCGGCACCCGGCTCCACAGCCCGGCTGGCGTAACCCAGCCCCACCCAGCCCCGGGCGGGCGAGCGGGCCATGCTGGTCAGGCGGCCTACCTCCTTGCCGTCGTCGCCGTTGAACAACGGCGTGCCGGGCGCGGCCGGCCCAGAGAGCAAGAGGCCGCGCAGGCGGCGGGGCACGTTGCTACCTCGGGAGTCGATCCGCGCGACCAGTTCTTGGCCGGTGTAGCAGCCCTTGGTGAAGCTGACGGTCGCTTCGACGAGCCCGGCTTCGGCGGGGATGGTGCGCTCGTCGAGCTCGGCACCGTGGCGAGGAAAGCCGGCTTCGATGCGGGCCGCCTCGTGGTCCTCGGCCGTCGCCGTCGCCAGCGGCTCCGGGAGCTGCGGCGCCTCACCAGCCAGGTCGTAGCCGACGAGGCCGGACCAGCGGAACGGGATGGCGAGACCCGCGGGCGCGGGCGCCAATGGCCCGCGCACGGCGAGCACCTGCCAGTCGAGCTGGTCCACGTCGGCTTTGGTGCGCAGCCGGAAGCGCAGGAGCCTATGGACCAGCGTTGCGCCCATACCCCTGTCGCTGTCCAGGACGAACTCGTTGTCGCCAAGGCGCGTGCAGCGCACGAAGACGTCCAGCTTTCCTTGCGGTTGCAGGACGAGCGACCAGGCCGTGCCCCCCGGGGCGAGCTGGGCAACGTCCTGGCTGAGTTGGCCCTGCAGGTAGCGCTCGGCGTCGGGGCCGGCCACGCGGACAAAGTCACGCGCCCATCCCGCACTGACCAGGGCGGCGCCGGCGATAATGGCGCCGTAGCCGCCCCCGGCGGCGGGCTCAGGCATGGGGGGCGCGAGCGCGGGCGGTTCAGGCACGGGGAGGTTCTGTCCCGAGCGAGCGGGCGGCGGCGATGCGCCGCGCCCCGGGTATGGCGGCGAGCAGGGCGGCGGCCTTGTTACGGCACTCGAGGTCCTCGGTGTCGGGCAGGCTATCCGCAACGATGCCGGCCCCGGCCTGGACGCTCGCCTGCCCGCCGGGCCCCACGAGCATGGTGCGGATAGCGATGGCGGTGTCGAGGTTGCCCGAGAAGTCGATGTAGCCGACCACCCCGGCATAGGGGCCACGCCGGGCCGGCTCGAGCTCGTCGATGATCTCCATGGCGCGCACCTTGGGGGCCCCTGACACGGTCCCGGCCGGCAACGTGGCCCGCAGTACGTCGACCGGGCCCAATCCCGGCCGGACCTGGCCCGATACCTGCGAGGTCAGGTGCATCACATGGCTGTAGCGCTCCAGGGTCATGAGCTCGTCCACGGTCTCGCTCCCGAACTCGACGACGCGGCCGACGTCGTTGCGGGCCAGGTCGACGAGCATGACGTGCTCGGCGCGCTCCTTGGGGTGCTCGACCAGTTCGGCAGCGAGCCGGCGGTCCTCGGCCTCGGTACGCCCGCGCCGCCGGGTGCCGGCAATAGGCCGCGAGATGACTCGGCCGTCCCTGACCCGGACCATCGGCTCGGGGGAGGACCCGACCAGGGCCAGTTCGGGGTACTGCAGCAGGTACATGTAGGGGCTCGGGTTGACCTGGCGCAGCGAGCGGTACAGGTCGAGTGGCGTCGCGCCGAGCTCAACGTCGAAGCGCTGAGCCAGCACCACCTGGAAGATGTGGCCCGCGTAGATGTACTCCCGGGCCGTTTCCACGGCGGCGTGGTACAGCTCGCGTGACGTTCGGCGCCGCGCCTCGGGCGCCTGGTCCTCCCGGTCGGGCGGCTCTATGACGGGCTCGTCTATCGGCTTGGCCCCTTCGGCGGCGAAGTCCTCGAGCCGGCTCACGGCCCAGTCGTACAAAGCGGCCAGGTCGTGAGCGGACGAGCCGGCCGGCACGGGCACAGCCTCGACCAGGGTGACACGCTGGCGCCAGGCGTCGTAAGCAGCGATCTGGCCGGCGACGGAGATAATCGCGTCGGGGTAGCCAAGCTCGTCGGGCGGGGCGGCTGGCAAGTGCTCGACCTCGCGCACCACGTCGTAGCCGAGGTACCCGACGAGGCCGCCGTGCAGGGGGGGCAGGCCCTCGAGCGGCGGCGACTTGTAATGGGCGAGCAGGGCCTCGACGGCTGCCAACATCCCCCCGCCCCCAGCTACCTCCACCGGCACCGAGCCTTCCACCGACACGATGCCCTGGCGCAAGCTGAGCGTCGCCGATGGCCGGCGGCCGATGAAAGACCAGCGGCCCCAGGTGCCCGCGTGTTCGACGGACTCGAGCAGGAAGCCAGGCTCGTCACCGACCAGGCGGGCGAACGCCGCCACGGGAGTGGTCAGGTCGGCGAGGAGCTCCCGCCAGACCGGGACGATGCTCCACTGCCGGGCCAGGTCGATGAACTCGTCCCGGCCCGGGCGGACCGCTTTAGGCACGGCCGGCCGCCATGCCAAAGGAACGGTAGAAGCAGCTGCGGCTGCCCGTGTGGCAGGCCCCCGCGCCTTCTTGCTCGACGACGAACAACAACGTGTCACCGTCGCAGTCGTAATAGGCCGCACGGACCCACTGCCGGTCGCCTGAAGAATCGCCCTTGCGCCAACGTTCCTGGCGGCTGCGGGACCAAAACACGGTGCGGCCGGACTCGAGGGTCTCTCGCAGCGCGTCCTCGTTCATCCACGCCATCATCAGGACCAGACCGGTGTGCTCTTCCTGCACGATGGCGGGTACCAGCCCATCGGCGTTGTACTTGACGGCGGACAGCTGTTCGGGCGTGGCGGAGATGGGCGTGGTCACAGGCATTCGCCCATGCTATAGACGGCTCAACCGCCTGCCATCGCCCCTATGACGACGAACGGCTCGCGGCCGGCGGCAACCCCTGGCGGCAGCGGCTCGTCGGGACTGGCGTTGGACAGGTCCTCCTCGCCCACGTAAAAGCGGATGAAGGCGCGGCGCCGGGCAGACGCGCGGTCCCGTGTGGTGCCGGCCAAAGCCGGGTGGGACCGCTCGAGCGCGTCCAGGACCGAGCGCTGGGTGACATCGCCTGGGACCTCAACGGTTATCTCGCGTGCCACCTGGGCCAGTTCGCGCAATGGGGCCGGCAAACGCACCCGCACCGGGGAGGTTGCCGGCGTCACGGCAGCGTCGGGCGTCACGGCAGGGTCTGGGCCTCCACCGACAGTACGGCCGGCAGGTCCCGCACCGCCGCCACCCAGTTGTCCCCGCCATCTGCGGAGGCGTAAACCTGCCCGCCGGTGGTCCCGAAGTAGACGCCACAAGGGCTCATGCCGTCGACGGACATCGCGTCGCGCAGCACGTCCACGTAGCAGTGAGCCTGTGGTAGCCCCCGGGTAAGCGGCTCCCACTCGTCACCGCCCGTGCGCGACCGGTAAACCCGCAATTTGCCCTCCGGCGGGAAGTGCTGGGAGTCGCTCGTGATCGGCACAACGTAAACCGTCTCAGGCTCCTGCGAGTTGACGGCGATGGCGAAGCCGAAATCGCTCGGCAGGTTGCCGCTCACTTCTCGCCATGTGTCCCCGCCGTCGTCGCTGCGCATCACGTCCCAATGCTTTTGCATGAAAAGCACGTCGGGGGTGGTCGGGTGCATGGCGATCTTGTGCACGCAGTGGCCGACCTCGGCATCGGGGTCGGGCAGGACGCCTCCCGACAGCAACCCCCGGTTGGCGGGGCGCCAAGTTTGGCCGCCGTCATCGCTGCGGAGCACGCCTGCCGCCGAAATGGCGACCACGATCCTGGCCGGTTGCCCGGAGCTGAGCACGATCGTGTGGAGGCAGAGGCCGCCGGCCCCTGGCTGCCAGGAGGCCGCGGTCGAGTGCTGGCGCAGGCCGGTCAGCTCCTCCCAGCTTTCGGCGCCGTCAGTGGAGCGGAAGAGCGCGGCGTCCTGGGCGCCGGCATAGACGGTGCCGGCATCGTGCAACGATGGCTCGAGGTGCCAGATGCGGGTGAACTCCCACGGCCGCTTGCTGCCGTCGTACCACAAGTGCTCGCCGACGTCGCCGTGGTAGGTAAAGTCGTTCCCCACCGCCGTCCATGTTTGGCCGCCGTCGTCCGAGCGCTGCAGGACCTGGCCGAACCACCCGCTCGTCTGCGAGGCGTAGATGCGGTCAGGGTCCACCGGCGAGCCGATCATGTGGTAGATCTCCCAGCCGGCAAAGAACGGGCCCTGTACGTCCCAATCCTGGCGCTTGGCGTCCGCCGTGAGGACGAAACCGCCCTTGCGCGTGCCTACGAGAAGCCTCACGGTGCTCATCGCTTAAAGGTACAGGCCGGTGCTGTCGTCCACCCGTTCAGCCGCGACGGCATGGATGTCTCGCTCGCGCAGGATCAGGTAGTTGTCGCCCTGCACTTCGACTTCGAAGCGGTCCTCGGGGTTGAACAGCACCTGGTCGCCGGCCTTGATGGCCCTGACATGAGGCCCTGTGGCGACAACCTCCGCCCACGACAACCGCCGCGGTATCTCTGCGGTGGCAGGGATAAGGATGCCGGACTTGGACTTGCGCTCCCCTTCGGACCGCGGGATCTGCACCAACAGCCGGTCCGCCAGCATCTGGATTGCCTGCTTGGGCGAGCCGGGGTCGTTGGGGGCCATCTCCGGCAAGCTAGTCGCCTCCGGCGGGCGACGGGGGCCACGTTCCCGGTTGCGGCCCGCGCTGCACAGGGCGGACGGTAACGCCGGCCGCAGCCAGCTGCGCCTTCGCTGCGGCCACCGTAACCTCGCCGAAGTGGAAGATCGACGCCGCCAGCACAGCGTCAGCCCTGCCCAGCACGGCACCGTCGACGAGGTCTCGCAGGGAGCCCACTCCCCCGCTGGCCACGACCGGGATACCGGTCTCTTCGACCACCCGCCGGGTGAGCTCG
>Ga0335074_10008944_pt1 | contig 13947 bp, 15 predicted proteins | sample Lox_Sample_23_FD_206715 | JGI IMG/M metagenome (GOLD analysis project Ga0335074, IMG submission 206715) | Soil microbial communities from Loxahatchee National Wildlife Refuge, Florida, United States - Lox_Sample_2.3 | ecosystem: Environmental > Terrestrial > Soil > Wetlands | place: USA...
GGGCTCGCCACGGCCCCTCGCGCGGCGAGCGGCTACCTGGGGCCGTCGTCCGGCGCGATCGCGGGAAGCGGCGCCGGCGGCCGAGCCGTGGTCGGTGCCACCCGCGTCGCCGGGAGCGCGGCGGCCCCCGCGGCGGCCCCGTTGGCCGCGGTCGAGCTGGTCGGTCACGGAGCGGCCCACCTGGTCCGCCACATCGCGACGCGGGCGCGAGGCCCCGCCGGCGGGCCGTCGCACCTTCCCCCGTTCCGGGGCGGAGGGAGCGGATGAGATGGGGGAACCGGAGTCGGCCGGGCCCACGGTCGTGCTGCCGGAGCGCCTCGACCGCCGCCTCCGGTTCGGCCCCTTCCCGTCGGCCCGCGACGGCCTCAAGTTCGTCCTCTACGCGGCGGTCGGGGCGCTCGTCGCGCTGTTCGCGAGCCCGTACGTCTGGCTCCCGATCGTGGGCGTCGGGTTCGCGGTCTCCGTGTACCGGCCCGACGGCGAAGGGCTCGACGGCCGGCTCGTCGCGTTCGTGCGGTGGCAGGGCCGGCGGCGTCGGGAGGCGCCGATGAGGCCGGGCCCGGTCGGACCGGCGATCCGACGCGGCCTCGCGCGGCCCCCGACCGGCGGCACCCTCGCCGTGGTGCGGACGGGCGGCGTGCCGCTCGCCTACCTGCCGCCGACGGAGCTCGAGCGGCGATTCGCCCAGTTCCGCGACCTCCTGAGGGAGCTCGACGGTTCGTTCGCGTGGGTCGTCGGCGTCGAGCCGATGCGGCCGTCCGCCGTGGCTCCGGCCGCCCGGAGCGGGGAGCGAGCGGACGGCGCCGCCCGCGCCGGGTATGCGGAGCTCGTCGAGGTCCTCTGCCGGCGGCGCTCGCTCCGCCGGGTCGACTTCGTGCTCACCGACCCCCGACCCGAGGCCGCGGGGATCGCGGAGACCGAGCGGAAGGTGCGGCGCGTGACGGAAGGCCTCGCCGCGCTCGGGCTCCGCCCCCGTCGCCTCAAGGGCCGGGCCCTCCACGACGCGGTGCGCGGCGTGGACGCGAGCGCGGGGCGGGAGGCGGCATGAGCCGCCCCGCCGCCCTCGCGGCCCCGCTCGACTTCGAGGTCGTGGGGGCGGCCGCGGGCTGCGCGGTGGTCGCGGGCGGGCTCTCCCTCGTCCTCCCGTTCCTCGTCGCCCTCACGGGCGCGCTCGCCGCGATCGCCGTCGCCGGGTTCGCGGCCGTCGTGCGGGCCGCGGGCGCGTCGGCCCGGGAGCTGCGGCGCCCCGGCCCGGTGCTCGCGTTCGCGGCGCTCGGCGGCGGCGGCGCGCTCTTCCTCGGCGCCCCGCCCCCGCTCCACGCGGCCCGCGGCGTGCTGCTCGGCGTCGCGCTCGTCCCGCTGGCGTTCGCGGCGCGGTCGGTCCCCCGGCCGATCGGGGGGAGCGCCCGATGAGCCGCCCGCGCGAGCGGGACCCGCGCGGACCGGGGGAGGGAGCGACGTACCGTCGGGAGGGGATCCGGTTCCGCGCGCCGGTGCTGACCCCGCGGTTCCCGTCCGAGGTCCCGTTCGGGTTCGTCGGCCGGCTCCTCCCGACGACCGAGCCGATCGAGCTGCGCCTCGAGGCGCACCGGCTCTCGACCGGCGAGGCGCTGCGCCTCCTGCACGGCGCGCGGGCGGTCGTGGAGGCCGAACTGGCCCACGGGGCGACCGAGATCGGGCCGGAGCTCGATGCCGAACGGGCCAGCGCGGAGGAGCTGGGGCGCGCCCTCGCCCGCCGCACCCAGGAGCTGTGGAAGGTCGGAGCGGTCTGGATCGCGAACGGGCTCTCGCGGCCCCGGGCCGAGGCGGTCCGGCTCCGGCTGATCGAGCGGCTGCAGGGGCTCGGCTTCCGGGCGCGGATCCCCCGCTACGAGGTCGCGGAGGCGGTCCGGCCCGCGTCGCTGACGGGCGCCGAGCCGCGCCCGACCGGCTACTGGCAGACCCTGCCGACCGACGGGGTCGCGGCGCTCTTCCCGTTCGCGGACGAGACGATCGTCGAGCCGGGCGGCGTGCTCGTCGGCCTCGGCCTGGCCGATGCGAGCCCCGTCTTCCTCGATCGCTGGGCCCACGGCAGCTACTCGTGGGGGATCTTCGGCGCCACGGGGGCGGGCAAGTCGTTCACCGCGGGGCTGCTCGTGCTGCGGAGCCTGTGGACCCGGCCCGAGACGGAGGTGGTCGTCCTCGACCCGCTCGGCGAGTACGGGGCCCTCGTGCGGGCGCTCGGCGGAGAGGTCATCGACCTCGCGGCCGGGCGGTCCGGCCGCCTCAACCCGCTCGATCCGGTCACGACGGGCGGCGACCGGCGCGAGAAGGCGGCGCGCGTCGCGGCCATGCTGCGGGCGCTGTTCCCCAGCCTGCTCGACGAGGAGGCCGCCGCGCTCGACGCCGCGGTGCACGGGCTGATGGCCGATCGCGACCGGGTGCCGACCCTCGCCGACCTCGTGCGTCGCGTGACCGAGGGACCGGGCGCGGGGGGCCGGCTCGCCGCGCTCCTCGCCGTGTTCGCGTCGGGGTCGCTCGCGTACCTCGACGGACCGACGACGATCCACCCGACGGCCCCGCTGGTCGCGGTGAGCTTTCGCGGGGTGCCGGCCGACCAGCTCCCGTTCCATCTTGCCTACGTGCTCGACTGGGCGTACGGGCGCCTCCGAGACCGACCCGGCCCGAAGCTGCTCGTGATCGACGAGGCGCATCTCCTCGCCCGCCACCGGCCGACCGCGGAGTTCCTCGACCGCACGGTGCGGCACGTCCGCCACTTCGACGCGGGGGTGATCGTCGTCTCCCAGAGCCCCGAGGACCTGCTGCTCGAGCCGAGCGGCCGATCGCTGCTCCGGAACCTGTACGCCGTCGCGCTGCTGCGGCTGCCCGAGGTGTCGAACGAGGCCCGCGCGTTCCTCGGCCTCTCCGGCGCCGAGGCGGAGTGGCTCCCGAAGGCGCGGCTCCCAAAGGAGTGCGGCTACGCGGAGTCGCTTTGGCGGATCGGGGATCTCCACCTGCCGCTCGCGATCGTCGCCTCCACCCCCGAGTTCCAGTTCCTCTCCGCGGCGCTGGGCGCGGGGCCGGTCGCCGGACCGGACGATGCCGCTCGAAGCGGGAGTTTATGAGGGGCGGAGGGCCGGCGTACCGCGTGGTCGCGGAGGCCACGGTCGAAGGGCCGGCCCGCCGCCGGGCGAGCTGGAGCCTCAAGTCGATCGTCGAGGACGTCGCGGGACGGCCGATCGGCGACCTCCAGGATCCCGACCGGCCGGTCCACCCGTACCTGAAGGGAAAGATCGCCCCGCCCGAGCCGCGGACGGCCCCGGACGAACCGCCGTACGATCCGATCGACCAGCTGTACCCCCCGCTCCGGGGCGCCGGGGGGCGCGCGTTCCACGGACCCGAGCACGAGCACCACGCCGAGACGCTCGACCGCCACCGGCCCCCCGCCGGCGGCCGACGGCCCGGCCCGCTCCAACGGCCCGAGCGGCTGTACCTCCACTATCTGCTGCTGCACATCGACCGGCTCAGCGACTCCGGACTGCGCTACCTTCGGACCGCCGTCGACGAGGAGGTCGCGCACCGGACCGCCGCGCGCGGGTCGGCGGCCGGGGCGCCGGCGGCCGGCGCGGCGGAGAGTACCCCTCCGCCCGCGCCGTAGCGACGAGCGCCCGGAAGACGGCCGGGTCGCACTCGACGCCGATCGCGTTCCGGCCCCACCGCGCGGCCGCCCAGAGCGTGGTGCCGGTCCCGGCGAACGGGTCGAGCACCGTGTCGCCGACGACCGAGAACATCCGGACGAGCCGTTCGGGCAGCTCGGGCGGGAACGCGCCGGTGCGCCCCGCCCCGCGGTCCTGCCGGGCCCCGCGGACGTCCGCCCAGATCTGGCTGAACCACGCGTCGCGTTCCGTGCGGGCGTAGCGGCTCTCCGCCCGCCGGGGGTCGTGCGGCGCGAACCGGCGCAGCGGCCCGTTCCGAAAGAGGAGGACGAACTCGCAGTCGAGCGTGACGTACGCGTTGGGCGGGAGGAACCCCGAGCCGAGGAACGCGTTCGGCTTGTTCGTCGGCTTCTTCCACAGGACGTACGGGAGCGGGGTGAACCCCGCCCGGGCCGCGGCGACCGTCGTCTCGGCCGCGTTGGGCCACAGGCGGAACTCCCCGTCGACGGAGCGCAGGGCGTCGCCGATGTTGACCGCCAGGATCCCGCCGGGCTCGAGGACGCGTCGGCACTCCCGCCAGGCGTCCGCGAGCACCCGGAGCATCCCGGGGTAGTCCGACGCGCCCAGGGCGCGGAAGAGGCCGTCCCATTGCGGGATCATCGGGTACGGCGGGGACGTGACGACCAGGGCGACCGTCCGGTCGGGCACCGAGTCGAGATGCCGGGCGTCGCCGAGCGCGAGGCGGACGTGCCCCCGGAGCGGCACCGACACGGCCGGGCACGGCGGGCTGACCGTTTATAGGCCTCCCCGCTCCGACGGCCGATGCGGCTCGAGCGACCGGTCCTGCAGGTCGCGCTCGACTTCGAGAACCTCTCCCGGGCGCTGACGGCGGCCCGGGAGGCGGTCCAGGGGGGCGCCGACTGGGTCGAGGCCGGCACCCCGCTCATCAAGAGCGAGGGGCTGGACGCGGTCCGGGAGCTCAAGAAGGCGTTCCCCGACCGTCGGGTCGTCGCCGACATGAAGGTGATGGACACCGGCGCGTTCGAGGTCGAGATCGCGGCGAAGGCCGGCGCGGACCTGGTGACGATCCTCGGGGCGGCCGACGACGACACGATCGCGGACGGGGTCCGGGGCGGCGAGCTGTACGGGGCCGAGGTCATGGTCGATCTGCTCGGCGTCCCCGATCCCGTCGGGCGGGCGAAGCGCGCGGCGGAGCTGGGGGCCGCCGCGGTCTGCTGGCACGTCGGCATCGACATGCAGATGCAGGCGAAGACGCCGTTCGCGCGGCTCGGCGAGCTCGCGACGGCGTCGCCGATCCCGGTCGCGGTCGCGGGCGGCCTCACCTCGGAGTCGGTCGCGGCCGCGGTCCGGGCGGGCGCCCAGATCCTGATCGTGGGCGGGGCGATCACGAAGAGCCCCGACATCGCCGCCGCGACCCAGCGGATCCGGACGGCGATCGACACCCAGCAGGAGGTCGCGACGGAACTGTTCCGGCGCTACGCGGGGAGCGAGGTCCGCGCCGCGTTCCTCAAGGTCTCGAGCCCGAACGTGACCGATGCGATGCAGCGCCAGGGGGCGCTGCACGGGCTGTCGCCCCACCTCAAGGACCGCACGGTGCGGGTCGCGGGGCCGGCGGTCACCGTCGTGACCCGGGACGGGGACTGGGCGAAGCCGGTCGAGGCGATCGATCGGGCCGGTCCGGGCGACGTGATCGTCATCGATGCGGGGAGCGGGACGACCGCGGTCTGGGGGGAGCTCGCCAGCTGGAGCGCCCACGGACGCAAGGTCGCCGGCGTAGTGATCGACGGGGCGATCCGGGACCTGGACGCGATCCTCGAGCTCGGCTTTCCCGCCTTCAGCCGCTCCGTGAGCGCGAACGCGGGCGAGCCGAAGGGCCACGGGGAGATCGGCGTCGAGGTCATCGTGGGCGGCCAGCGCGTCCGGCCGGGCGACTGGATCGTCGGCGATCTGAGCGGCCTCGTCGTCGTCCCGCGGGAGCGGGCGGGCGAGATCGCCAACCGGGCGCTCGACGTCCTCGAGCACGAGAACCGGGTCCGCGAGGAGATCCAGCGGGGCTCGACTCTCAGCGCCGTCCAGAAGCTCGAGCGGTGGGAACGGGTCGGCTAGGACGACCCGGACCGCCCGGCGTCTTCCAGCGCTTCCACGAGCCGGGTCCGGGTCCAGAGGCCGGCGCGCGACGCGTCGGCCCACCGCACCTGGGCCCGGTTCGGACCGGGGCTCCGGTACGGCCAGGCGAGCGGGTACGCGACGTCCCACAGCACCAGCGCCTCGGGCTCGGCGAGCGGCAGGGTCAGCCGGGTCGCCCCGGCCGCCGCGGCCCCGAGCCGTTCGAGCGGAAGCCGCCCGGCATCGACCTCGCGAAGGGCCGCCACGAGCTTGCGCACCATGCCCCAGACGAACGACGGCGCCGTCAGGTCGATCCGAAGCCCTTCTCCCACCCGTTCGATCCGGATCGAGTCGACGGTCCGCACGACCGGCCGATGGGAGGGCACCGCGCGGCCGAACGACCGGACGTCGATGGCGCCGGTGAGGAGGGCTGCGCCGGCGCGCCACCGCGCGAGGTCCTGGGACCGGGGAGGGTCGAAGTACCGGTAGGTCCGGGAAACGGCCCCGCGGACCCGAAAGGCGTCGCCGACGGGGGTGGCCGCGTCGAAGAACAGGTCGGGGGCGATCCCGTTCAAGGCGGAAAGGAGAGCCTCGGCCGGGAGGTCGGTGCGCAGCGTCAGGGCGTTCGCCCGGGCGCTGACCCCGCGGTCGGTCCGGCTCGCGACGCGCAGATCCGCCGCCTCCGCCGTCGGGGAGATCCGGTGCCGGCCGAGGCCGCGCCGAAGCTCCCCCTCCACGGTCCGGAGCCCGGGCTGCCGGGCCCACCCGTGAAAGTTTCCCCCGTCGTAGCCGAACCGCACCAGCCAGCGCTGCGTGGGTCCCGTACGGTACCGGGCTCCTAAGGCGGTCGGGGGGACGTACGGAGCGGCCCGACTTCCACGCGAATCCGTCGCATACATCCAACTATTGTCCAATATACATTCTAAATTGGAATTCTATATATTCGCACCCACGGTCCCTCGACCGATGACGGCTGGAGACCGGGGGGCCCGTTCGCGGGCCGTGGCCCGGCGCACGGCCGGCGCGTCGACCGAACGGAGCAGGTGATGGAATGAGCACGCAGAGTCCCAGCGGAGCGACCTCGACGGACAGCCTCTCGGCCCCGGAACGACGCCGATCCGGCACGATGCGGACGGGCATCGCGATCGCCATCGCGGTGATCCTCCTGATCGTGGGGATCGGCGCCGGGTATGCCATCGGGTACTCCCTCAAGGGGAGCAGCAGCAGCAGCGGATCGAGCAGCAATCCGATCCAGTTGACGGAGACCGGCTCGTCGCTGCTGTACCCGCTGTTCAACTCGTACTGGTTCCCGAACTACACGGCGATCGGCCAGAACGTCATCCTGAGCGCGGCGAGCACGGGGAGCGGCGCGGGGCAGAGCAGCGCCGAGAACGCCCTCGTGAACATCGGGGCGTCGGACGCGTACCTCGCGAACGCGAGCGCCACGAACCTGATCAACTTCCCCGTCGCGATCTCGTCCCAGCTGATCTACTACAACCTGCCGGCGCCCCTCAACGGGGTCCACCTGAACCTCAACGGCACGATCATGGCGCTGATCTACGAGGGCGACATCACGACCTGGAACAACCCGACCCTCGAGGCGGCCCAGTCGCCCACGGTGGCGGCCGAGCTGAGCGCGATGTCGAGCCAGACGATTTACCCGGTGAAGAGGACGGACTCGAGCGGGGACACGTTCATCTTCACGTCGTACTGCTCCGCCGCATGGTCCGGGTTCCCGTACCCCGTGTCGACGAGCGGGCTCTCGGGGGACAACATCCCCAACATGCAGACGGGCACCGGGAACGCGGGCGTCGTCTCGACCCTCGGGAAGCAGGCCGGCTCGATCGGCTACGTCGGGATCAGCTACACGTCGAGCGCGAGCGCCGCCGGTCTTCAGTACGCGGCGCTCGGCGACAACCTGACGGTCGTGAACGGCCAGTACGCGTCGGCCGCGGCCGACTACATCCTGCCGAGCGCGCAGAACATCTCGTACGACGCGAACCTCGGGCTGCAGCGCCTCGACTTCGGCACCTACGGACTCGCCGTCAGCCTGATCCTCGGCGGAAGCTACCTCGGGGCGATCACCCTCACCCACGGTGGGGGAGGCACGAACCCGACGGCGACCAGCCCGGACCCGTACCCGATCGTCAACCTCGAGTACACGCTGTTCAAGACCGCTCCGGTCTCCGGTAGCAACGTCGTGACCGCGACCACGCTGGCGGCCACCGTGGCGTTCATGCACTGGGCGCTCTCGACCGGGAACTACGGGACGAACGGACAGTCCCCGTCGGCGTGGATCAGCGCGGTCGGCTTCGTCCCGCTGACCCCCGAGGTCATCGGCTACGACCTGCAGGAGCTCGCGACGGTCTCATACTAGCGAGGAGTCTCGGAAGCGGCGGTAGTCGTGGAGCAGACCCCGGCCCCCCAGGACCCCGAGGGCCGGGAACCCCTTCCTCCCCCTTCTTCTTCGGGGCCGTCCGCGCCCGCCGGTGCCCCCCGGACCCGCCCCCCCATCCTGCGGACCGTCGGGCGCATCGTGCCGTTCATCCCGGCGCTCGTGCCGGCGGCGATCGTCGCCGCGATCGTCTACTCGCTCCTGCACGCGGCGGGCTTCTCGATCGCCCTCCACAACTGGCGCACGTGGCAGATCTCGCTCCCGACGAACTTCGGTTGGGAGTTCTTTGGCAGCAACTGGAACCCCCCGTACAGCTGGGGGATCGCGGTCTTCGTGGTGGGGTCGTTCCTCACCGCCGTCCCCGCGCTGCTGTTCTCGATGTTGATCGGGCTCGGGATCGCGATCGCCTCCGTGGCGTACCTCCCCCGGCTCGTCACCCGGTTCCTCGACCCGTTCGTCGATCTCCTCGCCGGGATCCCGAGCGTGATCTACGGGATCTGGGGGTACCTCGTCATCGCGCCCTACTTCGGCACGGTGCTCAACCCGTACCTCTACGAGCACCTCCGGTTCGTCCCCGGACTCGGCGGCACCATGCCCCCGTCGTCCGGCCTCGGCCTACCCGTCGGGATCTTCCTGCTCACCCTGATGGCGCTCCCGATCACCACGCTGCTGATCCGTGACTCCCTGCGGTCGGTTCCGCGGGACCTCTGGGAGAGCGGACTCGCCCTCGGGGCCACCCGCTGGGAGGCGATGCGCCGCATCTCGATCCCGCACGCGAAAGGGGGCATCGTCAGCGCCGGGTTCCTCGGCTTTGGCCGTGCGTTCGGGGAGACCGTCGCGATCGCGATGGTGCTCAACCTCGTCGCCGTCTACCCGACCAACTTCTACGGCGGGACGGCGACGATCGCGGCCGAGATGTTCTCGATCCTCGACTCGGCGTACGGCAACTCCCAGTTCCTCGCCGCGCTCTCCGAGATGGCGCTCATCCTGGTCGTGATCTCGCTGGCCGTCAACGTCGTCGGTCGGCTGTTCATCTCGCGCCTCAGCGCCACCGAGATCGCGGGGTTGTAGGGAGGATCGCCGACGATGGTCCCCACCCCCAGCGCCGACGCGCCCCTCGGAACGCCCATCGCCGCGCCCGTTCCGGCCCTCGCCGCCCAGGACGTGCTGTTCGACCGGTCCGCGAGGACCACCTGGCGCCTCGGCTTCGACCGGTGGGCCGGCTGGTTGCTGCCGCTGCTGTTCCTCGTCGCGATCCTGCCGATCCTCGATCTCGTCTGGTACATCTCGAAGACGGCGATCCCGACCCTCACCTGGGAGATCCTCACGAGCTTCAACTACCGGACCGTCGACGCCCTCGGCGTGCCGATCGTGAGCACGGTCGAGGTCCTGGCGCTCTCCACGGCGTTCGCGGTGCTGCTCGGCGTCTTCGGCGGCATCGCCACCGCGGAGTTCCTCTCGGACCGCTCCGCCGGCTGGGTACGGGTCTCGGCGAACATGCTCGCGGGGACGCCGTCGGTCGTCCTCGGCTACTTCGGCTTCTTCACGTTCTGCATCTACGCCGGCTGGGGGTACGTGATGATGGCGGGCGTGCTGACGCTCGCCTTCTTCATGACGCCCTACATCTTCCGGATCGCGGACCTCGCCTACACGTCGATCCCGCGGCCGATCCGGGAGGCCGCCTACGGCTCGGGGACCCGGCCGCACCAGTACATCGTGAAGGTGGCGACCCCGATCGCCTTCCCGCAGGTCCTCAACGGGATCTTCCTCGCCATGGCGATCGGACTCGGCGAGACCGCCCCGATCGTGCTGACCACGACCGGGTCCAAGATCCTGCCGCCGAACCTCTTCGCGCCCGTGACGTACATGACGGCCCTCATCTGGGCGGACTTCAGCTCCCCGTCGGGCTCCGGCGGGTACGACGTGGCGCTCCAGTGCGCCTTCCTGCTCGTGGTCGCGGTCGTCGGGCTCAACATCCTCGTGCGGGTCATCTCGGCGCGGTACCGCAAGCGACTGGAGGGACTCTACCAATGAGCGCCGGGGCCGCCGAGAGCTCCCCCCCCGTCGTCTCCGTCCAGCAGCTGGTGGTCACGGCGAAGAAGAAACAGCCGATCCTCCGGGGGATCTCGCTCGACTTCCCGGCCCGCAGCCTGACCGCGGTGGTCGGCCCGTCGGGCTGCGGAAAGACGACGTTCGTGCGATCCCTCAACCGAATGGTCGAGCTGACTCCGGGGCTGAAGGTGGAAGGCGTGGTGAACTACCTCGGCCAGAACATCTACGATCCGCGCGTCAACCCGGTGCTGGTCCGGCGACGGATCGGCATGGTCTTCCAGCGACCGACCGTCTTTCCGATGTCGGTCTTCGAGAACGCCGCCTTCGGCCTCCGCCTGATCCACGAGGCCGAGGACGAGATCGATGCGGCCGTCGAGGAGGCGCTCCAGCGGGCCGGGCTCTGGGACGAGGTCCGCGACGATTTGAACCGACCCGCGCTCGCGCTCTCGGGCGGACAGCAGCAGCGGCTGTGCATCGCCCGGGCCCTCGCGGTACGGCCCCGGGTCCTGCTCATGGACGAACCGACGAGCGCCCTTGACCCCGCGGCGACCCAGCGGGTCGAGGCGACGATGCAACGGCTCAAGGAGGAGATCGTGATCGTCCTCGTGACGCACAACGTGGGGCAGGCGGCGCGCGTCTCCGACCGGACGGCGTTCCTCCACTCGGGCCACCTCGTCGAGCTCGGCCCGACGGCCGATATCCTCGAGCGACCGCGCGATCCGCTGACCCAGCAGTTCATCACCGGAAGGTTCGAATGAGCGACTCCGAGTCGAAAGGCACCCCCGCCCTGGAACCCGAACGCCGCGAGATCGTCGCGCTGAAGCAGCACGTCGTCGCGATGAGCGAGCTGTCCGTCGGCATGGTCGCCGACGGCACGCGCGCGCTGCTCACGCTCGACCTCGAGCTCGCCCGGTCCGTCATGGCGCGCGACGTCCAGCTCGATCGGTTCGACAACGACATCGAGGCGGAGACGATGCACCTGATCGCCCAGCTGCAACCCGAGGGCCAGGACCTGCGGACGCTCGGGGCGGTCCTCAAGATCGCGAACTGCGTCGACCGGGTGGGGCGGCTCGGGTACGACATCGCCCAGAACCTCTCCCAGGGGGCGATGGTCTCCGACCACGGACCGGACGACCTGATCGCCCAGATGGACGTCCGGGCGCGGGCGATGGTCCGCCAGGCGATCGACGCCTTCGTCCGCAACGACGAGGCGCTCGCGAAGGCCGTCTTCGCGCTGGACGACGACGTCGACGCCCTCAACCAGCAGGTCCTCCAGCGGGCGATCGAGCTCCTCACGAAGGGCGGCGGGGTCACGGCGGAGCGGCTCGCCCGCGAGATCCTGGTCGGGCGCCACCTGGAGCGCGTCGCCGACAACGCCTGCAAGATCGCCGAGAAGGCGATCTACGCGATCACGGGCGACCGTCGGTCGGCGTACTTCCCCCAGCTCGCGCACAAGACCCCGACCGGGCGCGTCGTTCCCTGAGGCGGCGCGCGAAAGCTCATTACCCGGAGCGCGCCCTCTCGCCCCGCCGGCGGACGCCGTGCTCCCGTAGTCTAGTCCGGTCAAGGATCCGTGGCCTTCGACCACGAAACGCGGGTTCGAATCCCGCCGGGAGCATCCACCGGACGCTCGGCGTCGGATCCCTAGCGCTTCTCCCGGAACGGGATCCAGACCCGCGGGATCGCCGGGGAGGAAGGCCGGGCCTCGGGCGGCGGGGCCCCCAGCCGGCGGGAGGTCTCGAGCAGGCGGCGGATGACGTCGTTGTAGCTCTCGCCCATCCGGCCGATCGCCCGCAGGCGATCGCGCACCTCGAGGTCGATCTGGATCGTCGTGGTGGGCATTGGTACTATAGCTACTATGGCACTCACATTCATTATACTTGCGACATTCGGTTGATATACCACCCCCCCGATGGAGAGGCCATGTCCGGTCCCGAGGAAGCCCAACTGGCGGCGACGATGCACCCGAGCTGGAGACTGAACCTGCGCGAACTCGAGGAGTACGCGCGCCTGGAGGAGGTGACCCTCGGCAGCCTCGCGCGCCCTCCGCTCGCGGCCGACAGGGGCCCCGTCGACCCGGGACGCTTCGCGCGCCTGCGGGCGTTCGTCGCGCGGCGGCCGCGACCCCCCGCGTCCCCCGTGTCGGGCCGCGGCAGCCGCACGCTGGTAACGGGCTGCGCCGACGCGCTGGCCGGGACGGCCGGCGCGCTTCGGCTGCCGATCGCGGTCCCCGCCGACCGAGCCCCCCGGCGAAAGTCCTAAGCCCCGACGGGGCGTGAACGGACCGTGATGTCGGGAGAGCTTGCCGCCGGAGAGCGCGCGCGGCTCGTCGATCTCGTCCTCAGGGAGAGCCTCGGACTGCGGGGGGGAGAGACCGTCACGATCGAGACGTGGACCCACTCGTTGGGGTGGGCGGACGAACTGACCGCCGCGGCCCGGCGGATCGGAGCGCATCCGCTCGTCCTGTACGAGAGCGAGCCCGCGTTCTGGAGCTCGGACGCGCCGGCCGTGACGCGCGCCATGGCCACTCTGGGCGCGACCGAGGTGGCGGTCCTGGAGGCCAGCGACGCGTGGGTGTACCTCCCGGGCCCGAGCGACCTCCCCCGGATCGCATCGACCAAGCCGGCGCTCCAGCGGGTGCTCGACCGCTGGGACGACCAGTGGCTGCGCCTCGCCTCGGCCCGGGGCCTGCGCGCGTGCCGGCTGGAGTTCGCCGGGGCCAGCCCCCCGCTCGCCGAGCTGTACGGGGTCGACCTCGCCGCCTGGCAGCGCGAGCTGTACGAGGGGAGCCTCGTCCCCCCGAAACAGCTCGAGGCGACGGGGCAGAAGATCGCGCGGAGCCTCGCGAAGGGCCGACGCGTCACGCTCACGCACCCGAATGGCACGCACCTCACGCTCGGCCTGAAGGGCCGGGAACCGGTCGTGCTCGACGGGCGCATCCGCCCGCGCGACCAGCGCTCCGGCCGCCTGCTCACCTCCCTGCCGAGCGGGGTGGTGATCGTCCCGCTCGACGAACGGTTCGCGGAAGGGACGGTGCGCGCGAACCTGATCACCCGCCACTACCGGGGGACGTTCGGCGACGCGCACTGGACGTTCCGGGACGGGCGGCTCGCCGAGGCCACGGCCGGCGCGGGCCGGGGCGTGTTCGACGCGTCGTGGTCCCGCGCCGGCCCGGAACGGGCGCGGCCCGCCCTGTTCTCGATCGGGCTCAACCCGAAGATCCGCTCCGCGCCGTTCCTCGAGGACCAGCGGACCGGGGTCGTCACGGTCTACATCGGCCGGAACGCCGATTTCGGCGGCCGCACGCGCGGCGCCTACCGCGAGTACGCGATGCTCGACGGCGCGGACGTGGCGGTCGACGGCCGACCGCTCGTGAGCGGCGGCCGGATCGTCTGAGACGGACGCGACGGTCCGAACGGGCCCGCGCTCCTCGCACGCGGCCGGCGCGTAGGATCACCAGGGTGGGGCGAGCGCCCGGCGGACGAGGTCGAGCGGGATCGTCGCCGCGGAGCGTCCGTTGTGGAGGCGCGCGTACAGCTCCGCCCGGGCGGCGCACCGGGGCGGGTTCCTCGACGCGAGGCGGCGCTCCGCGAGCAGCGTCAGCGCGCGGACCTCCCCCCACGCTTCGAGCGTCCGTTTCGCGTCGACCTCGCCGCGCTCCCCCGCGAGCTCCTCCAGGCGGGTCGACAGGAAGCGACGGACCTCGATCGAGGCGGCGTCCGCCGCCGTCCGCCCCGC
>Ga0335074_10008945_pt1 | contig 13947 bp, 8 predicted proteins | sample Lox_Sample_23_FD_206715 | JGI IMG/M metagenome (GOLD analysis project Ga0335074, IMG submission 206715) | Soil microbial communities from Loxahatchee National Wildlife Refuge, Florida, United States - Lox_Sample_2.3 | ecosystem: Environmental > Terrestrial > Soil > Wetlands | place: USA: Florida...
CGACGCTGCGGACGAGCCGGATGGCATGCGCGCCACCGAGATGAGAGATTCGGCGACCCCGGAAAATGCATTGCTGACCGAGGAGATCTGCCGCATCGTGACCTCGGCGGTGAACTCGCTGCCCAAAGAGCAACGCAGGGCGGTAGTGCTGCGCGAGCTCGAGCGCAAGAGCTATGAGACGATCGCCGAGATGATGTGCTGCCCGATCGGCACCGTGCGCTCGCGCATCTACCGCGCGCGCGAGGTCATCGATCGGCGCCTGAAGAACGTGTTCGCAGAGGGCATCGGGCGCGATCACACCTCCGGCTATCGGCGGCCGGCGAATTGACGTTCACGCGTCTGTACCCGGGCGGACCCGAGCGCGAGTTCATGGTGGGCATCTACGCGCGGCAGTGAGGCGGGTCACGAATCGGCGACTCGGCGGGAAATCTCCCGGATCGGCCCGCCGCTGCCTCGGAGCGCAGTGGCGCGATTCTGAAAGGATTTTAATGGTGTCCTATTCGCCGTTTAACCCTTGGTTGACTAGCATCCCCGCATGAGATGCAGCTGCGCGCCAGGCCGAACGGCGGCAAAGGCGGCCTGCGGCCTGCTGTCCCCGATTCTGAGCATGCCATCCCTCCCCGAGGAGCAGCCGTAGCAGGAGCCCGTTAGCCGTGTTGTGGATCGTCCAGCTTGCGCTGCGGCGCCCGTATACGTTCGTTGTGCTCGCGTTGCTCATCGCGCTGTTCGGCGTGAGGGCGGCACTGGACACTCCGACGGACATCTTCCCCAACATCAATATCCCTGTCGTCAGCGTAGTCTGGACGTTCACCGGAATGCTGCCGCAGGACATGTCCGGGCGCATCGTCTATTTCTACGAGCGCACATTGTCGTCGGAGGTCAACGATATCGAGCACATCGAGTCGCAGTCGGTCAACGGCTACGGCATCGTCAAGATCTTCTTCCAGCCCGGCGTGAACATTGCCAATGCCGTGGCGCAGATCACCGCGGTTTCCCAGACGGTGCTCAAGTACCTGCCGCAGGGCATCACTCCACCCTATGTGCTCGCCTACGATGCTTCCAGCGTGCCGATCCTGCAGCTGGCGCTCTCGGGCAAGAGCCTGACCCCGGCGCAACTCTTCGATGATGGGCAGAACTTCATCCGGCCGGAGCTGGCGACTGTCAACGGGGCGGCATTGCCCTCACCGTACGGCGGGGTGGACCGAGCGGTCGAAGTGGATCTCAACGAGCAGGCCATGCAGTCGCACGGGGTGTCTGCTCAGGATGTCGTCAGCGCGATAAACGCGCAGAATCTGATCCCCACCGCCGGGGACATCAAGGTGGGCAAGTTCGACTGGAACGTCGATATCAACTCCAGCCCGATCCTGCGCCAGCGGCTCAATGACCTTCCCGTAAAGCGGGTCAATGGCACCGTGATCTACCTGCACGATGTGGCCTACGTGCACGACGGCGGCCCACCGCAGACCAACCTCGTGCGCTTGAACGGCGCACACGCCGTGCTCATGACCGTCCTGAAGGCCGGCAGCGCCTCCACGCTCGACATCATCTCCGGTGTGAAGCAACTGCTGCCGCGCATCGAGTCGGGGTTGACCTCGAGCCTGCATCTGCGGATCGTGAACGACCAGTCGGTGTTCGTGAAGGCGGCGGTGAGTGGTGTCATCCGCGAGGCGGTGATCGCCGCGCTGCTGGTAGGCCTGCTGATCCTGCTGTTTCTCGGCAGCTGGCGCTCGACCGTCATCATCCTCATCGAGATCCCGCTGGCGATGCTGTTCGCGCTCACGGCGCTGTCCTGGCTCGGCCAGACGATGAACGTCATGACGCTCGGGGGCCTGGCGCTCGCCGTCGGTATCCTGGTCGACGACGGCACGGTGACCATCGAGAACATCAACTATCACCTGGAGATGGGCAAGCCCATCATGCAGGCGATCCTCGATGGTGCGCAGCAGATCGTCGTGCCGGCATTTGTGACGCTGCTGTGCCTGAGTATCGTGTTCGTACCGATGTTTCAGCTCGGCGGCGTCGCCGGCTATCTGTTCAGGCCGATGGCGATGGCCGTGGTGTTCGCGCTCACGGGCTCGTTTACCCTGTCGCGCACGCTGGTGCCCACGATGGCGAACTATCTGCTGCGCTCTCACACACACGGTGAGGCCCACGCCGCTCCGGCGCCGCGGCAGGCACGACGCGCGAACCCGTTCAAGCGCTTCCAGGCCGGTTTCGAGGCGCGCTTCCTGCGCTTCCGGGAGCTCTACCGCTCGCTGCTGGGGCTCGCTCTGGCCAATCCGCGGGCGTTCATCACGGGATTCCTCGTGTGCGTGGTGCTGTCGTTCGGTCTGATGCCGTTTCTGGGTCGCAACTTCTTTCCCGCGGTCGACTCGGGGGAGATCCTCATGCACGTGCGCGCTCAACCGGGCACGCGTATCGAGGAGACGGCGCGGCTGTTCGATGAGGTCGAGCAGGCGGTACGGCGGATCATTCCTCCGCGCCAGATCGCCAGCATCACCGACAATATCGGCCTGCCCTTCAGCGGCATCAACATGGCCTACCAGAACACCGGCACGGTCGGGCCGGAGGATGGGGATGCCCTGATCGAGCTCGGGGCCGAGCACGCACCGACAGCCACCTACGTCAAGCAACTGCGCACCGAGCTGCCGCGCGAGTTTCCTGGCACGACCTTCTCGTTCCTGCCGGCCGACATCGTCTCGCAGATTCTCAACTTCGGGCAGCCGGCGCCGATCGATCTGCAGGTGATCGGCAAGAGCCAGGACGCCGATTACGCCTATGCGGCCAACCTGTTGCGGCGCGTCCGCACGGTGCCCGGGATCGCCGATGCGCGTATCCAGCAGGTGTTCGATTATCCGCAGATCAGTGTCAATGTGGATCGGACGCTCGCGGCCGAGCAGGGGCTGACCGAGCGCAACGTGACCAACAGCCTGCTCGTATCGCTGTCGGGCAGCGGGCAGGTGAGCCCGAACTTCTGGCTCAATACGCAGACCGGCGTACGCTACCGTGTGGTCACTCAGATGCCGCAATACGGCATCGACAGCGTGTCGGACCTCGCGCAATTGCCGCTGACCTCTGCGCAGACGCGCGCCCCGGCCTACCTGGGCGGCGTCGCGAGCATCAACATCGGACCGAGCGATGCGCTGATCTCGCATTATGACGTGCAGCCGGTCATCGACATCTACGCCGCGACGCAGGGCCGCGATCTGGGCGCAGTCGCGAGCTCGATCCAGCGCATCATCGCGCAAACGCACCGGCAGGTACCCAAGGGCTCGTACGTGCAGTTGAGCGGACAGGTGTCCACGATGCAGAGCGCGTTTCGCCAGCTGTATATCGGTTTGGCGACGGCGGTGGTACTCATCTATCTCGTGATCGTGGTGAACTTCCAGTCGTGGACGGATCCATTTATCATCATCAGCGCGCTGCCAGGCGCACTCGCGGGTATCGTGTGGATGCTGTTCATGACGGGCACGCCGCTGTCGGTGCCGGCCCTGACGGGCGCTATCATGTGCATGGGCATTGCGACCGCCAACAGCATTCTGGTTGTGAGCTTTGCGCGCGAAGGGCTCGCGCGAGGTCTCGACGCGGCTGCCGCGGCGCTGGAATCGGGCGTCACTCGCCTGCGCCCGGTGCTGATGACGGCACTGGCGATGATCGTGGGGATGGTGCCGATGGCCCTGGCCTTGGGAGAGGGAGGCGAGCAGGATGCGCCGCTGGGCCGTGCGGTCATCGGGGGTCTCGCGGTGGCGACCGTCGCGACCCTGTTCTTCGTTCCGACGGTGTTCAGCGTCCTGCATCGCAAGCATGCCGACGCGGGCCAGGCCGACACGAGCCCCGCGCCGCCCGAGCCCGCCGTCTGAGCTTCGACGAGGAGAGTCACCTTGACCGAGGAGCCGAGTGACCATGAGAAGCTCCCGTCGCACGTGGAGCATGCGGTGCCACCGCCCATTCCCCCGGGCAAGCTGCGGCGCCTCGGATTTGTAGCCGCGGGCATTGCGCTTGCGATCGCCGCGGCGGGCATTGCGGACCGCGAGGTCAAGGCGCGCGAGGTCGCGCGCTGGACGGCGCAACAGGCGATTCCCAGCGTTTCCATTGTGATGCCGCAACACGGGCAAACCGGCTCGCAGCTGGTGCTCCCGGGCAATATCGAGGCCTGGTACGCGGCGCCGATCTACGCGCGCGTCAACGGCTATCTGAAGAAGTGGTACTTCGACTACGGTGCGCACGTCAAGCAAGGCCAGGTGCTCGCAACGATCGACACTCCGGACCTCGATGCGCAGTTTGCCGCCGCCAAGGCCGACCTCAACGCCGCGCGTGCGCAGGTGAAGGTCTACAAGGCTCAGATGGATTTCGCGCAGGAAACCTATATTCGCTGGCGTGACTCCCCCAAAGGCTCTGTGTCGGAGCAGGAGACGGAGTCGAAAAAGGCCGACTACCAGAGTGCGATGGCGCGTTACGACGCCGGCATCGCGGATGTGCAGTCGGACCAGGGGGTCGTCGATCGATTGCAGGCACTGGAGGGGTTCAAGAACATTGTTGCTCCCTTCGACGGTGTCGTGACCGACCGTACAACGGATGTCGGCGATCTGATCAATGCGGGAAGCGGTTCGGGCGGTGGCAGCGCGCCGCAGCTGTTCACTATCGCCGATGTCCATGAAATGCGTGTGTACGTGCAAGTCCCGCAGGCGATGTCCAGTCAGATCGAATCCGGTATGAGCGCAGAGCTGGACCTGCCCCAGTATCCGGGCAGGACGTTCCAGGCGATCGTGGCTACCACGGCAGGGGCGATCGATCCGAGCGCGCGCACGCTGCTGGTCGAGCTGCATGCCAGCAATCCCCATGGGGTGCTGCAGCCGGGCACCTATGCCGAGGTGCACTTCGAGCTGCCATCGAATCCGAACGTCCTGACGATTCCGGCCACCGCGCTGCTCTTCCGGCAGGCGGGTCTGCAGGTGGCCGTGGTCGGTCCGCACGGACAGGCCGAGCTCAAGTCGATCACCCTGGGTCGGAATTTCGGTGACGATGTCGAGGTCCTGACCGGGCTGTCCGCCTCGGATGAGGTCATCGACAGCCCGCCGGATTCACTCGTCGACGGGGAGGTGGTACAGGTGGTGAATCCTGCTGCCGCAGGCAGCGCCGATTTGGCGAACGCTGCGGCCGCGAAGACCGGCAGCCCGCCCGCGGAGGATCCGCCGCCGGCTCCCGCACGCCAGGAAGGCGCCACCGGTCACACCGCTCATTGAGTTCAGCCGCGTGAGTAATTCCGCGGTATCCCGACCGCCGGCCAACGGGGCCCGACATTTGCGATATCGACTGCGAGCGGCGCGAGCAGCGGTGCGAGCGCTGGCGCGCCCCCGCGGGGCGTTGTGCGGTATCTCGGCCCTGCTGGCGGCCGCGGCGCTCGCGAGCTGTGCCGTGGGTCCCAACTACCGCACCCCCGCCGTGCGTGTCCCTGGCCACTACACCGCGCTGACGTCGGCTCCGGCGACAGCGATTAGGGTTGCAGGCAACGCCACCTCGGGCGCTTACCTGGCGAGCTGGTGGAGCTTGCTGCGGGATCCGGAGCTCGATTCACTGGTCGAGCGCGCCGTAGCTAACAATCCCAATGTAATCCTGGCGCTCGATCGGCTGCAAGCTGCGCGTCTCTACGAAGCGGGTCTGACCGGCACCGTGGCCCCGGTGGCAGAGGCGAACGCGGCGTACGGGCAGGGCACCGGCCAGGATCTGACCAGGGCGACCGCTGTACCGGCGCTCAGGGAAGGGGACAATTCTCATAGTTTGACCCATCTGACCACTGTCGGTGGCTTCGATGCGGTATGGGAGATCGACCTGTTCGGCAGAATCCGCCGCGAGATCGAGCAGGCGCGCTACGACACCGAGGCCGCAGCGGATGCGCGCAACGCCGTGCTCGTGTCGGTGATCGCCGACGTGGCTCAGGCGTACGTAGACCTGCGGGGATTACAGCTGCGCGCAGGGGTGCTGCAGTCGGCCTCTGCTGCCCTGACACAGGACGTCACCATCGTGACGCAGCGCTTCCAGCGGGGCATCACGAATGAGCTCGACGTGGCGCTCGCACAGCGTGAGCTGGGCAGCATCAATGCCCAAATCCCGATCCTCAACGCCGAGGTCAGTTCGGGCGAATATGCGATCGCCACTCTGCTCGGCCAGTACCCGGAAGATCTCGTCGCAGAGCTGTCCACGCCGGCCATGATTCCCGCGGTGCCCGGAAGCGTCTCGACGGGGCTGCCGCTCGATTTGCTGCGACGCCGGCCTGACGTGCAGGAGGCGGAGCGAGCGATCGCGAGTGAAAATGCCGGGATCGGCATCGCCACGGCGGACCTGTTCCCGCAGGTGATCGCGACAGGAGGGATCGGATTTCAACAGGGCGTCATCGGAACCTCGACCGTCGGGCAGCATATCTGGTCGGCAGGCCCCGGAGTCATCTGGCCACTGCTCGATTTCGGTCAGCTCGATGCGCGCGTGCAGATCGCCAATGTGCGCACCCAGGCGGCACTCGAGAACTACAAGGCGACCGTCGAGACGGCCGTGCGTGAGGTCGATTCGGATGCTGCAAGGTTTCTCGCCGCAGAGAGCAGCATCGCGAGTCTCAATGAGGCGCTGGTCGCCAGTCAGCGGGCCGTCACGCTCGCCAACGAGCGCTACAACCGTGGCCTCACGGACTATCTGAACGTGGTCGCCGCCGAAGATGCCGAATACTCGATAGAGGAGCAGTACATTCAAACGCAGGCCGGCGTCGATGATCAGCTCGTCCAGCTGTATCGCGACCTCGGCGGTGGATGGCAGGGATTCCAGAAGGTTCCGCCGATCGCGCGGCCGTTGCCGGCGATCATGGCGATCTTCAGAGACACGCTCGCGCGTACCGATGCGCTCAAGGATCCCTGAGAGCAGGAGCGCAAGCATGGCCCTGAGGGATTTGCTCGTCTGTCTGGATCGAAGAGAGCGCTCGCGCCTGAGCCTGCGGCTGGCGGCCGACCTTGCACGCCGCAACGGCAGCAGCATCACCGCACTGTACCTGCGGCGGTGGAGCAGTGATCAGCTCGAGCATCGTGCTACCGCAGAGCTTGCGGGCCGTCCGCTCGCCGAGATGGAGGCGCTCGAGAGCGCCGTGGAGAAATCAATCGACCGATCCGAACGGCAGCTGCGATCGCAGCTCGAGCAACTGGCGGCGCGCGATGACCTTCGGGTCGAATGGCGTACGCTCGAGTCGGACCCCGGGATCGCACTGCCGCAGCACGCGCGGTATGCGGACCTGTGTATCTTGGATGCGGATATACCTGCCGAGAGCGCCTCGACCGGCTATCAATTTTCGCAGGAGATGCTGTTTACGGCTGGGCGGCCGGTGCTGCTGGTGCCGGCGGCGGGGGACTTCAGTGTGCTTGGAGCCCACGTGGCCGTGGCATGGAACTCGAGCCGCGCTGCCGCTCGGGCGCTCAACGATGCGTTGCCGCTTCTGGAATGTAGCGAGAAGACGACGGTGATCGCGATCAACCCCGGCGATTTCATCGGCGCGCACGGTGCGCTGCCACTGTCGAATCTGCTCGAGCACCTCAGGCGCCACGGCGTTTCAGCGCAGTTGGTCGAGCTGGCAGAGGTGCCGATGGGCGCGATCGCCGAGCAGCTGCAGGAGCAGGCGCTCGCCGTCGGGGCGGACATGGTCGTCGCGGGAGCCCACGGTCACATATGGCTTCGCGACATGATCCTCGGCAGTGTCACGCGCGACCTGCTCGCGCACCTGCGGCTGCCGGTCATGATGTCGCACTGACCGCGGGGCCGGCCGCCATCATCACGGCGGTTGACTTGCTCGGCGCCAGAGCATGGCGTGCCGCCTCGGGGAAGCGCACCTGGAAGCAGCTGCCGCATCCGGGGGTGCTCTCGACGCTGACCTGCGCGCCGTGGGCGGCGCAGATCGAGCGCACGATCGACAGTCCGAGCCCGGTGCCGCCGACTTCCTGTCCATCCTCGCGCGAGCGGGCTTCATCGACACGATAGAAGCGATCGAACACGTGCGGCTGGGCCGCGAGCGGGATGCCGATGCCGGTATCGCTGACCTCCAGGTAGCCGCCGCCCTCGGTGAGCCCGGTACGCAGCGTGACCACGCCGCCCCGCGGGGTGAACTTGATGGCGTTATCCAGCAGATTGACGATCACCTGCTTGAGGCGGCCGCGGTCGCCGTGCACGGTGAGCGGCTGCAGGGCCGCCGCGTTGAGCTGCAATCCGCGGTCCTCGGCGACCAGCCGCATCTGCTCCACCGTGCTGGCGGCCAGCTCGGCGAGGTCCACCTCCAGCCATTCGCGCTGCGCGTCCCCGGTGTCCAGTCGCGAGAGCACCAGCAGGCCCGATACCAGCCGCTCCAGGCGCGCGACCTCCTCGAGCGTGCTGCCGATGCGCTCGCGCAGCTCCGCGGGGCAGTGCGCATCGCGCACCATCTGCTGCAGCTCCCCCTTGATGACCGTCAACGGAGTGCGCAGCTCGTGCGACGCATCCGCCAGGAAGCGCCGCGAGCTCTGCACCGACTCGCGCAGACGTCCGAGCATGTGGTTGAGCGAGAGCGACAGCTCCTGCAGCGCATCGCCGGTACGCACGACCGGCAGACGCTCATCCAGATTCTGCACGCTGATGCGCGCGGCGGTCTGCGACATGCGCTCGACCGGTCGCAGCGCGCCCTGCACCAGCAGGTAGCCGCCGCCGGCCGCGCAGGCCACCAGCACCGGCAGCAGCAGCGCCAGCAGGATCAGCAGCCGATCCTGGACGGCATCGACCTGCTCGAGGGAGCTGCCGAGCTCGACCAGGTAGCGCCCCGAGGCGCTCAGCACCGGGGTCGCGCTGACCATCACCGGTCCGTCGCTGCTGGCGACGCGCCGCGCGCTGCTGCGCACGGGCCAGGGGCTCGACAGCGGGGCAATCGTCGCGGGGTCGAAGCTGCGGTCGGCAGGCCGGCCCGAGCGGTAGACGAGGGTCGCCGGGGCGCGCGTGATGCGCACGAAGCGATTATTGAATTCGGGGGCGACACGCGTGTCCACCGCGCGGGCGATCTGCGCATCGCCCGCGCCGGCGGGCGCATCCTGCAGAATCTGCTCGACCTGCTCGGAGCGGCGCGCGAGCGAGTCGCTCAGGCGCGAGCGCAGGTAGTGATCCAGGCCGTAATACATGCCCGCGCCGACCAGCGTGAAGGTCGCGCTGAGCAGCAGCGCGTACCAGATCGCCAGGCGGAAGGCGAGGGAGCGATGATTCACGGAGCCGGTACCTGCTGCGCTCGTCGGGCCCGCGGCAGGCGCTGCGTTCACGAGGTCTCGGCCTGACGCAGCGCGTGCTCGGGCTCCCGCAGGCAGTATCCCACACCGCGCACGGTGTGGATGAGTTTGATCGGGAAGGGATCATCGAGCTTGCGGCGCAGGTAGCGCACGTACACGTCCACGATGTTGGTGACGCCCTCGAAACTCTGGTCCCAGACGTGCTCGAGGATCATGGTGCGAGAGAACACGCGGCCGGGGGAGGACAGCAGGTACTCGAGCACCCCGTATTCCTTGGCGGTGAGCTCGATGCGCTGGCCGGCCCGTCGCACCTGCTGGGTGAGGCGGTTGATCTCCAGGTCCGCCAGACGCTGAACGTCGCTGCGGGGCGAGGGACTGCGGCGCAGCAACGCCTTGATGCGCACCAGCAGCTCCGCAAAGTCGAAGGGCTTGGTCAGATAGTCGTCCGCGCCGGCTTCGAAGTGCTTGACCTTGTCCTCGGTCGCGTCACGTGCCGTCAGTACCAGCACAGGCAGACCCGGATGCGTGCGGCGCAGCCGACGCAGCAGCTCCATCCCGCTGAGCTGGGGAAGCATCAGGTCCAGTACGAGCAGGTCATACTCATATGACTGCAGGTACCGCAATCCCTCCAACCCGTCATAGGCCAGGTCGACGGCGAAACGCTCGGCGCGCAGCCCCCGGGCCACGAAGTCCGCGAGCTTGCGATCATCTTCGACGATCAATATGCGCATAGGAGTCAAACGCCGGGAATCCGCGCTGCGATTACACGCGGTCCGCCATTAGAGACCGCTTAGGGAAGAATTAAAAAGCACTCATCAGGGGCGCTCCAGAGGGGGCTCCAGCGGCTTAGCCGAGCTTACGGTGCGCGGCGGCGAGCGGTGGCCACCCCGGGGACGCTTCCGGGGGCCCGCGGCCGGCCCCGGGCGCACCCCCCTGGGGCACCCCGACGGACCCCGAGGACACCCGTCTCTGCTGTCACGAGAATGTCATAAGCAGGTCGTTTGATTGTCATACGAGCGCAACACACTGCGCGCGCCCCGGGGCCGAACGGCTTTCGGGTCCGCGGCGCCCAAGGCGATCAGCCGGCGCCGAGGGGTCGCATTGCCGACCCGCGAATGTCATCGGCACGTCACCCACTGGCTTCAAGATATAGAAGGAAGCGCTCGATGAAGCTGACACCCAACCATCGTACCTCCCCGGTTCCCGTCTCGGATATTCAACGCGCCGTGCGCAGGGCCCTGGCGGCTCCAGCGTCCGTCGCACTGCTCGCCGCCGCGGGCTTTGCCGCCGTGACTCCGGCGCATGCCCAGTCGAGCACCGTCTCCAACAGCCCGATCAGCAGCGACGCCAAGCCGACGTTTTCGGCTGGACCGCTCGACATCACCTTCGGCGGCTTCACGGCACTCGAGTCGGTCTGGCGCAGCAAGGACGAGACCGCCGACATCGGCTCCAACTACAACACCCTGATCCCCTTCGCGTACCAGCCCCAGGACCATTTCGACGAGTTTCGCGAGAGCGCCCGCCAGAGCCGCTTCGCGATGCTGGTGCAAGGGCCGCAGGACGGGGCCTGGAGCGCGCAGTACTACCTTGAGACCGACTTCCTCAGCGCTGGAGTGACCTCCAACTCCAACGAGAGCAACAGCTACACGCTGCGCATGCGTCACTTCTATGGCGTTCTGCGCAACAGCGACGCCGATTGGTACCTGCTGGCGGGGCAGACCTGGAGCCTGGCGACGATGTCGACCTCCGGGACGCTCGCGCCGCGCGCCGAACAGGTTCCGCTGACGATCGATGCGCAGTACGCCGTGGGCTTCAACTGGACGCGCAATGCCCAGCTGCGCTTCGTGAAGCTCTTGGGCAACACCGCTTCGTTCGGCCTGTCGTTCGAGAGCCCGCAGGGCCAGTTCGCGGGCGGCGCCACGCCCTCGACGACCATCACCACCGAGCCCGGCCAGGGCAGCGGCCTGTTGAACACCGGGGCCAACTATGCGATCGACTTCGCCCCCGATACGATCGCCAAGTTCGCGATCAACCCCGGCTGGGGACATTACGAGATCTACGGGATGGAGCGCGGTTTCCGTGACCGCTACGAGCCGATCAAGGGCAGCGTCGCCGGCACCAACAACACCACCTGGGGCGGCAGCGTGGGCGCAGGGGTGATTCTGCCCTTCACCAAGCAGCTGGACTTCCAGGCGAGCGCGCTGTGGGGTAATGGCATCGGTCGCTACGGGTCGGGGGGCCTGCCCGATTACGTCGTCAACCCCGACGGTTCGATCTCCGCGATCCGCGAAGCCGACGTGCTGCTGGGGCTCGTTTACAAGCCCACCAGCCGCCTGCAGCTCTACGCCTACGGTGGAGAGGAGCAGGCGCAGCAAACCGGGGCCACCGCCGTGGGCACGACGCTCTACGGCTACGGTAATCCCGACCAGGTGACCAGCGGCTGCTACCTGCTGACCGGCACCTCCGCCACCTGCGCCGTCAACACTCAGAAGCTCGAGCAGCTCATCCTCGGGGAGTGGTGGAAGGCCTACGACGGCCCGATCGGCAACTTCCAGATCGGTCTGCAGTACACCTACGAGGATCGCCTGGCCTTCCTGGGCAGAGGGGGTGCTCCCAGCACCAACCTGAACATGGGCTTCGCCTCGTTCCGCTACTACCCGTATCAGCGCTGAACGCTGCGCTTGAGCCGAATGGACTCGTCAACGATGGAGTTAAACCATGATCGATAGACACTCGAGCGCGCGGCGATGCGCGCGCATTTGCAGCGCCATCGGGATCGCCGGGGTGCTGCTCGCTGCGCTGCTGCCGGGCAGCGGCACGGCGCGCGCGGCCGACCAGATGCGGCTGCTGGAGACCGGCTCCTCGCTGCTCTATCCGTTGTTCAACCTCTGGGTGCCGGCCTACAGCAGCTCGCATCCGGATGTGCAGATCACCACCCAGAGCACCGGCAGCGGCACGGGGATCTCCGAGGCGATCTCGGGCATCGCGCAGGTCGGCGCCTCGGATGCGTACATGAGTAATCCGCAGATGCACGCCAACCGGAGCATGCTGAACATTCCTCTGGCGATCTCCTCGCAGATGGTCAACTACAACGTCCCAGGGCTCAACGACGCGCACCTCAAGCTCAGCGGGCCAGTACTGGCGGCGATCTACAGCGGGACCGTGCAGTACTGGGACGATGCGCAGCTGCGTTCGCTCAATCCCGGCGTGAACCTGCCGCACCAGAGCATCGTGCCGATTCACCGCACCGATGGCAGCGGCGACACCTTCATCTTCACGCAGTATCTGGCCTTCAGCACCCCCTCCTGGAACCAGTCGATTGCCTACGGCACGACCGTTGCCTGGCCGGCGGTGTCGGGTGGTCTGGGGGCGGAGGGCAATCCGGGAATGGTCAATGCCAGCAAGACCACACCCTATTCGATCGCCTACATCGGCATCAGCTTCAAGAAGGCGACCGACGCGGCTGGGCTGGGTGAGGCGGCGCTGCAGAACCGTGCCGGTGAGTTCGTGCTGCCCACCGCCGCCACGGTGCAGGCCGCGGTGCGGGCCACAGCGGCCAGGACTCCGGCCGACGAGCGTATCAGTTTGATCTTCGCACCCGGGGCGCAGTCCTACCCGATCATCAATTACGAATATGCGATCGTGAATTCACGTCAGCCCTCCCGAGCACAGGGCACCGCGGTGCGCCAGCTGCTGGACTGGTGCATCAATCCGCGGGACGGTAACGCGGCGCACTTCATGGACGCGGTTGGCTTCGTCGCGCTGCCCGAGGCAATTGCGCAGCTCAGCCGCAAGCAGATTGCTATGATTCACTGATTGCGGCGGCGTAGCGAAGGCTGAGTACCGGCCGGCGTCGCCTCGCAGGAGCGCCGGACGGTTGGTTTTTCAAGAGAATCTGCATGAAGTTTCGAGCGTGGCTGGCGATTCTTGCGGGTTTTTTGCCCGCAAGTCTCGTGGCGGTGGTCGCGTTTTTGACCGCCTATTCATGGCCGGCGATCCGCTTCAACGGCGTGAACTTCATCTGGCATGACGTCTGGAATCTGGGCAATCTGTATGCCGATCCGGTGCATGTCGGTGGGATGCCGATCCAGCCGGGCGCCCATTACGGCATCCTGTTCCTGATCGTCGGCACGCTGCTGACCACGGCCATCGCTCTGGTCCTTGCATTGCCGGTGGGTGTGGGTGCGGCGATTTTCCTCGCGGAAGCGACCAGCGGTAAGCTGCGCATCTGGCTCTCATCCTTCGTGGAGCTGCTCGCAGCCATCCCGAGCGTGGTGTTCGGTCTGTGGGGCTACGTGGTGCTCATTCCATTGCTCGGCCGCCACGTGTATCCGGCGATGGCAAAGGTGCTCGCCGTGATCCCGTTCTTTTCCGGACCGCCCGGCAGCGGCTATGGGCTGCTGACTGCCGGTATCGTGCTGTCGATCATGATCGTCCCGCTGATCGCCGCCACCCTGCGTGATGCGCTGGTCGCGCAGCCCAAGTCGCTGCGCGAGGCGGCGATGGGTATGGGGGCCACGCGCTTCGAGGCGATCTGGAACGTCGTGCTGCCCGGCACATACCGTGTGTTGATCGGCGCAACCTTCCTCGCCTTGGGCCGCGCACTCGGCGAGACCATGGCAGTGCTGATGGTCAGCGGCAATGCACTCAACTATCTGCCGCACAACATTTATAC
>Ga0335074_10008946_pt1 | contig 13946 bp, 10 predicted proteins | sample Lox_Sample_23_FD_206715 | JGI IMG/M metagenome (GOLD analysis project Ga0335074, IMG submission 206715) | Soil microbial communities from Loxahatchee National Wildlife Refuge, Florida, United States - Lox_Sample_2.3 | ecosystem: Environmental > Terrestrial > Soil > Wetlands | place: USA...
GGACAATTCCGACGACCGGATTGCCCCTCGCCAACAACCTATCGAACTTTGTGACGCTCTGCGTGGCGGTGGGTTGCCACGCGATCCTGCAGCTTCCCGCCGAGATCAACGACCCGACCATCGACGGGTACGATGTCTGGTACATCGAGCACTGGTTGAACTACACCGTCGACTCGACCCCGGCGCAGGGTTTCACGCCCTGGCTGTGGGAGATCGGCGACGAGCCGGCCTTGTGGGGGAACTTCTCGCTCCGATGGTCCTTGTGGGGATCCGCCGCGTCCAAGAACGCCACCCCGGTCCAATTCGCGATGGACGCTGCCCGGATCGTTCCCGCCATCCACCATTGGGACCCCATCACCCCGATCGATGCCATAGGGGGTTCCGGGGCGAACGCGACCGACGACTCTGCGTGGGTACGTGCGGTGATGCGATACGTGGGGGCCAACGCGTCGTACGTCTCGGTGCACAGTTACCTCGAGGGGAATGCGGCTCCGCCGAACAACGACACGGCCTTCTACACGCCATTGTATGCGGCGAAGAACAATTTCGGAACGTATCTCCCTAAGATGCACACCGCCATCCGGACCGGGTGCCCCAACTGCACCGCGACCGGACTCCTGCTCTCGGAGGACGGAGCGTCGAACGGCCTCCTGAAGAATTCAGCGTACGAGTCGTCGTTTCCGATGGCCATGTGGGACGCCGTCGAAGCGGTGCAGGCGGCCCGCGGGAACGTCAGCTCGATCGACTACTTCGCGTATGAGAACGGTTACCCCGGATCGTGGGTAAACACCTCGACTCACCTCGAAGTTCTCTCCCCGGATTACTACCTGTTCAAGGACATCACGCCGTATCTTGGGAGCACACCGCTCAACCTGACGTTCAACGGGACCGATGGCGGAAAGCTACAAGTGGGAGGCTGGTGGGGCGCGAACGACACGTGGTCTCTTCTGCTGGTCAATCTGGACACGGTCAATTCGATGGTCGTCAACCTCACCGGTACCGGTGTGCTGCCGGTCCACGGTGACATCGAGTACTCCGACTGGAACGGCTCGACCACCGAACCGGTCGGAGGCGAGCTCGCCTGGGTCAACGCAACGACCGTTGCTCCCAACTCGATGGAACTCCTGACGATCTCTCCTTCCACGACCCTCGCTCCGCCGTCGACGCCTCGGGGCCTGTTCGTGACAAACTACAACGGCACGCAGGCCCGCGTCTCGTTCGTCCAGCCCGCCGGATCCGTTTCCAACGACACCCTGCTCTACGGCGTCCCCACCGCGACCGCTCCCTACTGCTCGGTGGACGGCAACGTGAGCGCGGGAGGGGCGACCGCTGGCATCCTGGTCACCGATTTGTACCGATTCTCGGACCATTGCTTCGGTATCCAGGCATGGAACTCGGCGGGAGCGAGTCCGGTCTCGGCGTTCGTGAACGTCACGGCGTTGAACCAATTTCCCGCCGCCCCCATCGGCCTCACTATCGTGGGGAACACCACGACCTCGGTGGCGCTCAACTGGACGAACCCGGGAGGGGGCGGGCTGCTGAACGACACCATCTACGTCTATCGAACCGACGCGTGCGTGTTCTGGGAGCCGGTTTCGCTCAACGGGGCCTTCAATGCGTGGACCGTCTCGAGCCTCACCCCGAACACCAACTACTGCTTCTCCGTCCAGGCCTGGAACCAGACCGGCGGGTCCCCTCTTTCCTCCCCGGCCTACGCGCGCACGCCCACCGTGCCGATGGCGCCGTCGAACGTGAGCGATTCAAATCTTACCGGTACCTCTCTCGTGCTCACCTGGACGAATCCGGGCGGGGGCGGCCTCCTGAACGCAACCGTCTTCCGGTGGATCGGCACCGGCTGCCGATCGTCCGAGAACGTCACTTCGCTCGGGAGCCCCAACGAGACGTACTCCGTAAGTGGACTTGTCGCGGGCACGATGTATTGCTTCGAGGTCCAGGCGTGGAACGCGACGGGCGGGTCCCTTCGCTCGGCCCCGCTGACCGTATTCACCCCGACCATCCCCGGGTCTCCCACCGGATTGATCGTCAGCCAGGTCGGAACGACGAGCCTCCGTCTGGGATGGACCGACCCGCCCGGGGGTGGGCTCGTGAACCTCACGATCTGGCTCGGAATAGGAAACTGCGCGTTCACCGACAGTACCTCCGTGGGGAGCGGCGCGACCGAATGGAGCTTCGTCCACCTTGCGCCCGCCACCGAGTACTGTTTCGCGGTCCAAGCGTGGAACCTCACCGGGGCTTCCGCGCTCTCCGCACCGGACCTGACGGCGACTCTTGCCCCGCCAGTGGCGAACGTAACGGTGCTGGCGGCGACCAACGAGTCGCTGACGTGGGTGTGGACCAACCCTTCGGGCAGTATCTTGGGCGACGAGTTCTACTGGTCCCCGACGAGCTGCCTCTCGACCGAGCGGGTCGACCTCGGCGGAGTCAAGTCAACGTACACCCTCGACGGACTCGCGCCCGGCTCCGAGTACTGCGCCTACGTTGAAGCCGCCACGCTGGGAGGGCTGTCGAACTCGAGCCTCCCCTCGAACGGTTGGACTCTTCTGAATGCTCCCTCCGGGCTGGCGGTGCGATCCGCGACGCCGTACGCGATCACATGGAACTGGACGAACCCTACGGGCATCCCGTCCGGGATCGACTTCTCCTGGGAAATGGGACTATCCTGTTCCAACCCCCAAACGACGCTGCTGTCGGGCGTGCCCGACGCGTACACGCTGGACAACCTGACCCCGGGAGCCCAGTACTGCGCGTTCGTGCGCGCCGTCGACCCGTCAGGTGCCTCGACCGGCTCGCCGACCACCGAGGGGAGCACCCTCACCATTCCCACGGCTCCGATCGGTCTTGATGCGACGGCCGAGTCGTCCGGCGCGGTCACTCTGTCGTGGAGCCCCCCGCAGGGTGGAGCGGTCACCAACTTCACCGTCGCGCATGGCACGGTGTGCGACGTGTGGACCGCCCGAGATTCGACGCACGGGCCGACCTCCGTGTGGACCGTTCCGGGACTCGACCCCGGCACGACGTACTGCTTTGCGGTCGAGTCGTGGAACGGCACGGTAGCCTCTGCATGGAGCCCGCCCGTGTACGCGACAACGACGGAACCTTCCGGTGTTCCCGCCGCCCCTTCCTCGCTGGAGATCGTCGCGACCTCGAACTCGAGCGTTTCTCTCGCGTGGATCAACCCTCAGACCGTGGGGCTTTCGAACGACACGGTGCTCTATTCCCCGGGCTGTGGAGCTTCCCTCTCCGGATTTTCGACCGACGGGCTGGTGAATGTCACGACCGTGCCCGGCCTCTTCCCCGGGACTCCCTACTGCTTCGAGGTTGAGGTATGGAGCAGTCGTGGCGCGTCAACCCCCACACCGGTCGTCCGTTCCCAGACCACCGGCGCCCCACTCGCTCCGTGGGGGCTCACGGTCACCGACGTCGGGCGGACCTACGCGACGCTCGCGTGGAGCGACCCTCCGGCCACGGTCAACGTTACCCTGTATGAGAGTGCCCACGGGTGCGCCGCGGAAGGTGCGGCGCAGCGGTCGTTGCCTCCCGGAGCTGTTCGAGCGAACCTCACGCCCCTGGCCCCCGGAACCGCCTACTGCGTCGGTGTGCAGGATCGGACGGCATCGGGCCAGAGTTCCATTGACTTCCTCACGTTCACCACTTCGCCGGCCGCCCCTTCCGTGCCTGCGAACTCCGCGCCGCCGATTCCCCCCTCAGCCGCGATCGCGATCGGACTTGCGGCCGGCCTGGGCGCCGCCGGTCTCCTGGCCCTCGCGTTCCGGCCATCGAGGAACCGGAAGGCCAACGGGTGAGCCGACCCCCGGTCCAGCCGCGGATCCCCCGCCGATGTCAGTAACGTTCGGTTTCTCGGGGGTGGTCTTATCTACCTCTCCCCGAAGCAAGGACGGGTCCGTTTGCTTTTTAAACTGGACCCCGCCATACTAATCGCCCGCGAACTATGAAGGTCCTGATCACTGGGGTCGACGGATACTCGGGCTGGCCGCTGGCGCTGCACCTGCTCTCTCGGGGCCACGAGGTCGTCGGTCTCGACAACCTCGTGACCCGGAAGAGGGTCAAGGAGGTCGGTTCCTGGTCCGCGACGCCGATCCCTTCGATGAAGAACCGCCAGAAGGCGGTGCGCGAGATCCTGGGAAAGGAACTCGGGTTCTACAAGGGCGACCTTTCCAACTACGCGTTCGTCCACGACGTTCTCTCCCGGGAGAAGCCGGATTCGATCGTCCATCTCGCCGAGCAGCGCAGCGCGCCGTACTCGATGATCGATGTCCATCACGCGGTGGCGACGCAGTGCGAGAACCTCACCGGGACGCTCCATATCCTGTACGCCATGAAGGACGTCGTTCCAGACGCCCACCTCGTCAAGATGGGGACGATGGGCGAGTACGGGACGCCGAACACGGACATCCCCGAGGGGTTCTTCGAGTTCGAGTTCCACGGTCGGAAGGATTACCTTCCGTTCCCGCGCAAGGCGGGCTCGTGGTACCACTGGAGCAAGGTGTTCGACTCCGGCGACGTGATGCTCGCTTCCGACATCTTCCGTCTCGCCGCGACCGATGTGATGCAGGGTGTCATCTACGGTGTTCGGACCCCCGAGATCACCGACAACCGGCTCCTGACGCGGTTCGACTTCGACGAGACGTGGGGGACGGCGCTCAACCGGTTCATCGCCCAGGCGGTGCTCGGTCTTCCGATCACCCCGTACGGGAAGGGCGAGCAGAAGCGGGGCTTCCTGGCGCTCGAGGACTCGATGCAGTCGCTTCGGCTTGCGGTCGAGAATCCGGCGAAGGCGGGCGAGTACCGGGTCTTCAACCAGTTCGACGCCGCGTACTCCGTCAACGAGCTCGCCGAGATGACGGCGCGCGTCGCGAAGGAGTTCGGGCTCACCCCGGTCATTGAGCACCCCGCCGACCCGAGGGTCGAGGCGGAGCAGCACTACTACAACCCGATCCACGAGCACCTCCCGAAGCTCGGCTACGTCCGGACCCGGCACCTGGAGGACGTCATGCGCGAGATCTTCGCCGACCTGCTCCATTACCGTCGCCGCCTCGAGGCCAAGAAGCACGTGGTGGTGCCGACCGTCAGCTGGCGGTCGGTCGACAGCCGCCCGGCGATCGCCGCGCGGGAAACCGGCGCGATGGCGCCCCCGGCGCCCCCGGTCGGCCCGAGCGAGCCGCAGGCCGAGGGACACCCGGCGTAACCGCCGGTCGCGCTGCATCTTCATGGAAGCCGTGGTCACGCTCGCGGGCGAAGGCACCCGCATGCTCCCGTGGAGCCGGGGGCTGCGCAAGGAGTTCCTCCCGCTCTACGATGTCGGGGCGAACGGACATCCGGTGCTCAAACCCGTGGCCCACCTCGTCGTCGAGGAACTCGTCGCCGCGGGGGCGTTCCACCTCACGATCGTCCACCAGCCGCGCGACGAGCAGTCGGTCCGGAACTACTTCACCGTCGACCCGGCGTTCCTGCGTCGACACAAGAGCCACGGCGACCGGTTGAACGAGACCAAGGGCTTCTACGACACGCTGAGCCGCCTTCGCGTCAGTTTTGCGATCCAGACAAAACCCGCGGGGTTCGGGGACGCCGTCTCGCGCGCCCGGGCGCTCGTCGGGGGTCAGCGATTCTTCATGCACGCGGGCGATGCGATCCTGCTCGAGCCGCACCGCGGCCGCCTCCTGCTCGCGATGGGCGCCCTCCTCGAGCGCGACGCGCTCGACGCGGTCCTTCTTGTTCGGAAGGTCGCCGACCCGCGGCGGTACGGAGTGGTCGAGGGCACCCCCGGACCGTCGGTCCACGGGTACCAGCGGCTCGACGTGACCGGAATGGTCGAGAAGCCCCAGAAACCCAAGAGCCACTGGGCCGCGACGGCGGTCTACGCCTTCGACCCGAAGATCTTCGACGCGCTCGAACGGGTCCGGCGAGAGACGCGCCCCAAGGAGCTCGAGCTCACCGATGGGATCCGACGGATGCTCGACGACGGAGGGCGGGTCGCCGCCCTGATCATGACCCCCAAAGCCGGCGAGTGGTGGTCGGTCGGGTCACCGGAAGGGTTCGGCCGAGCGCTCGCCCGCACGCACGCCGTGTCGACCCGGCGGATCGCGAAAGCGACGACCTAGCCCCCGGGCCGGACCCCGCGATCGCGCGCCGGTTACAGCCCGTGGCACTGAAAGTGCGAAGCAAGTCGACGCAGCACGGTCGGCGACTCATATTCCGGGCCGAAGTCCGCCAGCTCGCGTTTCTCCGAATTCCGAGCCCAGTACAGGGAGTCCTCGCAGTGGACGCCGATGCCGATCGCGGAGACGAACTCGCGTCGCGCCCGCCCCTCGACCACCAGCTCCTCGGCGGCGTCCCGCGTGACCACGAGCAGGTCATCGCGGGTGCCGGCCCCGGGAGCGGCGACGAGCTGCTCGTACAGTCGGTGGACGCACCAGGGGTGGTCGGGGGCTTCGACGAGCAGTTCCTCGATCCGGTCCTTCAGCTCCCCGGATCCCGCGGCGGCTGACATCGCCGATAGATTTGCTTGAGCCCCCCTGATAATACCATCGAAGACGGCTCCGACGGCGCGCCCGCTCCGGTGGGCCTTCAAATAGCAGCGACCGCCTCGGAGCGGCGTGAGGTCCCGTGAAGATCGTCGTCTTCGGCGCGGGCGGGACCCTCGGTCGCCGGATCTCTGAGGAGTTCGTGCGTCGGGGCCACGCGGTGCGGCCGGTCGTTCGGGCCCGATCTTCCTCCGGTCCCGTGCGACGCTCGGCGAAGGCCCTCGTGGCGGACGTCACCGACGCGCGGAGCGTGGCCGCGGCCGTGAAGGGCGCCGACGCGGTCGTGTCGGCCATCGGGCCAGGCCCGGGCGAGGACGTCAACGTCGTGCTCGACGCGGCGCGCGGGCTGCTCGCGGGGTTGCGGGACGCGCACGTGATGCGGCTCGTGGTCGTCGGCGGTGCGGGCAGTCTCGAGGTATCGCCGGGGGTGCGCCTCGCGGACACCGCGGACTTCCCGGCGGCCTGGAAACCGGTCGCGGAGGCGCACCGCGCGGCCCTGGAGATCTACCGCGCGGAGCCCGACCTCGAGTGGACCGTGGTCGCCCCGGCCGCGCTCATCGCCCCGGGGGAGCGCTCGGGCCACTACCGGGCGGGCGGGGACCAGCTGCTGGTCGACGCGAAGGGAGAAAGTCGCATCACCGCGGAGGATTACGCGGTCGCGGTCGCGGACGAGGTCGAAACGCCCCGGCACGTGCGCCGCCGTTTCTGCGTCGCCGCCGCGTAGCTCAGAAGCGCGCGATCGAGCCGGTCGCGAGCGCCCGGTGCTCGAAGACCTTCCACAGCCCGATCGCGAGACCATACGACGCGGCGGCCGAGAGACCGACCGCGAGCCAGTACATCCCGACGACCCCGGTGGGGTCGCCGGCGACCGATGCGCGGACCGCGTCGAGCCCCCAGGTCAGCGGAAAGCCATACCCGATCCACTCGAGGGGCACCGGGAGCTGGGACGCCGGGAAGTTGACCCCCGAGAGCAGGAGGCCGATGAACAGGAAGATGTTCCCCAGGATGATCGACGTCCGCAGGTAGAGCGCCACCCCGCCGAGCAGCAGGCCGAAGCCGACCATTGCGAAGGCGGTCAGCACCACCGAGACCGCGAGCGACGGATACGCAGCGGCACCGATGTGGACGCCGAACAACGTGACCGCGTAGAAGATCCCGACCGTGACGGTGGCGAGCGAGATGAGGATCGGCAGCAGCCCCCGCCCGAAGTACAGCGCAAGGCGGTTCGAAGGAGACACGAGGAGGTGCTCCATCGTCCCCTGCTGCTTCTCGCTGTCCGTCGTCTGGCAGACGGAGAAGATGCTGGAGTACGTCACGGTCGCGACGGCGTTGCCGAGGGCGGTGAACGCGATCTCCGAGGCGCCGCCGCCGCCGATCTCGACGACGAAGACGAAGAAGACCATCTGCATCAGCGGGATGACGAAGACGGTGCCGAGAACGAAGTCGATCCGCATGAACCCGAGGGTCGTCCGGGGGGCGATCAGGGCGTTCGTCCAGAACGTCCTCCAGAACGAAACGCGCGGGACCCCGCGAGTGGCGGAAGCGCTCGCCAGCATCGACCGGACCGTCCTCTCTCCTCAGTACCAGCTCAGGTCGCCCTGGCTGAGTACGTGGCGCTCGACCCGATGGAAGATCGTCCCCGCGACACCGAGGTACGCCGCGGTCGTCGCGACGGCCCCGAGGAGGTCCCACCAGAACCCCCAGCTGAATCCGACGTACCCCGGGATCGAAAGGTACCGAAGGGCGTCCAGGGCCCACGTGGGCGGGAAGAACAGCCCGATCGGGTTCGTCCAGAAGGGAAGGATCACGATCGGGAACATGCATCCGGTGCCGACGTAGAACGCGAACTCTCCGACGTTCTGAATGAATCCGGCGTAGCGGGTGTACACCCAGGCGGCGGTGAAGACCACCCCGACGCTCGCGAGGGTGAGCATCACGAAGATGAACATCACGACGAAGCCGAGCGGGTTCGCGACGGCCGGTGGGGACCCCGCCGCTACGAGTACGACCACATAGACGATCGCGCCCCCGATGAGCCCCGAGATGACGTTCCAGAGCACCCGACCGAACACGATGTACAAGTACGGCGTCGGCGCGCCGATCGTCGGCTCGAGCGTCCCGAACTCCCGGTCCTGGCCGATCGCCCATCCGCTACCGTAGAGCGTCTGGCCCCACATGCTCATCATGCCCGCGCCGAGGATCGCGTACGTGAGGTAGTACTGACCGGCGCCCCGGAACAGTTCGAAGGCGACCAATCCGAACATGACCGGGGCGATCATCGACGGGATCAGCCACTGGGGGTCGGCGAGGAACATGAGGACCGAGAGGCGCAGGGACGCGCGCGTGGCCCGGGTCCGCGATACGGTCGCGGGAACGTGCGCCACCTAGCTCGCCTCCTCCTCGACCAGGTCGAGGTAGACATCCTCGAGCGATGTCCGCCGCTCGCGCACCGTGAGCTCGGAGTGTCCGGGGAGCGCCGCGGCCACGTCGCCGGGCGTCGTCTCCAGGCTCCGCAGTCGGAGGGTGAGCCGTGTCCGAGGCCCGTACTCCTCGCTCACGAGCTTCGAGACCCCGGGGAGATGACGGAGCGAGTCGACCTCGGCATCCTCGAAGCCGTACGCCTCGGCCTCAAGCGTTCGGTCGCCGCCGACGAGCTGCCGAAGTTGCGGGATCGTGTCGCGGGCGACGATCCGCCCCTTCGACATCACGGCCAGCTCCGGGCAGAGCTCCTCGGCCTCGAACATGTAGTGCGTGGTGAGGAAGATCGTCACGCCGTCCGCGATCAACGAACGCACGAGCTTACGGGTCTCTCGTGCGCTCTTCGGGTCGAGCCCGATCGTGGGTTCGTCCAGGAACAACATCTGCGGCCGGTGGAGGATCCCCCGGGCGATGTGGAGCTTCTGCTTCATCCCGCGCGAGTACTCCTCGACCCGCCGTTCGGCCGCTTCGGTCAGCCCGACCCGTTCGAGCACCGCTCGGATCCGTTCCTCGCGCTCCGCCGCGGGGATCCCGTAGAGGTCGGAGAAGTACCGAAGGTTGTCGCGAGCGTTGATGCGGTTGTACAGCCCGCGTTCGCCCCCGAGAACGAGCCCGATCCGCGGACGCAGCCACTCGGCCTCGGTGGAGACGTCGTGACCGAGAACGAGCGCCCGACCGCCGGAAGGCAGGAGCAGGGTCGAGAGGATCTTGACGAGCGTCGTCTTTCCGGCGCCGTTCGGTCCGAGCAGTCCGAAGATCGACCCGGGCTCTACGGTCAGGTCGACCCCTTTGAGCGCTTCGGTCCGCGTGTGCTCCCCGAAGAGGAACCCTTTGCGGCTGTCGAACACCCGCGTCAGGCCGTGAACTTCTATCGCCGGTGTACTCGTCATGGACGGAGGAGCGGGCGCCAGCGCCGGAGTGGTACTAATAGGCTATCCCTTCGGCGGTGAGGTCACGAAACGGGGGCGCGTTCGTCCCCCGGACAGCTGTCCCGCGGCTTCAAGAGGCGCGATTTCGTTCGTCCAGCGCTCGCCGATTACCGTCCGAGCGCGGCCGCGGCCGTACGCTTATATCGGCACCGCGAGTCGCCGGCCCGGTGTCCCCGGTGGCCTCCGCAGCAGTGACGACTTCGGCACCGTCCGCCGGTGGTCCGCTCGAATTTCCGGCGGCCCAATCGCTCGCGGCGTATCGGTTGATGGTCCTGTCGCGCGCGACGGACGAACGGTGCCTCGCGCTCCAGCGACAGGGGCGGATCGGATTCTACGCTCCCGCTCTTGGCCAGGAAGCCGCCCAGGTGGGGTGCGCGCTCGCCCTCTCCCCGCTCGACTGGATGTTCCCCGCGTACCGCGAGCTGGCGATCGCACTGTCCCGCGGCGCGTCGCTCAAGTCGATCGTCAATCAGCTCATCGGCAATTCGGCCGACTTGACCAAGGGGCGCCAGATGCCGAACCACTTTGGCTTCGCGGACCAGCACTTCGTCACCGCGTCGAGTCCGATCGGCACCCAGATCACCCAGGCCGTCGGAGCGGCGATGGCAGCACAACGTCGTAAGCACCCGATCGTGACGGTCGCATTCTTCGGAGATGGGGCGACGAGCTCCAACGACTTCCACGCTGGGATGAACTTCGCCGGCGTCTTCCGGACCCCGACCATCTTCTTCTGCCAGAACAACCAGTGGGCGATCTCGCTCCCTCGAGAGAAGCAGACCCACTCGAAGACGCTCGCCGAGAAGGCCGACGCGTACGGGTTCTCCGGAGTCGTGGTCGACGGCCTCGACCTTTCCGCGGTGTACACCGCCGTGGCCGACGCTCGCCAGCGCGCCGTGCGCGGGGATGGTCCCACGCTCATCGAGGCTCAGGTGTATCGGCTCGGCCCGCACTCCACGTCCGACGACCCAAAGCGGTACCGTTCCGACGCGGAGGTCGCGGAGTGGAAGGCGAAGGACCCCATCGTCCGCTTCCGCGACCGGCTGATCGCGGCCCAGCTCCTCGACGAAACGGCCGACCAGAAGATATGGGACGACGCGCGCGCTCAGGTGAGCGCGGCGATCGAGGAGTGCGAGAAGATCCCTCCGATGCCGGGCCCGACCCTATTTGACGACGTCTTCGCCCAGCTCACCCCCCGGCTCGCGGAGGAACGGGCCGAGTTCGTCCACCGGCCCGCCGGAGGTCCGGGCCACGCATGAGCGAGTTGACCTTGGTCCAGGCGATCAATCGCGGCCTAAGCGAGGCGATGCGCGCCGACCCGGACGTGCTGATCCTCGGCGAGGATGTGGGCGTGAACGGCGGCGTCTTCCGCGCCACGGAAGGTCTCTTCAAGGAGTTCGGCGAGAGCCGTGTGATCGACACGCCCCTCTCCGAAACCGGGATCGTCGGCACCGCGATCGGGATGGCGCTTTACGGACTGAAGCCGGTCGCCGAGATCCAGTTCCTCGATTTCATCTATCCCGCGTTCGACCAGATCGTCAGCGAGCTCGCGAAGTTCCGGTACCGCTCCGGCGGGCAGTTCCCGTGCCACGTGGTGATCCGGACCCCCTACGGCGGAGGGATCAAGGGAGGGCTGTACCACTCGCAAAGTACGGAAGCGTACTTCTGCCACACCGCGGGCCTGAAGGTCGTCATCCCTTCCACACCGGCGGACGCCAAGGGCCTCCTCCTCACCGCCATCCACGACGAGGACCCCGTGATGTTCCTCGAGCCGAAGCGGATCTACCGCGCGGTCACCGGCGAGGTGCCGGAAGGCGACCACCGCGTACCGTTCGGCACGGCCCGCCTCGTGCGCGAGGGCACCGACGTCTCGATGTTCGCCTACGGTGCGATGGTGCCCCCGACGGTGGACGCGGCGGAGATCCTCGCGAAAGAGGGGATCCACGCCGAGGTCATCGACCCCCGGACCCTCGTCCCGCTCGACGAGGCGGCGATCGTCGCCTCCGTGGAGAAGACGGGGCGCGCGGTCGTCATCCACGAGGCCGCCCGGTTCTGCGGGTTCGGGGCCGAGATCGCGGCGATCCTCGCCGAAAAGGCGTTCTACTCGCTGAAGGCCCCCGTGGCCCGAGTGACGGGGTACGACACTCCATTCCCGTACGCCCTGGAGAACCTGTACCTCCCGAACGCGGAAACGATCGCGCAGGCGGCCCGCGGCGCGGTGAAGGCGTCATAGGGGCGGTCGATGGCGTTCGAGTTCCGGCTGCCCGATATCGGGGAAGGCGTCGCTGAGGGCGAAGTGGTCCAGTGGTTCGTCAAGGAGGGCGACACGATTCGGGAGGACGCTCCTCTCGTCAGCGTACTGACCGACAAGGCGAATGTCGAGATTCCCTCCCCCAAAAGCGGACGGATCGCGAAGCTCCACGCGGCGGTCGGGGAGAAGGTGAAGGTCGGCGGACTCCTCGTGACCATCGAAACCGCGGGCGGGGGGCCCTCGCCGGCGCCGCCCGCCCCGGCTCCCTCGTCTCCCTCGTCTCCCGCGTCTCCTTCGACGCCTCCCCGAACCGCCCCATCTCCGCCGACCGGAGCCGGAGGGCCGACGGACGCCTCTCGGCCTTCGGGACCGGTCGCGGCATCCCCCTACGTGCGGCGCATCGCGGCGGAACGCGGGATCGACCTTTCCCAGGTCCGAGGGTCCGGACCGGGCGGCCGAATCACCGAGAGCGACCTCGGTGGAGGTTCGGTTGCTCTGCCCGGTGCGCCCCCGACCCCCCCGCCGTCGGCCCCCGCGAGCGCGGCTCCCTCTTCCACGCCAAGTCCGGCGCTCACGGCCGCCGGAGGGGTCCGCGAGCGGATCCCGATCCGCGGGGTCCGCCGCGTGATCGCCGAGCACATGGCGGAGTCGACCCACCGGGCCGCCCCTTTCACCTACGTCGAGGAGATCGACGTCACCGAGCTTGTCCTGCTCCGGGAGCGAATGGCCAAGCACGTCGAGAAACAGGGGACCCGGCTCAGCTACCTTCCGTTCATCGTCAAGGCCGTCGTCGCGGGGCTGAAGGCGCACCCCCGGATGAACGCCACGATGGATGACGAGCACAACGAGCTGCTCGTGCGTGCCGAGTACAACATCGGGATCGCCGCGGCCGCCCCCGACGGCCTGATCGTCCCGGTGGTTCGGAACGCCGACCAGAAGAGCTTGAACGAGATCGCGCGCGAGATCCAGGACCTCGCCGAGCGAGGTCGCACCGGCAAGCTCACGCGCGCCGAGCTCACCGGGAGCACGTTCACGATCACGAGCCTCGGCGCCCTGGGGGGCGTGCTTGCTACGCCGATCCTCAACTATCCGGAAGTGTCCATCCTCGGGGTCCACAAGATCGCACGGCGTCCGGTGTACCGCTCCGACGGGACGCTCGGCCCGGCCGACCTGATGAACCTCTCGGTGACCCTGGACCACCGGGTGCTCGACGGGATCGAGGGCGCGCAGTTCCTCGCGACCGTGAAAGCGTACCTCGAGGACCCGCACCAGCTGTTCGCCGACATGCGATGAGCGCCGCGGCGTCGGTCGAACCTCTCCCCTACTCGAACGGGGCTCTGGCGACGTGGCTGGGCGAGCGGTGGGAGGAGACCCTGCTGTCCGCCTACCGATGGATGCGGCTCGGGCGGGCGCTCGACGGGCGGATGCAGGGGCTGCAGCGCCAGGGCCGCGTCGGCTTCTACGGAGCGGCGACCGGCCAGGAGGCGGTCAATGTCGCCGCCGGACTTGTGACCCGCCGTGAGGACTGGGTGTTCCCCGGGCTTCGCGAGCAGCTGTGCGCCCTCGTTCGGGGTCATTCCCTGGTCGACTACGCGCACCATCTCTTCGCGGACGACGCGGACCCGGGGCGGGGCCGGAACATGCCGTGCCACCCGACCGCCCGGGAGGTGCACTACGTCTCGATGTCGTCGGTGATCGGCACCCAGATCGACCACGCGGTCGGCCTGG
>Ga0335074_10008948_pt1 | contig 13945 bp, 7 predicted proteins | sample Lox_Sample_23_FD_206715 | JGI IMG/M metagenome (GOLD analysis project Ga0335074, IMG submission 206715) | Soil microbial communities from Loxahatchee National Wildlife Refuge, Florida, United States - Lox_Sample_2.3 | ecosystem: Environmental > Terrestrial > Soil > Wetlands | place: USA: Florida...
CCCCCTGGCAGGCCTGCTGAGAGGAGCCGAACCGGTCGTGGCGCCACGTGTGCTTGTTGACGCGACCGCTGTGCCCGCGGATCGTGGCGCGGTCGGCCGTTACGTCGACGGGCTGGTCTGTGCGCTTGGCGCAGCCGGAGCGGACCTGGCCGTGGCGTGCCAGCGCGCCGACGAGGAGCGGTACGGGCGCCTGGTGCCCAGCGCGCGGATCGTGGCCGGGCCGCCGGCCATCGCGCACCGGCCCGCCAGGCTCGCCTGGGAGCAGAGTGGCCTGCCGCTGGTGGCCCAGCAGGTCGGCGCGGACGTGATCCACGCGCCGCACTACTCGATGCCGCTGCGGCCCGGCGCACCGATCGTGGTGACCATGCACGACCTGACGTTCTTCACCGAGCCGGATGCCCACAACCCGGTGACCGCGACGTTCTACAAGTCGGCGATCAGGACCTCAGCCCGCCGCGCCACCCGGCTCATCGTCCCCTCCAAGGCCACCAGGGACGAACTGGTGCGCGTGCTCGGCGCGGACCCGACGAGGATCGACGTGGCGTACCACGGCGTGGACCACGCGGTGTTCCACCAGCCCGCCGAGGACAAGCTGCGCCAGATCTCCGACCGCCTCGGCCTGCACGGCAAGCCCTACGTCGCCTACCTGGGCGCGCTGGAGCCGCGCAAGAACGTGCCCGCGCTGATCAACGGGTGGGTGGAGGCCGTGGCGGACCTCAGCGAGCCGCCGGCGCTGGTCCTGGCGGGCGGCAGCGGCTGGAGTGACGAGGTGGACGCGGCGGTCGCAAACGTGCCCGCCCACCTGCGCCTGATCCGCCCCGGCTACCTGCACTTCAGCGACCTGCCCGGCTTCCTCGGCGGGGCTGCCGTCGTCGCGTTCCCGAGCACCGGCGAAGGGTTCGGGCTGCCGGTGCTCGAGGCCATGGCCTCAGGCGCGGCGGTGCTGACCACGCACCGTACGTCCCTGCCCGAGGTAGGCGGGGACGCGGTGGCCTACACCGAGCCGGACGCCGGCAGCATCCGCACCGCCCTGCGCGCACTGCTCGATGACCCGGCGCGCCGCGAGTCCCTCGGCGCCGCCGGCCAGGCGCGGGCGCTGGAGTTCACCTGGGCCGCGTCGGCCGAGGCGCACATGGCGTCCTACGAGCGCGCCGCCGTCCAGGGTCACGAGTAGCCCGCCGCTGTTGACGGCCGTCGGCGCTGCCGAGCTCATCGCCGAGCCGGTGACCAGGGAATGGAACCCGCCATACCCCGTAGACGTGCCGCTGATCCTGTCCGTGCACCGGCGCGGCGCGCGCGATCCCGCCTACCGCAGCGACGCTTCCGGCGCGGTCTGGCGGACGGTGCTGGCCCCAGACGGCCCGGGCACCGTGCGTATCACTGCCCGGCCGGCGGCGGGCGGGGGCACCCGGGTCACCGCGGCCGCGTGGGGACCGGGTGCGGCCTGGCTGCTGGAGACGCTGCCCTCGCTGCTCGGCGCCGGAGACGGCCAGGCTGGCTTTGCGCCCGTGCACCCGCTGCTGCGGGAGATGGCCGGCCGGCATCCCGGTGCCCGCGTCGGCCGCTCCGGGCGCGTGCTCGAGGCGCTGATCCCGGCCATCCTGGAGCAGAAGGTGGTCGGGGCTGAGGCCCGCCGGGCCTGGCGCTGCCTGCTGCGCCGCTTCGGCCAGCCGGCGCCGGGGCCGGCCCCGGACGGCATGCGCGTGTTCCCCGACGCGGCAACGTGGGCACGGATTCCGTCCTGGGAATGGCACCGCGCCGGCGTCGAGCCGGTGCGCGGCGCCGCGATCACCGGGGCGGCGCGCGCGGCGGCCCGGCTGGAGGAGATCACCTCGCTGACCGCCGGCGAGGCCGACCGCAGGCTGCGGTCGCTGCCTGGCATAGGGCCGTGGACCTCCGCCGAGGTCAGGCAGCGGGCCTGCGGCGACGCCGACGCGGTCAGCGTCGGCGACTACAACCTGCCTGCGGCCGTCGGCTGGGCGCTCGCCGGCCGGGTCGTCGACGACGACGGCATGCTCCGGCTGCTGGCCCCGTACGCCGGGCACCGGTACCGGGCGACCAGGCTGATCGAGCTGAGCGGCACGCGGCCGCCGCGGCGCGGACCCCGGCTGCCCATGCGGGAGCACCGGGAGTTCTAGACAACGTCCGCGCGTAATGCCCCGCGCCGTCCCGCTTAGGCTGGAGCCCATGAGCGCCGACGGGCCCACCCCACGCCCCCACCAGCAGCAGCCGCCGACCCGCGCCCCCGAGCCCGAGCCGTCCCCCACGGCGCTGCGCCGCGCGCTGGCCCGGGCAAGGGACGGCAAGGCGCTGGACCAGGCTGAGGCCGCCGTTCTGCTGCACTCCCGCGGGGACCATCTCACCGAACTGCTCGGCTACGCCTCGCGGGCCAGGGACGCTGGCCTCGAGCGCGCGGGCAGGCCGGGCGTCATCACGTACTCGAAGAAGGTGTTCATCCCGCTGACCCGGCTGTGCCGGGACCGCTGCGGGTACTGCACGTTCGCCACCGTGCCCGGCAGGCTGGACAGCCCCTACCTGTCGCCGGACGAGGTCATCGAGATCGCGGCCGCTGGAGCGGTGCTCGGCTGCAAGGAGGCGCTGTTCACGCTCGGCGACCGGCCCGAGGACCGCTGGCCGCAGGCCCGGCAGTGGCTGGACGCGCACGGCTACGACGACACGCTGTCCTACGTCAGGGCGATGGCGATCCGGGTGCTCGAGGAGACCGGCCTGCTGCCGCACCTCAACCCGGGCGTGCTGACCTGGCAGGACTTCCAGCGGCTGAAGCCAGTGGCGCCGTCCATGGGCATGATGCTCGAGACGACGGCACGCCGGCTGTACACCGAGCGGGGCGGCCCGCACTTCGGCAGCCCGGACAAGGACCCCGCGGTCAGGCTGCGGGTGCTCGAGGACGCCGGGCGCAGCAGCGTCCCGTTCACCACCGGCATCCTGATCGGCATCGGCGAGACCATGGCCGAGCGCGCCGACTCGATCTTCGCGATCCGCGGGGTCGCCCGCGAGTACCGCGGCATCCAGGAAGTCATCGTGCAGAACTTCCGGGCTAAGCCGGACACCAAGATGCGCGGCGTGCCCGACGCAGACCTGGAGGAGCTCGCCGCGACGATCGCCGTGGCCAGGCTGGTGCTCGGCCCGGGGGCGCGGATCCAGGCACCGCCGAACCTGATCGGCGATCAGTACCGGATGATCCTGGCCGCGGGGATCGACGACTGGGGCGGGGTGTCGCCGCTCACCCCGGACCACGTGAACCCCGAACGGCCCTGGCCACAGATCGACGAGCTGGCCGAGCGCACCGCGGCCGGGGGTTTCACGCTGCACGAGCGGCTGACCATCTACCCGGGCTACCTCCGCGAGCCATGGCTGGACCCGAGGGTGGCCCCGCACGTGGCCGCGCTGGCCGACCCCGCGACCGGGCTGGCCCGCGAGGCGGCGGTGCCGCAGGGGCTGACCTGGCAGGAGCCGGACGGCGGCTGGGGCGAAGCCGCCGGCCGGACCGACCTGCACGTCACGATCGACACGACCGGCCGGACCGCGGACCGCCGCGACGACTTCGCCGAGGTCTACGGTGACTGGGCCGAGGTGGGCACCAGGATCCAGCCGGCGGCGCGCCGCGAGCCGCCGGGCGGCGCGACGCAACAGCGGCTGCGCGCCGAGGTGCAGGCCGCACTGCGCCACGCCGAAAGCGACCCCGCCGGCCTGTCCGACAGCGACGCGCTGGCGCTGCTCGACGCCGACGGCCCGGAACTTGAGGCGCTCGCCGCGCTCGCCGACGACGTGCGCCGGGACGCGGTCGGCGACGACGTAACGTACGTGGTCACCCGCAACATCAACTTCACCAACGTCTGCTACACCGGCTGCCGGTTCTGCGCGTTTGCCCAGCGCCGCACCGACGCGGACGCGTACACGCTGTCGCTCACCCAGGTCGCCGACCGCGCCGAGGAGGCGTGGGGCGCAGGCGCGACCGAGGTGTGCATGCAGGGCGGCATCCACCCCGACCTGCCCGGTGACGCGTACTTCGACCTGGCCGCCGAGGTGAAACGGCGCTGCCCGGAGATCCACGTGCACGCGTTCTCGCCGATGGAGGTGATGAACGGGGCGTCGCGCACCGGGCTGCCGGTCAGGGAGTGGCTGATTCGCGCGCGCGAGGCGGGCGTGGGCTCGCTGCCGGGCACGGCGGCCGAGATCCTCGACGACGACGTCCGCTGGGTGCTGACCAAGGGAAAGCTGCCGGCCGCCGCCTGGATCGAGGTCATCACGACCGCGCACGAGCTGGGCATGCGCACCAGCGCGACGATGATGTACGGGCACGTGGACACGCCCGCGCACTGGGTGGCGCACCTGCGGGTGATCCGCGGCATCCAGGAGCGCACCGGCGGGTTCACCGAGTTCGTGCTGCTGCCGTTCGTGCACGCCAGTTCGCCGATCTACCTGGCCGGCCTGGCCAGGCCCGGTCCCACGCTGCGGGAGAACCGGGCGGTGCACGCGCTGTCCCGGCTGCTGCTGCACGGCGCGATTCCCAACATCCAGTGCTCCTGGGTGAAGCTCGGCGACGACGCCTGCCGGGCGATGCTCACCGGTGGCTGCAACGACCTCGGCGGCACGCTGATGGAGGAGACGATCAGCCGGATGGCGGGCTCCGAGAACGGTTCCTACAAGACGATCAGCGAGCTCGCGGCGATGGTCGCACCCACCGGGCGCCCGATGAAGCAGCGGACCACGCTTTATGGGGATCCAGGGCCTGAACGGGTCGCCGCGGCGGTCGCGAGCGACGGAGTCTGTGCTTCGGTGCGCGGGCGCAGGCCCTCGCTCCCGCTGGTCGGCGCCTGAACGCCGGCTCGGTCAGAGCGTAACGACGAAGCGGTCGGGGTCGCGCTCGGGGCGTGGCGACGGCGCCGCCGCCGCGTGGCCGACGCCGACGGCTCCCATTGGCTCCCAGCCGGCCGGCAGGCCGAGCGAGCGCGCCGTGACCTCCTGGCAGAACAGGGTGCTGGACACCCAGCACGAGCCGAGCCCTTCCACCGCGAGCGCGACGAGCAGGTTCTGCACGGCGGCGCCGATCGCGACCACGAACATCGTGTGCTCGGCCGCCGAGCGCCGCCCGTCCGGGTAGGGGTGCGCGGCGTCGGCGGCCAGGCACGGCACGATGATCAGGGGCGCCCGGCGCAGCACCTCGCCGCGGCGCACCCGCCGCGCGATCTGCTCCTCGGTAAACCCGTCGCCGCGCAGGTCCGCGGTCCACGCCGCGAGCATGTCGTCGAGCAGCGCGGTCCTGGCGCGCTGCGATTCGACCACCGCGAACCGCCAGGGCTCGCTGTGGTGCGGCGCCGGCGCGGTCACCGCGGCCGCGATCGCGCGGCGCACGGCCGCCGCGTCGACGGGCTGGGCGGTGAACTCGCGGACGGTCCGGCGTTCGTAGAGAACGTCGGCGGCGCCGAGGCGGAACATGTCCTCGGCGGCGGGCCGGATCAGCGCCGCCGCGCCCGGGCCGTCGGCGTCGGTGACCAGCTCGGCCAGGCCGCGCACGATTGCCACGGGCATCTGCGTGGTCTTCGCCTTGACCAGGTCGGCGGCTGCGGCGACCTCGTCCCCGACCGCCGCGACCGTCACCTCCATCGTGTTTCCGAACGTGTCCGGCTGCCCGCGGTGATCGCGCAGCGGGATGATCCCCGCCGCGCCGATCGCGGTGTCGGTCTGGCCCATGCGCCACGGCCGGCCCATGGTGTCGGTGATCACGACGCCGAGGCTGACCCCGCGCCGCTCGCCGAGCGCCTTGCGCAGCCGCCGTGCGGAGCCGTCCGGGTCCTCGGGCAGCAGCACCACGGTGCCCGGCGCGGTGTTGGAGGAATCGACGCCCGCGGCCGCGAGCACGAGGCCGTGCCTGGTCTCGACGATCCTGGTCGGGCCGCGCCTGGCCACCACGCGGACCGCCTCGCCGTCGATCGCGGCCTCCCGGTCCGCGTGGATCACCCGGCCCTCGGCCTTGCTGACGATCTTCGAGGTGACCACCACGATGTCGCCATGGCGCAGGTCGGGCGTCGCGTCGGAGATCATCCCGGCGAGGTCGGCGCCGGCAGTGATCTCCGGCAGCCCGGCCACGCCGATGACGGTCAGCCCCCCACCCACCGCCCCTGCCCCCTTCACTTCCCCTGCACCCTTCACTGCGCCAGCTCCTCAGCCAGGTCCAGGGCGGCCCGGGCTATCTCGGCGGTCGCCGCCAGGTCGGTCATGTACAGCGGTAGCGCCCGGACCGTGATCCCGGCCAGCGCGGGATCCTCGGCCGCGGCCTTGTCCTGGTCGTCGACCAGCCAGCCGTCCAGCAGCCCGGCACCGTAGTGCGCGGCAACCGCGGCGGCGGTGGTCTCGACGCCGATCGCGGCCAGGCATGCGTCGGCCATACCGCGCACCGGCGCCCCGCCGATGATCGGCGAGACACCGACCACGGTCTTGGCACGCACCGCCTCGGCGATGCCGGGGACCGCGAGGATCACGCCGACGCTGACCACCGGGTTCGACGGCGGGAGCAGCACGACGTCCGCCTCCGCTATCGCCTCCAGCACTCCGGGCGCGGGCGCGGCCGCCTCGGCGCCGGCGAACACGATCCGCGCGGCGGGTACCTCGGCGTGCAGCCGGACCCACCACTCCTGGAAGTGCACGGTCCCACCCCCCGCCCGCCTCCCCATTCCCCCTTCAATGTCCCCCTTCACTGCCAACTCCACATGCGTCTCGACCCGGTCGTCGGTCATCGGCAGCAGCGTGACCCCGGGCTGCCACCGCTCGCTGAGCGCCGCGGTGACCGCGGACAGCGGGACGCCGTCGCGCAGCATGCCGGTCCGCACGATGTGCGTGGCGAAGTCGCGGTCGCCGAGACCGAACCAGTCGGGCCCGGCGCCGTAGGCGGCGAGCTCGTGCAGCACGGTGAACGTCTCGTCGGCGCGCCCCCAGCCCTGCTCCTCGCTGATCCCGCCGCCGAGCGTGTACATGACGGTGTCCAGGTCCGGGCTCACGTGCAGGCCGAACAGGTCGATGTCGTCGCCGGTGTTGCCGACGACCGTGATCTCGGCTTCCGGCGCGGCTGCCTTCAGGCCGCGCAGGAAGCGGGCCCCGCCGACGCCGCCGGCCAGAACGGTGATGCGCATGCCGGAAGTCTGACACGCGGGGGGACGCCCCCCGCGAGCCCCCCAAAGTCAAAACCAGCGTCTGGGCCCGTCACTGCCAAACCCAGCCCACCGGCTGCGCGCGCGGGCCCAAAGTCAAAACCGATGGGGCCGAGTCCGGTACTGGTGGGGCCAGCCCCGCCCAACCAGGTTGGCCGGGCCACCCCGGGCTGGCCGCAGCCGGCTCGCGGGGCTTGCCCGGGGGCCTGGGACGAAGCGTTTTGATCCGCTGCATCCTCACCCGGTGCCATCATTTCCTCACGCGGGGGATGTCCGGGCGGATCCACGATGGAAGCAGGACGGATGGACCTCAAAGACTTTCGCCGGGCCCGGGAGTACGCCGCGTGGCTGCTCCTGTTCGCCGCCGTGATCCTGCTCGGCGTCGGAATCTGGTTGCTGCTCGGCCTGCCGGGCTCGTCGGCTGGCCCTTCGTTCGCCGACCACGTTTACGCGGCCAATGGCTACCTGGTGGGGATCGACTTCACCCTGCTCCCGGTCGGCGCGGTGCTGCTCGCCGCCATGGGCGGTCCCGCGCTCGGGTCTCTCCGGCAGATCGCGCTGTACGCGCTGATCATTCAGCTGATCGCGGTGGTGCTGGGCGTCATCGGCTGGCTGCTGTCGCTCGGCGGCGGCAACGCATGGTTCTCGATCCCCGACGTCAGCAACCTGCTCGTGGCCGCGGCCGGGCTGATCCTCACCCGCTCGGTGCAGCGGTCACACGCCCGAGTGGGCTGATCCTGGTTACAGACAGCGACGAGGCTTGCTACCAGCGGAAAATCATGGCGGACTTTCCCGTCATCACGGTCAAGCAGGCGGCCATTATCACGTATTCCCCTTGACGTAACGCAAGACACGCGGGTGTAATTTCACCTGTGTAATTCTCGTGCCCAGGGGGAGCGGCACGGGCCGACGGGGTTAGCGGAAGGGGGCAGGAGGTGCGCAGTGACTGAGGTCATCGTCTCGCTGGTGCACGATGGGTTCGACATCGACGTTGACGATGCCGAAGAGTTGAGCTGGCAGGATCGTGCGCTGTGTGCGCAGACCGATCCGGAGGCGTTCTTCCCGGAGAAGGGTGGCTCCACCCGGGAGGCGAAGAAGGTTTGCCGCAGCTGCGAGGTCCGTGCCGAGTGCCTGGAGTACGCCCTCGAGCACGATGAGCGCTTCGGCATCTGGGGCGGCTTGTCGGAGCGCGAGCGCAGACGGCTCAAGCGCCAGGCGATCTAACCCGGCGGCCCCCAAGCCGGGTACCTTACCGCGCGACAACCGGCCTCCTCACGGGAAGGTGCGCGGGTCGCCGGACGGTAGCCAAGCGCGGCATCTGGCCGTCTTGATACTCCCCCTTCGCGTATTGTTCACGGGGTACCACTGCCCTGCATGACCGGACGTACAGCCCTCCCCCGGCCTGCAGGTGGCCCTCTGAAGAGCGAGCGGACCCCACTTGTCGTCGAACGATACATATCCGCAGCACGTCGTCACGGCGGTGATCGTCGCGCACGACGGCGCCGCGTGGCTGCCCACTGTCATCGGCTCGCTGCTCGACCAGAGCAGGCCGGTGCAGCGCGTTGTCGCCGTCGACACCGGGAGCAGGGACCGCAGCGGTTCCGTGCTTGCGGGCCTGCTCGGCCAGTCGGTCGTGTTTGGCATGGACCGGACCACCGGCTACGGCGCCGCGGTCGCACGCGCGCTTCAGCACCGTGCGGCGAGCGTGAGCGTTCCTGGTTCCGCGTCACCGCCAGGGACCGAGAGGGTCGAGTGGGTGTGGCTGCTGCACGACGACTCCGAGCCGGCGCACGACGCCCTGGAGCAGTTGCTCCGCGGGACGGTCGAGACCCGGTCGGCCGGAGTGCTCGGCCCGAAGATCAGGGACTGGGCTGATCACCAGGTGATCCTCGAGGCGGGCGTTGCCATCGACACGGTGGGACGCCGGATCACCGGCACTGAGCCGCGCGAGGTGGACCAGGGCCAGCACGACGGGGATCGCGACTGCCTCGCGGTCGGCAGCGCCGGCATGCTGATCCGCCGCGACGTATGGGACTCGCTGGGCGGCTTCGACACCGGCATGGCGCTCTTCCGCGACGACGTCGACTTCTGCTGGCGGGTCCACGCCGCGGGTCACCGGGTGCGGCTGATCACCGACGCGGTTGTCTACCACGTGGAGGCGTCCGCCCGCCGCCGGCGGTCGGTATCGGTCGCGCGCCGCCCGCGCCGGCTCGACCGGCGCAATGCGATGCTGACGCTGATCGGGAACCTTCCCGCGGTGCCGATGCTGATGTCGGCGGCCGGGAACCTGACCGTCTCGCTGCTGCGCACGCTGTTCTTTCTGCTCGGCAAGCGGCTGTCCGCGGCCACGGACGAGCTGGCCGCGGTGGCCGGGGTGTTCGGCCACCCGTTCCGGTTGCTGGCGCTGCGCCGCCAGCGAGCGCTGGGCCGGAGGGCCGCATACGGGCGGCTGCGCCGCGACGTGCCGCCGGGGAGGTCGCTGCGGCGGATGGCTGAGTTCGCCGCGGCGGCGCTGTCCAAGTCCGACCAGGCTGGTACGACGGGCACGCATCACGCAACCGACGACCCTGACGAGGCCGATTACCTGCTGACCGACACCGGTCTGGTGCAGCGCATCCTGACGCACCCCGGGGTGCTGCTGTTCATCGCGCTGACCGTGATATCCCTGGTCGCCGAGCGGTCGCTGCTCGGTTCCGGCCCGCTCGGCGGTGGTGCGCTGATTCCTGCCTGGGGCGGCGCGTCGGGGCTCTGGCACGAGTACCTGCAGGGGTTCCACCCGGTAGGCGTCGGTTCTGGCAGCAGCGCGCCGCCGTACCTGGCCGTGATCGCCGCGCTCGCAACCGTGCTCGGCGGCAAGCCGTGGCTGGCTGTCGACGTGATCCTGCTCGGCTGCGTGCCGCTCGCAGGCATCACGGCCTTCTTCGCCGTGCGGCGGGTCACCCGTTCCGCGCTGGTCCGGGTCTGGGCCGCGTCCTCGTACGCGCTGCTGCCCGTGGCCATGGGCGCGATCGCCTCCGGCCGGATCGGCACCGCGGTCGTGTTCGTGCTGATACCGGCGATCGCCCTGCTGGCCGGGAGGATGCTGACCATGCCGCCCAGGCGCGCCCGCCGGGCAGCCTGGGCCACCGGCCTGGCCATCGCGGTCGCCGCCGCATTCGTGCCGCTGATCTGGCTCGTTGCGCTCGCCGCGGCCCTGGCCCTGGTGGCTGCCCGCCCCGGCATGTGGCGGAACCTCGGCATCGCCGTCGTCGTGCCGCCGTTGCTGCTGCTGCCGTGGACGATCCAGGTCGCCACGAATCCGTCCGCGCTGCTGCTCGAGGTCGGCCTGCAGCAGCCCGGCCTGGCCGTGCATGACCTGTCCGCCCGATCCCTGCTGCTGCTCAGCCCCGGTGGCCCCGGCCTGCCGCGGATATGGGTGACGGCCGGCATCGTCGTGGCCGCTCTGGCCGCGCTGCTGCTGAGCAGGCGCCGGGCGGTGATGATGGCCGGCTGGAGCATCGCGCTCGCCGGCTTGCTCGTCGCGGTCGGGGTGAGCCGCGTCGTGGTCACCGCGGGCAGCGGGCAGTCGGCGGTGCCGGCCTGGCCGGGCGTCGCGATGCTGATCGCGGCCGTGGGCCTGCTCCTGGCGGGCGCCACCGCGGGCGAAGACATTCCCCTGCTGGTGAACGGCCCCGGCAGCCCGGACATCGCCGAATGGCCGGCCCCGGCGGGCAGGAAGCGCTTGAGGCGGGGCGGCCGGAATGGCGGCGGCCAGGCGGGCCGGCGCGGGCCAAGGACGCTGCGCGGGGTCGGAGTGGGGGCGCTGGCGGTGGTCGCCAGCTCGGCACCGATCCTCGCCGCCGCGTCATGGGTGGTCAGCGGGGTGCACGGGCCGGTCGGCCCGGTGTCGGGCCCTATCGTTCCCGCCGTCGTCTCGGCTTCGGCCAGCGACGGCCTGCAGCAGCGGACGCTCGTACTGCGCGAGTCGGGCACCCAGGTGAGCTTCTCCCTGCAGCGCGGGGCGAGCCCGTCCCTCGGTGATGCCGACCTGACGCCGGTCCCGGCCGCGCAGCGCGCGCTGAGCACGGCCGTTGCCGCCCTGGTCGCTCCCAACGGCGGCGAGGCGGTCGACCAGGGGCAGCTTCTCGCGCAGCTCGACGTCGGCTTCGTGCTGCTGCCCTCCCCGGTGAACGAGAACCTGCAGCGTGTCCTGAACGGGGTCGCAGGCCTGCAGCCGGTGAGCTCCACCTCGGCTTTCGCGCTCTGGCGGGTTACCGACACGGCCGCCCGCGCCCGCGTGGTCGAGCCCAACGGGACGGTGGTGGCCGTGCGGTCCGGCGAGCTGGCTGTCTCGGATGTGCAGGCACCCGCGGCGGGCGGCACGCTCGAGCTGGCCGAGCCCGCCGGGGGCTGGCGTGCCACGCTCAACGGGCAGCCGCTGACGCCGGTCGCGTCGCCGGCCGGCAGCTGGGCGGCCGCGTTCCGGCTGCCACCGGGCGGCGGGGTGCTCAACATCAGCCGCGGTCAGATCGGCCGTGACCTCATACTGATCTTCGAGCTGCTCGCGGTCGCGGTCGTGGCCGGTCTCGGCCTGCCCGGGTCCCGGGCCACGGCGGAGGAAAGCGCGCCCGCCGCGGCAGGCGCGCGGGGCAGGGGCGGCTCCCGCGCCGGGGTGCCCTCCCTGGCCGCCGGCGCCCCGCAGCCCGAGGACACGGCCGAGCCCGAAGCCGCCGGAGCGCCCGCGGGCGGCCGGCGGTCACACGGTCGCGCCGCCGCGCGAGGCCGGCGCGGCGGGCAGCGGCGGGACCAAGACGCAGCGCCGCGCCAGCGCCGCGGTCGTCGTCCGGCCGCCGAGAAGGCCGCCGCCGGCCCGGCGCGCCGCCGGCCCGTTGCGGGTTCCGTGCCAGACGGCGACCTGCCAGCTGCCGGGGCTGGCTGGCCCGCGGGCGGCCCGCCACGCGCACGCGCGCCGTGGCCAGAAGACGCCCCGGAGGTTGCCGGTGCGGGCTGGGCGTCCGGCGAGGATCCCGATGCTGGCTGGGCGCCTGATGAGCGCGCCGGCACGGGATGGGCGCCCGACCAGGACGCCACTGGCGCCTGGGTGCCGGACCAGGACGTCGGTGTGGGCTGGCAAGAAGGCCAGCAAGCCGGCTGGCCATCGGATGACGTGGCGAGCCAGGGCGCCGGGTGGCCCGCCGGCCAGGATGCGGGCTGGCCAGAAGATGAGCAAGGGGGCTGGTCGTCAGGTCAGCCGGGTGGTGGCTGGCCTTCTACGCAGTCGGCCGGCTGGTCGGCGGATGAGCGCGGCGAGCCCGCGGCCGGCCGGCCGCAGGTGGCGGCGCCGAGATCCCCGTCGGGCACGTGGCCGCCGCCTGAGCAGGCCGAGCGGTGGGCCCACGAGCCCGGCTGGCCGGCACCGGATCCGTCCGACTGGTCCGCGGGGGGCAGCGACGAGCTCGGCCCGCTGCCGCCCACCCGTGGCCGCAGGCACCGTCGCCCCGAGCCAGACGAAGATGAGGGCACACCGGGGTGGCCCGTTCCGGGGAGCGACTGGCGAGGTGACGCCCGGTGAGGCGTTTCGTCGCGAACAAGTACCTGCTGGCGCTGCTGGTGGTCGTGGCGGTGGGGGCGGAGTTTGGCCTGGCCAGCGTCAGTCACTCCGCGGCCGTCACGGCCGGGCAGAGCGAGCCGGGGGCGTCGCGCGCCGAGGTGTCTAACGTGGTGCGCGCGTGCCCAGGGCCGGGCTCGGCAGGCGCCACCGCTTCCAGCGTCGCGCTCGCCGCGGCCTCGACGGGCAACGGGCAGGCCGAGGTGACCCGGCTGACCCCGGCAGGCGCGACGACCCCACCAACACCGCTGCACGTTTTCACCCAGCCAGGCCGGCTGTCGCTGCTGTCCGTGCCCGCTGCTCCCGTGACGGCCCGTGGCCGTGCTCAGAAGTCGGCCACGGCGACAGCCGCTGGCGTGCCGACCACCGCTGGGCGGGGCGGCGTGATGATTCAGGCCAGCGGGGCCATGGCACAGGGACTCGAGGCCGAGCAGACGAACCCCGGTGGGCTGGCCACCGCGGAGTGCCAGGGCCCGGGAACCGACTTCTGGTTCGTCGGCCCCGGGCAGAAGTCGGTCGCCAACATCCAGCTCTACCTGATGAACACCGACACCCAGGCCGCGGACGCGACGGTCAGCGTTCTGACCGACAGCGGCCCGATCATCGGCAGCACGGACGCGGGGATCGAGGTCCCGCCGCACGGCCTCGTGGTCCAGTCCCTGGCCAAGCTGCTGAAGGGGTCCCGGGTCGTCGCGCTGAACGTGACCACCAGCGTGGGCCGGGTGGTCGTGGCGGCGCTTGAGACCTCGAACGCCAGCCAGCCCGGCGCCTGGCTGCCGGCCGCACAGCCACCCGCGACCACCCAGGTGCTGCCCGGCCTGCCGGGAACGCCGGGCGGGCGGGAACTCTACGTCGCGGTGCCAGGCTCGGCCAACGCCGAGATCAAGGTGACCGCGGTCACCGCGAGAGGGTCGTACCAGCCGACCGGCGGCAGCGTCGACCTTCCCGGCGGGTCGGCGGTCGCGGTATCGCTGCCGTCGCTTGGCGGGATCCCGGCGGCGATCGTGCTCACCTCCAGCGTGCCGGTGACCGCCTCGATGAGCACACCGGGTGGCACTGCAGGCGCGCCGGGCGCGTTCACGGCCGCCGCAACCCCCGTGCAGGAGCAGGGTGTGATCACCGGCAACCCGCTCGGCTCGGGCGGCTCATCGCAGCTCGTCCTGTCCGCGCCGCAGGGCGCGGCCCGGGT
>Ga0335074_10008949_pt1 | contig 13944 bp, 11 predicted proteins | sample Lox_Sample_23_FD_206715 | JGI IMG/M metagenome (GOLD analysis project Ga0335074, IMG submission 206715) | Soil microbial communities from Loxahatchee National Wildlife Refuge, Florida, United States - Lox_Sample_2.3 | ecosystem: Environmental > Terrestrial > Soil > Wetlands | place: USA...
TCCCAACCGGGTGCGCAGCCTGGGAGTTTCAGCGGCAGTGGCCGCGTTGTGGACTGCGTCGTTCGCGCTGACCTACACGTTTCCGTTCCTGAACCGCGCATTCAGCACGTCAGGCGCTTTTCTTGTCTACGCGGTGGTTTGTTTTCTCGGATTCGTTTTCGTCGCAAAGTTTGTTCCAGAGACACGGGGCAAAACGCTGGAAGAGATTGAGAGCCAGGCGATAGGGGCTGGGAGCGCGGGCTGAGGACGATGACGGGGCGGGGCTGGCGCGCCGGGGACGTGTGAACCGGATGATTTAATGGGGGAATGGCAAGCCTGGAAAATTTTCGTCTGGTGGTGTTTCGCGCCGTGGCGGAGCAGCGCAGCTTTCGCAAGGCCGGCGAAGAGCTTTATCTTACGCAGCCTGCCGTGAGTCTTCAGATCAAGGCACTGGAAAAGGATCTGGGCGTTCAACTTTTCGACCGCTCGGGGACGAGCGCACAGTTGACGCCCGCCGGGGCGGTTTTGCTGGATCATGCGCGGCGCGTGCACAAATTGCTGGCGCATGCCGAGCACGAGATTGGGGCCCTGAGCGGGGACCATGCGGGACGCCTTACCCTGGGGGCATCGACCACCATTGCGCAATACGTTTTGCCGCGTTTGCTCGGCGAGTTTTGCGCGGAGAATCCGCGGGTTTTTCCCGCGCTGATCAGCGGCAACACCGAAGGAATTGTGGAGGCGGTGCAGGAGCAGCGCGTTGCACTGGGATTCATTGAAGGGCCTCCGCGCAGCCGGGATGTGCATACAAAGCCATTTCTGCGCGACGAGCTGGTGTTGATTGCTCCGGCTGCTCACGAGTGGGCGGAGCTGGGGTCCATTGCGTGCGCCGATCTGGCCAGTGCTGCGCTGCTGATGCGCGAACGCGGGTCCGGATCGAGACGAATTATCGAGCTGGCGCTGGAACGGCACGGGATGAAAAAGCGGTCGCTCAATGTTGTGATGGAGCTTGACTCGACGGAGGCCATCAAGTCGGCGGTGGAAGCCGGGCTTGGCGTGGGATTCGTTTCGCGGTGGGCCATTGCCAAGGACCTGCGGCTCGGCCGCAGTTTCAAGATTGTGGAGATCGGAGGGCTGCGGATGCACCGCGATTTCCTTATGGTGACGGCGAAAGGGCCCGGGCCGCAGGGGCCGGCGCTGGAGTTTCGCAGGTTTCTGGCGGCGCGCGCCGGAGCGCAGCGAAGCTTTGGCAGAAGCGCAGAGCGAGGCGCTCAGAGAAGCGCAGCCGCCGATAAGAGAAGCTAATGGGACATCACAACTTATGTCTGGACTGTGCGATTTTTTGACGCCAGACTGAGGGGGTGTCGAAGAATCTTTTCTTTCTCGGGTTGATCGCGGCCGCAACCGGCCTGATTTCGCCGCCCTTGGCGCTGGCCGGCGGCATCGTGTTCGGATTCAGCTTCGCCCATCCCTTCAACATGGAGGCCAAGCGGCTATCGAAGTTTCTTTTGCAGGCTTCGGTGGTCGGCCTTGGTTTCGGAATGAATCTGCAGGAAGTGATTCGGGTTGGCCGGTCGGGGTTTGTTTACACGGCGGCCAGCATCAGTTTTGCGCTGCTGCTGGGCTGGGCGCTGGGCAAACTCCTGAAGGTGCAGCCGGGGGCCTCGTTCCTGATTTCGGCGGGCACGGCAATTTGCGGCGGGAGCGCGATTGCGGCGATGGCGCCGATTACGGAAGCGGGGGACGAGGAGATTGCGGTTTCGCTGGGGACGGTATTTGTTCTAAATTCGATTGCGCTGCTGACGTTCCCGGCCATCGGCCTGCTGCTGCACCTGTCGCAGACGCAGTTTGGGCTGTGGTCGGCGCTGGCCATTCACGACACAAGCTCGGTGGTGGGCGCAACCGCGAAGTTCGGCGCCTTGGCGCTGGCGGTGGGGACGACGGTGAAGCTGGCGCGCGCCTTGTGGATTGTGCCGATCTCAGTGGGCACGGCGGCGGCGAAGAAAAGCAGCGCACGGGTGCAGTGGCCGTGGTTCATTCTTTTCTTCTGCCTTGCGGCGGTGGCGAACACCTACCTGCACGTATTTCACGCGGCGTACCCGGTGATGAAGCACCTTGGCGTGATCGGGCTGACGGCGACTTTGTATCTGATCGGGACGGGGCTTTCGATGAAGACGCTGCGCCAGGTGGGCGCGCGCCCGCTGCTGCAGGGTGTTCTGCTGTGGATTGTAGTCGCCGTGGGGTCGCTGTCGCTGATCCGCTGCGGGTGGATCCATTTGTAGACCAGAAAACAGGGACAGTCGGACCTGGCGAACTAACAGGATGCGGCGGCGGGGATGCCGAATTGCGTGTGCCAGGGCTGCGCGGCGGAAAGCGCGGCGTTGACGCGCGTGATGTTTTCTCGGCCGGTGCTGGCGAGCCAATCATCGAGGGCGGCGGCGCCCTTCTGCGCGTAGACGGCGACACCATCCTGCCAGGTGGCGCGCCCGCACAGGACGCCGTTGAAGCGGCTGCCGCTTTCGGCGAGTAGATCGAGCGTCTCAACGAAGACCGCGTTGCTGACGCCGGCAGAGAGATAAACGAAAGGCTTGTCAGTGGCATCGGCGATGGCGGCGAAGTGCCGCTTGGCTTCAGCGCGGGTGCAGGCCTGCTCACCGCAGAAGGCGCTGGTGCCGGCGACGAAATTCATCTGCACGGGGACTTCGACTTTGAGCAGATCGACGCCGTAGCGGTCGCGGCTGAATTCTTCCATAGAGCGGGTGACGATCTCAGGCTTGATGCGCGCGTAGTCGCGGGATTTCTCTTTGCCGCCGAGGTCGTAGCCAAGGAGCTCGAGGACAAAGGGGATGTCGTTGGCGCGGCACTCGTCGCCGACGCGCTCAGTGAAGGCGCGCTTGACGCCATTGATCTCGACCGGATCGAAGGGTGTGTAGTGGAGCAGGATCTTGATGCAGTCGGCGCCGGCTTCTTTCATGCGGCGCACCGACCAGCGGTCATAGAGGATGGGCATGCGCGGAGGAGCGGCATCGTAACAGGACTGCTCGTAGGCGACGAGGAGTCCGGCCTGGTTGCGATGTTTTGCGGCAGGCAGACCGTATTCGGGATCGAGCAGAATGGCCGAGGCGTAGTGAGTGAGCGACGCGGTGACGTGAATTTTGAACTCTTCGACGGCGGAGGCGGGGACGTCGTCAACGTTTTTCGCCTTGGCGATGGCAGTGCGGAGGATGCCGCGCTGATCGATGGCGAGCGCGGCGATGACTCCGCGCCGATCGGAAATCGAGTTCAAACCGGCTTGCTTGCCGGGGGTGAGGGAGATGGGCATTTCCATTCACTCCATTAGGCGATTGAGGAACATGTGTTCGGGGCCCGGGACGCTTGCGTTGCTGCTGGACACTCTAATTCGATGCGTACGGAGACATAGGGTTACGTCGTCTGATTATAACCGATGGGTGAGAGACCGGTCACCTAAACAGGGGGCAAGGCTGCGGGGGCGCGGGCGTGGATGCGCGCGCGACAGGCGGGCGGGTACCCGGCGCTACGATGTGCCGCGCAACGATATCCGGCGCTACACGGAGTCCAGCAGCTACGAGGCCTGGATATCGACGGCGCGCTTTCCCAGCGAGGAGTGCTCGGCCTCGATGCGGATGGTCCCTGTCTGGGTGGCGATGGTTCTGATCCAGACGGCGCCGGCGCCGCCGTTTCCAGCAAGCGCGAACGGGTTGTCGCCGACGATGGAGCCGGGGCCATGAATCGTGAGGGATACGTTGCCGCCAGCGAAGGCCCGTGGCGCGCCGAATTTGTCGACGACAGCAAATACGAGGCGCGTCATGTCGGAGCCGTCGGCGATGAGTGCGGCGTCGTCGGCGTGGAGCGAGAACCGGTCGGTGGAGGGATCGGAAGAAAACGAGCGGGAGAGGATGCGTGTGGCGCCGAGGTAGCCCTCGATACGCAGCTCGGGATGGGCGGAGCCGTCGAGCTGGAGATCGGCGAAGAAGGGCGGATAGAGGAGATGCGGGAAGGCGTCGCGATCGGGATGAAGGGTCGCGTGATGCTGGCCGTTGAGGAACAGTTCGAGGCGTTCGCAGTTGGAAAAGATCGCGGCGTGGCTGCCCGGGCCGGAGGGGGTTTGCGGACCGAAGTCCCAAGAGAAGGCGGGCTCGATGACGGGGCGGACCGACGGCGCGACCTGCGCGAGATAGAACGAAGCGCCGAGCTTGGGGATGCGAAAGACATCGGCGATGCCGGGACATTTGACGGCGTTGTAAGCGTTCATGAGGCTGGCGTAATCGAAGGCGCACCAGGCGATGGCTCCCGCGATGCGCGGATGGTCAGCCGTGCGGCTGTGCGCCTGCGCGTGGTAGATGGCCTGGCTGGTCTGCTCGCCGATGTCGCCGGCGCGGCGGTATTTCATATTGAATCCGCGGCCCGTGCCGTAGTTGAACTGGCCGACGGTTTCAGTGATGAGATAGGGATAGCCTTCGACGGGAGGGAGAATGCCGACGGTGTGATCGGGATCGGCGTGATAGTCGTCGAAGGCGAAGACGTCCTGCGCCCACTCGGTTTCCCAATCCTTGCGCGAGGAGGGAGTCATGGTGCCGGAGGTGGGACGCGAGCCGTCGAGCGAGTGGGCGAGAGCGCGGGTGCGGCGGTAAAGCTCGGGATCGTTGCGCGACTCGTTGATGCGCACGCCCCAGATGACGACAGAGGGATGATTGCGATCACGGCGGATCATGGCCTCGACGTCGCGAAGGGCGAGATCCTGCCAGCTTTCATCGCCGATATACTGCCAGCCGGGAAGCTCTTCCCAGATCATGAGGCCGAGCTCATCGCAGGCGTCGATGAATGCTTCGGATTGGGGATAGTGCGAGCAGCGGACGACGTTCAAGTTGAACTGGCGACGGAGAATTTCGGCGTCGCGGCGGAGAAGGCGGGCGGGAGCAGCAAAACCGAGATAGGGAAACAGCTCATGGCGATTGAGGCCGAAGAGCTGGGTGCGCTTGCCGTTGAGATAGAAACCGTCGAGCGCGAAGCGGGCCTCACGAAAGCCAATGCGCGTGGAGAAACGATGCGCCGGCTGACCGGCGTGAGAAAGGGCGACCTCGAGATCGTAGAGGTGGGGATGGTCGGGATGCCAGAGATCGATGACGGGAATCTGATCGAGGGTGAAATTCAATTCCTGGCCGGGGTTTTCGATTTGGGCAGCATGCGAGGCAGTAGCCAGGGTTCGCTGGCCCAGACGAAGCGTTGCATTGAGGCGAACGGCGGCGGGAAGCTGACCGGCGGCATCGATGCGGCAGGTGATGTCAACGTAGCGGTTGGAACTGAGGACGTTGACGGGCTTGGCAAAGACGTCGCCGAGGAAGATGGCGGGAACGGCGCAAAGCTGGACGGAACCGGTGATGCCGCCGGGCAGGAGATAGTCGACAGCGACGGGACCGCGCGGCGAGCCGGAGGGCGGAACGTTGAGCCAGCGGGAATCGAGGGCAAGGGCGAGGACGTTGTCGCCGTCGCGGACGAGGCCAGTGATTTCGCGGTCGAAGGGCAGGAAACCGCCGAGGTGCGGCTCGAGGTTGTGGCCGTTGATGATGGGAGTAGCGGCAGCCATTACGCGATCGAAGTGAAGAAAGAGGCGGAGGTTCCTGAGTTCGGGCGGGAGGGTGAAATGGCGGCGATAGATCCAGGAGTCCTGCCAGGATGCGGGGTCCCAATTCTGCCAGGAGAGCGGCGTGACGGTGTGAGGAAGGTTCACGCGCGCGAAGCCCGCATCATTGAAGGCGGGATCGGTAGCGGAGGGCTGGAGTTTGCCGCCGAAGAGCCAGCCGGCATCGAGGTTGAGGGTGCGCTGCGCGGCGTGGGAGGAGATGGCGGTTGAAGCGCCGAGGGCCTTCGCCTGGGGTGTCGCGGCGAAAGCGGTGGCGGCGCAGCCTTCGACGAATGAGCGGCGGGTGATTCGGGATGTGCTCACAGTCATTTTCCGGGATCAATTCTCTCATTTCCGCGCGGCGGAGCGATGCAACGGGGGAGAATTCGGTATCCGGCAAGTTTCCGATTCATTTTCAAGCTCATAGCCTTGGGCATCATGCGGCTCCGGGAACTGATCATCGTGAGCGGTCTCTCAAAGAGGCTCGCCGTCGTTGCGACGGATGCGGCGGGAGGGCATGTAATTGAAAATAAATTCCATGAATTCAAGCGCTAACGAACCGTTAGGGAAGCGCTTGACGGGGGCGGGAGGGACGCTGTAAGGTTTTTGGAACTAAGTTGCGAGACCGGTTGCTGGCCTGTGTTTCAACTGCGGGCCGAGACTGAGCGGGGACCGGGCGGGAATCGTGCGGAACGGAGAAGACAATGGCTACCGTTACAGCGGTAAATACCGCGGCCAGGCAGGCCTTGGAAGCGGGCGAAGGAATTCTGAGGCTGGCGCCGACGTGGGTGCCGAGGGTGTATCTGCAGCCGGGCAGACGGCTGAAGCTGGATGCGCGGGACCTGTATGCATTTGGCGCGCACCGGGGAGGAATCGACGAGCGGTGGTTCGCATCGACGACGCCGGCGATGAATGACAACCGGACCCCTGATGAAGGCCTGAGCTATGTTGTTTCGGATGGCCAGCGTTTCACGCTGAAAGAGGCGGTGGAAGCCGAAGGGGCGCGACTGATCGGAAAGGCGATGTGGGAGCGGTATCATCGGTGGCCGGTTTACAGCAAGTTCTTCGATAACTCCGGACCGATCATGCATCATCTTCATCAGAGCGACGAACAGGCGAAGCTGGTGGGGCGCGAAGGCAAGCCTGAGGGCTATTATTTTCCTCCGCAACTGAACGCGACATTGGGCAATTTTCCGCATACTTACTTCGGTCTGGAGCCGGGGTCGACGCGCGAGGATGTTCGCGCGTGTTTGGAGCGGTGGGACACGGGCGACAACGGGATTCTGGATTTTGCCAAGGCCTACCGGCTGAAGCCGGGGACAGGCTGGCTGGTGCCGCCGCGGATATTGCATGCGCCGGGATCGCTCGTGACGTATGAACCGCAGTGGGGAAGCGACGTGCTGGCGATGTTTCAGTCGATGGTGGAAGGGCGGCCGGTACCGCGCAGCCTGCTGACGCAGGATGTGCCGCAAGAGAAGCACTTCGATCTGGACTTTCTTGCCGACCTGGTGGATTATGCGGCGAACCTAGACCATGAATTCAAGAAGCATCATTACCTGGAGCCGATTCCGGTGGCGGATACCGCGAGCGGGGGCTACGTGGACAGGTGGGTGGTTTACGGAACGGTCGGCGGCGAGCAGAAGTTCAGCGCGCGCGAACTGACGGTGATGCCGGGCGCTCGATGCACGATCAAGGATGCGGGCGCGAGCGGCGTGATCGTGACCGAGGGGCACGGGCGGATCGGAAAGATAGAAGTGGATTGCCCGTCGATGATTCGGTTTGGGCAGATGACGCAGGACGAGGTGTTCATCTCGCATGAGGCGGCGACGGCAGGCGTGACTTTTGAGAATCATTCGCAGACCGACGCGCTGGTGACGCTGCGCTACTTCGGACCGGATGTGCACAAGGACGTGCCGAAGGTGGGGGATCATCGAAAGGGTTGAAGCGAGCCGGCGAGGCAGCAAGTCAGCGAGTCGGCTGATTTGTGAATGATATGGGGCATGAGATTTCCGGCGGCGGGGACGCCGCCGGTACAGCCGGCCGGGAGACCGGCGTTACGTTGCAGCGTGCGCAAGGAGGACGAGATGCGGCAGCAGCATTTTGAACAGAGCAACGAGAAGATCCGGGCGCGGTTTCAGGAATTGAAAAAGGCGTCCCCGAAGAAGTTGAAGATGCGGCTGAAGCTCTCGTGGAGCAACTGGGGATTCGGGAGAGAGACGCTGGCGGAGTCGGCGGAACGGCTTAAGAAGAACGATGTGCAGTACATCGAACTGCACGGCAACCATTACGGTCCCGACCTGGGCTACAAGGTGGATGAGACGCTGAAAATCCTGGGCGACCAGGGGCTGAAGGTGTCGGGGGTTTGCGGAATGTTTTCGGCCGACAACGACATGGCCAGCAACCGGGCGGTGAACCGGCAGGCGGCCATTGAGTACCTGAACCGGGAAGTACCGTTTACGAAAGCGGTGGGCGGCGCATATCTGCTGGTGGTTCCGGGCGCGGTGGGGAGGCCGAAGGCGTATGACAGCGTGGAGTTCGAGCGCTCGGCGGAGGTGTTGGCGTCGTGCGGCGGGCTGTTCGTGAAGCACAAAGTGAAGGCGGCGATTGAGCCGATCCGCTCGGCGGAGGTGAGCCTGGTGCACACGATCGCGGATGCGAAACGGTACCTGAAGGCGGTGAATCATCCTGGTGTGGGACACATCAACGGCGACGTGTACCACATGCAATCGGAGGAGCGGCACATCGGCGATGCGATTGTGGACGCCGGCGATCAACTGGTGAATCTGCACATGGCCGACAGCAACCGTTGCGCGATGGGCGAAGGGGCGATGGACCTGGCGACGATTATTCGCGCGCTGTATGTGATCGGGCACAACGAAGGCGACCGGTTCGTCACCTTCGAGCCGCTTGGGCCTGGGGGCGATCCTTATCCCGCGATGCACGGCAAACCCGATAAGCGCAAGCTGGATGCGCTGGTGCGGACGAGCATCCGATACTTCCGGGATTGCGAGGAGATGGTGCTGGCGGAGTAAGGACGGTTTCGCGCCTGCCGCCGTGGATTCCCACTCAAGCAGAGCCTGGATGGGGCGCCGCGCTGATCAATGACGGTTGTCCACTGACCATTGTCCACGGAACACTTTTCACTGCTTATGAAGACTTATTGCTTTGCGCTGGATTTGCACGAAGATCCGGGACTGATCGAAGAGTACAAGCGCTATCACCAGAAGGAGCACATCTGGCCTGAGGTGCTCGAGTCGGCTCTCGATCACGGTGTGATCAGCGAGGAGATTTACCTGGCGGGCAACCGGCTCTTCATGATTCTGCGCACCACGGACGATTTTTCGCTCGACGCGAAAAATGCCGCTGACAGCGCGAGCGCCGTGATGCAGAAGTGGGAAGAGTTGATGTGGAAGTATCAGAAGCCCCTTCCCTGGGCAAAGCCCGGCCAAAAATGGGTGCCGATGGAGAAGATTTTTGCGGCCGGAGCATCGCGGCCGGAGTGAAGACGCGTAGAATTCCCTAATCTCCCCGGAATCTCAGTTCGAAACTGAACAAGGCTTAACAAGGACGGTTCGATGGCAATGACTTGCTCTCTTGTTGCCGCATTTCTCGGGTCGGCGGTCAGCCGCATCATCTCGCTCGCGCCATCCGATCTGCTGATTATCGCGTTGTATTTCGTGATGGTGCTTGGGATCGGCATTTATCTCAGGCGCTACGCGAACACCTCGAACGACTTTTTCATGGCCGGGCGCGAGATGACGGCATGGGTGGCGGGGCTGAGTTTTCTTTCCGCCAATCTGGGCGCGATCGAACTGATGGGGTGGGCGGGCTCGACGTACGAGTACGGAATTCTGGCGGCGCATTTTTACTGGATCGCGGCATTTCCGTCCATGGTGTTTCTTGGACTGGTGATGATGCCCTTCTATTACATTTCAAAGACGCACTCGGTGCCGGGATATCTGCAACTGCGGTACGGGGAGGCGACGAGGGCATTGAGCGGCATCTCGTTCGCATTCATGACGGTGCTGATGTCGGGCATCAATATGTATGCCATGGCGCTGGTGATGAAGGTAGTGCTGGGCTGGAATATTCATTTCAGCATCTGGATCTCGTCGCTGACGGTGGCTGTTTATGTGGCGCTGGGCGGCTTGTATTCGGCGATCTTCAACGAGGTTCTACAGTTTTTCCTGATCTGGCTGGGAGCGCTGGTGATTCCGATCCTGGGCCTGATCGAAGTGGGCGGCTGGGGCGGGCTGAAAGAGAAGATCTTCGAGCGCATGCACACGAACGACTATGTGCATTTATGGAGCACGCTGGGATCTTTCTCGACGAACCCGATGGGCGTGCACTGGACGGGAATCGTTTTCGGGCTGGGCGGCGCGATCGCCTGCGGATACTGGACGACGGATTTTCTGGTGGTGCAGCGGGCGATGGCGGCGAAGGATCTGCGCTCGGCGCAACTGGCGCCGATCATCGCTTCGTATTTCAAGATGGTGGTACCGCTGATCGTGATTCTGCCCGGTTTGCTGGGTCTTGCGGTGCTGCCGTACAAGCTGGTTCCGCAAAGTGCGGCGGGGCCGGGGATGCACAGCTACAACGAAGTGCTGCCGCTGATGCTGGCGCGCTACGCGGGGCCGGGGCTGCTGGGGTTGGGCATCACGGCGCTGATCGCGGGATTCATGTCGGGCATGGCGGGCAACGTGAGCGCGTTTGCCACAGTGTGGACCTACGACATCTATCAGCCGTACCTGAAGAAGGGGATGCCGGACGAGCACTACGTAAAGATCGGGCGGTGGTGCACGATTCTGGGCGTGATTCTGAGCATCGGGACGGCGTATTTTGTGACCAGCTTCAAAAGCATCATGGACTACATGCAGGCGCTGGTGGGTTTCTTTATTTCGCCGCTGTTCGGCACGGTAGTGGTGGGGATGCTGTGGAAGCGCGCGACGGGGAAAGGAGGCTTCTGGGGGCTGCTGGCGGGAACCGGTTCGTCGGTGGCGATGTACACCGCGGTGAAGTTTCACCCGGCGTGGATCCGGTATGTGGCGCTGTCGCCGGACGCGAAGGACATGGCGGAGAACGTTTACCGCGCGCTATGGTCGCTGCTGATCTGCATTCTTGTGACGATTGCGGTGAGCTTGTTCACCGAGAAGAAGCCGCGCGAGAAGCTGGAGGGCCTGGTGTGGAGCTATACGAAGATGCCCGCACCGGAGCCGATGCCGATGTGGAAGAAGCCGTGGTTCTGGGCGATCGGCGTGGGCATCTTTTTTGGCGTGCTGCAATGGATGTTCTGGTAGGGTGAGGATGAATTGTCGGGCAAAGAGGCGGTGCGGCGCGTGTTGCGTTGCCGTTGTGGTATGGATCGCGGGCGCGATGCCGGGATTTGCCGCGGCGGGCAGCGGGCAGGCCGCGACACACGGTCGATTTCTTGCCCTGCCGATTGCGAAAGGTGAAACGTCATGCCCGTGCGCGAGGATGCTGTACAGGTACGGCGTTCCTTTTATTGAAACGGCGTGGCACGCGCCGGCCGGCGGCTCGCTCGAAGTGAATGTCGGGACTGCGGCGAAGAAGGTGTTTTTGCTGGGCATGACAGAGACGCAGAGACCTTCAGCGTGGTCGGATCCGCTGAGTTACGCGGCGCGTTATTTTGTGGGGGACAACTTGGGTGAGATCCGGCTGCATTATGCGGATGGCTCAATGCAGGAGTTTCCTCTGGTATTGGGCGAGAGTGTGTGGTTTGGTTTGCCGTTTGAGCAGGCGCGCGGGCCGTTTCCCGTGGATGCGCAGTTGCGCGAGGCGCTTGCGCGGGCGATCCGGTTGTATCCCGCCGCGCCGGTGGACGACGGGAACTATGTTGCCGTGATTACGCCGAAAGAAGCGCCGATTGCGAGCATCGAGGTTGCCGACAACCCGGAGAAGAAGGGGTCGGTGCTGATTGCGGGCATCACGGTGGAGACTGCGCCGGAGGCGAGGATCGCGGGAGCAACGGCGATTCCGGCGGATGCATTCGCGCCGGCGTTCGAAGAGTTTATGCGAGAAAAGCCGCTGCGGGAGCAGGGAACGGGCGAGGCGGAATCGAAGCAGCGGCTCGCAGAGCTGAGCGCGGCGCTTTATAACACGGAGCCGGAGTACAAGCATGTGGTTGCGCCGCGGATTCCGGCGGGATACGCAGGGCCGGAGGTTACGTTCAAGGGAACGGTAGACGCGAGCATCTTGCAGAACGCGTTTTACGCGAATGTACAGGACATGCTGGACAAGGTGGATGCGGACGGGGTGTTTCACACTTCGACGAAAGATGCATTGTCGTGGGCGGGCGATCCGCGATCGGCGGGCGGGGAATTCGGGACCTATCGCAAGGATGTGGGCGTGTATTACAACCAGGCCTGGTCGCGGGACCTGGGGCGCAGCCTGCAGGAACTGACGGAGCTTGGATACGTGAACAAGGCGGAGCACACGGCGGATTTTGCGTTGCGTGCAGCGCGCACATGGAGCGAGAATCCGGCGCTCACTTACCGAGGTTCGCCGCTGCCGCCGCACTGGAGCCGGGTGATCGATCATCCGGATTTCGCGCAGCCATTCGAGAACGACGGGCACGGGCTGATTTCTGTTTTCATTTACAAGCTTTGGCAGCGGTTGCCGGACCGCGATGCGTGGTTGCGCGCGCACTGGAGCGATGTGAAGGCAGCTGGCGACTGGATTCCGTGGCAATTCGATCATCCGGAGATCTCCGGCGCGGCCGATGGAGTGCTGTACACGACGGGTGAGTCGGCGGGCGGCAAGGGCTACTCCGTTTATCCCGATGACGTGTGCATGATCGCGCTGGAGGCGCTGGCGCAGATGGCGGATTCCATCAGGGAGACGCAGTCGGCTGAGTTGTGGCGCAGCACGGCAGAAAAGATGCGGAAGGCGATTCCGGCGCGGTACATGATCGACGATCCGAAGTATGGGCGAGTGTGGACGCTGGAGTCAGCGGGATGGCCCAACAAGAGTACGGTCCTGGGCCCGATCATCTTTGCCGCCGACGTGAAGGGCTTCGCCCCGTCGGATCAGGATTCAGACTGGCGAGGGGCGAATGGAGCTGCGTACGAGCGGCTGATCGATGCGTACAAGCCGATGGGATTTTATGGCTGGGCGATGGGGTACGGGCAGGGATTTGTGACGCAGGCGGCGCTGCTGCTGGACCGCATGAAAGACGTGACGCCGATGCTGGACTGGGCCGCGAGGGAGATCGACGATCCGCGGATCAATTCGTTTGTTGTGCCGGAGGGGGAGCAGCTTGATCCGACGGGGAAGTACTGGTATTCGACGGGCGACCTGGGCAACGGCGTGCAGGAAGCGGAGATTGTGAAGATGCTGCGCATCGTGGTTGGAGTGGACGATGACGAGCCGCAGCGGGTGAGGATCATGCCGCGCATGCCATACGGCTGGAGCGAGATGGGGGTTGCGAAGTACCCGGTGCTATATGAGCGCGAGGGCAAGACGGAGATGGCTCTTTTGCGCTACACGCTGGTGCGGGAGCAGGCTCGGATGAATCTGACGATTGCGGCGGATCAGGAGCTGGGATCTGTGGCCATGCGGCTTGGGCCGTTTGAAGACCAGCCGCAGGCGTCGGATGTGGAAGTGAATGGAAGGCATCCCGCGGACGCTAAGGTCGCGCAGGGCGGGGATTCCTGGTGGGTGAGTTTCAAGGCGCCGGTTGGAGCGAGCGCCGCAAGCGCAAAATAACAGGGCTCGCCCAGGGAGGGAGATTAGACGATGCGAGAACGCCGTCATATGCTGCCGGTCTGGTTTTTTATCGGGCTGCTGCTCAGCGCGTACGGAATCATCATACTGATCACGTCGATCACGGACTGGTCACATCCCTCAAGCGCGATTCTTTCGCAGTATCATCCGGGCTTCTGGGGAAGCATTGTGCTGCTGGTGATTGGCGGCGTTTACACCATGCAGTTTAGGCCGCGACGGCCGCGCGGAAGATAGCCGGCGGTGTGATGACGGCCGCAGGGAGCGGTTTTTTGTGCTGCTATACTTCTGACTCCGGTGGAAATGCGGAGCCGGCGAAGACGCTCACCGGACTTGAGACAGCAGTTTCACGGGGATGCGCAGGGCCTGGCAGTCGACCATCCTTTTGTGAAGATGATGGGTTCCTCCTCTTGATCTGGAATTCTTACCCACTCTTTTCATGCGAAAAGGATGGGGGGTAACGTTTTGCTGAAGGAATGAGGCGGGCTGTGAATATACGAGAGATCGCACGGCGGGCCAAGGTATCTCATTCGACGGTATCGCGGGTGATCAACCAGGTGGAGACGGTGGATCCGAAGCTGGTGCGT
>Ga0335074_10008950_pt1 | contig 13943 bp, 13 predicted proteins | sample Lox_Sample_23_FD_206715 | JGI IMG/M metagenome (GOLD analysis project Ga0335074, IMG submission 206715) | Soil microbial communities from Loxahatchee National Wildlife Refuge, Florida, United States - Lox_Sample_2.3 | ecosystem: Environmental > Terrestrial > Soil > Wetlands | place: USA...
GCCTCCGCGGAGGCGAGATGCGCTCGCCCGCCATCCCCCCTCCCTCCATCCAACCAAACAGATGGATTGCAAAGGCCCAGCCTTTGCCGAGAGGTCCAGGAGAGCAGAGCTCTCCTGGCGGGTTTCAGGGCGGAGCCCTGATCTTGCTTGCTTCACCCGATTACCCTGGGCCGGGTCGTCACGTGGCTTGCCCGGATCGGGTCATCCAGCCAGGCGAGCCGAGCGCGGCGTAGAGCGGAACCGGCTCGCCCCTGGGGCTGCAGCTTCGTGCCAGTTGTCTGTTTCCTGGTCGCGGTCCCACCGTGGCGGGTCAAATCCCGCCGCGGAGGTCCCGCAGCCCGGTGTGGATATGCTGGATCTGCCGCTCGATCCCGAAGACGAGATTGGTCAGAGTCGCAACCTCTTCACGTAGATCGTCCCGGCGCCGCTCGGCGTACTGAACCGCGCAAAAATTGACCGCGATGTCCGTGTTCATCGATGTGACGGTATCCTGTAGGCGGTCGATTCTGGCCATGATGTTGTTCAGGTCCTGCTGACCCATTTGCAGGTCCTGCTGGCCGTTTTGCAGGTCTTGCCGGCCCTTTTGCAGGTCTTGCAAATCCGTCCGCAGGTCCTGCTGGCCTTGCTCAAGGCGCGCCAGCGCCGCCAGACCCGGTCCAGGGTTGCCGCTAATGACGCCAATCTCCTTCGTGTTCGGAAAAAATATGTACTCAGGCCAGCATACGCGGATATGTTGCCCGCGGATTATCAATCATCAGCTTCCGAATTTGCTCGCGAGACAAGCCTTTCGGCAGCGCTTCATTGCCGTCGAATTGCCAGTGCGGGTAGTCGGTGGAAAACAGCAGCAGTTCGTCCGAATCGAAATGATCCATCAGACGGGAGAAGTCATCTGGGGTGGGCGGCTCGTCCACCGGTTGCAGCGTCAGCCGTATGTTGGACCGCACAATCTCGGCTGGCGCGCGATCAACCCAAGGCACCTCCATGCGCAGTCCGCGCCAGAACTTCGTCAGCCGCCACAGATGCGCCGGCAGCCAGGTAAAGCCGGATTCGATCAGCACCACTTTCAAATCCGGGAATTTCGTAAACACGCCCTCGCATATCAGGCTGGAGAGTGCCGCCTGAAACGCGGGGGCCTGGGCGGCGTAGTCCTCGGTGTAATAGCTGGGCCAGCCGAGCGGTGTGACCGGATGGCGATAGGCGCTGCCGGCATGGATGCCGACCGGCAGGCCGTGGCGCTGCGCTGCTTCATAGATCGGCCAATAGTGGCGTTTGCCCAGCGGCATGTCGTGCATCACCAGCATCAATACCTGCACGAAGCGACGGTCGGGGGCGATGCGGTCGATCTCCTCCGCGGCAAGCTCCGGGTTCTGCATCGGTACGACGATCGAACCGCGCAGGCGGGGCTCCTTGTCGAGCCACTCGCCGGCCAGCCAGTCGTTGATCGCGCGGGCGAAGCCGGCGCCCATGTCCTCGGAGAACAGTACCTGCGCGCCGTACAGGCAGTTGCAGATGGCGAGGCTGGTGCCGAACGGGTCCAGCACGTGCTGGCGCAGGAGGGAAAGGTCCGAGCCGGGCTTGCCGGAGGGCGGACGCCAGTCGGGGCGGGCGGTCAGCGGCGAATTGGTCGGGTAGGCGATCGATTCCAGTTCGTGCAGGCCGCGCTGAATGCTGCTGTCGCGCCAATGGTCGGCGAGATACGGGTGCAATGCCTTCAGGTTCGGGACCGCCGGATGGATGTCGCAGTCGATGCCACCCGGTTCGATGATGCTCATATGATCCTCCTATGCAGCGCCCTGAGCCCTAAAGGCCGGCGGGTCTCGTGCCGGTGACGCCGCTCGTCGCGACTGCCGTATTCCGGACATGCCTGCGGGTTCAGATATCTTGGCACCTTGCCTCCGCAGGCATGACAGACGACGACGGCCGAGCGAGCGTTGGCATGCCAGTGGCCGCGTCCCTGGTGCGAACATGCTGCCCGCAATCCTGTCCTCGCTCTGGCTTCCTCGTGTGCGGCAATGGCGTCGTTCATGGGGCACCATTCTGCAACAGGCTCATGCGATGACAAGCGGGCTCGTAGCGTGCGGTCCTGTTTGGATCAGGAAACGATGTTGTTCGTTGCCGCTATGGCAGTCGCCCCCATCGCCGGAATATCAATCGGCCATGCCGGACGCCGTCCAGGACCGAATAGCCGCTGCCTACCGACGCTTTGCGGACGAGGAAGCGCAAGGCCGGTCGGCGCTCTATGAGGCGCTCGCACGCGCGATTGCCGATGACACCGCCCTGCTGACGCTGCTTGCGGCCGTGCCGCCGCCCAAGCGGCAGCCCAATCTGCTGCTTGCAGCCGTCCGTCATGTTGCTGGCATGCCGCTGGCCTGGCCGGCGTTTCGCGACATTGCTCTGGCGCGCTGGAGCGAGATCAGGGCCATTATGCTGAGCCGTTCGACTCAGACCAACGAGCCTGGCCGATGCGCTACGTTGCTGCCCATCCTCGCGCGCCTGCCGCAGCCGCTTGCGCTGATCGAGGCCGGTGCTTCGGCGGGCCTCTGCCTGCTGCCTGACCGCTATGCCTATGCGTACGGAGACCATATCGTTCGGCCGCACCAAGCCGCGGCGGATGTGCCGTTGTTTCCGTGCCGCGCAAACGCCGCGACGCCGCTGCCGTCCGCGGTTCCCAACGTCGTCTGGCGCGCGGGACTGGATATCAACCCGCTCGATGTCAACGATGCGGCGCAGATGACATGGTTGGAGACGCTGGTTTGGCCGGAGCAAGCGGAGCGGGCTGACCGGCTGAAGGCCGCGGTGCGGATCGCGCGAACCGATCCGCCGCGGATCGTGCACGGCGATCTTCGCGAGGGCCTGGCAAAGCTGGCGTCAGACGCACCGAAGGATGCGACGCTGGTCATCTTTCATACGGCTGTGCTGGCCTATCTGCCCAACGTGGCGGAGCGGGATGCGTTTGCCGCATCCGTTGCGTGCTTGTGCGACTACTGGATTTCGAATGAGGCGCCGCATGTGCTGCCGGATGTTGCCGCACGCGCGCCCACCGAGGCGCCGGTCGGCCGGTTTCTTCTGGCGGTGAATGGCGAACCGGTTGCCTGGAGCGATCCGCACGGAGCGGCTCTGGAGTGGATCGGCGCGGCGCCGCCGCCTCAATCGCGCGCAGCCTGATCTGCGTCCTGCCGGTGCGCCAGCAGAATCGCGTATCGGTGCAGCAGCCAGACGGCGCGTTCGTACAGCGACGTGAGGCCGTAAACGAATTGCAGATGCGCGGGGTCGTGGTTGGCTGAGTCTTCGATCGCCTTCCGGCGGATCCGCGTTACCAGGGCGCTGCGGTCCCCGGTTGTCTGCATCAGGAGTTCCACGTCGCCGGCTGGGGCCGGCCGGGCGGCGTCTTCCGCATGCAGCAGCAGCGTGCCCAATCCTTCTGCGATCAGTCCGGCGATTTCCGTGGCGTCCGCCTTGGCGGCCTGTGGCAGCTGGGACGCCACGCCAGCCAGCGTCTCCTGCAGGTGACGCAGTTCCTCGTTGCGGCTGTGCAGCGCTGCGACCCAGGCCAGTTCGCGCGGCGAGGGCCGGTTCGCCGACACTGCTGCGAGGAAACGGTCGATCTCGCCCAGCAGCATGGGCGCTGCCGCGGTTGCCGCGGCGGCTGCGAGGCCGGAGGTCGTTGCCGCCTCGCTTGGGACATGAGCCACCAGCAGGCCGACGACGCGGTATTGCTCTTGCTCCGCCAGGGGCAGGGCCGAAGCGGGATCGGCCGTGGCGTGTTGGGACAGGAAGCGCGGGCGGGCCAGGTCCGCGTGGGCATCGGATACTTTGGTGCCGGCGAGCAGGCGCTGGGCCTCTACTCGGGCGCGCCGGAGTTGGAGCAAGCGGGTGACGTTGATGGGCAGCAGGATGCTGTGCAGGACGAGAACAGGGCGGATGTCGGATACGGTCGCGAAGAAGATGAAGCTGACATTGCTGCCGATGGCGGCGGTGCGCAGCCATCGCATCGACCGCATGCAGAAGGAGGTCAGGACGAGTGCCGACGCGATGTAGCCGGACAGCTCCTTGTCCCATGCGGTGAGGTGGACGTGGTGCGCCCAGGCGGGAAACGGTCCCAGCAACCCGATCACATGATGCATGCTGAGACGTTTCCAGGCGATTGCGCTGCCACGGGCTCGGGTCGGGTCAAGCCGATCCGATGGCGGCATGATATTATTGGCAGGAACTGTTGTCGGTCAATCGGCGCGCAGCGGCCACGAATCAAGCGGCGCGCAGTGAGTTGTACAACGGGTCTCGGATGCCAAGTACGGGGTCTCTGGCGCCAGGCACGCCAGCATGCCACGCCAGCGCTTCTATGCTGGCCCTTTGGCGGCTATGCTACCAATCTGAACCCCACGACCGCAAAATGATGATTGAATGTGTATGCGATCCTCATTCGCGCCGGTCGCATGATCGCGAAGCTGGTGGCATCGACGGCTGACAGCTTGTGCAAATCCGTGCGCTGGACGCAATCCCACGACTGGTACACGTCACGCAGCTCACAGGGAATAATCCGCACTGTGCGCGGTTTATAGATCGCTGCTTTCCAGGCCTGGGCCACGTCCCGGTTCGCATTACGATCGGGAAAGGGGAACGTCTCGATGACAACCGGTGTGGAAGAGTGAAGCGCCGCACCGGCGCCTTTCAACAAGTCCCATTGTTCTCGTCGCGCAGCGCTTCGAGTTCCTCCTTACACAAATAGACCCGGGTCTTGATCATGTGTGTCAACTTGCGGCTATAGTTGACACACGTCAATCTCACGCAGGGCGATCGGCTGAACAAGTCCGCGACCGCTGCGCGGGTGGACCGTGCGTCGCTTCGGGGGAGCCACGACGGCCTGTGGGGCGGGCGATTCCGTAAGCAAGTATTTCAGCACAGAGGTCACAGAAAAAGCTAAAGCCACAGAGGCTACAGAAATAATTATATCCAGATCCAGGCATGTTCCGTGCCAAAATTCGAGGAAGTATTTTTTATTCTGCACCCTCTTTGACTTCAGAATGTTCTGTGCACTCTGTGTTAAAATACTTACTCAATTACCTGCCGGGCAGCAGCTGGGAGACGACACACGAACGACCCGGTCCCAGGCGGCGGCAATCGAGACGCAATTCGCCCGATTGCCCTGCAATCTCACATATCGCCGCCGCATTAGCCGTCAAGTTCCGTCCCGGCTATGGTGAGTGATCGCGACACCATAAAGGACTATCTCATGCGCCCATCCGGCCGCGCTGCCGACGCTTTGCGCAGCGTCTCGCTCACCACAGGCTTCGCCCGCCATGCCGAAGGCTCGTGCCTCATCCGCATGGGCAACACCGAGGTGCTGTGTGCCGCCAGCGTCGAGGGGCGCGTGCCGCCGTTCCTGCGCAACTCCGGCCAGGGCTGGGTGACGGCGGAATACGGCATGCTGCCGCGCGCCACCCATACCCGCGGCGATCGCGAGGCCGCGCGTGGCAAGCAATCCGGCCGCACGCAGGAGATCCAGCGGCTGATCGGCCGTGCCCTGCGCGCGGTGGTGGATCGCGCCGCGCTGGGGGAAATGACCATCACGCTCGACTGCGACGTGCTGAACGCCGACGGCGGCACGCGCTGCGCTGCGATTACCGGCGCGTGGGTCGCGCTGGCGCTCGCCTGCCGGCATTTGCAGACGATGAAGGTCATCGCGAAATCGCCGCTGATCGGACAGGTGGCAGCGGTCTCCTGCGGGATCGCCAGCGGCGAGGCAGTGCTCGACCTTGATTACCAGGAAGATTCCAGCGCTGACGCCGATGCCAATTTTGTACTGACCAGTGCCGGCGGGCTGGTGGAAGTGCAGGGCACGGCAGAACGCACACCGTTCTCGGAAGCGCAGTTCCTGGAATTGCTGGCCCTGGCGCGCAAGGGAACCGGCGAATTGTTCGTAGCCCAGCGCGACGCTGTCGGCGCCTGATGCGGCGCGTTCTCACCAAAGGCGCGAGGCTGGTCGTCGCCACCCACAACCCGGGCAAGCTGCGGGAGATCGCCGACCTGTTGCAGCCGCATGGGGTGGCAGCGATCTCGGCGGGGACCCTTGGCCTGCCGGAGCCGGAGGAAAACGCGCCCGATTTTGTCGGCAACGCGCGGATCAAGGCGCTCGCCGCAGCGACCGCGGCAGGGCTGCCGGCGCTCGCGGACGATTCCGGTTTCTGCGTGGCGGCGCTGGGTGGCGCCCCAGGCGTGCATTCCGCGCGCTGGGCGGGGGCGGCCAAGGACTTTTCCCAGGCCATGGCGCGGGTGGACGAGAAGATGGCCGATGCCGCCGACCGGCGCGCCTGGTTCGTCGCGGCGCTGTGCCTGGCCTGGCCGGACGGAAAGACCGCGACATTCGTTGGCCGGGTTGACGGCGAAGCCATCTGGCCACCGCGCGGCGACCACGGCTTCGGCTACGACCCGATGTTCCAGCCGCATGGCGAGGCACGCACATTTGGTGAGTACGAGCCGACACAGAAGCACGCGGTCAGCCATCGGGCCCGCGCCTTCGCTCAGCTCGAAGCAGCGTGCTTCTCGTAGCGCCTCGCCCAGATGGTCCCGGCCGCCGGGCATTCCGGGCCCGGGCGGCCGGGCACGCCCCTCAGGTCGTCCATAGCAGCCACGGCAACCCGACAGCCAGGAACACCACCAGGCTAACCGCGCCGAACACGGCCCCAAGCCGCCAGAAATCCTTGGCCGGCACGTACCCGCTGCCGGCGTAGATCGGGCCAGGACCGGTGGCGAACGGGGTGATGATCCCCATGATGCCGATGGTCATGCTCAGCGCGAGCGCGGCCGCCGTGACGTTCATCCCGGGCACCGCCACCGCCACCGCCAGCATGGTTGGCAGCAACGCCGTGGTATGTGCGGTCAGGCTGGCGAACAGGTAGTGCAGCAGGAAGAAGGCGGCCACCAGTGCGACCAGCGCCCAGGCCATGGGAAGATGTCCGACATGAGCAGACAGCAGGCCCGCAAGCCATTTCACCACGCCCACCTGCGCCAGTCCGCTCGCCATGGCCACCAGGGTGCCGAACCAGATCAGCGTATTCCACGCCGGCTTGTTCGCCAGCAGGTCGTCCCAGGTGACGGTGCCGGTCACCACCAGTCCTACCACCACCAGCAACGCCGCGGTGGTCGCATCCACCCAGGCGCCACCGAACACCCATAGTGCCAGCGCGCAAAGCACCAGCGCAGAGAGCACGATCTCCTTTCGCGACAGCGGCCCCAGCTTGTGCAATTCGGCGCGCGCCCATGCCGGTACCTCTGGACTGTCCTTCACCTCGGGCGGGTACAGCCGGTAGGCCAGCCATGGCGTGGCGAGCAGCAGGATGACGCCGACCGGCAGGAAGCCCAGGAACCAGCCCAGCCAGGTCACCTGAACGTGCAGCGTGGTGTGAATCAGCTCCAGCGCCAGCAGGTTTGGCGCCACGCCGGTGAGGAACATCGAGCTGGTCACGCAGGTTGCCGCCAGCGCGGTCCACATCAGATAGCCGCCAATCCGCCGCGACGACGGGTCATTCGGCAGCGACTGATAGATGGCCGGCAAATTCTTGATGACCGGGAACACGGTACCGCCGCTGCGAGCGGTGTTGGAGGGCGTGAACGGCGCCAGAATGGCATCCGCGAGCGTCACCGCGTACCCAAGCGACAGGGTATGTCCGCCCAGCCATGCCACCAGCAGCAACGAGATGCGCCGGCCAAGCCCCGTCTTCTCGTAGCCCAGCGAGAAGATGAACGCGGCGAAAATCAGCCAGACCGTCGAATTCGCGAAACCCGACAGCGCCCAATTGATGGCGCCGCTGGTCACGCTGAAGCCTGGGTGCGCGATCTGTGCCGGCGAGAACAATACGAAGCGCGCCAGCGCCGCGGCGACGGCGATGCCGGCAAGGCCAACGGCCGCGGCTGGAATCGGTTCCACCACCAGCCCGGCGATCACCGTGGCAAAGATGGCGAAATAGTACCACGCATACTGCGGCAACCCAGTGGGCGGCGGCGTGAGCGCAATGGCCGCCCCGACCAGTAACGGCAGCAGCAGGACGACCTTGTGCCAGGCGGGTTTGCGGAGCGGCTTCGGCTTCAGCAGTGCCGGAGCCAGATGCGTGGCGCTCATCGCAGCCTCCGATCAGGCAGGCGTTCCGAATTCCGCAGGACGTTAGGCGGGCCCGGCCGCGTGCGCCTTGATCCGGATCAAACCGCCACGACCACAGCGGCCCTATCGGCCGGTTTGGACGCGGTCGCGCGAGCGGCCCGCAGCAGGCGGCGGCACTCGGCGTCGCACCACGTATTGACCGCGTTGCGTGGCGTCACCGTGCCCTTGTGTCCGGACACGTGGCGGAATTCGACGTTGATGCCGGTGGCGGCGATCTTGTCGCGATAGGCGGTGACCACGGTTTCATACTGCTTGATGGTCGTGGCCTTGCGCAGCATGCCGGTCAGTGCGTGGATCGCCGTCAGGCAGTCGGTCTGCGCGATGATCTTCGACGCCGCGGGCGGCCGCATCGCGGCAAGGGCGACAAAAATGCCGTTCACCAGTGCCATCGTCTCTGCCAGCGACGAGCTCGTCACGGCCTGCCTCAGCACGCCGGAATGCCGCACGGTGCGGCCGTCGGCCTTCGCCCATGCGGCATAGGCGCCGATGCGGAGGCGGTCGCAATAGGACGCATCCGTGAACAGGGTGATCAACATGCGGAGACGTGACAGATCATCGGAGGGATGTGCCGCGAATCGGTCCTGTGCCGGGACATCATGCGCGGATCATGCCGAGGGCCAAAGTACCGGGCGAGCCTTTTGGCGTTTCACGTTCGTGACTGACCGCAACCCCCGGATGGCACCCAATCGCGCCTCGCGCCACATTGCCAACCATGAAAGAGACCCACACCATCGACCGGCTGTCGGACGAGCATCTCTGGCAGCAGGTCCTCGCCCGCCAGCCCGGCGATTTTCTCTATGCCGTCACCACGATGGGGGTTTACTGCCGCCCCGGCTGTCCCTCGCCGCGCCCGCTGCGCAAGAACGTGCGCTTCTTCCGCAGCGTCGCCGAGGCGGAGACCGCCGGCTTTCGCGCCTGCAAGCGCTGCGATCCGAAGGGCGAGCGCGCCGCCATTGCCCAGGCAGTGGTGCGTGACGCCTGCGCTGCGATCGAGGCGTCGGAAGAGATCCCCTCGCTCGACGCCCTCGCCGACCGCGCCGGCTATTCGCGCTTTCATTTTCTGCGGTTGTTCCGCGACCATACCGGCCTGACGCCGCGCGCCTATGCCGAGGGCGTGCGTGCCCGCAAGCTCGGCGCCGCACTGGCCGAGGGCACGCGGGTCGCGGACGCTGTGGCCGGCTCCGGCTTCGGCTCCGAATCCCGCGTCTATGAAAAGACCGGTGAATTGCTGGGCATGACTCCCGGTGCGGCCCGCCGGGGTGGCGCCGGCGAGACCATCCACACCGCCTTTGCCGATTGCGCCTTCGGCCGCTTGCTGGTCGGCGCGACAGAAAAGGGCGTCTGCTTCATCGGCTTCGCGGAACCGGACGAGGCACTACTCGAAGACCTGCAGCGCCGCTTCCCGAAAGCGAGCGTCGTCGCCGGCGACGCCACCCTCGCCGGTACTGTTCGGGCCGTGCTGGACTTCCTGGAGGAGCCAAAGCAGGCGCTCGGCCTGCCGCTCGACCTGCGTGGCACGGCGTTCCAACAATTGGTGTGGCGTACGCTGGCGCGCATCCCGCTCGGCGAGACCCGCAGCTACGCCGAGGTGGCGGCAATGATCGGCAATCCGCGTGCGGTGCGCGCGGTCGCACGGTCCTGCGCCACCAATCCTGTGGCGCTGGCCGTGCCATGCCATCGCGTCGTGGGGAGCGATGGGACGCTCACCGGCTATCGCTGGGGTGTGCCCCGCAAACGCGCCCTGTTGGCACGCGAGCAAGCGGCGAGGGCAGGGTAGGGGCGCCGCCGCCGCACGCGGGGGGACGCGCGGCGGCGGCATCAGGCGCGGCGAGGGGGCACCGCGCCACCGCATCACGGCCAAAACAGCCGGTCTGCGGTATCCATTGCGCCACAGAACGCAGACTGCGGCGTGGCGTTGCTCCGTGGCGGGTCACGTTGGAGTTGGGGTACGACGTGCCGGGGGCCCGCGTACCGATCCCAGCCGCCACGCCAATCGGACTCCCTACCTCGACACAAATCCCTACGCCGCCGCGACCTCCAGCGCCGTCTCGATCGATGGGCGATGCCTGAGGCGCGGACTGGACTGTCCGCTCTCGGGCACCGCCGTTCGCGTCACTCCCACCGGCACCACCGACCGCGTCAAACGCGCATAGAGAGCCGCGTAGGCGTTGGCCGGATCGGCCCAGGCAAAGCGTCGTGCCATGGCAAGCCGCTGCATCGCTGCCCGTTGCGGCGGATCGTCGAATACGTCGAAGGCGCGGGTGCAGGCCCCTACCAGCCCATCGCGCAAAAGCTCTGAAAACAGAAAGCCGGTCGCGCCATCGTCGATCGTGTCCACAAGACCGCCGGTGGCGTGCGCGATCGGCAGGGCGCCATAGCGCTGCGCCTGCATCTGGGTCAGCCCGCAGGGCTCGAACCGAGACGGCATCAACGTGAAGTCGCTGCCGGCGATGATGCGCCGCGCCATTGGCTCGTTGAATCCGACCAGCACGCCGATATCGTCGCGGTGCTGGCGGGCGACCTTGCTCAACATGTGTTCGATCTCGGGATCGCCGAGACCAAGGATCGCGATCTGTCCACCAAGCCCGACGATATCGTGGGCCGCCTCGGCGACCAGATCCAACCCCTTCTGGTGCACCAGACGCGAGACCATCCCGAACAACGGACCGTCCGAATGCCGCAGGCAAAGGCTGGTGCGCACCAGGTCCGCATTCGCCCGTTTGCCGGTCAGGTCATAGGGATCGAAATGGTGTGGCAGATGCGGATCGCGGCCCGGATCCCAGCTCTCGTCCAGGCCGTTGATGATGCCGGTGAGTTCTCCCTGCGCCGCTCGGCCGGCGATCAGCCCTTGCAGGCCCGCTCCGCAGCCGGGCGTGGTGATGTCGCGTGCATAGCTCGGGCTGACGGTCGTAACGTGGTCGGCATAGAACACCCCTGCCTTCAGGAATGACATCTCGCCGTGGAACTCGACCCCATTGATATCGAAGGCCGCAGCCGGAATGCCCAGGCGCCGGCAGTGCGTGGCTGGGAAATTGCCCTGGTATGCGATGTTATGGATGGTCATGACGGTGGGCAGCGTCGCCCCCGCCCAGCGCAGATAGGCTGGCGCCAGGCCGCTTGGCCAGTCATGCACGTGCAGCAGGTCGGGCGACCAGCCCAGCCGGCCGCGGCCGCACGCGATCTCGGCTGCAGCCAGTGACAGGCGGCCGAACCGCAGGTCGTTGTCCGGCCAGTCCTGGCCCTCGGGCGTGCAATAGGGGGTGCCGCCGCGGTCGTATAGCGAAGGGGCACCGATCAAGTACAGCGTGATGCCGTTCGGCAGGCGCGTCTCGCCAATGCGGCAGCCCGGGATCGCACCACGGCCGGGCAGCCGGCCGATCCACGCTATGTCAGGCAATTGCGCCAGTGCCGTGCGATAGGCCGGCATCAGCACGCGCACATCGATGCCAAGCTGGCGCAGCGCGGGCGGCAGTCCGGCCGAGACATCGCCCAGCCCACCGGCTTTCGCGAGGCTTGCGCATTCGCTGGTAACAAAAAGGACGTTCATCGGCGAGGCGGCTTCCGGTTCGATGCGGCGAGGCGGGTTAGTGTCACGAATGCAAGTAAGCACACTCGGCGCGGGCACAATCCGCGGCACCACGGCGACGTTACTGCGAAATCGGAACATGGCGATCATCGCGCCGCGATCTCAGTGCGGCAAGCAAATCCTGCGTCATTCATAACCAGGAATTTCTTAACGGCGCGCTAACAAGGGGGCCCGTTGCCGTATGAAAATGCTTGATTTGCAGGGCTTCGCCCCCATTCGCTTGTGCGAATGAGTAACGGGAATGAAAACTTAAACGCCAATCGGCGTTTAATGAACTGTTGGTGAATGTCTGGAGCGGCAACGGGTTGCGCCCGCCGGCGGCAGGAAGCCCCGCGGCGAGCGCCACCCGCTGCAGATCTTGCCGCCCGTCAGCGCCAGAGCGGCTGGCCGAGATTGATGTCGTGCGGGTTGGTGGCCGCACCGCCAATGGCGCCGACAGCGCCGCCGGTTGCCGCGGCGATGGCCGCACCGGCGCCTGCTCCTATCAGCCCGCCGGACGCTGCCCGGTCTCCTGGGCTGTAGCCGAAGCCCGCCAAGCCGAATGCCAGGGCTACCAGCACCAGGCTCGTTGCCACCACACGCCGCATTGTTCTGCTATCTCCGTTACCAAGCTTGATTGATCTGAAAGAACAGTTCGTGCGGACAGCGTTCTATCGGGGCGCGGTCAACGCGCCGCCGGCAGCGCCGACGCCGCCGCCGATCAACGCACCGGTCAGCGGCCGGCCGCCCGTCACGGCAGAAATGCCCGCACCAGCGCCCGCGCCGATCAGGCCACCCGAAACGGCACGTTGGCCCGGCGTGTCGCCGCACGCTGCCAGACCCACCAGCATTCCGCTCATCAGCGCACCCATGATGATCTTGCGTACCATCGCTTTGTAACCTCCATCATTGCTTCGGAAATGGGAATTTGCGCTGCAACGGGAAGTCACGGTGGCCGGAATGAGGCAAAGCGAAGGCCGCCGATCACCCCCTTGTTAACACCACCGGCCAGGGCTAATCGGCTCTCTTTCCGCGCCAAAACTGTTCGTGTAAGGGTACTGCTGAATGTTCTCTCGCGCGCTCGGCTTCATGTCGGCCGATATGGCTATCGACCTGGGGACGGCCAATACCCTGGTCTATGTCAAGGGCCGTGGTATCGTGCTGGCCGAGCCGAGCGTCGTCGCCATTGCCGATGTGCGCGGCAAGAAGCAGGTTGTTGCGGTGGGAGAAGAGGCGAAGATGATGCTGGGGCGCACCCCCGGCTACATCACCGCCAGCCGGCCGCTGCGCGACGGCGTGATCGCTGATTTCGAAGTCGCGGAAGAGATGATCAAGCATTTCATTCGCAAGGTGCATAACCGGCGTGGGTTCGCCTCGCCGCTGATCATTGTCTGTGTGCCGTCGGGATCCACAGCGGTGGAACGCCGCGCCATCCAGGAAAGCGCCGAAAGCGCCGGCGCGCGCCGCGTGCAACTGATCGAGGAGCCGATGGCGGCAGCGATCGGCGCCGGCCTGCCGGTGACCGAACCGTCCGGTTCGATGGTGGTGGATATCGGCGGCGGCACCACGGAAGTGGCGGTGATCTCGCTGGGTGGCATCGTCTATTCGCGCAGCGTGCGCGTCGGCGGCGACAAGATGGACGAGGCAATCATTTCCTATATCCGCCGCAACCATAACCTGTTGATCGGTGAGGGCTCGGCGGAGCGGATCAAGATGGACCTCGGCGCCGCGAGCCCGCCCGATGATGGCGACGAGGGTCCGTACCGCGAGGTGCGTGGCCGCGACCTGCTGAATGGCGTGCCGCGCGAGGTGATCGTGAGCCAGCGCCAGATCGCCGAAAGCCTGGCCGAACCGGTGGGACAGATCGTGGAAGCGGTGAAGGTGGCGTTGGAAAATACCCCGCCGGAGCTGGCAGCGGACATCGTGGACAAGGGCATCGTCCTGACCGGCGGTGGCGCGTTGCTGTATCGCGTGGACCAGGTGCTGCGCGATGCAACCGGGCTGGCGGTGGGGGTGGCGGAGAACCCGCTGCAATGCGTCGCCCTGGGTACAGGCCGCGCGCTGGAAGAGCGCAAGCGGCTCAGCAACGTACTGACGAGTATGTATTGATTGGCGTACGCGGGCGCGACGGACCTGCAAGCCCGGCTGGGTGACGTTCGGCAAAAGCTCTGGACAAATTGGTAAGTCTATCCTATCATCACATGCTTAAGATAGCGGGTGATG
>Ga0335074_10008951_pt1 | contig 13942 bp, 10 predicted proteins | sample Lox_Sample_23_FD_206715 | JGI IMG/M metagenome (GOLD analysis project Ga0335074, IMG submission 206715) | Soil microbial communities from Loxahatchee National Wildlife Refuge, Florida, United States - Lox_Sample_2.3 | ecosystem: Environmental > Terrestrial > Soil > Wetlands | place: USA...
CTGATCCGCGGCCAGGCCTGCTGCTACGTGATGTTCCGGAAGGTGCGGCGCAAGGGGCTGCCGCTGTTCGCCGCCATCCTGCATGTCAGCGACCAGGAAGTGTTCTGCCGGAGCACCGCCGCGCTGAGCCGTCACCTGCTGCTCCGGCACGGGGTCCTGGCGACCCTGGCTGAGCTGCGCATCGTCGGCCGCAGGCCGCGCCCGTCGGTGATGCTGCCCGCGCCGCGGCCCAAGATGTACCGCAGCCCCAGCCTGGCGCCCGGGCAGATCGACGACCTCTACAGCGAGCTGGCATGCGTTCCCTGGTAGCACGAGAGGCCTAACCCATGCGACGTCAGGTTCACGACCTGGTGGCGGAAGCGGCCATGGCCCGCCCCGGCGCCCCGGCCGTCACCGCCAAGGACGTCACCGTCTGCTATGAGCAGCTGTGGCGCGACGTCCGCGGCTTCGGCGCCGGCCTGACCCGACTGGGGCTGCGGCGCGGTGACCGGGTTGCCGTGTACCTGGACAAGCGGATCGAGACCGTGGTCGCACTGTTCGGGACGTCGGCTGCTGGCGGCGTGTTCGTGCCGGTCAACCCGCTGCTGCGGCCTGGGCAGGTCGGCTACATAGCGTCCGACTGCGGCGCGCGGGTGCTGGTGACCTCGCCCGACCGGCTGGCCCTGCTGCGTGACGAGCTTGACGAGTGCAAGTCGGTCGAGCACGTGGTGCTCGCCGGCCCCGACCCGGCCGGGACGGCCATCGAGCCAGGCGCCCGGTACACGGTCAGCTCCTGGCCCGCACCCGGGGTGACCGGGCTGAGCCCTGACCCGGGCGGGATCGACGCCGACATGGGCGCGATCCTGTACACCTCGGGCAGCACGGGACGGCCCAAGGGCGTCGTCCTGTCCCACCGGAACCTCATCGCGGGCGCCGAGAGCGTCAGCCTCTATCTGGGCAACACCCCCGACGACGTGATCCTGGCCGCGCTGCCGGTCAGCTTCGACGCCGGCTTCAGCCAGCTGACTACCGCGTTCAGCGCCGGCGCCCACGTCGTGCTGATGAACTACCTGCTGCCAGCCGATGTGGTGCGGCTGTGCGCGCGGCACCGCGTCACCGGCCTGACCTGTGTGCCCCCGCTGTGGATCCAGATCGCCGACCAGGAGTGGCCAGCCGAGGCCGCCCGCCACCTGCGGTACTTCGCGAACACCGGCGGCCGGATGCCGAAGGCCACGCTTGACCGGCTGCGCACGCTGTTCCCCGGCGCGGCGCCGTACCTCATGTATGGCCTGACCGAGGCATTCAGATCTACATATCTCGACCCGGCCGAGGTAGACCGCCGGCCCGACTCGATCGGGAAGGCCATCCCGAACGCCGAGATTCTCGTGGTTCGTTCTGATGGATCGTTGTGCGATGCCGGTGAACAGGGCGAACTGGTGCACCGCGGGGCTCTCGTGGCGATGGGCTACTGGAATGACGCCGAGCGCACGGCCGAGCGGTTCCGCCCGGCCCCAGCCCGCGACCCTGGCCTGTGCTCGGCCGAGACCGCTGTGTGGTCGGGTGACATGGTCGTCCGCGACGGCGACGGCTTCCTGTATTTCGTCGGCCGCAAGGACGAGATGATCAAGACGTCCGGCTACCGGGTCAGCCCCAGCGAGATCGAAGAGGTGGCCTACGACACCGGTCTTGTGCGCGATGCCGTCGCCCTCGGCGTCGACGACGCGCGGCTCGGGCAGCATGTGGTCCTCGTCGTCAGCCCGGCCGCGGGCAGTGACACCGCCGACGTCGACGGCCTCCTCACCCGGATGAAGAAGGCGCTTCCCGCCTACATGCTGCCCCGGCGGGTCGAGGTCAGGGCCGAGATCCCGCGGTCGCCGAATGGCAAGTTCGACCGCGCCCGGCTGCGCGAGGAGCTTGCGTCGTGACCGCGGTGCACCCGACGGTGGGCGCGTTCGGCACCAAGGCCGGCCGGCTGTGCGTCGGGGGCGTCCCGGTTGACGTTCTGGCCGAGCGGGTCGGCGGGACACCGTTCTTCGCCTATGACCGGGGCCTGCTGTCGGCCCGGGTAACCGAGCTTCGCGCGGCCCTGCCCGCGGCCATCGACCTCAGCTACGCGGTCAAGGCGAACCCGATGCCAGCGGTTGTGCACCATCTGAGCGTGCTCGTCGACTCTTTCGACGTGGCCTCGGCCCTCGAGCTCAGGACCGCCCTGAACACCACGATGCCGCCAGACCGGGTCAGCTTCGCCGGCCCGGGCAAGTCCACGGCCGAGTTGCGCCAGGCAGTGGCGGCGGGCGTGACTGTCGAGATGGAATCAGGCACCGAGGCGCGGCGGCTGGCGGAGATCGGCGATGAGCTGGGGATCCGCCCCCGGGTAGCCGTCCGGGTCAATCCCGACTTCCAGATCAAGGGCTCAGGGATGCGCATGGGCGGCGGGCCCGCTCAGTTCGGCGTTGACGCCGAGCAGGTCCCGGCGCTGCTGAAAGACCTCGCCGAAACCGGCCTCGACCTGCTGGGTTTCCACGTTTTCGCGGGATCCCAGAACCTGCGGGCCGAGGTCCTGGCCGAGGCGCAGCGCAATACCGTCGACCTGGTCCTGCGACTGGTTGCCGCCGCCGGGTCACCGGTCAGCTACCTGAACCTCGGCGGCGGGTTCGGCATCCCGTACTTCGAGCAGGACACCCCGCTTGACCTGGCCCCTATCGCGGACAATCTCGCCGACCTGCTCGAGACGAAGATCAGGTCACAGCTTCCCGGTGCCCGCGTAGTCGTCGAGCTCGGCCGCTACATCGTTGGCGAGTGCGGCGTCTACGTCACGCGGATCACCGACCGGAAGGAGTCGCGCGGGCGGACATTCCTTGTTGTCGACGGCGGGCTGCACCATCAGCTCGCCGCGTCCGGCAACTTCGGGCAGGTGATCAGGCGCAACTACCCGATAGCTATCGGCACCCGGATGGACGAGGAACCGTTGGAGACGGCGACCGTCGTCGGCAAGCTCTGCACGCCGCTGGATCTCCTTGGCGACCGCGTGATGCTGCCACCTTCAGACATCGGCGACCTGGTGCTGATTTTCCAGGCCGGGGCGTACGGGCTCACCGCGAGCCCGGCTGGCTTCCTGAGCCACCCCGAACCGGCCGAGGTGCTGCTGTAGAACGAAAGGACCCCGCGTATGGATACCACCACGTCGACACTCGATGACGTCAAGCTCCTGGTGGCCGAGACCCTGGGAATCAGTGACAGGCTCGGCTCGATGGACGCCTCCACCAGGCTGCTGGGCGAGCTGCCGGAGTTGGACTCGCTGGCGGTCGCGGAGATCATCGCCGCCATGGAGACCAGGTTCGGCATCGACATCGACGGTGCCGACTTCACGGCCGAGGTGTTCGAGACCCTGGGCACGCTGGCCGCTTTCGTCGCCGCAAATCAGACCTAACAGCTGTGATGTAAATGTCTCGCCAGCGACGCGGGTCGCGCGTTAAGACCAGGCGCCGGGCACTTCGCCTCGGCATACTTGCCGCCTGCGCTCTCGTGCTGATCTCGGGGATCACGTACACGGTCTTGCGGGCTGCCGGCACGGCCCACACCGGCAGGACCGATGTGGCTGACGGCGGCCGGCTGACTGGCCGGGCGCTGGCGCAGGCCACCGAGGGGCGCGCTTCGCGCAGCCCGACGCCGGCCATCTCTCACCAGAGCAGCGGGCCGGGGACGACCCCGGCCGTGGCCGCGAACTGCGGCGGGGCCGCGGCTAATACCCCGGGCGGCCCCGACCCGTGGGGCGGCTGCTGGCCCGGGCCGGGCAACACAGGTGTGCCCGCCGGGGTTTCCCTGTCCTCCTACAACGGCCCCTGCGAGATCTCGAAGGACACGGTTATCAGCGACGCGACAGTGAACTGCGCGCTCAGCGTCAATTCGGGGAATCTCACGCTTGCCGACAGCATGGTCAACGGCGAGGTCTACAACAACGGATCAGGATCGGTGCTTATTGAGCACAGCACGCTGAACGGCGGCAGCGACATGACCGAGACCGTTCTGGGCAGCGACCTGACGATCGTCAGTTCCAACCTGTACGGCAATCAGCACGAGGTCTACTGCGGCGGCTCCTGCACGATCGAGAACTCGTGGCTGCACGACAACTACGACTTCGGCTCATCCGACCACCAGAACGGGTTCCTTAGCACCGGTGGTGATACCTACGACCTGCAGCACAACACCGTTGGCTGCGTCGGCGGGTGCACCGGTGACATCACGTTCATCCCCAACAGCGACGTGAGCCAGGCGACCGTCAGCAAGAACCTGCTCGTGGCCGCGCCCGACGCGGCGTACTGCCTGTACCCGAGCAGCGATTCGCCATCCAAGCCAGGCGTCGTGGAGCAGATGACGATCACCGACAACGTCTTCCAGCGCGGGGCGAACGGCTCCTGCGCCACCTACGGCCCGGTCTACGGATGGGACTGGCCCACCAGCACCCCGGACACCGACGGCTTCGACAACGTGTGGTCCGGAAACACCTGGGACAACGGCCAAGCGCTGAACCCGTAGCAGTCAGCCGTTACGCAACGCCAGGAGCTGCTCCGCCTTCCCGGGGGTCGGCCCGCAGGTTCCGGTCGCCTTCGCGGGCGGCCCGCCTTCTCGAGGCAGCCCGACTTCCCGAGGCAGCCCGACTTCCCGAGGCGGCCCGACTTCCCGAGGCGGCCCGACTTCCCGAGGCGGCCCGACTTCCCGAGGCGGCCCGACTTCCCGAGGCGGCCCGCAGGCTCCCGGCCTGGCTGCCTGGACGTTATGCCCGGTTAATCACTCTCATCCGGCCATGCCCAAGCAAGCATGTACCGATAGCCCGGTAAGAGCCGGACCATCGGTACATATCCAACTGCGCCGGAAGGGGCACCAGGCGCCTTGTCTAGCCCTGTCCGCTCAGCGCGTCACTCTCGGCTCGGCGCCAGTCCCCGCCTGCATCAAGTTGGTTGATCGGAGGCGTATGTACCCATCGATCGACCATGTTGTCGATTTGGGTCACGTTTCAGAAACCACAGATGCGTTTTGGCGACAGGTTTTACGATTCAGCGTGTTCCGGAAATCGCCATGCTGGCCGAATCCCGTTCATTGCGGACATGGGAGGGGTTAGCGGAACGTCTGGTTGCTGTTTTCGGACAGCAAGAACGGCAGGAACTTAAGCGCTCAGCCTTCCCGGGGGCGGCCGCAGGTTTCCGGCCTGGCTATGTGGGCGTTATGCCCGGATAATCACCCTCATCCACACCGTATCCGAGCAAGTATGCACCGATAGTCCGGTATGAGCCGATCATCGGTGCATACTAAGCCGCGGAAGGTACACCAGGCGCCTTGTCTGGCCCTTCGGCTCATCACTTGCACCACATACGCACCGGGAGGACTCAGCAGTTACAGGCCGCGCGCTGCGAATTACCGGCCATGTGACCCGGGCCTTCCTGTCGGCCCAGTTGGGAGTCGGTCCAGCGGACCGGACCTCGCGGGTGGAGCGGCTACAGGCTGGCGCGCAGGCGGCGGGCCCATCGGCTGGCGCGCGGGCGGCGCGGACACAGGCGGGTGGGCAGGCGGCGCGGCCATTGGCTGGCGCGCGGGCGGGGCAGTGGCAGGCTGGCGCGCGGGTGGCGCGACCGACGGCTGGCGCGCGGGTGGCGCGACCGACGGCTGGCGCGCGGGTGGCGCGACCGACGGCTGGCGGGCCGGGGCGCCCGCAGGCTGGCGGGCAGGCGGGGCAGCGCCAGGCTGGCGCGCGGGCGGCGCGGCCGACGGCTGGTGGGCAGGCGGGGTGGCCGCGGGCTGGCGGGACTGATCCGGCCCCGGCCGTGGCTCCCTCCTCGGTACTGCCGGGTCCGCGTGCCCGCCTGAGGACGGCGCGCCATACTCCGGACGGGATGTCCGGCCGTGCGAAACGCCGGGCGGCCGGCCGAACGCTCCGGCCGGTTCATCGGCGCGGTCATCGATGCGGGCGCTGGCGGGGCTGGCGGGTGCCCACCCGGGCCGTGTGCGGTACCTGGACAGGAACTGGCCGCGGGGCTGCTCCTCGGGCGTGGTTCTCGCGTTCGCCGCAGCCCGGCCAGCCTTCTTCTGGGAGCGCCGCTTCTCGATCGCCTCGATCAGCGACACACCAACGAAGAGCACCAGGATGCCCATCGCGAGCACAGCAATGAGCGTCCGCAGCTTGCTGGACACCGACTGACTGGCCTGGGCGGGCGTGACCAGCTGGGTACCCTTGATCATGTAGATGCTGTTGACGCCCTGGCTGCTCTGCAGCGTCACAAGGTCCTGCTGGGCCGCCTTGGTCACGAGCTGGGCGCTGCGGATCGCTATCGCCGGGGTGCGCCCGATACCGGTGATGTCGATGATCGGCGGATTGCCGTAGTCGGTGCTGAGCGTGAGCTCGTACCGGGGATCGGCCCCTTGCGCGACCAGCACCTGCTCGTTGGCCGGGTCGGTAACGACGTCGATCAGCGTGTCGGCGATAACCGACAGGTCGCCGTAGTTGATGTACGGGTTGTTCGAGTTGATCTTGGCAAGGGCTGGGTCGGCTGCAATCTGCGCGGCTGTTGGCGGGCTCGGCGGAACCATCAGCAAGCTGGACTGCGCCTGGTAGACCGGCGGCTTGACCTTGACCACGTAGAAGGCCGCCAGCGCGGTGAGAATGATCACAGGGATAGTGATCAGCTTGCGGCGCCAGAGGATCTCGGCAATCGAGATCAAATCCATTATGTCCCTCCCGGCTGACCAGCCGTTTCCCGGCTGGCGCGTAGATACCTGTTCAGCGGCTCGTTCGCATCCGTGATGCCGTCTGCTGCTGCCGTTTCGCTCTCCCTGCGCGCCAGCAGCCAGGCAGCGCCGATCAGGCCGGCGACGAGCGCCTGGACACCGACAAACATCGGGAACGACATCGAGTCGAAGGTGTAGGAGCAGACCACCGCGGCTAGTTCGGCACCGGCGAGCGCCGCGCAGAGGTCACGCAGCCGTGGGTCGGCCGAGCGGCTGCGCGCCACCAGCGCGGCCACGGCCGGCCAGATGAGGTAGAACGCCAGGGCCGCCACCCCCACCAGACCGAGTTCGATCGCGCTCGTCAGGTACTGGTTGTCGAGGATGTGCACCTCGGTAACGATGTACGTCCCGCCACCCTGGCCGAACCACGGAGCCTGGCGGACGCTCTGCTCGACCCAGGGGTACTCGCCCACACGATGGGCGATCGAGGCGTCGCTCGTGCCAGCCAGGAAGAACTGTTTCAGCACTCCGATGAGCCCGTGAGCGCTCACGAACACCGCTGCCACCGCGACCGGGAGGGCAGCGAGCCCAGTCACCCGCTGGGCCGGGGGCATCGCGGCGATAAGAACCCCGACTCCTATCCCGGCTGCCAGGATCCCGGACCGCGAGACCGACGTCGGGATCGCAACCGCGATCAGCAGGACAGGCAGCCAGCGCCGCCACCGGGAGCGGCCCGTGTCGTGCACGGCCAGGTAGATGGCCAGGGGCAGCAGCATGCCGGCAGCGACACCCATTTCGATGGGGTCGGACGCGGTGCCGGTCACCCGGTTGTGCCCTCCCCTGCTGCCTATGGTGATGACCCCGACCGCCTGGTTTTCCGAGAACCCGGGGAGCTTCAGGTAGTGGGTGAGGTCCAGGCCCTTCCAGTACTGGAGCGCAGCAACGAGGCCGGCGAACGCGCCTGCCCATGCCAGCGCTCGCAGTATCCGGTGCATGTCATCGAGCGAGCGGATGAACTCTGAGGCGCCGAGGATCACCCCTGAGATGACGACGAGCTGAAGCAGCCACCGGTCGGCGCCTGTCAGTTGTGTACCGCTCAGCTCGCCCCGGTTCATCAGGGCATATGACGCAAGCGAGACCAGCCACAGCCCGCACAGCGCCATCCGGACCGGGGTGCGATACGCGCGCGGGTTGTGCATACCGAAGAGCGCGGCAGCCAGCCAGCCAAAGAACAGCACATAAGAAAACAGGGCGGCAGCATAGCCGTCGGCTCCGACCGCCTTGATATCGAAGTACGAGGGAAAGATCATCAATGTCGCGGCGAATATCTGCAGCAGCAACACGGCATGAGACCGAATCGCGACAGCCCGCGGCGCAACCATGGTCTGGTCACTCGCGAGTGCGGTCATCTCAGCTCGTCCCTTGACCTATTGGCTCGTCGTCGGCGGGGCGGCGAGCGAGAATTAGCCCGAAACCTGCGCGCTTATCAATCGTCGTCGAGCACGCGACAGCGCAGTATTCCGGAACATGCCGGGACTTCCGGGCCCGGCGGAGATCAGCCTCCCCCCTCGCCTGCTACCACGCAGGTAAGGACACCCCTCATTGTTGGGACGCCGGAGCGGCTGCCCCGGTTTACCGCCCAGTCAAAATCATCCCGAAGCATGTCATCCGGTTCATCGCGGCACCGGACATGGTTTAGCCTTCCCGCATGAGCACGGAGCAGGTCTCGCTGTCCATCGTGTGTGTTTACAACAACCCGGCTGTGCGTGCGCAATGCCTGGACCGGTCGATCACACTGCTGCGCGATGACACGCCGGATGTCGAGTATCTGCCCGTCGACAATGTGAACGGGACCTACCCGAGCGCAGGCGCGGCATTGAATCACGGAGTCTCGCTGGCAAGGAATGACTTCGTGGTATTCGTTCACCAGGACGTCTTCCTGCATTCGCTCACGGCGCTTAAAGAAGCTGCCGCCGCCATGCAGTCAGGTGGCTTCGGCCTGCTCGGCGCTGTGGGCATCAGGCCGGACGGCCGGATTACCGGGCGGGTGAGGGACAGGGTGGTTCTGCTCGGCGACCGGGCGGTGCGGCCAGCCGAGGTAGACAGCGTCGACGAGGTGCTGTTCATGGCTCCCCGCTCACAGTTGCTGCGCGAGCCACTCACTGAGTCTGGCGACATGGCCTGGCATGCGTACGGTGTCGAGTACGGTCTGCGCGTCAGGAAACTGGGCCTGCGGACCGGGGTTGCCGACATGCCGCTGACGCACAACAGCCTGTCCACCAACGTTGACCGGCTCGACGTCGCCCATCAGGCAGTTGCTGCCGGTTACCCCGACCTGCTTCCGGTCCGCACCACCTGCGGTGTGATCAGCGTCAAGACCGGGGGCCGGGTCTGGCTCCCGGCGCACCGGTGGCGGTACCGATGGCTGCGTGAGTCCCTCACCATCCAGCGGGCTCAGCCGGCTCCGTCAGGTCCATCCCTGACCTCCGTGGTCCTCGCCGACATCCGGGAAGACGTGGACCGTGTGATCAGCCGCTCGCCAGGGCGAAGGCTCGACATCCTGAACGTCTGCGCCGGCGACTTCGCCGATTCCAGTCCGCGGCCACTGGAACTGACGCGCGGGGACGGAACCATCAGCGTTGCCGCCCGCAGCGTGAAAGAGGCCGAGTCGGCGCTGGCCGACTTCGAGCCCGGCTCGCGACTGCTGTTGACCAACCTCTCCCGGACGGACCTGGCGACGCTCACCCCGTGGCTGCCTGCGGCACCGCGGGTGCTCGGCCTCCATACCGGTATCGGGCTCTGGCTGCTGCTCGGAGTGCCCGCAGCGGAACTGCCGGAGGAATGGAAGGCGCAGCGCGCGACCCCGCTCGGCCAGCGTCCGCTCGCCGCAGCCTCGCCCGCCTAAATGGGGTGACCGGCGTGCCCGGCGGCGCTGCTGGCCATGAATACCGCTTTGCTGTAGTCGGGTGTACACCAGATCGGCATTCATAACGGTTGTCGTCCGGCCGCCGAGCTAGTCGGGCTTCCCAGCCGGCTGCTGGGCGGGCAGGCGCGCTGGCTGGCCGGTAAGCGGGCGGGCTCGCGGGCGGGCAGGGGCGCTGGCCTGGGCGGGCGCGGACGGGTGAACGCGGGCGCGATCTGCACTTGCGGCCTTATGACGGGGCCCGGCGCGGCGTTTTCTGGCCTGGAGAACGAGATCAGCAACTCGATGGCTGCCATTGCCGCCTCCCGGGACTGCTTCTGCGGCACAGGGGAGCCAGCACTTGGGCCAGCAGCGGCTGGCGCCGCAAGCGCCATGCCTGGCCTGGCCGCATGCTTAGCCGGGCTGCTCGGCGCAAGTCCGGCCAGCAAGGCCACAGTGCGGTACGGGCGCAGGACCCGCCGCAGGTGCAGCCGCGAGATCTGCTCCGGGCTCAGGAACAGCCGCACCTGAGGCGCCACGAGCAGCACGTAAACGAACCCGCCAGCGGCGAGGCCGACCACCAGCCTGACCTCGGGCGACGTAACCAGCGAGGCCGCGCTGTGGGCCGCCAGCCCCGCTGCCGCCGCCGCCAGGAATGCGGGCAGCACCGCCTTGGCCAGCGTGCCCACGCTGGCTATCTTGCGCAGGCCGAACACGTAGACCGGCAGCACGATCGGCGCGATCACCACGATGTGGCCCGCGGCGGCACCGACGATCCCGTACCTGTGCACGCCCAGGGCGATCGCGGGCACAAGCGCCGCCAGCCACAGCAGTTGGACCACGAGAATGAACCTGGCCCGGCCCAGGCCCGCGAGCATGTTCGCGAACAGGACGCAGATGATCGAAATGGCGCCGTAGACAGTGAGAATGGAAAGCGCGTGGACCGAGCTGGCCCACTTGGCGCCGTACATCGTCAGGACCAGCGGCCGGGCGAGCGCCAGCGTCAGCGCGCTCATCGGCATGACCGCGAGCGCGAGCGCTCGCAGTGCTTTGCCTGTGGCCTCCTTCAGCCGCTCGGCGTCGTCCTTGACCCGCGAGAACGCCGGCATCGAGACATTGTTGATCATGAAGCCGAGCAGGCTCGATGGCCAGGATGCCACGTTGAACGCGAGCACGTAAGCGCCGAGCGCGACCGCTCCGACGAGATGGCCGACGAGCGCGTAGTCGGTGTTCAGCAGGACATAGTTGACGATGTTGGCTCCGCCCATGGGCAGGCCGAACTTGACGAGCACCGACAGGGCGCTGCGGGAGAACCCGGGCGGGTAGTTACGGCGCACCGACGCGATCATCACCGTGGCGGAAACGACGCTGCCCGCGACCATGGACCAGGCGAACGACATAGCCCCGCCGCCGGACAGAGCCAGCACGATGAGCAGGCCCGTGGCGGGCACGAAGCCGATGACGTTGGCGAGGAATATCTTGTTCTGCCTGAAGTCCCGGACAAGCTGCGAGGACGGGACAGCGGATATCCCGGCCACCAGCATCGCGATAGCCAGCACCCTGATCGGGTCGGCGGCGGCCTCCGAGCCGAGCGCCGCCGCGATCGGCCGCGCGAAAACGGCCATCGCCCCGGCCTGCACGGTGTTCGTTGTCACCGCGAACGTGACCAGGGTCGGCGCGAGGGAATCGATGTCGAGGTCAGCCCGGAGCAGGCACGACCCGAGACCGAACTCGCCGATCGCGCTGACTATCCCGTACGCGGTCAGCGCGACCGCGTACACCCCGAAGGCGCGAGGGTCGAGAATATGGGCCACGACAGCCGTCGTGAGCACGTTCGCCAGCCTCAGCAGCCCCATCGTGGCAATGCTCCACAGAGCGCCCCGGCGAACTGTCGCGGACAGCGAGGACGTGCTCAAGTGCGGATCACAGCCCGGCGTATCGCCATCGCCACTCATTCAGCCGGTCGGCTGCCTTGTAGACCTGCTCACCGGGAAGGAACAGCGGGTGCCGGCGCGAGCGCGCCGCGCCCACCCGGCGCCGCAGGGCCAGCGCCCGCCATAGCGAGCGGACCTCAGCGGGCGGGCACACCTGTTCAGCGAACGAGGCCAGTTCGGCCACGGGCCAGTCGTCCGCGGTTCCCCACTCGTAACACCGGATCGCCAGCGTCAGCGCCTCGCGGGCCAAGGTCCGGCGGGCCCGCCGCAGCAGGGCCTCCGCCTGGGGCAGGCTGGCGTTGTCCTGGAACACGCTGACGAAGCACTCGTAGCGTTGCTCGAGGTCGACGAGCGTCCCTTTGGGATCGTCCCGGCCGAACACCACGTTGTGCATGTTCGCTTCGTGCACCCGGTAGTACGCCTGGGTGGCTCCTGCGACGTAGCCGACGTCGGCGATGCTGGCGGCCCGCATCCACATCTCGAAGTCCCCCGCGTGCGGCAACGCCGGGTTGTAGTCGCCTGCCACCCGCAGCACCGAGGTCCGCATGACCGCCTCCGGCGACCTGAGCGCGTTGCGCCCGGTCCGGCACCGGTCCTCAAGCCAGTCGCGGCCCGGCCAGATCGTCCAGCTTGCCGCCCCGCGGCTGCCGCCGTCCGGCGCGGGCGCGGTGCCGCTGAAGTCAGCGGCCGGGCCGTAGACAAGACCGACTGCGGGGTTGGCGGCCATGAGCGCGGTCGCCCGCTGCAGCGACCCGGGAGCCAGCAGGTCGTCAGCTGACAGCAGCACCACGTAGTCGCCGTCGACCTGGGCCAGGCCCTCGTTGTACGTCGCAATATGCCCCCGGTTGGTCGGGTGGCAGATCGCGCGCACCCGGGCGTCGCGTTCAGCAGCACTCGTTACCGCCGCGGCGCTGCCGTCCGGAGATGCGTCATCGATGATCAGGATGTCGGCATCGACCCCGGGCTGGGTCAGCACGCTCGCGACGCACGCGGGGATGTAGTGCCCGTAGTTGTAGCAGGGGACGACGACAGAAACCCGGGGCGGCCGACGCGGCAGCGGGCCGGGCCGCTGGATCCGCGCCTTCGCGTACTGCAGCAGCGCCATCCGCCTGGCCGCGATATCGAGCGCTGTCATATGCCGCTCCACTTCCAGCGTCGCCACTGCACCCGGTTAGCGAGATCGTGGAGGGCCTCGCGCGCCCGCAATCGCTGGTCCGCAGTGAGCGCACCCTTGTCCTCGCCGCGCAGGCGCTGCACCAGACGCCAGTCCCGCAGGCTGTCAGCATCGGGCCAGATGCTCCGGGCCAGCGCGACATAGCCGTCGACCGGCTCGGTATCGGATGCGCCGCGGGCGTAGGCGCTGACCGCGTGGCCCAGCGCCTCGCGCGCGATCGCGCGGTGAGCCCGGTCGGCGATCGCGGTGGCGCCCGGCAGCAGCGGGGCGCACTCATCGAGAAAGCTGTCGAAAGCGCGCGCCCGCTCGGTGATGTCGGTCAGCAGGCCGGCGTTGACGGTACGGCTCATGCTGGCCGGATGCTCGCGCTTGACCCCCTGGTAGGCGCCGTTCACCCGGCCCACGTCGCCGCGCGCGGCCAGCCGCATCCACATTTCGAAGTCGGATGTGTGCGGAAGCTCCTGGTGATAGATGCCCGCCCGCCGCAGTGCCGACAGCCGGATGACCGCCTCGGGCTGCATGATCGGGTTGTGCGGCCGCCTGGCCCGGGTCCCGAGCCAGTCGCGGCCGGGCCAGATCGTCCAGCTTCGCGGGCGGGTGCGCACGGTACCTGAGCCCCACTGGGGGCTGTCATCGCTGATCACCCAGGGCAGCCCGTAGACGAAGCCGACGGAAGGGAACGCCTGCAGCAGCGCGACGCTGCGCTTGAGCGATCCTTCGGTGAGCATGTCGTCGGCATCGAGCTTGACGACATACTCGCTGTCGACTGCCGCCATCCCTTCGTTGACCGTTGGAATGTGCCCGCGATTATGCGTATGCGCTATCACCCGGACCCTGGAGTCTTCAGCTGCTATTTTCTCGGCGATCGGAAGACTGTCGTCCGTTGACGCGTCATCGAGTATCAGAAGATCGATATCGACACCGTCCTGGCGAAGGACGGAACCAATACAGGACTCCAGATACGGGCCGTAGTTGAAAACCGGTACCACAACGCTGACTTCCGCTTTCCGCAGCGGCGGGCGCGGGCGCGTCCTGATGCGATGCGTTCCCCCCGGTGGCATCCGCATACCTCCAGGATGAGGCTCCGGCCTGCGGCGGCGCCTCCAAAACGGTGGCATGGGCCTGCGGGCTGCACCAAGCCCACACCATGCGCCTGACGCATATAAGACGCGTCAGGAAGCAGGGTGGAGGACACGGGCAGTGCGGTCGTTATTTTTTCGTTATAAAGACGGG
>Ga0335074_10008952_pt1 | contig 13941 bp, 10 predicted proteins | sample Lox_Sample_23_FD_206715 | JGI IMG/M metagenome (GOLD analysis project Ga0335074, IMG submission 206715) | Soil microbial communities from Loxahatchee National Wildlife Refuge, Florida, United States - Lox_Sample_2.3 | ecosystem: Environmental > Terrestrial > Soil > Wetlands | place: USA...
TCCCGGATCAAGCAGCAGAATCCAGGGACGGCGTGTGCGTGCCAGCGAGCCTTCCATGCGCTGGCGGTAGAACCAGCGCGTGACGGTCAGCGAGTCGGCGGCAGCAGTGAGGCCGGTGACATGCGTATCGATGCTGCCGCCCACGCGCTGTGCCACTCCGGCCAACACTCGCGCGTTGCGCGAGTTTCCGGCGGCCACCACCATCGTCGCCTCCGAAGCACGAAGCAGCGCCTCGCAGGCAGCGGCGTCGGTTGCGTAACGCGGTTGCTCAAAGTCATCACCTGTTACGGCAACAAATCGCTGCGCACCACAACCGCCGATCGCGTTCATCCCAGACTGCGTGTCTGCACCGTACAGACCGACAGCAAGCGTCCCGCCTACTGTCTTGCTCAAGTCGATTGCTGCGGCAAGCGCCTCGAATGCCGTCTTGGCCAGAGTTCCATCCGATTCCGTGTGTCCAAGAAAAAGAACTGTCTGCATGCTTGCTACTCCTGGCGAATCCATTGCGCGATGTCGTGCGCGATCTCGTCCGCGGTTTTGTCCTTCACGATTTGCGTTTGACGCTGCTGCCTGGGAGTGACCACCGCCGTATAGCGCAGGCCGTCCGGCGAGACTGCTGCGGCAGACGCTCGCTGCAAGGCGGGCATGATGCTTCGCATATTCGCCATGCCGACCTGCGGATCATTTCGCGGTTCGCCGAGGCTGCCCGTTGCCCATCCCAGAACCGCGGGCGGGCCGGCACACACCGACACCTGGTGCCGCGCGCCTTCAATGCGCTCGAGCACTTCGAACGACCCGTCGTCCTGCGGCTGGATCGAATCCACTCCCTGGAACTGATCGACGATGCCCAGTTGCTCGCCGATAAGCTGCAGCGTTACTCCCGCGCTACGACTGGCCGACTCCCATCCGCCAAACAAAAGCAAGCGCGGCAAATCGAGACCGTCGATCTTTCGAATAGCACTGACGAGCGCTGCCGCCGTTTGCTGTGCATCGACAAAGCCGTCGCAGGGGCCATCGACGGCGACCAACTGCAACGGAACTTTCTGCGCAATCGTCATCATGACCTGTTGAAGCTTTGCCTTTGGGGCCAGGCTTACCAGCCATAGCTTGCTGCCCGGTACCTGCTTTACCAGGTGCGCGCCTTCGTAGAGAGCGTGCGCCGCCCAGGGATCGAGAATCGCCGGTAACATCATTTCGTTTTTCAAGCTGGGAGCAGCTGGGCCAGTCACCGGCTCCAATGTCTGCAGCGGGTCAGGGACCACGCCTGCGCATACGACTACATGAAAGGGATTAGTCATCGTGTTTTGTACCCTGCCAATGCCGAGCTAGTTTTCTACCGAGTGCAGCCCGCCGGCGCCGGCCCTGAATTGCAGATTCGGCTGGCCATTCACCATCTCCGGGCAGTTCCACGAGCACGCGCCGCAGAACACGCACTTCTCGCGATCGAAATTCGGCGCGCCTTCCAGGCTGCGTGTGATGGCTTGGGCGGAGCACATCTCGACGCAGAGCTTCGTCCCGCACCGGCCGCAAACTTCAATATCGCGAAAGATGACGTGATCGGCATATCCCGGCGGAGCCTGCACCTTTCCACCCAGCAGCAGTACATCCTGGTGCGACACCAGCAACGTTCCGTCCGGCACAATTTCCGGCCAGCCACAACGATTCATCAGCGCATCATGCAGTGCAGTGCCTTCGGCTGCGCACTGTTTCTCCAGCGCGGTGATCTCAGGAAAGCTGATCTTGCCGCGGTAGAACTTCGCCAGGCTGGCCCGGCGCTCACCATTCTCGGCAGGTCTGCCTCCCAGCGACAAGCGTCCATTGCTGAAGGCCGCCAGAGCCATGCCCAGCAACCCGGTTACAACTCCGACATGAAAACCGTGGCGCGATTTCTCTGCTACGCGCGCTTCCTTCTCGACCCAGCTTGCGCGGCGAAGCGTCTCGTACCGCATCAGGTTTTCACGAGTGAATTGCTTGCCTGATTCCAGCAGAGCAAGCACGGCTTCCGCCAATTGCGTTCCGGTGGTCCAGGCTTCGTCCACGCCCGATCCGGTGAGGACATTGGTGCTGCCCGAGCATTCGCCGATGCGCGCATAGCCGTCGCCGGCCAGAAACGGCTCGCCGCGCTTGCCCGATTCCTGCAGCGACTTGGCTCCCCAGGAACGCAACCGGCCGCCTTCGAGATAGCGCCACAGGTAGGGGTGCTGAATGTAATGCTGCAAGTATCGGTACGAGGTTCGGACAGGACAATCGAACCACGAGGGCACGAAGATCCCCACGGATGCGACGCCTCCGGGATGCACATAGAGGAAGCCGAAGATCTCCGGCTCGGGGAAGCCGAAGGTGTGAATCACGGTTCCGGGTTGGAGCTCGACCTCGGGACGGAGTTCGATGACAAACTTCATGCCCACGGCCCACTCGCGAAGCTCGTTGCCCGAAGGCATTCCGATAGCCGCGTCAATGTTGCGGCTGATCGCGCCCACCGGGCCATCGCCGACGACTGTGAGTGCCGCGTGAATTTCCATCCCTGGAGTGAAGCCGGCATCGGGATTACCGCTGCGATCCACGCCCTGATCGACCAGCTGGATGCCGCGAACCTTGCCGTCGTCGATCAGCGCTTTGCCGGCCGGCATTCCCGGCCAGATTTGCACTGTGCCGGAGGACATCAGTTGCGCGCCGACCCATTGGTTGAATTGCCCAATGGAAAGCACAAGGCCGTCTTTCTTATGCAGGAAGCTCGGTGTGTAGGGAAGCTCGAAGGCCTCGCAATCGCGTTTCGTTAACTTTCGCGCACCGCGAAGCAGGCGATCAGCGAAGCGCAGCGCAGCTGAGCGCCGGCTGGCGCCGATGGGATCCAGCAGGTACACAAGCTTCTCGCTCGTGACCGGCGCAGCCATTGGAATCTGGGCAGGATCGAGATCGGGAAAGCTGGCGCGAATGCCGCGCGCTCGCGTCACCACCCCGGAAACACCGAAGCCAATGTCATCCGCTCGCTCGTAGCAGACCACCTGCAGCGGCATGCCGGGCATGACGGCACTCTCAATCGCCGGCGTGCCATCGTCCTTCAGCAGCTTGCGCGAGAGCGTGGTCAGGAAGCCGCCCATCGCCGGACCAAAGCCGATGCAGGCGATATCGACATCGACACTGGCGCGCTCGATCGCAGGTTGTTCGGTTGTGCTCAATCCGTCCTCACCGCGGATAGTCGAGTGCTTCGGGAATCATGACCTTCGAGATGGCTTCGGCCGCTCGATCCTTGGCCAACTGTGCGCCGGTCAGGCAGCCATCCAGCTTGGTGCGAATGCGCTGGAACGGCTCAAGTCCTTTGCAGGCGGCGCACGGCCCGGCCTTGATTGGATGCGAGCCGTCCTCGCCGATTACGTCGCTGGCGCACGCGCTGATACCGGGAATATAGCCCTCGAGTTCATCCAGTTCATCGCTGCGGAAACAGCCCTTGTAGCCTTCGTTATCCCAGGCCGGATGCCGGTTGTAACCGAAGACCAGTTCCGCGCAAATGCGGCCGACTTCGCCGGCGGAGCGAGCCGACTGAACGTGACACAGATCGGTGAAGAAGTTCAGCGTGCCGGCAAGACCCTCGGCAACAACCGGGTTCTCGGGGCCGCGCTTCTCCAACTCGACCACGTCGAGAATGAACTGCCGCGCTGCAAGCAGCCAGCAGAGCGCATCCGCCATCGGGAAGGTGACGCCTTGCCGCGCGCTTTGGTACAACGCGGCGCCGTCCGCATCGCTGGCAATCTGGAGATGCTCGAAGGTCCATAGCCATAGCTGCATGGCCGTGGCGATAGTGCAAGCGCCGGTTCCGGGGCGATGCTCGGCAACACGCCGCATATCGGCAATCCACTGCCGGAATTGCGCCAGGAACAACTCGCTGGTCATGGTGACGCTGAGGTTGCGCCGTTGCACCGCCTCCGGACCTTCGTAGGTCGCCTCGAGCTGAGCGTCCATCCACTTGTAGGCGAGGAATCCCGGACAATCTTCCGTAATGCCGTAGCCGCCCATCAGGCTCAATGCTTCGCGCATGGCGTTGGCGCCGGTGCCCGTGTTCCACAGCTTGGCCGCGGGACAGAGCACGCCGGCGACCGCATCTTTCAATGCGAAGTCGATCAGGGGATCAGCCTGCAGGTTCTCGTACATGCCGCTGCGTTTCTGCGCCGGCAGCTCCTGCTGGCGCAGCAACTCCAAGGCTGACTTATTCACCTCGCGGAAGAGCTTCATCTCCGCTTTGCCGCCATGGATGCCTTTCTGGGCAAGGATTGCGTCCTTCTGCTTTTCCAGAGGATCGATTTCGTCGTACATACGCGCAGCTACAAATCCGAGGGAAGCACCAGCCTCACCCATCGCCCACAGCGCAGCCAACCGATGCAGCGCATCCTGACGCTGTTGAATTCCCAATTCGTAGCGCAGGCTGCCGGGCTTGGCCTGTTCCGATCCGCGAAAGCGTCCGCGCTGGTAGCGAATGATCGGCTCAACGGCGGACAACAGCTTGGCCGAAGTCATGAGCGCCACGGTTACACGCGTGCGCTTGAACACCGCTTCCATGACTTCGCTGTGACTGTAGTTGGGAACGATGACGCCGTCTTTTACGGTGTAGCCACCCACGATCCGGCTGGCGGGCACGTCTACGCGGAAGATGGGATCGCAGGTCGAGGAAAGTTGATGCACCAGTTTGCGCGTAGCCGCGCCGCGATCGAAGGTCCCCGGGTCGCCTTCTTCGATGATGACGACGCACGAGCCCTTGATCCGCTCGTCGTCGGAATCGACTGCGGCGGTCACGAAGTTGGCAAAACCCATGTTGGTGATGAAGCGCCCACGCTTCTCCAGATGCAGCAGCGGTTCCTGTCCGTCCTGCCATCGCACCACTCGCAGCTTGCCGCCCAGGATGCCGGTATCTACGCCAACGTAGGGAATCGGCTCGGTCAGGCAGAATGCCCCGCGCCAGGGATGACGGTCTTCGCCGGGAGCGGGCGGAGTGGCCAGCGACATGTATCGTGCCCGCTGCTCGTCCGTTCCGCGCTCGTGGATCGGCGCAAGCGCGAGACATCCGGCAAGGCTGCAGGTCGCCGCACCGGCATCAACCCAAGCCAGTTCAAAAGCAGTCAGTGCGAGCGCAAGATTCTTGGGACCGACCAGGTATCCGCCTTGCTCCGGATCCATGAAGACCGCGGTTATGCCGAACTGATCGAAAGCCTGTAACAACACCGCCTTGGCTTCGTTCCACTCATGGGTATGGCGCGCTCCCTTGGCTACCAGCCGCGCAACCGGACCGCGTGCGACCTCGCGTGTGGATTGCACCAGCATTTGCAGATCATAACGGTCGGCAAAGCGCCACAGAATCTGGCGGACGCTGTCATTGGGCAGCGTTCGAATCGTTTCGGATCGCAACTTTGGCACACTGGTAGCCATGCGATTACCTCCGCCGATCAGACTGTTCATTGTGAGCGGTTGATGAATGGCCTTCTGTGACCGCAGTCATAGGAAAGAGTGATACAGAGCCCAATCACCTGGTTCTGAACTGCCGCAGGACGGGGCTGCAAATCCGCCTGTTTAGAACGGCGTATTGGCGCCCAAGTGGCAGACGATGCCCTGTTGACGATAGATGGAAGCGAGCGCTTCAAGAGACTCTTGGGCTGGAGCAACCTGTTCAGCAAACTCGTAGCTCTGACCGAGCTGTTCGTACTTCGAGGCTCCCAAGCGGTGAAACGGCAACAAGTTGATTTCCCTCTGACCAATTTCGGCCAGAAACGCAGCAGACGCCAGAGCGTTACCGATATCGTCGCTAAATCCAGGAACCACGGCGCAACACCAGGCGGCCCGGCCAGTCGGTCCGCGCGATCCACCGCCGTCTGATGGGTTGTGCGCTGCGACCCGAGAGTATGCAAGCGGAAGCGAGAGGAAGTCCCAGCGGACTAACTTACTCTTCAGCGGGATAATGTCCCTTTACCGCGAGCCATGGCATGCCGCGATAGGACTCCGCCACCATCCAGGCGCCGGCGGTCAGCGTCGCCGAGACGATAGTCTCGCTCCATTGGAAGGCGTCTTTGGAGCCCGCTGCCACGATGGGCACCCACACTAGCAGCGTAAACACGCCGATTTGCCAGGCCGCGAGCGCGGCCGCCAGCCGTGCACACATGCCGATCATCACCGCAACTCCCGCCACGATGAAGGCACAGCCGGTGAAGTACGCCCAGCCCACATGCCATGGCAGCCAACCCGGCACTAGCTCGGCAGTGTGTTTGAGATAGATAAAATGGGCGATGCCGAAAGGGATCAAGGCCGCGCCGTAGAGCACTCTCGCGATGCGTAGCCCGCGGTCGCCGGTGGCGAAAGCCAGCCGCTGCCTGTCCCAGTCAGTAGCGAACCAGACATACAGAACCCACACCGCCGCTAGCATGACCGCGACCATGCAGGCTGCCCACCAATAATCCACCGTGCGCGCGAGGAAGATGCCTGGCACCCTCACCAGCAGCAGCCAAAGCAGCAGCCAGGCGAGCAGCAGGCGGGCAGCGGCTGCGGCTGTGCGCTGCCAGAGCAGAGCTGCGCCCGACGCCAGCGAGATGACGGCGCAGAGATAGGCCAGAGCGGGTGCACTCTGTGGTACCGGCTGCCATAGCGAGACGTAATCGCCTTTGATCAGGCCCAGGATTCCGAGGGCGATCATGGTTGCCGAAAAGACCGCATGCCCTACGCTAGCGATGCGCATCCCACCCCTCCGGCGGCTCTCAGTGAGTCGGAGGGCATTATCGTAACTCATCACCGATGGTGCGGGCCGATACTGGCTGCGAGTTGAGACGAAGTCCTTTGCTTGCGGGCCGGGATGCCTCCTCCGAGCCGCCAAACGGTCGCACTTCTCAAGATAAATCCAAAATGTTCTAGACTTCTGGTGGGAACAGTCGTAGATGCGAAAGTCGATTCTTGCTTTATTCCTGGTCGCCGGTCTTTGGGGTTGGTCGCCGATCCTCGCCCAATCCCAGCCGCCGGCTGCGCAGCCAAAACAAGCGAAGGCTGCTCAATCCGAATCAACCCCGATCGAGGCCGCAGGGCATCAATGGTGGCAGCATGCGGTTTTTTACGAGATCTATCCGCGCAGCTTTGCCGACAGCAACAACGACGGCATCGGCGATCTGCCCGGAATCACCTCCAAGCTCGACTACCTTAAACAACTCGGCGTCGATGCCATCTGGATCACCCCCTGCTATCCCTCACCGCAGGTTGACTTCGGCTACGACGTCTCCGACTACGAAGACATCGACCCGATCTACGGCACCCTCTCCGACTTCGACAAACTCCAGCAAGATGGGCAGCAACGCGGCATTCGTATCATCATGGACCTGGTGTTGAACCACACCTCCGATCAGCACCAGTGGTTTATCGACTCGCGCTCGTCGCGCAACTCCAGGCATCGTGATTGGTACATCTGGCGCGATGGCAAAACAAGCCCGGCCAGCGCCAACGCCGCGTCCGGTACGCCAAAGCAACTTCAGCCGCCCAACAACTGGATCTCGTTATTCGGCGGCTCGGCGTGGCAGTACGATCCCAAAACCAAGCAGTACTATTACCACTTCTTTTTTCCGCAGCAGCCGGATTTGAACTGGCGCAATCCGGCAGTCAGGGAGGCCATGTTCGACGTCACGCGCTGGTGGTATGACCGTGGTGTCTCCGGCTTCCGCCTCGACGCAGTGGGCGCGCTCTTCGAAGATCCCAGCCTGCATGACAATCCCATCCTCCCGGGCAAGAACGCCTATGGCGACCCCAACATGGAGAACAAATACAACTTCAACCTGCCCGAGGTACATGACGTGCTGAAGGGGCTGCGCAAGATCGCCGACCGCTACGATGCGGTGCTCATCGGCGAGACAGCGACAAATAATATCGATCAGCTGGAGCAGTTCTACGGTCGTCACAACGACGAATTGCAGATGCCAATGGACTTTTTGTTCACCGACATCGACAAGTTATCGCCACCGGCATTTCGCAAACAGATTGCCGCAGTGAACGCGACCGGCGGCTGGCCGGTCTATGTCATCGGCAATCACGACATCGAGCGCTCCTATACTCGCTATGGCGATGGCAAGCACAACGACGCTATCGCCAAGGTGATGGCCGGCCTGTATCTCACGCTGCGTGGCACGCCCATCATGTATTACGGCGAAGAGATTGGAATTGAGCAGAACGATCCTAAGTCCAAAGCTGCGGTGAAAGATCCCATCGGAAAGCTGGGCTGGCCCTACGAAAAAGGGCGCGACGGCGAGCGTACCCCCATGCAGTGGACGGACAAGGTGAACGCCGGATTCAGCAAAATCCGGCCCTGGCTGCCGGTTTCGGACAACTATCGCACGCATAATGTTGCCAGCGAGCAGAAAGATCCCAACTCGATCCTGCGTTTTTATGAAGAGCTACTGGCGCTGCGGCACACCAACCAGGCGCTGCTCGATGGCGATTATGTCGCGCTCAACGAGAACGATCCCAACGTGATGTCCTATTTACGCCGCTACAAAGATGAGGCCGTGCTGGTCGTGCTGAACATGTCCGCTGAGCCGCAGAAGGCGAGCTTCAATCTCTTGCCGCAGGGATTCTCTGCGCAGGAAGCCAAAACTCTGCTGACCACGATGCCGGAGATGAAGGACCGCGCGGGTGTGTCAGCGATGACGCTCGCGCCATTCTCCGTCTACATCGGTGAAATTGCCGGTCCCGCGACGCATAATTGATTGCGTCTCACCACTACTCCAAGCCGATGTGGTAATTCTGCGAAGCGATCCCATTCACCACTACCTGCATGGTATAGACCCCAGACGGAATGTTGTTCGGAATGTCAACCTGGGTATAGCTTGGGCCGGTGTAGCCGACCGCCATGGTGCTGTGATCGTGCGTTCGGGCGTAGTAGACCTGTCCTGCGGAGTTGGTAAAGCGCACCAAGGGATAGTTGCTGGCATCCTGAAAGTTAAAGCCGTAGGCGTTGTTCTGCGATGCGCCGTTGAACTTGAATCCATTCAGCCGCACCGTGCTGCCGCGTCGCAGGGTCGCGTTGATCAACAGCACCGTCGGATTCCAGCCGCTGTACTCGTTGCCGGTCGAGGTGAACAGTTCGACATTGCTGCTGAGATCGGTGAACAGGATTTGTCCATTCGGCAGCATCAACAAGTGGCCCTGATAGGAATCATCGTTGGGTGCGTTAGGCGGATTAGACACCGGGTTCAGGCTGCTCCCGTTCCATTCGAAGAATTCCGCGCCGGGCGCCCCGCCAACCCCGGGGCTGGTCATCATCAAGACATTGCCATTGATCTCGAGGGCCGCAGGACCGCCGGCGATGTCCAGGTTATCGGGAAAATCCGGGCCGGCCGTCCATGTCGCGCTGCTCACCGAGTAAACCGCAGTGTGGCCGGCGCCGCAACCATTCGCGCCCGCCTGGAACAGCGTACCGTTAGCCATCAACACAGCCGGACCGATCAGATGCGTATCACCGCACGAATCCCACAACTGAACCGGCGTGCTGCCCTGTACCGTCCACGCTCCAGTACTCGGGCTGTAGGTCTCCCAATTCTTACCGTTCGGTTGATCGACGCCGCCATAGGTGTCGACATCGATGAGATCTCCGCCCGGGAGCAACGTCAGATCCTCGTTGTTGTAAATGTCAAATTTCCCCGTGCCGGTCGATGTCCACGTGAGGGTAGAAGCGTCCAGCAGCGCAGCGCTGGGAGGCACGTCGCAGCAGGAGCTTAGAAAATAGGTTCCATTGGCCAGGACGGAGCTGGGCGTATTGCCGATCGATGCCCATCCGCTGGGCGGGCTTACCGAAGTCCAGGTGTTGGCCACCGGATCGTAGATGGCTCCCTTGGTGGTCCACGCAGGAGCTCCCAGGTTGTATTGACCGCCCTCGACGATGTAACGGCCGTCGGCCAGCATAGCGGATGCGAAGAACATCGGCCCGTAGTTACCCGGCATTGTCGCCACCTGCGTCCACGTGCCGGTGGCATAGTTGCCGTTGATGTCCGGCGTCAGAGTCCACCAGTTACCGTAGGTGCCGGGATTGCCACTTTCGTCGTGAACCAGCACGCGCCCATCGGTGAGCAGAGCAATCGCTCCGGCTCCGATGTTGGGAACGTTTTGTACTGGCGTCCAGGATTGCGCGCTAGCTGCGCCCGCGAGGAGCGCGGAAATCAGTGCGAGGCCGAACAGTCGACATAACATAAATTTGTCCTTTGGTCTGACGTTGTGGGAGGTGAATGCCCGCTCGCCGTGGGAGTCGAGCGCCGCGGCGTTCGCCAATCTAACCCAGGCGGCTGCGCGAGTCAACCGTCTTACGTCAGATCGCTGGTCGAAATCGCGCTGCGTTTTTGGATAGCCGCGGTCAACACCAAATACGCAATCGTCCACATGGAAATACGTTAAGCGGATACTCGACAAATCGCGAGACTCTCGCCTATTGCTTGTGCAGCGACTCCGACAAGCTGATCAGGTTCTGCGGAGCCACGCGAATGACGCCCCGGCGCGGGCTGTCGATATCGGCGATTAGAAAGAATGCGATCGCGAGCAGAAACGGCAGAACGCTGAACAGCGCTCCCTTTTTTTCGTGTGCGCCGTAGCCGACCAGCAAGCTGCAACAGATACCAAGAGCTACCATCAAGCTCCAGGCTCCCGTGGGAATGCGGTTCCACCAGGCCGCCTGCGTGTATCCCTGCCGGTTCAGCACGTCGTTCATGCCCGACACGACCAGGCCGATGATCGGAGTCGGTTGCGCGGCGGCAGCACGCTGTGCCACCAACCACATCTGATCCTGCAATCGCGCGGTTTCGCCATTAATCCGCTCCAACTCCTTGTCGTTGCGGGTTGTAAAGAACACCAGGCGGTGATCGAGATACTGAACCAGTAACTGCCGAACGGTTGCGGCATCCGCCGCCGGCAGCAAACCGGCGCGGACGTACTCGGTGCCGATGGCGTTGGCTTCTTCCTCCTCATAATTCTTGCGCTGATCGTAACGGCTGACCGCCATGGAAAAGCTGAATCCGATGATGAGCGCCAGCAGCGTCAAGCTGGAACTGATCACCAGGCCAAGATCGTCTCGCTCCTCCTCACGCGGAGGACGCAGCTTCTTGCCGAACTTGGCCCCGACTTGCACTGACAGCCAAAGTACGACCAGAGAAAACACAAACACGATCAGCGGACGGCTGAATAGGTCCAAGTTGGCCTCTCCCAATACGTCCGGCGCTGACCCTGGATCATCTGGTGACGCCGGAGCCACAATTGCTTATTGCGAATGACGGATGCAGGTATGTTATACGATCCCGCGTGCCCGACCGAGGCGATTGGCGTTACCAGCAGGAAAGAGTTATTGCCTGGACCAAGCCAGTGGGTTCAAGTTAGCCGCGAAAGCAAGGTGGCGAAAGTGGTGGCGCCAGCCTTGGCAAGCTCATAAGGACTCATCGATAGACGGTCCCTGGCGAGGGGGGCGCTGGCGGCCGAGCGGATTCGCGGTAGGGGTCTCATGTTCACGCGAGAAATAGAACCACACCGCCAAAAAAGCGCCGCAGACACTCATGCAGTACAAGTTGTAAGGCGCGAACAGACGCCGAAAGAACTCGACCATAAAATCCTTGCGGGCGCGATCCCAGGCGTGTCTCAGTGGCGCAGCCTGCATTTGCGACCAGCTCCCGCTGTGCAATTGACCTGACTGTAGCCTCGATACCGATTCCCCGCAAGACCACTTGTGGCGTGTCGATCCCAGCCACTCACCACCCCACGTTGCTAACACTATAGTGCCTAACAATCGCTATCTATAATATATTTAATGACTTAACCGCAGCAGCCATTTCGTGAGGCGATACACAAAGTCATAATGCACCGAGTCGTCGCGGGTTAGTGTGCTGGTTCTGGATGATGCCAAGCTGCTCTCCGAGCTCAGCAGGTCAGGCAATAGAAGGACGGACTGCAGAACATCGCGAACCACGAAGATGCGGACGGCGAAGCGGGGCGTCCGAAACAGGCAGCCGCACGGCCAGGTGCCCGTGTTACAACTGAGGACGACTCGGCCGATGAACAACAAGCGCACCACGATCATCTTCCTCGCGACCCTGGTCATTCTCGTCCTGGGTCTCGCGATCATGATCACGCGTCCGTTTCTGCAGCCATTCGCGTTTGCAGTCATCCTGGCGGTGGTTTTTTTCCCGATTCACGAGCGGATCCTGCGCGCCTTCAAACGGCGCCGCGGACTGGCCTCGCTGATCTCGACTCTGGCTGTCATGGTGCTTTTCGGAGCGCCCGCCTTCATCATCGTGACGCTGGGTGCGAACGAGGCGATGAATGCGGCGCACTATCTCAGTCGGCGCAGCGCCGAAGAGGGCGGATTCACTCTGTTCCTGATGAACCTCGCGGCTGGTCCGCTGCACTTCGTGGGGCGCTGGATCGATCTCTCCAAGTACGATGTACACGCCATCATTAACTCCAACGCGCAGAAAGTGAGCGTCAGCCTGGTCAGCGTTGGCGCAGCGGTGTTGAGTAACCTTGCACGCTTCGCCGTCGACGCGCTGATCACCTTCGTCATCCTGTTTTTTCTTTTTCGCGAAGGCAAGGAATGGGCCTATCGCGCCGGCAAACTTACTCCGCTCTCCGATGTGCAGGTGGCGCGCCTGTACCAGAACATCTCCGACACCATCATCGCCAACGTTTACGGCATTCTCAGCGTGGGTTTCGTGCAAGGCTTGCTGACCGGCATCGCCATGAAGATCGTGGGTATGCCATCGGCGCTACTGTTGGGACTGGGCGCGGGATTCTGTTCCATCATTCCCGTGGTGGGCTCGGCAATTGTGTGGGTGCCCGTCGCGGTCTACCTGCTGGCTGAAATGGCGTTGTGGAAAGGCATTTTCCTGCTGCTCTGGGGCACTGTCGTGGTCAGCTCTATGGATAATGTCATCCGCCCCTGGGTGATTGCCGGCCGCGTCGAGTTGCACCCGTTTGTGCTGCTGTTCTTCATCCTCGGCGGCGTCGAGGCTTTCGGATTTATCGGATTATTCCTCGGCCCGGTAGTGGCGTCGGTGCTGGCGGCGCTGTGGGTAATGCTGCGGGAAGAACTCGGCGACACCAGTAGGGAACCGGCCTTGGCGGATGATTATCCATAAGGCCAAAAAAGCTGGGTCGAGCTGGCATGAAGAATAAGATTCACCGCGGCGGCACGTTTGGAACGGCAGCGGTGCTCGCTGCCGCTTCTGCCTTTGCGAGGTCGTGAAGGAGTTGCCTTACGCACATGTCCGCGACATCGGCACTCGCGCCCTTGTATTTGGCTCCCTTGCTTTCCTGGGTCGTCGTCCAGACCACATCGCCGTCAGCATTCACTAATCGAACTGCTACGCGTGCCCGATCTACCGTTTCTGTATTGACCGAGGAATCACTGATTGCCGCGTGACTCGCACTGAAGCCGCCGTTCGAAGTCCCCGAGACCGATCCAGTGCCGTTTACGACGCTTCCGTTGACCTCGCCATGCTGCGCACCATGGGCCCCGCCCACTGCGGTGCCCTCGCCGAAAGCGTGCACCTCCTGCGACGTCTTCTCAAGAGCTACGCCCTTCAGCACCGCGTCAGCGCGGTCACGATTCTCGGTTACCACAAAGCGCTTGCTGGCGACCAGGGCGGACACGATCATTGACTGCATCTCTCGCGAGATAGGATCGTCTCCGAAGCTGTCAACATAGATACGCTTGATCTTCAGCAGATCCGGAGCTGCCTGGCTGGACGGCTGTCCCTGGGGAGCAGCTGGGGTTGCAGGCCGAGGCCCCGCTTGTAGCAACAAACAGGCAAGTATGACAGAGAGCATCGACCTTATCCTCCCATCCCACTCTTGCGGGCTTCGTCGTCCTCGTATTCGACCTTTCTCCCTGTTCGTGCTTCAAGTGTGACAATCGTTGTTCTAACGATTTCCTTTCCCAACTCGAAAACGGCC
>Ga0335074_10008955_pt1 | contig 13935 bp, 16 predicted proteins | sample Lox_Sample_23_FD_206715 | JGI IMG/M metagenome (GOLD analysis project Ga0335074, IMG submission 206715) | Soil microbial communities from Loxahatchee National Wildlife Refuge, Florida, United States - Lox_Sample_2.3 | ecosystem: Environmental > Terrestrial > Soil > Wetlands | place: USA...
GGCCCAAGCCCGCCGACTGCGGACGATGAGCGAGCGGCTGACCGCCGCCACCGTGAGAGCCGAGGAGCAACAGGAGAAACGGCAGGAGGTCGCGGAGTTCAGCGCGGCCCTGACCTCTGTCATGCCCGCGATCAAGCGACCGCCACTCAGCCTGCCCGACGAGTCGTCAGACGCCAAGGCATCGGACCCCGCACCAGAGGAAAGCGAGGCAGAGGTCGCGGAGTTCAGCGCGGCCCTGACCTCTGTCATGCCCGCGATCAACCGGTCGTCAGACGCCGAGTCATCGGACGCCGCACCATCGCGCGACAAGGCAACGGACACCATGCCATGGCCCAGCGAGGCATCGGAAGATGCGCCGTCGCCTGACAAGCCACCTGCCGCCGCACCCTCGGACACCAAACCACCAGCCGCCGCACCATCGGACATCGCGCCGCCGGACAGCGAGCCACCGCACAGCACAGGGCCGCACAGCACAGGGCCGCATGGCACGGCGCGGTCCAGGACCGGCCGCGCGCACACCGGGCCACAGGATCACCCTCCTCGCCGGCGGTCTCCCCGCACCGGCGAGCATCCGGTCCATTCCGGAGGCCGGTAAGTCACCGACTGTGACCAGAGCCCGCTTTCGCTCGATCACTCCAATAACTCTGGTCACTCCGCTTGGCGCTAGCTACCACTTATGAGGTTCGCGGGCCCGAGCACGGATCATGAACGGCCACCCCGGGCCCGATCATGGTTTCGCCGGGTCGCGTCCGTCGGCGCCTATTGCGCAGCCGACGGCGTGGCAGACTCGTACGCCATGATCGATTCATTCGCGAAAGAGCACCTTCATGACCATCTGCGCTGGGTACGCGAGGCGCTGGTCTGGAAGCTCGACGGGCTCTCCGAGTACGACATCCGCCGCCCGCTGACCTCCACCGGGACCAACCTGCTCGGCCTGGTCAAGCACTCCGCGATCGCGGAGGCCAGGTACTTCGGCGAGGTCTTCGGCCGGGCGTTCCCAGAACCGCTGCCCCGGTGGGACGACGAGGCCGCGGACGAAGCCGCGTTCTGGGCCACCGAGCACGAGACCCGCGACGACATCGTCGGCCTCTACCGGCGGGTGTGGGAGCACTCGGACGCGACGATCAATGCGCTCGCCATCGACGCTCCCGGCTACGTGCCCTGGTGGCGCGAAGAAGTGCAGCTGTTCAACATCATGGTTCATGTCCTTTCCGACGTCACCCGGCACGCTGGGCACGCCGACATCCTGCGCGAACAACTCGACGGCGCAGTCGGGCTGCTCGTGCAGAGCGAGCCCGGGCACGGGCACGACAGCACCTTCTGGGAGGCCCGGCGGGCGCAGATCGAGCAGGCGGCCAGGGCGGCTGATCCAGCCGGCGCCGCATCGCAACCGCGCTGAACCGCACGCCGCAGCGCTCTGCGCCGATGCTCCCCGCTCTAGGATCGCAATATCCCGGCCAGGAGCGGAGACGGCCGGAAGCGAAGACGACCGGGGAGATGGGAGGTGGGCGGCGCCGTGGTGAACGTGGTGATCACCGGAGGGGCTGGCTTTCTGGGGTCGCGCCTGGCCCGCGCGCTGCTGGCCGCTGGCTCGCTGGAAGTGGCGGGCAGCCAGGCGCGGCCGATATCCCAGCTGACCCTGGTCGACCGCGTGCCCGCGCCGGCCGATCTGGCCGTGGACGAGCGGGTGGCCTCAGTCAGCGGCGACCTCACCGAACTGCTGGAACCCGGATTCCCCCGGTGGAACGGGCTCTCCGACGCTGACGTGATCTTCCATCTCGCCGCGGCGGTCAGCGGCGAATCCGAGGCAGACTTCGATCTCGGCATGCGGGCCAACCTGCGCGCCACTGAGTCGCTGCTGTCGACGTGCCGCATGCTCGGGACAAACCCGGTGATCGTGTATTCGAGTTCGGTCGCGGTGTTCGGGGGCTCGGAGGAGCACCCGCTCCCGGCGGTCGTGACCGATCAGACCCTGCCGAACCCGCAGACCAGCTACGGGGTGCAGAAGTTCATCGGTGAGCAGTTGCTGGCCGACTACACGCGCAAGGGGTTTCTGCGCGGCCGGGCCATCCGCCTGATGACCGTGACCGTGCGCCCGGGGCGGCCCAACGCGGCGGCGTCCGGCTTCCTCTCCGGCATCATCCGCGAGCCGCTGGCCGGCCAGCGCGCGGTCTGCCCGGTCGGCCCGAAGACCGAGGTTGCGCTGGCCTCGCCGGCCAAGGCCATCGACGGCCTGCTCTGCGCGGCCACCTCCTCCGACCGGGCCTGGGGTGGCCGCACCGCGGTCAACCTGCCCGCGCTGACCGCTTCTGTGGGGGACATGGCCGTTGCCCTTGAACGGGTAGCCGGGCCGGACGTGAGTGCGCTGATCGACTGGATTCCGGATCCGGTCGTGGAAAGGATGTTTGCCACCTGGCCCGGAAGGGTCATCTCCGAGCGGGCGGCCCGGCTGGGCCTCACCCCGGATCCCGACGTCGCCGCCATCATCAGCCTGCACCTGGCCGAGTCCGCCACAAGTCGGTAATGGCCAGCCCGAGGTCGGCCAGCATCCGCCGCAGCAGCGGCAGGGACAGTCCGATGACATTGTTTGGATCACCGTCGATGCCCTCGACGAACGGCGCCGCGCGCCCGTCGATGCTGAACGCGCCGGCCAGCGACATCGGCTCGCCGCTGGCGACGTAGGCGGCCAGCTCGGCGGCGCTGGGCGATCCGAAGCGGACCACCGTCCGGCCGACGCCGCGCACCCGGCGCCCGCCGCCCGGCTCGATGAGGCAGTGGCCGGTGAACAGCGTCGCCTCCCGCCCGGACAGCCGGCGCCACATTTCGGCGGCCTGCTCGGCCGAGCCGGGCTTGCCGAACGCGTTGCGGTCCAGGTCAAGCAGTGAGTCGCAGCCGAGTACGAGCGCGTCCGGGCGCAGGGCAGACACGGCCGACGCTTTGCGCTCGGCCAGGATCTCCACCGCGGTCGCGGTGCCCAGGCCCTCGCCGGTCGTCTCGTCGACCCCGCTGACCAGGACCTCGGGATCTATCCCGGCGCCCTGCAGCACGCGCAGCCGCCCGGCCGATCCCGACGCCAGCACCAGGGCGGGTGCGGGCAGTCCGGCCGCCCGCGTCACCCGGATGAGCCGGGATAGCCGCGGGCCACGGTCCGGGCCAGGATGCCCAGGGTGGCTCGCAGGGCGCTTTCCGGTATGACCGGGAAGATCCCGGCCTGCTTCCAGGACGGGTCAATGGCTGACCAGTCGTAGTAGGAGGTTACGACCGTACCGTCGTCGGCGGGCTCCAGCGTGTAACCGTAGACGTGGCCGATCTGCGGGCGGATCTGGCCAAGGATCGTCCAGGCGATCTCGCGTTCGGGCACGAACTTGGAGATCGAGACCGTCACGTCGTATTTGCCAAGATCCGGGTAGTCGTTCAGGGCCTCGCGGTCCATGTGCACAACAAAGTTGTCACCGACCGCGGCCACCGGATCTCCGGTGGCATCCATCAGCATCCCGGAGCTGTCGATGGCCACGTGTCCCTGCGGGTCACACAGCACCCGGAAGATGGCCGCGGGATCTGCCGCGATCGTGCGCTTGACCTCGATCCGCTCAACTGTCACCTCTTCATCTTGCCATCGGGCAGCTACGCTCGGGGGGTGGCGAAGGCCCCGATGCCAGGCGAGACGGCGACCGGTCCGGAGGTGGCGCGGCGCCTGCTCGACGACGGCTACGTGATCGTCACCGGCCTGATGACCGCCGCCGATGTCCGGTCGGCCGCGGCGGATCTGGGCCGGGTGCTCGAGGCGATACCGACCGGGCGCAACGCGTTCGAGGGGCTGGCCACCCAGCGGGTGTACGCCCTGTTCGCCAAGACCCGGGTGTTCGACCGCGCGGCCGTTCACCCGCTTCTGCTCGAGGTACTCGATGAGGTTCTCGGGCACTACCAGCTCAGCGCGCCGGTGGGTATCCGCATCGGGCCGGGCGAGCGCGCCCAGATCCTGCATCGAGACGACGCGGTGTATCCGCTGCCGCAGCCTTGTCCGCCGGTGGTGGTCAACACGATGTGGCCGCTGGATGAGTTCACCGAGGACAACGGCGCCACCAGATTCGTCCCGGGCAGCCACCGCTGGGAACCCGGGCGCGCGCCGACGGCCGAGGACCCCGTCCTGACCGCCACCATGTCACCCGGCTCGGTCATGTTCTACCTCGGCGGCCTCTGGCACGGCGGCGGGGCCAACCTCACCGGCCGGCCGCGTCTGGGCGTGATCCTGGAGTACGCCGCCGCCTGGCTGCGGCCGCAGGAAAACCACTGCCTCGCGGTGCCGCGCGGCATCGTCCGGCAACTGCCGGAGCGGCTCCAGGAACTCCTGGGCTACAACATCTACCCGCCGTTCCTGGGCTATGTGGATGGTGTTCATCCCCGCCGGGTCCTGTCGGCCGACGAGTAACGGACGCTGCCCGGCGTGTATCAGTGGCGCCGTTCGGTGCTCTTGGCAGCAAAAGGGGCGTTTGACGGGGCTTGACATTGAACGGGGGCCATTGATGGATGCCGACATGATGTTCCTGGACTGCCCGGCGTACCTGGAGGACCGGCGGGGCACGCTGCGGTGCGGGCTTCCCGCCGAGGTCGAGTACTGGTACACGCTCAGCTCAACCGACGGGCCGCTGGAAGGCGCGAAGATCCGGTGCCCGGCCGACCACGTGTTCAACGGCCCGCTTGAGTCTCTCAACTGGGACAAATCCGGCGCCACGGCGAGCAGGGAAGTCGCCCGCCAGTAGCCGCGGGTCACCGGGCTGACAGGATGACCGCACGCAGCTCGTCGTGGCTCAGCGTGACCGGGTTGCCTTGCAAGCTGCTTGACCTGGCCGCCTTGAACGCGACGTCGTCGGCATCGGCCGGGCCGATGCCGAACGCGGCCAGGCCCGGTATGCCGAGCATGGTGATGGTCTCGCGCAGCCAGGCCAGGCCGTCCTCGATGGACGCGGCGGGCTGGCCGGTCAGGCACCGAGCCGCCTCGGTGTAGCGGTCCAGGACCGGCTGGCCGGGCGGCCCGGACCGCAGCGCCCGCACGTTGGCCTCGATGACCGGGGTCAGCAGCGCGGCGCAGGCCACGCCGTGCGGCACGTCCGCGGTCCCGCCGATAACGCCCGCTATGCCGTGCACCGCGCCCAGCTTCGCGTTGGCCAGCGCCATCCCGCCCAGCAGGCTGCACACGGCCATGTCGGTCCGCGCCTCCAGGTCGCTGCCGTCGGCGAAGGCGGCGCGCAGGCCAGCGGCGGCACGGCGCAGCCCCTCGCGGGCCAGGCCATCGGTCAGCGGGCTGGCCCGGACGCTGACGTACGGCTCCAGGCACTGGGTCAGCGCGTCCATGCCGCTGGCCGCGGTGACCGGCGGCGGGCAGGACACGGTGAGCTGGGGATCGACCAGCGCGACCCGGGGGATCATCAGCGGGCTGCGCAGGCTCGCCTTGACCCGGTGCGCCGGCGCGGCGAGCACGGCGTTGGCGGTCACCTCCGCCCCGGTGCCCGCGGTGGTGGGGACCGCGACGCAGGGCACGGCGGGCTGGGTGATCTTCCGCCCGGACCCTACGACCTCCAGGTAATCCAGCGGGTCACCGCCGTTGGACAGCAGCATGGCCACGGCCTTGCCGGTGTCGATGACGCTGCCGCCACCGATGGCGGCGACCACGTCGGCGCCGTGCTCGCGGGCGGCCGCGATGCCAGCCCGGGCCAGGTCGATCGTGGGCTCGCCGCTCACCGCGAACACCGCGGCCGGCAGGCCCAGGCCGGCCAGCAGCCCGGCGTGGCGCGCCGGGTTCGCGCCCGTGCACACCAGCACCCGGGAGCCCAGACCGGCCAGCACCCCCGGCAGTTCGGCCGCCCGGCCGCAGCCGGCCAGAATCCGGCCGGCGGTGGCGAACTCGAAAGCCGTCATCGCCCGCCGCTCGACCAGCCCTCGCCGGCCGCCGGGAACACCGCCGAGAACCGGGCCGACGCCCGCGGCTCGGCCATCATCTCCGCGACCAGGTCGCGCCACGCCGCATAGTGCGGCGTCAGCTTGTGCGCGGCCGAGGCATCGTCGTCACGGTAGACCTCGACCAGGACCACGTGCTCCGGGTCGGCCTGATCCTGGATCACGTCGAACCGCAGCACGCCGGGCTCGCCCAGCGACGCCTGCGCGTTGACCAGCGTCGCGGCCAGGAAATCCTCAACCCTCCCGGGCCGCACCCGCACATGAACATGAACGACCAGCATGGCCCCTCAGTCTAGGGAGGTCGCCTGGCGTCGGATGCGCGACCGCGGCCGGATCGGTGCGCCAGGCGCCCCGGGCCGTTAAGCCGCGGGACCGGAGTCGCTGGCGGATCGATAGGGGGTCGGCGGTGACAACCGGCGGGGTGCACAATGTCCATCGCGACGGCGGCAGTGTGCCGGTATGTAGTCAAGGACTCGGCCGGTGGCAGCGGCGCGCTCGGCCTGGCTGTCGTGGGCGCGAGCCTGGTCGGCGGCGTAGGCGCGCAACAGGTCATGGAAGGCGTACCGGCCGGGAGCATACTCGGCGATCAGGCAGCCGCGGGTGAGCTCGCCGAGCATCCGCCGCGCTTCGGGCTGGCTTGTCCCGGCCAGGCTGGCGGCGGCGGGAATGGAGATGTCGGGGCCGGGGTGCAGGCCCAGCAGCCGGAACATTCGTGCCGTGTCGGTGCTGAGCTGCTGGTAGGACCAGGAGAACACGCCGCGGACGCTGGCCGCCGGATCGCCTGCATCGAGGGCATCCAGGCGGCCGGCTGCATCGCGTAGCTCGCCGGCCAGGGCGCTCAGCGGCAAGCCGGGCCGGGCTGCGGCGCGGGCCGCAGTGACCGCCAGCGCCAGCGGAAGGCACGCGCACAGGCCGGCGATCTCGTCGACGAGGGCGGGCTCGGCGGCAGCCCGACTGGCGCCGAGGCGGACGGTCAGCGCCCGCACGGCCTCGGCGTGCGTGAAGACGTTGAGGGTGAGCAGCCGGGCGCCGTCGGCGGCGGCCAGCCCAGATAGCTGGTTGCGGCTGGTGATGATGACGAGGCTGCCGGCGCTGGCTGGCAGCAGCGGCCGTACCTGCTGCTCGTCCAGGGCGTTGTCCAGGACGAGCAGCATCCGCTTGTCTGATAGCAGGCTGCGGTACAGGCCCGCCTGGGCCTCGGGACTGGCTGGGATGCGTTCTGGCTGGATGCCGAGGGTGTCGAGCAACCCGCGGATTGCCCCGGACGCCGTGGCCGGGGTGCCCGAGGGGCCGAAGCCACGCAGGTTCACATACAGCTGCCCGTCGCCGAACCGGCCGGCGACCTGGTGCGCCCAGTGCAGTGCGAGCGCCGTCTTGCCCACCCCAGCGGTCCCGCCGATCGCGGAGATCACCACCGTGCCCGGCCCGCTGCCACCGGCGTTCTCCACAATCTGAGTGAGCGCCGCCACCTCAACGGCGCGCCCGGTGAAATCCGTCACCGCCGCGGGCAGCTGGTGCGGCACTCCCGCCAAGGCTGGACTGGCCGGGCCGGTGCCAACGAGCAGATCGTCGAGCTGGTCAGCCGAGACCCGCAGCGTTTCGGCTAACTTCGGCCGTATCCAGGGCAGCGGCTGCGTTTCGCCGCGTTCCCAGCGCACAACCGTAGAGGGCTCGACGTCCAATAGGCTCGCCAGCGCCTCCTGGGTCAGGCCCTCCGCCTTGCGGCGCTGGGCCAAGCGCCGCCGCCTGACGTCAGCTGTCCCATACGCTGCAGCACCCTTGGCCATCCCCACCACGCCATCTAAACCTCTCGCGCCGGTCACGTAAAGGTAAAGGCGGTTTCGCGGCAGATGTGCCGCTGCCGGCCGTTCTGTTCGCGCTGGTCAGCCGATCCCGTGCCCGATTCGTGCGCGATTCGTGCGCGACTCGTGCTCTGGCCGTGTCCGGCTGTGGCTGCTCCCATTCAAGTGGCACTGCCTCGACGCCCTCGGCCGCCTGCACAGGCGCCCGAGGCAGGACGCGTCGTCGGCTGTGCGACGCGGCGCTCGGCAAAGCTGGGCGGCTGCAAAGGAGGTGAGGAAGTCACTCTATAACGAAGGCTATTCAAGAAAGGAGACATCGGGTGTGCCGCAGGATCGCTCAAATTTTCATCAGTGCTAGCTCATCACCGGGTCGATTGATGAGCCGACGGCAACGGCGCGCGGGCGCAGGCCTTGGCGTAGCCATTGTCATGGTGCTCGGAATGGTGGCGTGGAGCGCGCCCGCTTCCGCATGCTCTACCAGTAGTCATTGCTACGCGGAAGAAAACAGCTTCGGCGGGACAAATGACGGGGCCTTCGGGCAGCTGGACCTGACCTGCAATTACATGCCTAATAATGGCAACTTTGTCAATACCGAAATCTGGGACTCAAATGACAGTTCTACCGACTGGACCGAAGTCGGAGTCAAGTCCGGTATAGGATACGACGGGGACTACTACAGCAAGGAGTGGTTCTGGGCAGATTCACGGCCGAACGGCGGGGGCTATCACGAGCACGAGATAGGGCAGACCGCCACGGCCGGCGACGAATACTCTGTCGAAACCACTTATATCGGGGATAGCGAATGGGTGATTTACGGAGGGAACTCATTCACCGATATAGGGACGTCCACGAGCAACCCGGATAGTAGCAGCGGTCAGACCAATGCCGGTACCGAATATACGGCAGGTAGCTCGAGCAGCGGCATCCGCGATGTAGGCGCGGTATACAACATCGAATGGGAAGGCTCGAACGGTGCTTGGCATGACGTGGGCAGCTCGGGGGATGGCTACTTTAACGGCTGGATAGGCGGTTCTTACAATGCATCCGGGTCATACGTGACCTGGTCCGGGCCATGCTAGGCGCCCCGTCAGGCGAGATCAAGGAGCACAGACATGTCGTATAACACATCGCGGTGGTTGCCGCGGCGCCTCAGGGTCCCGGTGATCGGTGCAGTTATTGGCGGTGTCGCTGTTCTCGTGTCGGTGTCTTTGGCGTCGTCCGTCTCAGCCAAGCCGGCCAACTCGGTGATTCCCGCCGCCGTAGCCCGCCAGCTCAATACGGTCACGCTGCGTGTGGCCAAGCTGAGTGGCGATGCCAAGCCCGCGTGGATCGAGGCAGTAATGACGACCCGGGCCGAGGCGCTTCGTGTGGCGACACCGGGTGACACGGTTCCGGGCAGCGCCAGCCAGACCGTATACCTGGCCGTCATGAAGGGCAATTTCACCCTGAACGACGTCTCGACGCCATCGCACGGCCATGCTCCAACCGGGCACTACCTTGCGATCACCTTCAACCCGGCCACGTTCCAGGGCATGGACCTGGGCCTGAGCAACAAGGCATCCCCGATTTCTCTTCGGAGCCTTGGGACAGTGTCGACTTTGACGCCGTAGAAAGGAATTACGTACCGGCGGGGTTCTGCACGGCAAGCTCGGCGACTATCCGTTCTGCTGTTGCAGGCCCCGCCTGGTTCGACCAGGCCCACTCCACGGACAGCTGGCGATCCGTTCCGGGGCTCAGCGCGGTCGGAACGACCCAGTGCATTCCGAACCGGTGCCGGCCGGGACCGAGCGGCGTGCCAGTGCTGGCCGCCAGGATCGGGCTCATGTCTGCGGGCCCGGTTGGCCGGGAGGTCAGCACTCCGTTCGTGATACCTAGCCACAGGCCGGTCAGCGTGATGTGCGGCGGAATGGTCACATCCACAGTCATCGTCAGGTTCTCGCCCGGGGTGATCACGTAGCCGGGCAGTGTACGCCCGGGAATCAGCTGTGTATGGCCGTTCACCGTGACCGCGTAGGACAGCTCGACCGGGCCTTCGGGATGGCTGCCCCCGGGGTGGCTGGCGCCGTTCAGCGCGAGCGGGACGGCCACCGCGGCGACGGCTGCCACCACGGCCCCGCCCGCGGCTGCGGTAACGGCCCGGGCGCGGCGCCGCCGGATCCGGCGGATGAGATCATCGATCGTGAACTGGGGCTCGCTCGCCTGCTCGGCCGTCATTTTCAGGCGCCGCCGGAGCTCCTGCTCGTCGATGGTCATCGGCTTGATCCTTCCCGTCAGCTGCGGTCGGCGGCCGACAGCAGCGCCGCCACCTGGGCCAGGCCGTCGCTGAGATATCTCTTGACTGTCCCTTCGGCCACGCCCAGTACGGCCGCGATCTCCGCTACCGGCAGGTCCTGGTAGAAGCGCAGCACCACGCACGCACGCTCCCGTGCGGACAGGCCGCTGAGCGCTGTCAGCATGGCGTCCCGCGCGACTACCTGATCGCTGGGGTCCGCGGTCACCTCGGGTGTCCTTAGCAGCGGCGCGGCCCGGGTCCACCGGGAGCGCCGGCGGGCACTGTCGATGAACAGGTTCACCATGATCACCCGCACGTAGGCCTCCGCCGCGCCGGGCCGCGGTGCGCGCAAGGGCCGGGCGAACGCCCGGACCAGAGCCTCCTGAACCAGGTCCTCAGCCTGGGAATCGTCCCCGCACAACAGGAACGCATGACGTTTCATGGCAGCAGCGCGGTCGCGAGCCAGTTCCGCCAGCGTATGCGTCCAGCTCTCCACTCCACACTCCTGGCTATGGGCTCTCTGCCTTCTACAACGAACAAGCCGGCCGTCGCGTTGGGGGACTTTGCCAGGCAGGGCAGCAGCATGCCCACACCATCCTGCTCGAGCTGCCGGTCAGCGGACGACCAGGCAGAACGGATGGCCCGCCGGATCCTGGTAGACCCGCCACGGGATCTGCTCGCCGTCCGGGCCGGGCCGCGGGGACACGTGCTCGCCGATGAGCACGCCGCCCAGAGCGACGACGCGGTCGTGCGCGCTGGCCAGGTCGCCGACCAGCACGTCAAAGTGCACGATGTGCGTCCGGGCACCTTCGCCCGGCTCCACGCCCTGGAACGAAAACCGCTGGCCGTGCGGTGGCGGCTCCAGCGTGACCCAGCCTGGATACCACTCGACCGGTGTGCCGCCCAGCAGCCCGGCCCAGAACCGGCCCAGCTCCCATGGGTCCGGGCCATCCAGGACGATCTCGCGGACCCAGCCGACCGGCCCGTCGGCGTCAACGTTCATGGCGCTCACTCCGTCAGCCGTAGTACTTCAGGTGCGGTCGTCAGCCCACCTGGCTGCCGGTGGCGGCCCAGTACGGGGCCCGGAGCACCCGCTTGAGGATCTTGCCCGAGCCGGTCCTGGGCAGCTCGTCGACGAAGTCCACGGACCGCGGTGTCTTGTAGCCGGCCAGGTGCTCCCGGCTGAACGCCATGACGTCCTGGGCCGACATCGAGGAACCCGGGCGGAGCACGATCGTGGCGTGGACCGTTTCGCCCCAGTCGGCCGACGGAATCCCGAACACGGCTGCCTCATAGACGGCCGGATGCTGCTCGAGCGCGGCCTCGATCTCGGCCGGGTAGATGTTCATCCCGCCCGAGATGATCATGTCGTTCTTGCGGTCGCAGATGTAGAAGTAGCCCTCATCGTCGCGGTAGGCGATGTCCCCCACCGTGTGGAAGCTGCCGCGCCGTGACTTGTCGTAGCTGTCCCGCTGCTTGTAATACTCCTCGAAGATGCCGGTCGAGCGGACAAAGAGCTCGCCGGGATGGTCGGGCCCGGTGCCGGTCACCTCGCGGCCATCGTCGTCGAGCAGGCAGACCTCTACCCCGGGCGCGGGCTTGCCGCACGAACCCGGCTTGCGCCGCTGGTCCTTCGGCTCCAGCACGCAGTCCACCCCGAGCTCGGTCGACCCGTACACCTCCCACAGCGAGTCCTCGGGAAAGTCGGCCAGGTACTGCAGCTTGAGCGCGAAGCTCCACGGCGCGGCATTAGCGATCATGCGCTTCATCGACGACCGGTCGTAACGTTCCTTCACGTCGGCCGGAAGCGCGCACACCATCCGGATCGGCGCGGGCGCGGCGAAGGTGGAAGAGACCCGGTAGGTGTGCACCAGGCGCAGCCAGTCCTCCGGGTCGAATTTCCGCTGCAGCACGATGGTCTGGCCCAGGGCCAGGGCGACTCCCATGAACCCCCACGGGCCGCTGTGATACAGCGGGCCTGACGTGAGGTAGACGTCGTCGGGTGTGTAGCCGATCAGCCCGATGAGCTGGACGGCGGTGCCCTCGGCCGGGCGGGTGCGCCGCAGCGCGCCCTTGGGCTTGCCGGTGGTCCCCGAGGTGAAGATCATGGTCGCGACGCCTTCGTCCGGGTCGGCCTCGGGCGGCGGGCTGGCCGGCGCGGCCGTGACGAAGTCCTCGCCGAGCATCCCGTCCAGCGGCGGCCCGCCGTACACGATGACGTGGCGCAGCCGGTCGACGCGGTCGCGCAGGGCCGCGAACATCGGCGCGTGCTCGGCGTCCACGTACGCGATCGCGGCGTCAGAGTGACCGAGGACGTGCTGCGCCTCATCCGCGGTCAGCCGGTAGTTCAGCGGAACCGCGACGCCACCGGCCTTCCTGGTGGCGCAGATCGCCGCCACCACCGGCGCCGAGTTCGGCCCGCACCAGATGACCTTCTCCCCCGGCTGGGCCCCGAGCGAGAGCAGCGCGTTGGCCAGGCGGTTCGAGTGCTCCTCCAGCTCGCGGTAGGTCCAGCGGAGAACCTGCCCGCTGCCCCGGTCGTCGATGACGGCGAGCTTGTCCGGCTGACTCTGGGCGTAGATGGTCAGGATGTCCGGCATTCGCACCCTCTCTAACGGCTGCCCGGCTGCGGTTCAGCCTGCTCGCATCCGAGCCTTCTACGCCGCCCTGTCCCGATCAAGCCGTCTTGTCTCGCGAATCTGGCCTCCTCCGGCGAAGTTCCGTGCGAACGGCCGTCACTGAATGTAACTTGACCCGTGGCCCCCCACGCCCTGTATCAATGCTGCTTCACTGCGTCAGGAGGCCACATGGACATGACCCGAAGGCGGCTGCTCGGCTTAACCGCGGCCGCCGCCGGAGCCGCCGCCGCGGCCGGCCCGGCAGCCGCGGGCGCCGCAGCTGCCACCAGAGCTACCAGAGCCACCAGCGCCGCGCTCGGCACGGGCTCGCGGGGAGCCACCCGGACCTGGCTGGTACCACGCTACGGCACGTTCAGCGCCCTGACCAACGTCAGCCTGGGCGGCGACCCTGAGGTCGTCAAGAACGCCTTCGGCCGGGGCACCACGTGGTTCTCCGTGATCTATCACGGCGAGGGAACCGACACCAAGAGCCCGATACCGGCCGGCTACACCGGCGTGGCGGTGCTGAAGTTCGCGGCCTACGAGAACGGGACCGACGGCCTGCTCGACGCGATCAGGGACGGGCTGCCTTCCTGGGTGCAGGCGGTGCAGTACGACTCGGAGAGCTGGGACCAGACCCCGCCCATCGAGAAGGGCGCCTGGCTGTACAACTCCTACCCCGGGGTCAGCTACGCCGAGCTGTTCTGCCGGAAGGCCCGCGAGCTCGGGGTGCGCGCCGTGCTCACCCCGGGCGTCGACCTGTGCAACAACAAGCCCAACCCTGCCTACCCGGACGACGCCCCGCAGTACCCGGTTCCCGCCGGGGAGCGGAACTACGAGTCATATCTGCGCTTCCGCCTGGCCACGGCGGCCCGGTGGCAGAGACCCGGCGATATGTACGAGTACCAGTCCCAGGCGCTCGAGCTCGACACCGCCCTGTACAAGGAGGTCACCACCAGGGTTCGCGCCCAGGTCAGGGAGGTAAGCCGGGATCTGATCTACCTGGCCGGGATCGGCCGCACCGCAGCCAACTGGGACGAAGCGACCGCCGACCAGCTCACCGCCGCGGCCCGCAGCGTCGACTCGGTGACGGCCGGCTTCTGGCCGAACGTGGACGAGAATGCGACCCGGGTGCCGATCATGATCCAGTTCCTGAAGAACCTCGGCTACTGAGACGCGCTGGCGGCGGGCTCAGGTACCGCCTGGGCGGGAGCAGCCTGGCCAGCCTGGCCCTGCCCGCGCCGCCGGGGCAGGGCCAGGCCGGCCGCGACACCGGCCAGGGACAGGC
>Ga0335074_10008956_pt1 | contig 13934 bp, 10 predicted proteins | sample Lox_Sample_23_FD_206715 | JGI IMG/M metagenome (GOLD analysis project Ga0335074, IMG submission 206715) | Soil microbial communities from Loxahatchee National Wildlife Refuge, Florida, United States - Lox_Sample_2.3 | ecosystem: Environmental > Terrestrial > Soil > Wetlands | place: USA...
GCCGGCGGAATGTCGCGGTACTCGAACCGCATGCCCTGGGTCTCCATGTCCCAGGAGATGGCCTTCATGCGGATGAGGTCGATCACGCCCTCGAAGGCCTCCTCGGCGCCGATCGGCAGCTGGATCGGAATCGGATTGCCGCGCAGGCGCTCGCGGATCTGCTGCACGCAGCGCAGGAAGTTGGCCCCCGCGCGGTCCATCTTGTTGACGAACGCAATGCGCGGCACCCCGTAGCGGTTCATCTGCCGCCACACCGTCTCCGACTGGGGCTGCACGCCCGAGACGGCGCAGAACACGGCGATGGCGCTATCGAGCACGCGCAAGGAGCGCTCCACCTCGATCGTGAAGTCGACGTGTCCGGGGGTGTCGATGATGTTGATGCGATGCTCGGGGAAGGTGTTGTCCATGCCCTTCCAGAAGCACGTCGTCGCTGCGGCCGTGATGGTGATGCCGCGCTCCTGTTCCTGCTCCATGTAGTCCATGACAGCAGCACCGTCGTGCACCTCGCCGATCTTGTGCGAGACACCGGTGTAGAACAGGATGCGCTCGGTCGTGGTCGTCTTCCCGGCGTCGATGTGAGCCGAGATGCCGATGTTCCGATAGCGCTCGATGGGCGTTGAGCGGGGCACTGTTGGTCCTAGGTCAGAAAATGGGTGAGAAGCCTCGCGCTCGAGGGCTCTCGCGACCGCGCGCATCCTGCGCGGAGGGTTAACCGCAGGCAAGCCCTGCGGGGCCCGCGAGACGCCCTACCAGCGATAGTGCGCGAACGCCTTGTTGGCCTCCGCCATGCGATGCGTGTCCTCACGCTTGCGCACGGCGGCGCCCCGATTCTCCGAGGCATCCATCAGCTCGTGCGCAAGGCGAAAGGCCATGGACTTTTCCGAGCGTGCGCGGGCGGCTTCGATGACCCAACGCATCGCCAGTGTCTGGCGGCGGGTCGCGCGAACTTCAACCGGGACCTGGTACGTAGCGCCACCGACCCGCCGGGACTTCACCTCGACGACCGGCTTCACGTTGTCGAGCGCCTGCGAGAGCACCTCGATCGCCTCGGCACCCTGCTTGCCCGTCTTCTCGGCGATGCGGTCGAGCGCCCCGTAGATGATGTGCTCGGCGGCGGACTTCTTCCCGCTCTTCATGATGACGTTCATGAACTTCGCCAGCATGAGGTTGCTGAACTTCGGGTCGGGAAGTATCTCCCGTACCGGAGCTTGGGCTCTACGCGACATCGCAAAACTCCTGCGGAATCACTTCTGGCGCTTGGCGCCGTACTTCGAGCGACCTTGCTTGCGCTCGCCCACGCCGGCGCAATCGAGGGTCCCACGCACCGTGTGATAGCGCACGCCGGGAAGGTCCTTCACGCGGCCGCCGCGGATCAAGACCACCGAGTGCTCCTGCAGGTTGTGACCCTCCCCGCCGATGTAGCTCGTCACCTCGTAACCGTTCGTGAGCCGCACGCGGCATACCTTGCGCAGGGCCGAGTTCGGCTTCTTCGGGGTGACCGTATAGACGCGGGTGCACACGCCCCGCTTCTGGGGCGCGGCGCCAAGGGCCGGCACCTTCGTCTTCTCGGCAGGAAGGCGGCGGGGTTGGCGGATGAGCTGACCGGTTGTCGCCATGGCGAGTTCGCTCGACGTGGATATCAGATGAAACACCGGGCCGCCCAAGAAAGACGGCCCGGTGCTTACGGGATCACTGCTTCCGATCCAGCATGCGTGGGGCTGGACCCGGAAAGGCGGGCGATTCTAGGTAGCGGCCTTGCCGGTGTCAACCGCGTGCTGCACTGCACAGGCCGACATGGCCGGGCACCTCACGATGCCCGGCCACCGGATGGATCGCCGCCTCAGGTCGTCGAGGAGCTCTCTTCCTCGCCAACGCTCGACTCCTCCATGTCCGGGAGGCCACCCCCCACGTCCATGAAGCTGCGCCGCTCGGCCGTCTCGGGCTTGCGCCGGCGATGCGCGTGGGCCGCAAAGCCGGTCCCGGCCGGGATGAGCCGCCCGACGATGACGTTCTCCTTGAGGCCCCGCAGGTCGTCCTTCAGACCGCGGACCGCAGCCTCGGTGAGGACGCGGGTGGTCTCCTGGAACGATGCGGCCGAGACGAACGACTCGGTGGCAAGGGACGCCTTCGTGATCCCGAGCAGCACCGGCTGCAAGCGGGCCGCGGTCTTGCCTTCCTGCTCGATGCGATCGTTGAGATCGAGCGCACGCGAGCGATCGAGCTGCTCACCCCGCAGGAGCGCCGCATCGTTCGCCTCGAGCACCTCCACCTTGCGCAGCATCTGGCGAATGATCACCTCGATGTGCTTGTCGTTGATCTTCACGCCCTGCAGACGGTAAACGTCCTGGATCTCGCGCACGAGGTAGTTGGCGAGCGCCTCGACGCCCTGCAGACGCAGGATGTCGTGGGGATTCGGCTCACCGTCCGCGATGATCTCACCGCGCTCGACCGTCTCGCCTTCGAAGATGTTGAGCTGGCGCCACTTCGGAATGAGCTCCTCGTACTTCTCGCCGTCGTCGCTCGTGATGATGAGCCGCCGCTTGCCCTTGGTCTCCTTGCCGAAGCTCACCGTGCCGGTCTTCTCGGCGAGGATGGCCGGATCCTTGGGCTTGCGCGCTTCGAACAGGTCCGCGACGCGCGGCAGACCGCCCGTGATGTCGCGGGTCTTCGAGGACTCCTGCGGGATGCGCGCGATGACATCGCCCACGGAGACCTTCGCGCCATCCTCGAGGCTCACGAGTGCGCCCGGGGGCAGCGTGTAGACGGCCGGAATCTCCGTGTTCGCGAACGTGACCTCCTTGCCCTTCGCGTTGACGAGCTTGACCGTCGGGCGCAGGTCCCGCCCGCCGCGCTGCTTGGTGTCGAGCACCACGGTGCTCGAGAGGCCCGTCACCTCGTCAACCTGTGTGGTGATGGTGAGCCCGTCGAGGAAGTCCTGGAACTTGAGGAAGCCCGCGACCTCGGTGACGACCGGGTGGGTATGCGGATCCCAGGTCGCGACCACCTGGCTCCCACTGACCCCATCGCCTTCCTTCACCGTGATGACGGCGCCGTACGGAATCTTGTAGCGCTCACGCTCGCGGCCGTAATCGTCGACCACGCCGATCTCGCCCGAGCGGGAGACCGCGACCAGGTGTCCCTTCTCGTGCTGCACGGTCTTGATGTGATGGAAGCGCACGACGCCCTTGTTGCGCACCTCGACGCTCGAGGCCGCCGCGGCTCGGGAGGCCGCGCCGCCGATGTGGAACGTGCGCATGGTGAGCTGCGTGCCGGGCTCACCGATCGATTGGGCGGCAATCACTCCCACCGCCTCCCCGATCGAGATCGGCCGCCCGCGGGCGAGGTCGCGCCCGTAGCAGCGCGAGCACACCCCGTAGCGGGTCTCGCAGGTGATCGGCGAGCGCACCATCAGCTGATCGATGCCCTCGGCTTCGAGCTGGCGCACGAGCTTCTCATCGAGAAGCGTGCCCGCCGCGACCAGCACCTCCTCGGTACCGGGTCGCAGGACGGACTCGGCGAGCACCCGTCCGAGCACGCGCTCGCCCAAGCCCTCGACGACGTCGCCGCCCTCGACGAGCGGAGCCATCGCAAGGCCCTGGCTCGTGCCGCAATCGACCTCGGTCACGACGAGGTCCTGGGAGACGTCCACGAGCCGGCGCGTGAGGTAGCCGGAGTTCGCGGTCTTCAACGCGGTATCCGCCAGGCCCTTGCGCGCGCCGTGCGTGGAGATGAAGTACTGCAGGACGTTCAGGCCCTCGCGGAAGTTCGCGGTGATCGGCGTCTCGATGATCGAGCCGTCGGGCTTGGCCATGAGGCCGCGCATCCCGGCGAGCTGGCGGATCTGGGCCGCAGAGCCGCGGGCACCCGAGTCCGCCATCATGAAGATGGAGTTGAACGACTTCTGCTTCTGCTTGTGGCCCTTGACGTCCGTTGCCTCCTCGCTCCCGAGCTTCTCCATCATGGCCTTCGCGACCTGGTCGTTGGCGCGCGACCAGATATCGACGACCTTGTTGTAGCGCTCGCCGTTCGTGACGAGGCCCGAGGCGTACTGGTCCTGGATCTCCTTCACCTCCCGATCGGCCGCCGCGACGAGCTTGGTCTTCTGCTCCGGAATCACGATGTCGTCGATGCCGAAGGAGATGCCCGCGCGCGTTGCGTAGTAAAAGCCCGTGTACATCAGCTGGTCGGCGAAGATCACCGTCTCCTTGAGACCGAGCGTGCGGTAGCACGCGTTGATCGTCGCGGAGATCGACTTCTTCGTCATGTCCTGGTTCACGAGGTCGAAGGGCAGGCCCCGCGGCAGGATCTCGAAGAGCAGCGCACGGCCGACGGTCGTGTCGATGTTGCGCACCCGCTCCATCACGCTGCCGCCCTCGCCCAGCACGTGCTCGCTCAGGCGCACCTTCACGCGCGCCTGCAGATCGACCGAGCGGCTCTCGTAGGCCCGATGCACCTCGTGCACGTCGGAGAAGGCCATGCCCTCCCCGCGCGCGCCGATGCGCTCACGGGTCATGAAGTAAAGCCCGAGCACCACGTCCTGGGTGGGAACGATGATCGGGTCGCCGCTCGCGGGCGAGAGGATGTTGTTCGAGGAGAGCATGAGCGCCCGCGCCTCGAGCTGCGCCTCGAGAGAAAGCGGCACGTGCACGGCCATCTGGTCGCCGTCGAAGTCGGCGTTGAAGGCGGAGCAGACGAGCGGATGGAGCTGAATCGCCTTGCCCTCGATCAGCACCGGCTCGAAGGCCTGGATGCCGAGGCGGTGCAGCGTCGGTGCGCGATTCAAGAGCACGGGATGCTCGCGGATCACCTCCTCGAGGATGTCCCACACCTCGGGGCCCTCGCGCTCGACCAGGCGCTTGGCCGCCTTGATCGTCGAGGCCTCGCCCCGCAGCTGCAGCTTCTGGAAGATGAAGGGCTTGAACAGCTCGAGCGCCATCTTCTTCGGCAGGCCGCACTGGTGCAGGCGCAGCGTCGGGCCGACGACGATCACCGAGCGGCCCGAGTAGTCCACGCGCTTGCCGAGGAGGTTCTGGCGGAACCGCCCCTGCTTGCCCTTGATCATGTCGGCGAGGGACTTGAGCGGACGCTTGTTCGAGCCCGTGATGGCGCGGCCGCGGCGGCCGTTATCGAGGAGCGCGTCGACCGCTTCCTGCAGCATGCGCTTCTCGTTGCGCACGATGATGTCGGGCGCGTTGAGCTCGAGGAGCCGGCGCAGGCGGTTGTTGCGGTTGATGACGCGGCGATACAGGTCGTTCAGGTCCGAGGTGGCGAAGCGCCCGCCATCGAGCGGCACGAGCGGCCGCAGGTCGGGCGGCAGCACCGGCAGGACGGTCATCACCATCCACTCGGGCTTGTTGCCCGACTCGATGAAGGATTCGACGAGCTTCAGGCGCTTGGAGAGCCTCTTCAGCTTGGTCTCCGAGGAGGTTCCGCCCATCTCCTCGCGCACGCGCACGAGCTCGGCCTGCAGGTCGATCGTGCGCAGCAGCTCGTACACGGCCTCGGCCCCCATGCGGGCGTCGAACTCATCGCCGTGCTCCTCGATCGCCTCGAGGTACATCTCATCGGTCAGGAGCTGACCGCGCGTGAGCGGGGTCATGCCCGGGTCGATCACGACGAAGGCCTCGAAGTAGAGCACCCGCTCGATCTCGCGCAGGGTCATGTCGAGCATGAGCCCGATGCGCGAGGGCAGTGACTTCAAGAACCAGATGTGCGCGACGGGGCTTGCGAGCTCGATGTGGCCCATGCGCTCGCGGCGCACCTTCGACTGGGTCACCTCGACGCCGCACTTCTCGCACACGACGCCGCGGTGCTTCAGGCGCTTGTACTTGCCGCAAAGGCACTCGTAGTCCTTCACCGGCCCGAAGATCTTCGCGCAGAACAGGCCATCGCGCTCGGGCTTGAACGTGCGGTAGTTGATCGTCTCGGGCTTCTTCACCTCGCCGTACGACCAGGCGCGGATCATCTCGGGGGATGCGAGCCCGATCTTGATCGAGTCGAAGTGCTCGACCGGCGCATGCTGCTTGAAAAGCTTCAGTAGATCTTTCATTGACTCAGTCCTGCTCCAACTCAACGTTGATGCCGAGCGACCGGATCTCCTTCACGAGCACGTTGAACGACTCGGGCATTCCAGCGTCCATCTGGTGATTGCCGTCGACGATGTTCTTGTACATCTTCGTGCGGCCGTTCACGTCGTCGGACTTGACGGTGAGCATCTCCTGCAGCGTGTAGGAGGCGCCGTAGGCCTCGAGCGCCCACACCTCCATCTCGCCGAAGCGCTGACCGCCGAACTGCGCCTTGCCGCCCAGGGGCTGCTGCGTGACGAGCGAGTACGGGCCCGTCGAGCGCGCGTGCATCTTGTCATCGACCAAGTGGTTGAGCTTCAACATGTACATGTAGCCGACCGTGATCGGCCGCTCGAAGCGCTCGCCCGTGCGCCCGTCGAACAGATAGGTCTGTCCGCTCGGGGGAAGCTCGGCAAGCTCGAGCAGGCGCTTGATCTCCTGCTCGCTCGCGCCGTCGAAGACCGGCGTTGCCATCGGCACGCCGCTCGAGAGGTTGCGGGCGAGCTCGACGAGCTCCGGATCGCTCAGCGAGTCCACGTTCTCCCGCTGTCCGCCGGTTTCGTTATAGACCTCCTTGATGAAGCCGCGCAGCTCTGCGATCGCCGCCTGCTGCTCGAGCATGCGACCGATCTTCAAGCCCACACCCTTCGCGGCCCAGCCGAGATGGGTCTCGAGCACCTGTCCCACGTTCATGCGCGAGGGCACGCCGAGGGGATTCAAGACGATATCGACCGGGGTGCCGTCCGTGAGGTACGGCATGTCCTCGACCGGCACGATGGTCGAGATCACGCCCTTGTTGCCGTGGCGGCCGGCCATCTTGTCACCGGGCTGGACGCGGCGCTTCACGGCGAGGTACACCTTCACCATCTTGAGCACGCCGGGGGCGAGGTCATCGCCCGCGGTGATCTTCGCCTTCTTGTCATCCAGGCGCTTCTCGAACTGCTTGCGCTGCACCTGGAGCCTTTCTGCGGCCTGCTCGAGCTGCCCGTTCGCCTCCTCGTCCTCGAGGCGGATCTGGAACCACTCCTCGCGCGGCAGCTCATCGAGGTACTCGGGCGCGATGCTCGCACCCGCCCTGAGCTTGCGCGGACCGCCCGCGGCAGCCTTGCCGACGAGCGTGTCACGCACGCGGTGGAAGAGGTCATCCTCGAGGATGCGCTGCTGATCGCCGAAGTCCTTGCGCACGCGCTCGATCTCGGCCTTCTCGATCGCGAGCGCGCGAGAGTCCTTGTCGACCCCATCGCGCGTGAAGACGCGCACGTCGATCACCGTGCCGTCCATGCCGGGCGGCACGCGCAGCGAGGTGTCCTTCACGTCGGAGGCCTTCTCGCCGAAGATCGCGCGCAGCAGCTTCTCCTCGGGGGTGAGCTGCGTCTCGCCCTTCGGGGTCACCTTGCCGACGAGAATGTCGCCCGCCTTCACCTCCGCGCCGATGAAAGCGATTCCCGCCTCATCGAGCTTGGCGAGGGCGGCATCGCCGACATTCGGGATGTCGGCGGTGATCTCCTCGGGGCCGAGCTTCGTGTCGCGCGCGACGCAGGTGAGCTCCTCGATGTGGATCGTCGTGAAGCGATCCTCCTGCACGACGCGCTCGGAGATGAGGATCGAGTCCTCGAAGTTGTAGCCGTTCCACGGCATGAACGCGACGAGCAGGTTCTGCCCGAGCGCGAGCTCCCCGAGATGCGTCGAGGGACCATCCGCGAGCACGTCCGCGCGTGCGATGTGATCGCCCGCGTGCACGAGAGGGCGCTGGTTGATGCAGGTGTTCTGGTTCGAGCGCGTGTACTTCGTGAGATTGTAGATGTCCACGCCCGGCTCACCGGCCGTGGTCTCATCGTCATTCACGCGCACCACGATGCGCGAGGCATCGACGGAGTCCACGATGCCACCGCGGCGCGCGACGACCGTCACGCCCGAGTCGATCGCGACGGGACGCTCCATCCCGGTGCCGACGAGCGGGGTCTCCGAGCGCAGCGTCGGCACCGCCTGGCGCTGCATGTTCGAGCCCATGAGCGCGCGGTTCGCGTCGTCGTGCTCGAGGAACGGGATGAGCGAGGCGGCGACCGAGACGATCTGCTTCGGGCTCACATCCATGTAGTTGATGCGCTCGCGCGGCATCAGCGTGAACTCGTTCTGGAAGCGGCACGAGACGAGCTCGTCCGCGAGCTCACCGGCCGTCCCGAGCCGTGCATTCGCCTGCGCGATCGCGAACTCCCCCTCCTCGATCGCGGAGAGGTACTCGATCCTGTCCGTGACACGGCCGCTGTCGACCTTGCGGTACGGGGTCTCGAGGAAGCCGTACTCGTTCGTGCGCGCGTAGACGGCGAGCGAGTTGATGAGGCCGATGTTCGGACCTTCCGGGGTCTCGATCGGGCACACCCGCCCGTAGTGGGTCGGGTGAACGTCGCGCACCTCGAAGCCCGCGCGCTCGCGGGTCAAGCCGCCGGGGCCCAAGGCCGAGACGCGGCGCTTGTGGGTCACCTCGGAGAGCGGGTTGTTCTGGTCCATGAACTGCGAGAGCTGCGAGGAGCCGAAGAACTCCTTCACCGCCGCCGCGACCGGCTTCGCGTTGATCATCTCCTGCGGCATCAGGGGCTCGGTCTCGGCGATCGTCAGGCGCTCCTTCACGGCGCGCTCGACCCGCACGAGGCCCACGCGGAAGGCGTTCTCGGCCATCTCCCCGACGCTTCGCACGCGGCGGTTGCCGAGGTGGTCGATGTCGTCCACGGTGCCGTTGCCGTTACGAATGTCGATGAGCACCTTGAGCACATCGATGATGTCGGCCTTGGTGAGCACGCCGGAGCCGATCGCGGCATCGCGGCGCACGCGCCGGTTGAACTTCATGCGCCCGACGCCCGAGAGGTCGTAGCGCTCGGGATTGAAGAAGAGGTTGTTGAAGAGGTTCTCGGCGGCATCCTTGGTCGGAGGCTCGCCGGGGCGCATCATGCGATAGATCTCGACGAGCGCCTCCAGACGAGTCTTGGTCGGATCGATCCGCAGGGTGTCGGAGACATACGGGCCGCGGTCGAGGTCGTTCACGTAGAGCGTCTTCACCTCGCCGATGCCGGCCTCGATGAGCTTCTCGACGCTCGCCGCAGTCAACACCTCGTTCGCCTTGGCGAGGATCTCGCCGGTCTCGGTATTGACCACATCGTGCGAGAGGATCTTGCCGTAGACGTACTCGCGCGGAACACGCAGGCGCGTGACGCCCGCCTCCTCGAGCTGGCGCACGTGGCGCGCCGTGATGCGGCGGCCTTCCTCGACGATCACCTTGTCGCCGATGCGGATCTCGAAGGTCGCGGTCTCACCGCGCAGGCGCTGCGGCACGAGGTGCAGCGAGATCTCGTCCTTGCCGAGGAAGAAGACGTTGGTGTCGAAGAAGGTCTCGAGGATCTCCGCCTCGCTCATGCCGAGCGCGCGCAGGATGATCGTGACCGGGAGCTTGCGCCGCCGGTCGATGCGCGCGAACACGCAGTCCTTCGGGTCGAACTCGAAGTCGAGCCAGGAGCCGCGGTAGGGAATGATGCGCGCGGAGAACAGGAGCTTTCCCGAGGAGTGGGTCTTGCCACGGTCGTGGTCGAAGAACACCCCGGGGCTGCGGTGCAGCTGCGAGACGATGACGCGCTCGGTGCCGTTCACGATGAACGTGCCGTTCTCGGTCATGAGGGGCAGCTCCCCGAGATACACCTCCTGCTCGCGCACGTCCTTGACGGGCTTTTTCGCCCCGGCCGCCTCCTTGTCGAGCACGATGAGGCGCACCTTCACGCGCAGCGGCGCGGCATAGGTCAAGCCGCGCAGCTGGCACTCCTTCACGTCGAAAACCGGCTCGCCGAGCCGGTAGCTCACATATTCCAGGGACGCATTCCCCGAGTAGCTCGTGATCGGGAACACCGACTTGAACGCGGCGTGCAGCCCCACGTCGGAGCGGCTGTCCTCGGGCACCTCGGCCTGCAGGAAGCCGCGATAGGAGTCGAGCTGGATCGCGAGCAGGTAAGGCACCTCGAGAATGCTCGGCTGCTTGCCGAAGTTCTTCCGGATGCGCTTCTTCTCGGTGAAGGAATAGGCCATCGGGTCACCTCAAAAAAAGCGAGCCGACACGCGGACCGCCCGGAACAGCCGTCGCTGCCAGGTCGACGCGCATCGAGCGCAATGCGAGTCATGAAGTGGAGTGGGAATCGCCCATTCTACCCCATGATCCGCGTTTTTGGTACCGCGGGAGGCGGGGAAAACCCGCCCCCCGGCACACCGATCCAGGCCAAAGGCCATGGAGGTCCTACTTGACCTCCACCTTCGCGCCTGCGTCCTCGAGCTTCTTCTTGATGGTTTCGGAGTCGGCCTTGGAGACGGCCTCCTTCACGGTCGAAGGGGCGCCCTCCACGAGGTCCTTGGCCTCCTTGAGGCCAAGGCCTGTGATCTCGCGGATCACCTTGATCACGCTCACCTTCTTGTCCGCCGGGTACTCCTTGAGAGTGACCGTGAATTCGGTCTTCTCCTCGGCCGGTGCGGCCGCAGCACCCGCGGCGGCTCCGGGGGCTGCCGCAACGGCAACCGGGGCGGCAGCGGTGACGCCGAACTTCTTCTCCATGTCGGAGATCAGCTCGACGACCTCCATCACGCTCATCTTGGAAATCGCGTCGAGGATCTCGTCTTTCGTAACAGCCATGTGGGGTCTCCTAAAACGAATACAAGTCGGTTCGGTAATCAGGCACCGGCCGCCTGCTTCTGCTCACGGATCGCGGCGAGCGTCCGCGCGAGCTTGGCTTGCGGCTCGGCGAGGGTGCGCACGAGCTTCTCGATCGGCGCCTTGAGCACGCCGAGCAGGATCGCGAGGGCTTGCTCGCGGGTCGGCAGGCTCGCCACCTTGTCGATCTCTTTGCCCGGCAACACCGTGCCGCCGAGCGAGACGAGCGTGGCGACGAGCTTGTCGTTCGTCTTGCCGAAGTCCTTCACCACGCGCGCGGCCGCGCCCGGATCGTCCTTCGAGAAGGCGAGCACGAGCGGCCCTTTGAGGGAAGGACCGATCGGCTCGAACGCCGTACCTGCGAGGGCACGGCGAGCGAGCGTGTTCTTCACCACGCGCATGTACACACCCTGTGATCGCGCCTTGGCACGCAGCTCCGTCATCTGCGCGACCGTGATGCCGCGGTACTGCGCGGCGACCACCGATTGGGCATGCGCCGCGACCGCGGCGACCTCCGCAACGAGGGTCTGCTTGTCTTCGAGTTTGAGGGGCACTCAAGTCTCTCCCGGTCTGAAGATCACCACTCACTCACGGAGGCCCGTCTCCAGGCCTCCTCCTTCGACGGTGACCATCACGGACGAGGAAACACCCTCGGGCCGCAAGCGGTTCACCATCTGCGCAGGCTCAAGGATTAAGAGGTCTCACGCATCGTCCCCAAGGCTTTCGAGGGCCCCGGGGCTCGCGCTCACCTCGCCTGCGGTCTTCGACAGTCGAACTCGTTCGTCTAAATCGTCACGCGTGCGCCGTCTCCGCCTTGGCAAGCGTTCCCGTATCGACGGTGATGCCCGGACCCATGGTCGAGGACACCGAGACGCGCTTCAAATACTGACCCTTCGCAGCCGACGGCTTCGCCTTCTGCAGGTCCCCGATGAGCGCCATCAGGTTGTCCTTGAGCGCGCTCACCTCGAAGCTCGCCTTGCCGATCGTGCAGTGGACGATGCCGGCCTTGTCCACGCGGTAAGTCACCTGGCCGGACTTCGCGTTCTTGACCGCGGTCGCAACATCCGGGGTTACCGTGCCGACCTTCGGGTTCGGCATGAGGCCGCGCGGACCGAGGATCTGGCCGAGCTGGCCGACGACGCGCATGGCATCGGGGCTCGCGATGACGCGATCGAAGTTGATCTCGCCAGCCTTGACCTTCGCGGCGAGATCCTCGAGCCCGACGATGTCGGCGCCCGCGGCGCGCGCCACGTCCTGGTTCTTCCCGGAGGTGAACACGGCGACGCGCACGGTCTTGCCGGTGCCGTGGGGCATCACCGTCGAGCCGCGCACCTGCTGATCGGACTTGCTCGCATCGATGCCGAGGTTCACGGCCGCATCGACCGCTTCGTCGAACTTGGCCTTGGCGAACTCCTTGACGAGCTTGAGCGCCTCATCGAGGGGATAGTGCTTGCCTGGCGCAAGCTTGTCCTTCCAGACCTTCTCGCGCTTGGTGAGGTGTGCCATGGCCTTACACTCCCTCCACGTCCACGCCCATGCTGCGCGCGCTGCCCGCGATCGTGCGCACGGCGGCATCGAGGTCGGCGGCCGTCAGGTCCGGCTGCTTCGTCTTGGCGATCTCCTCGAGCTGCTTGCGGGTGATCTTGCCGACCTTGCTGGTGTTCGGCGTGCCGCTGCCCTTCTCGATCCCGAGCGCCTTGCGGATGAGGACCGAGGCGGGCGGGGTCTTCATGATGAAGGTGAAGCTGCGATCGGTGTACACCGTGATCACCACGGGAATCGGCAGCCCCTTCTCGAGCTTCTGCGTCTGGGCGTTGAACTGCTTGCAGAACTCCATGATGTTCACGCCCTGCTGGCCGAGCGCCGGTCCGATGGGCGGGGAGGGATTTGCCGAGCCCGCCGGCACCTGCAGCTTGATGTAGCCTTGAACCTTCTTCGCCATCTCGATCTCTCCTCGGGTGCGAACGCCTGTGAGGGCTCCCCGAATCGTGTGTCCTGCGCTTGCCTGGCAGATCCAGGCTCGATCTCTACCTCACGCCTTCTCCACCTGGGAGAAGTCGAGCTCGACGGGCGTCGAGCGCCCGAGGATCTGCACGGCCACCTGCAGCCGGTTCTTCTCGTAGTTCACGTTCTCGACGACGCCGTTGAAGTCGTTGAACGGCCCCTCGATGACCCGAACCACCTCGCCCGGCTCGAAGAGCACCTTCGGCCGCGGCTTGTCCACGCCTTCCTCGACCCGGCGGAGGATCTGATTCGCCTCCTTGTCCGTGATCGGCGCCGGCCGGTCGGAGGTGCCGCCGATGAAGCCGAGCACCTTCGGCACATCGCGAACGAGGTGCCAGGTCTCCTCGTCCATCTCCATCTGCACGAGCACGTAGCCGGGATAGAACTTGCGCTCGCTCTTGCGCTTCTGGCCGTCGCGCATCTCCACGACCTCTTCGGTCGGAACGAGAATCTCGCCGAACTTGCCCTCGAGCCCCTCGCGCTTGATGCGATCCTTGAGCGCCTGAGCGACACGGTGCTCGAAATTCGAGTACGCGTGGACCACGTACCAGCGCAGCGCCATGCTCATCCCCCTTGACCCGTCAGATGACGCGTGGCCCAGGCGAGCACCAGATCCACGAGCCAGAAGAACACACCGGCGATGACGACGAAGCCGAACACGACGGCCGTCGTCATGAGCGTCTCGCGCTGTGTCGGCCAGACGACCTTGCGTAGCTCCACCCGCGCATCGAGCACGAACTGGTGCATATCGCGCCCGTAGCTCGAGGGGACGATGACGAGCGCCGCGAGCGCGAGCCCACCGGCAACCGCCAGCCAACGCAGGTACCACGCCTCCGCGCCGCCGAGCACGTAGTAGCCCGCAAGGCCCGCCGCCACGAAGGCGATCGCGACGCCGAGCTTGAACTTGTCGGCCGGCCCGGTGATCTGGACTTTCTGTTCGTCGTTCACTTGAGTCTGCAATCAGTGGCAGGCCAGGAGGGAATCGAACCCCCAACCTGCGGTTTTGGAGACCGCCGCTCTGCCAATTGAGCTACTGGCCTACGCTTGCTGGAAACTGCTTACTTCAGAACCTTCGACACCACGCCCGAGCCGACGGTCTTGCCGCCCTCGCGGATGGCAAAGCGCAGCCCCGCCTCCATCGCAATGGGGCTGATCAGCTCGACCGTCATCTTGATGTTGTCCCC
>Ga0335074_10008957_pt1 | contig 13934 bp, 11 predicted proteins | sample Lox_Sample_23_FD_206715 | JGI IMG/M metagenome (GOLD analysis project Ga0335074, IMG submission 206715) | Soil microbial communities from Loxahatchee National Wildlife Refuge, Florida, United States - Lox_Sample_2.3 | ecosystem: Environmental > Terrestrial > Soil > Wetlands | place: USA...
ATGTTCCTCTGACGAATTGCTAATATTCTAGATGTTGAAAGACGAACGCGATCGACACAGCGATTTCGTAAAACGCCTGAAACAAATTGAATTCCAAGCCTGCCGCATTTCTGATAACCGAAACTTTACTGAGATGGCAAAAGGGAACCGGACACATATTCACGAGAAAGGGATTGACTTGATGACAGGGATTCTGAAGTTTTTCAATTATTCCCTGAATTATTTCTCTCGTTCGAATGTAGGAAATCTCTGGAACACAGTCTTTCACGGACCTGAGGTCTACGAGGAGGGAGTGAAGACACTCACAACTGCTATAGCCGAATATGACCAGGCTGTAATAGACCTCACTGTTGCGTTCGTTGCGGGTACTATCCCCCATTTCGGACATGGCTGACGAGCAGAGATCAAATCTTCTCAAGGGATGGTCGAAAATGAGAAGCGAAATGAGGAGTTCCTGCAATGGCTCTCACCATCATTCGGTGCCGTTGAAGCACACGCCTTGAGGGTACGGAGAGGGGATGACACGTTGAAGTGGGCTCCAAACATGAGTGAAATTCGAGAATGGCATTGTCCGCCTCAGAGTGATGGTCTTTCGCATCGACTCTCACGTAGGTACGTTATGGATCCAAGGCGCAGCTGGCAGGCCCTGATAGCCTTTCCCAAAGAAAAATTGAATGAAATAAATCAAATAGACCGAGCCTGTGACTGTTCAGCTCTGATTAGACCAAATATCTAGTGATAAGTGATAACTATACGTACTGTTTATATGCCTACATGTATATATGACGCCCAAAGCAATGGATCTTGCTTTCTCATAAAACGTGTACTATCTCTCAACTGTAACACTGCCTTATGTAAGCCTTCTGCTGCTCGTTCCACATTAAATTTGGCATCTGCTGAAATCCATTCATATACCTCCTTTGCAACCTGAGCCGAATGGTTGTCTGTAACTTGCCACAAGCTTCCCACAACAGATGGAAAGCCGGAGAGCTGAATGGCTGATGACAAGCTTATAGACTCATCTAACAGATGGAGATCTCGCATTGCAGAGGTGTGACATGCTGACAAATATGCAAGCTTTGCAGATCTAATATTCAATGATATCAGATCCGAAACGGTGAGAGGTGACGTTTCCCAATCTTGGAGAAGAAAGCTGCTTTGCGAGGGATCTTCTGCCGGGTATCCATGACATGTAAAATGAACAATACTGGACTGAGGTAATTCAGATAGAACCTCCATTCTCGTTGGATTGTGCATGACTTTCGTATGGATGGATGCCTTGGTAAGGAGATTAACCAACTCTTTGACCTCTGCCTCTACAAAAGGCAGGTCGTTTTGCGCCGGTGTCGTGGGCATGGCAATCAGGACTGCGTTCTGGCATTGATCAGGTTCTGCGATTCGTTCGCGAGCGTAGGCCAATGATTTGACAGTAGGTATATATGACGAGATAACACACTCAAGTGTTGCTTGAGAAGGAGTAGAATCATGGTATCCAGCTGCATGAATCGGAAGGATATTGAGTATTCCGCTTCCAACCCACCATACTCGCGGCCAGTTTCTATCACAAGGCCTTTGAATGAACCCAAGCTGATTTAAAACGGGGTTTGCTGCGCTATCCCAGAGCCACTCCAAAACACCATTTATTTCTAGCATTGACTGATTGTGCTGACTTAACCGTTGGTTCTCAATTGCTGTTAAATAGCGGGTCGTCATCACCTCTATCGAATCTGATGTTAATAAAGGAAGATGGACAACGCGGATCTCCTTGTCTGTAATAAGAAATGCATCTGATCGAATGTCAGAGACATTAAATACGACTATCGAATCTTCTCCTGCCAATGATCGCAATTCAGACTCCGAGGGGCCTCGCAAGAAAGTTTCAAAATCTTGCAAAGACCGAATATGCAGCAAGAGAGCATTGAATTTTTCGAGAAGGACAGAACGTTCTGCAATAATATTTGACTGATTTTGGGCCAAAGGATCGTCAGTCGTAAAAGGCAGAGGAGCCACAGATGGAGAATCGATTTTGTCTCGGAGTTGCTGAAATTGCTGTGCAAGCCCGGGATGCTTGGCGCCTAATTCGGAAATATCGGACCGGACTTCAAGTTGTAAATTCGCCAAAATGCCTCTGCCAAGTTCGAGAATTTGCAATGACCCGTATAGATCATCCAAGTTCTCTAAACGAAGTGAAACTGCACGAGCCGTGAGGTTCGCAAATTGTGAAATATTGAACTGTGCATCTGTGCGCTTCAATTGTCGTGGATTGAGGTTCGGTAGTAAGTGAACAGCAGTTTCAAGAATCAGTTTTGCATGTTTATGCATTTTCCGACTGATGAGCAAATCTCCACAAGCCCGTGCAGCTCTTAACCTCATGAAAGGAGGAGCCGCGTGAGAGTTAATGCCCCGCTCGTATGTCTCAATTGCACGATCCAGATCCTCCATCGATCCCGTCCTCTCGAATCGGCTCTGCAATGCATGCCCCAGATTGGTGAACCACGAAGCAAGATCAGGGTGGTCGTCTGGAGCAGATGCCACAGCTTGTTCATGCATCGAAATTGCTTGATCGAGGTCTTCGACCGATGCCATCTTCTCAAATCGGCGCTGTAGGGCATTTCCCAGGTTGTTGAGTAAACCGAGACGGTCTGGAAGGTCAGGTGGAGTTAAACTAAGCGCCTGCATGGTAATTTCGATTGATTGACTAAGATCGCTCACTGAATTCGTCTCTTCAAATCGATACCGCAGTGTGACTCCCAAGCTATTGAGGTACATGATATACCAAGGATCAGTGTCTGAAGTAGATGCCACTGCTTGTTCGTTCAATCTGACCGCCTCATTGAGATCGTTCATGGATCGTGTCCGTTGGAATCGCAGGCTCAACGCGATTGCCAGGTTGTGGAGCGGTGTGATAAATTTTGGATTGTCTGAGGATGCAATTGCCTGCCTGTTCATCATGATGGCTCGATCGAGATCATCCATGGACCCGGTCCTCTCGAATCGTTTTCGCAGCGTGACCCCCAAATTGTTGAGTACGGTGGCACGATCGGGATTGTCGCTCGGAGTAAGTTCGACAGTACGCTCTCTCATGACAACGGCTTGATCAAGGTCGTCCATTGATCCTTTGCGTTCAAATAGACGCTGCAGTGAGTTTGCGAGGTTGTTGAGATATATGACATGAGTGTATTGCTTGTCAGGAGTAGAGTTCACGGCCCGTTCATTCATTGTGACTGCCCGCTCGAGATCGAGGATCGACCCAGTCCGCTCAAACCGGCTCTGTAGTGCGTTACCCAAATCGTTGAGATACTCGTGATCATCGCGTGGAGAGCCTAATTCTACTGCCCTTGTAAGCGCGGTTATCGCCCGATTGATATCGTCTATTGATCCTGTCCGCTCAGATCGCAAATACAACGCGACTCCCAAACGGTCTAGTAATTCTGGAAGAGCGGGGTGATCGGCTGGAGTTGACAATACTGCCTCTTCGTGCATCATAATTGCCCGTCGAAGATCTTCCATCGTTCCGCCATTCTCAAATCGGGACAAAAAACTCATTCCAACGTTGGCCGCAATAAGCATTTTGTCCGATTCGACTGCAGTCTCCGACAATACCAATAGAAATCGTTCTTCATCCTGAAGATAGGCATCGAGCAATTCTTCGCTGTCTTCCATTCCTCTGCACCCCGTCCACAGTGGTAAAAGATTGCTGCCCTGCTCTAGACTCACAGACTGAGTTACGAAACGTTCGGCACAACTCGGAACGACTAGAGCGGAGTTGACTATATTTTAATTAAGCCTACTAGTAAATTTGGTGGCGCGGAAAACACATGAAAGTACAGTATCCCAACTCGGTGGACGTGATTTCAATTTGACCCGCGGCTGCATGGGATTCGGTAGCCCTGGCCTTCACCCCATTTTCACGTTCATGTTCCCCAAGATAGATCGTTACGGTTGGCGTGTGTCAGCGTCAATTTCGCTACGGTGAGTGCATGACTAATGTCTTCGCCCCATTCTTTAATTTGTGGGATGTAGTCCGATGACGGACCATTCAGTCGGACCATTAGGTACAGTTTCCCGATCTGGAACTGATCACATGAAGCCTTAACATGGGGCACTTTCATGTCTATAGGTCGACGGGCTCTCGGCTGTGACTCCATTTATCTGCCAGCCCACTTGGGATATCGGTGTCATTGGTGCATATTTACAGTACAATCCCTTTGACGTTGAAACCTGGCGCTATATTAAATATTTTTCCTCTCGCGGCAATGCGCCTCGATAACGTACCTATCTTGGGCCAATAAATACCTCGAATTTCTGCCTTCTCTTTGCGCTTGCATATCTCGTCATTATGGGCGCTGCTATCTGTCTCTCACCATCGTCGTATTTGCTAATATGGTCCGTGAGATAAATGGGCTCACTGGAGAGACGCCACAGCGGCGGGTCTAGGGACAATTCTAGTTGACCCGAGTGACCTCACGTAGCCTAGTCTCATCACGCGACCCAGTTACGTTTTTATTAGCGGCGATTGTTCATCGGTGCGAACATACAACGTTCTTGCTCATTTGTTTCTAAACGTAATTGGCACATTCGTCCTCGGTGCATCCAATTATCTTCAACAAATTTCCACCAGTCCCACAGCGCAGCAGATTGACTGTCTGCAAGGGAATATAAATTTCGGCTCCAATTTGCCTGGAGAATTACTCAAACGAAAGGGTTGGCATATGAAATTGTTTTGGACATTGTTGATATCGAACTCTGTCCAAATCCCCGTAATCCTTAACGAAGTTCTCGGGATTGAAACTGACGAAATTGACGACACTCAGTGCCGCATTGGTTGCCGCTGGGCGGTTACCACAGCTTTGTCGGGAATACTTGTTTTCAAAACCGTTATTGTCTACTATTTTCTACGACGGATAAAACGAACGCTGCAACGCGAACACCTCTTCAATTCGATCGGCGATTTCATCGTCCTCGGTGCCTCAAAGGCAACACCGTATCTCGATAGTCACCGCTCAAGACTTCCCGGTCAGGCGCGCCAAACGAGGTTTCGGTGGATTTCTACGCTAGGTCCAGGAGATTTCTTGATATGGTTAGTGCACTGATTCTCACTATTCTCGGAATTGTCCATTATCTGATCAATGCCAGCGGTCGGTCTCTGGCTACGTTTGCTGAAGCGTATCCATTTGGTTCTGCCAACTTTGACTTGTCCGTCAACATCACGGCATATTATTCAAGCGGCTTGTTTGGTATTGTTGTGCTAGCCAATAGCCCACAACTATGGTCGTCATCTTGCTATCTACTCTTGAACAGTCAAGCTACTCGAATTTGGATGGAGCACGAGTGGAGATCATATTACAGAAGGAAACAAAAGCCACGTGTTTGCCATGATGCAGCTCACATTGGCGGAGTTCGAATAACGCGCTTCCTTCTGCTACCGTATGCAGCTACTGCCTTGCTGATGACGATAAGCACGGTGCTACAATGGCTCGTATCCCAAGCCATTTACGTGAACAATGGCGTCGATCAATTTGAACTTTATGATAATGGTACTGGAATTTTCTGGTCTCCGATTCAATGGGAGATATTTCAACAGATGAGGCGTGGAAAGCAGGGTTCAATGAAAGCGTGCAAGAATTAAGAACTTGGGTGACATATCCGGGAGATAAAAGTGCTTAGCTTTGGGGCTGTTTGTCAATGGATTGATTGGATTGTGGCACTCGAATTCGGCCTTGCGGGAATGACGAAATTTCAGTATTTTCGATCTATACCCTTTGGTCCGTTGATGCATTCCACATCGGATATACGTTACATAGCAGATATCTGCATAAATGGGCCGGGATTCGAACGACCGAATCACGCCTCATCTGACAGCGGTTTGAACTTCTCATGGATTACTCCCAACTCAGTGTCCTCGCCAAGTACGCTCTACTTATGCTGACGATTTCTTTCGTTTTCCGGCTGATTTCATGGGTTCGTCGTATTTTTGTACTCCGCAAATCTATGCCCGTCATACCTACATTATTCCCTCCGAACAGCTACTTTCGTGGCCTGTGGCCAAAGAAATGGCAAACATTCCATGTGGACTGGAACATGCAACAGAAAAGGGCCTTATATCAACAACTAGGATCTGAGAACTTTGCCCTCGTTTGCTTTTTTGAGCACGATGTGGTCTATCTCACTGAACCTGATGCCGTATATAATCTGAATATTGAAATGGCGGATCAGTTTTTGAAAGATATGCGTGTTTTCGGAAAGGCACAGCCTCCTTTGATTCTCTTTGCGGTATATGCGCTAATAACAAAGTTTGGCGTCTACGGTCCTAACGTCGCGACAACGCTGGGAGAAGAATGGAAGCTTCACCGGAGAATTACCTCGCGAACATTCTCGGAGAAAAACAACCAACTTGTTATGCTGGAAACAATAAATCAAACGATGCAAATGATGGCATCATGGGAGAGAAGAGGGGATGGCAATGTTCTCGTAATCGAAGAGTAAACTGTTTCAATTCGTAACTAATGACAGTGTCCGAAATGAAACCATGAAGATAGCTCTTCATGTAATCTGCGGGGCGGGATATGGATATTTCTTCAACTGGGAGTCATCGGAAACCAAGCATCACGCGTCTAATCCGCTTACGACAGATTCTTCAGAAGAAATAGTACGAGGGCACCAATTATCCTTCCTCGAATCTATGCAATGGGTTCTAGATAATCTGATCACCCTGATTACCATCCCGAGAGCCTTTCTCCATTTTGGTGCTACGAAACATCTGAGGACTTCAGCTCTTGCGTACACCGAATTCGGTGAGTATCTGATGAGTCTCGTACAACTTGGTAAGAACCGTCAAGATGACAAGAATAGGAAGGCGGTTAACAGTATTTTGGACGCTCTTGTTGCAAGTTCAGAAGAAGTCGAGGGCCACTTTAGAGAACGTCTCACTGAAGACGAAATTGTTGGAAATGCCTTCATTTTCCTCCTTGCTGGACACGAGACGACGTACTTCACAAACCAGCTCAATTAAGTTCTAATTGCAGTGCAAATGCCTTACTCTTCGCCTTTTATCTCCTAGCAATCAATCTCGAAAGTCAGGAAATGTTTGTTAACGAAGTCAATTCAATTTGCGGAGATCAACTTCCTGAATTCAAACACCTTCCTGAGCTTGTCTATGGACTGTGCATCATGTACGAAATAATGCGTTTATTTCCCGTCCTTTCAACTTTGCCTCGTAAGTCGGGAAAAGACTGTTTCTTGCAGGGAAAGTATTTGATCCCGAAGGGAACTTCAATCGGCCCTGACCTCATCAATCTTCACCGAAATCCTAAATACTGGGGCCCCGACTACAATGAATTCCATCCCTCCCGCTTTGACAACCGTGGTAAAGGAGATCAAGGATGGCATCCAATCATGGATGGGAAACTCAGGATTCCATCAAAGGGAGCGTTTATTCCTTTCGGAGAAGGGCCGAGGAATTGTTTGGGTGAGTCTCATAATTTTATTACTGTCCATTGCAAAGCTGAGAATAATGTAGGAAGAAGGTTTGCCGAAGTCGAGTTTGTTACTTGTTTGGCGCTGGTTCTTCAGAAATGGAGGATTAAGTTGGTGGATGGGTGGGATAAAGAGAGAGTGTTTAAGGTTCTGGACGCAAGTGTCCAGTACGCGACGATAAGGCCCAGCTCTAAAATACCCATTGTGCTGCGAAAAAGATAGTAAGCACCGGAAAGGGTAGCTACCCAAAATCCAAATCTGTATCTTTCTCTATAATCCCCACTTTATACCCTGCTTGTAATGCAATGCGAGATCGGCAGTGTTCTAGGGTCCGGCGTCCAGCCCATGGGTTTCAGGTTACCATATTTGTTAGGGGATATCAAACTTATTGCCTCGATGTAGGACAGGATATAGAGTAGGGAGACGGTCACCTGACACAGCCTATTTACACCACTGCGCACAATTCTCCTGTCACCATTGATCAAACCAACTCGCCACCAAACTCGCCAGAAAATCCCGCCCACTGCGCCCCTTTCACCAAGTTTACCTTTGGGCACCGTGTCCCCCTTTTTTGTTTCAATCAGATGGAATGGACTTGTGAGATGTACATGTAGTATTATGGATTAGCTTAGTTAGTACCTCTTTATTCCACTCGAAATTTTAACAGCTGCCACCGAGTATCCCAGGGACCCAGTCATTAAGACTTTTCCGGCAGATTTAGTCAATGCCACCTAAATCCCAGATTCCACCATTCATTATTTAAAGCGACCAAAATTTCAACGAGGTTCTCGTTGGATCGGCATGATAACCACTTCTGTAAGAGGGCAAGAATGATAAACATTTTTGTGTTCGTCAACTCTTTGGTTATCCACGAGCAGACTACGGGGAATCAGAACAGGAAAACCTTTGGGGCGTCTTACATTCATTAGCTTGGGCATCCGAGTAAACCGCGACTGCAAGCCCGACGACTGCGATATAATAAGAATAGACTCCCGAGTGATACTTGAGGGTTGGCTCACCATTGCCGTATTTCATTGCGGAGAGATGAATCTGCTCCGCTAGAACTCTGGTTTCATGGGAATGTAAGCCCTCCACAATCGAGGCGGGATGATCTAATAGATGTAGTACGAATGCGAGAACTTGGGCCCCAATGAATTGATAGCATTTCAACTTGTTTTCGGGCTCATTTGACCGATTATCTTGGTTGAGCAATGCCGTGAAAGTCTCATTGAATCCTCCATCATTCAGCTTGGCCTTGAGGTAACGAGCTAAGGCCTGTCTGTTTCCGTCACAATTTATTCCATTTCCTTCCTGGATTACAATTCTCCTCAGGGAACGAAGACATCCTGAGAGCGAACCCCACAAATAGGAATGGAGAGTTTCCAATCTGGGTTGATGCCAAGCGTCTCTTGGGGTCCCAGTTTTACATAATTCCCTGTAATATACCAAACGCTCTGAAAATCCGGAGCGTGGTGTTACCGGCGCCCCTTTACTCCTGGAGATAATGCTCTTCATGTCGTCCAGAATATATGTTGTAAAGGTACCGAGAAAGGCTGAATGACATCTGCTGTCCCGTAGGTGGTCCAATATCTTCAAACAACCACGGGCATGTACAACTGCTTCATCGACCTTTTTGCGGCTGAGCGCCGTCGACGCCAGGAACATTGCTGCCAATGCATCGCAATCAGTAATCCTGGCAGGCTCCTGTACTTTTCGTCTCAAAGCATGGCATGCCTGCTATGTGTGAAGTTCAAACAACTCGGCGAATTTGGGTGCGGATGCCGGATCCTCGGGCAGTCGATGAATTGCGTATGCCAAAACAGAGTTGCGCAATGGTTCCAGTGTAATCGCGACACCAAATGCCAATCCAACCTGCTTAATCAAAGAAGCGTTGATTGTAACCGTAAGGGAATAAGCATGCTGAAGCAGCAAGGCTTCTCCGTGACTCAGGGAGGAAGTGGAAATTGGTTGTGGAACGTTAAAAGAAGATGAGGTGAGTTTAAAACAAGGTGTCGGGAGTTCGCCGTTCTGGCTTTCGCAGAAAGCACATGGAAGCCAAACGGAAATAAACTCACACTGGCTACATTGAGAATTTACAGTACTGCGCCACATTCCTGGAGCGGATAACCATTTTACACTTTAAATGCCAATTTTTAGAGAGTCAGATGTCCATCAATACTTAACATTTTTAAAAATCTGAAAAACCACCTAGATGTAGAAGACTTTACTGCAAGTTCCACTCTTCAGATTTTTGATAATTGACTTGATACTTCTTCAATCAAGCATTATATCTCTTACCCTCAAATTCTAAATGCGTTATAATATAGAGATCGCATATTATAACGCATTCAAGATTTGAGTACAAGAGATAAAATGATTGATTGAAAAGAGATCAAATTGATTATCCAAAAGTTAAAGAGTGGAAAGTGAAGTAGAGTCTTATATCTCCAGCAATTTTTCAGATTTTATGAATACCTTCAATATTGACTGAGATTTGACTTTACAAAAATCGGCATTTAAGGTGTAAAATGGCTATCTGCTCCAGGAGTCTGTCCAAGTACTGTATTTGGCAGGACGAAACTAATCTTACTTTTTCTCTTGCGACATGCCGCACATCGCAAATTGCCTCGTCGACCATACATGTTATTCCCTTTTTCGCGTTTCTTCAAGTCGACACGCGTTCTGGCACATTAGTTACCGCAGTTCGGAGTTCAAACCTCTTCCTACTCGGCGACGCACCCTTGTGGACATCCGGTGCCGTAGATGCGAGAGTGATGGATCCTCTTTTTGCCGATGAAATTTGTGACATACGATCGTTGCACGTTGGGTGGCTCATGTTGCAGATGAACTGGCTTAGTCGTGCATTTAATATTAGTGAACAATGGAACTGTTGCACTTTAGCGACAAGCGTCAACGGTCGAGATTAGCTACTTCAGCCAATAGCCGTCTTTCTCTCAGAATCGCGCTCAAAAGCGACGGTCAGAGCATTAGGTAAGAAAACTCTATTAATGTGGCGAACTAGCGATTATGGTCTTTATCTTGACCCACGGGAGAAATCGTATCTTAGTAGTGCGCTTAACTGGGAATTTATGGTCTCGTGACTAAACTATAAATCGGTGGTAGGTAGGTACAGAAAATTTAGTGGATTTGGATATCCGACCGGGTATTTCCGTGCCGGTTCAGGCTCAATTAGTCTCAGGCGGGGAACATCTTTGTAACACGTGCAACATGATTGGTAGATACTTGCCGCAATAAACCTTTGTAAAGCAGCCAATGCTCATCTTTCTATCCCGGCATAGTGATCATCCTTCCACGGAACATCACCTAAGAAGACGACCAACTGCACGACTCAGCACCACCAGAGTTGATCAATTCTTGAGAAATGTTAAGAAACCTGAAGCGAGACCAATAACAGTTTCGAATTTTCTACGAGGAACATTGGGCTTCCGCCAGCAAAGATCATCAATGTTTGAACGTACATGCTTACAACACAAGGATCGAGACATTAAATGAACTAGAGCGACAATATTGGAAAGAATCCCTTCGGCGACGTGAAGTTTCACATTTGACTTGCCCCATGCCACGTTTTGGAGGCTCAAAGGTATCCGTCGGATTTAGCCCACAACCGCTTCACGACGAGATCTATACAAAATTTCTCCCAATCGCATTTTGATCTTAGATTATTGTGTTTACGATCCACAACGACAATTGATGGATTGCGAGGCAGCAACAGAGGCTATGCTTGCGAAAAGTAAAGGAATCGGTGATGGTGAAGAGAATGCATTTTGTGACTGCTTTCGAGCCAGCTAATAAACCCTACCCTAAAGAATATGTAACCTACAATAGATCTTAGATAAGAATTTCTTCGGTCAATGTCATGAAACCCTGTCTTCGCCACTTCAATCACCTCGTCAACCGCTGAGAGTAGGGCTCTCCTTCCTTCTATTCATTTAACTGCCGAGATGCCAGACTTGCCAGAACAACCCTCGAGCGAAGACAAGGATTGGGTCACCGGGTTTGAACCGAACCTCACTTGTCAATCAAAGCTTGGCGAAACGAGATAATAAGTGCGGCTCAAATCATCGAGAAGATGCCCAGTCCTGGCATGAAGGACTGGGCATGAAAACGTTATTCAAGTTCTAGGTCACGGATGGTTACCACGCAACCCTCTGTACTATTTCATTGATACTGAATTATGTGACGTAAATCTCGACACCTATATTCAAGGCGGAAACACGGAAATATTAACCGCACTGTTGTCGGAACCGACTCGTTTGAAACCCTCTGATCGCTTCAGGTCTACACTTCAGATTGCAAAACAAATAGTCAGTGGCCTTGCATATATTCATCACTTTCATGAGGCACATCGGAATCTGAAACCAAGCAACGGTATTTTCCATATTCCAGAGATTAACTGATTCCCTCGAAGTCCTATTTTCCAAGAAGAGCTCACAATGGAAACTAACGGATTTCGGTTTGGCGATCGAGGACCCCTCCAAACGTTCAGTAACAATCAAAGGTCGCATTCAGGGTGGATCATATTGCGCTCCAGAACTCCTCGACAATGATCCCATCTTCGACCCAAAATCGGACGTCTGGGCATTTGGTTGTATTCTATTCGAGATGGTCACCCAGCAGAAAGTCTTTGCGGGTGAACAGCAGGCATGGCAGTACTCCATGTCACCAAAACTGTTCAGAATCTCCCCCCCTGATCAATATGTTGTAGTAAATAAAACTTCGGCCTCCAAAAGTTTGGATGTTCTGATTAACGACATCCTGCACAAAACCCCAGGCAAAAGGCCATCGGGTGATGAACTGGTTAATAGAATCGAGATTAGGATTCCTGCCGGGCGGATTAGGGACCCGGGCAAGATACGCCGAAAACATCTTGCCTAGCTTAGCTGCAAATTCATCATGAATGGGAACGGAGGTATTAACATGGCGTAAGTGTCTTCCGTTGGTCTATTATCTGAAATAATTTTTATTTGTAGAGTCACAAGGAATTTAAAAGTTCGGTGTCTTTTTCAAAAAAGCTTGTGGTGGTCAGGATTTTCACAAATAGTATTTAATTCATGGTACGGTCTATCTCTCCATAATCTGTGTATTGCTCCGACGTACCCTGGTCTTCGTCAACCAATGTCACTCTGATTTAATTGCCGTGGGTTCTAGCGGCTGGGAGTCGCTTTGAATACAAGAGTTGCTCGCAAAGCAGCTTTTTGCACGTTAACAATATTGCACCGAATTGACAAGGGCTTTCATGTAATGAAGGACATTGGACATGGCATTGAATTCATCCACCGCTGCGGAGGGATTTAAAGCCCGGAAACGGTTCTCATCATTCGAGAGCCACGTTAATGATAAAGTTTTGCATTCTGAGCATGACAGCTTGGAAAATCGCAGACTTTGGGATCACCACTCAAGGCAACACAACGACGTTAATTGCAACACCAAACAGACGGCACACCGTGCTACACCGAAATAATCGATGGAGAATGCCATGGAACATTCAATAAGAAGAGCGATGTGTGGGCTATGGGCTGCATTATGTGGGAATTGATTTAATTATTACAAAAAATTGTTTGACGTAGAATGGAGGGTCATGCTGCACGCAATGTCCGAGAGCTCGATATATTGGGTAGAGGTTAGTAGGTCCGACGTCAGTACGGCGGTCAAGGAGCACGTCGCACGAGTTGGAATGACTGTCATAGGCAAGCAATAAAAATAAAGCCTGCGAGGCGAGAAGTATAATTATAGGTATAATAAAGAGTAGGACAGAATTTCTAGATATTCGTCAAACTCAAATCCAGGTTTTAGAGGTCGAATATTCGATTTGCCGTTCACTGGTCCGAGGTTTGACAACTCAGCGGTTGAAATTCTTTGAGGCGTGCGCGGAACGTCGATCAAACGAGAATAGCGAATTTATCTACTGCGAAATCCATTCAATAAAACAATCTGACAATTTTACGAATTTGGCATTGCATATTTATACTAAACAACAATTCTAAGTATCAACTTCCATCATCGATCCGGTTAACGATGGACTATAAGAAGAATCCCCAGAAGACTCTTGACCTCCAGACCTCTCTCCCTCCTCCGACCCATCATCCTCATCCCCAAGATCATATTCATACTCCCACTCCAATTCCCCATCCCCATCCCCCTCCTCAGATTCATAATCATCCTCCACACTCTCCAAATCAATCTCACCTTCTCTCCGTTCTCCCATCTCCATTACTTGTCCCTATCCCCATGTTAGCAACCTACCTCAAAAACCGGGGAGGAAGGGAGGGGGGTACGATTTTGTGAATTGGATTTTCGGGATAATTGTAAAGGTATCCAACGTGAGAATTCCCACTGACTAAATACCTCCATAATTGAGCGATAAGGTGAAACAAGTCAACTCGCTCTGAAGTTTTGCGCAAGTGAAATGGTTTTGTGCGACGGAGTTTAACTACACC
>Ga0335074_10008958_pt1 | contig 13934 bp, 13 predicted proteins | sample Lox_Sample_23_FD_206715 | JGI IMG/M metagenome (GOLD analysis project Ga0335074, IMG submission 206715) | Soil microbial communities from Loxahatchee National Wildlife Refuge, Florida, United States - Lox_Sample_2.3 | ecosystem: Environmental > Terrestrial > Soil > Wetlands | place: USA...
CGCGGCAAGATCGCGAATATGCGCGAGTGCGTCCACGAATCCCGGCGCATCGAACTGCGCGGTCACGCCCAACGAGGCCGAAAGGTCATAGGGTCCGATCAGGATCGCGTCCAGCCCATCGACGCACAGTATCGAGTCGAGGTTCTCAAACGCACGCGCGGATTCGATCATCGCCACCAGCAGAGGCACCTGGGCCTCGTGCCGGTACACGGCGAAGTGCTTGCCAAAGAGGTTCGCGCGCGAGAATCCGACTCCGCGCCGTCCGGACGGCGGCCAACGACACGCGTCGCGCACGGCGGTGAGCTGCTCGGCGGTCTCGATCGTGGGGACGATGACACCGCCAGCGCCAGCATCGAGGGCCTGCTTGCAATCCCTGGATTGTCCCTGCGCGAGACGCGCGAGCGGCAGCGTTCCGCCGAGCTCGAGCGCCCGGCACAGGTCCGGGAGCTGATGCACCGCAATCGCACCGTGTTCGAGATCGAGGGCTACCCAGTCGTAACCGGCCTGCCCGAGGATCTCGGCCACCGAGGGATGCGGGATCTGCATCCAGCTGCCGATGCTTGCACCGCCCGCTCGCAGTCGCGCGCGCAAGCGCTGAATTGCGGCCAATCTATCCATCGATAAAATTCTCGCATTGCGGACCCGGATAAGTGCGCTGCAAGTCTGTATTCGCCGGCGTCCGGCGAAGGAGAAAGTCCACCCTGGCTCCGCGCGCAGCCTCGTAATCCGACCACGAATCGCCGATCACCAGTGCCTTGCTTGCGGGGTACTGCCAGCGGCTGAGTGTCGCCGCGATGGCCTGCGCTTTGGGAGTCGGTGCACCGTGCACTTCGCGGAACCAGGACGCGATCTGCAGCACCGCGAGAATACCCTCGATTTCCTCCTGCGGAGTAGCGGTGAGGACCACACAGCACTGACGCGAATGATTCTGTTCGAGATACTCCCGCGCTCCAGGCACCCATGGTGAATCGATGACACGCTCGCGTACGGTGTGAGCAAAACGCAAGCAATAGCGTGCCACTTCTGCTGCATCGCTCGATTGGCCCGACCAGGACAGGTACAGGGGAATCTTCTCGAAGCGCGACATGCCGCCATGCGCCTCGTGGTGCGAGCGTATCTGGGCGACCACCTTCTCGCCGAACTGCGCGAACAGAGCGACGTACGCGTGCGACTTGATTTCGACCGATTCCTTGATGACGCCGTCGAAATCCCAGAACAGAACGCTACGTTCTTTCACCGATCTTCCTCGCCGGCACTCCAGCCATAATGCTATACGGCTCGGTCGAGCGTGTGACGACGGCGCCGGCGGCCACTACCGTGCCCTGCGCGATCGTCACGTCCGACGTGATCACGCTATTGGAACCAATCCAGACATCATCCCCGACGAGGATCTCGCCGCCTACTGAGGGCTGATATCGCATTGGTGTACTTCTATGCATCGCGTGATTCGCGGCGCGCAGCACCACGTTTGGAGCAATCATGACTCCGTTCCCGATCATGATCCGGCCGCCCGCAGCTCCGATCTGGACATTCGTGTTTATGGAGCAGTCATCACCGATCTCTATGGCCCCGCCCTCGTGCGCGTATAGATACAGATGGCCCATGGAGTTGAAGTTTCTTCCGATCACGATGTTGCAGTGGCCGTGAATCACCGTGCTGATCTGCAGCCGCAGGCCCCGGCCGCAGCTTCGGAACCGCCAGCGCACCGCACCGCTATAGAGGCGGCCGGCAACGTACCTGGGACTCAGCCATTGGGCGGCGTACGACGCGACGCGACGAAGCCAGGAGGTGCCTGCAGGCATCAACGGCCTCGTCGTACCTCATCGATCAACTGCAACAGTCCCTGGCCGAGATCCACGTGCAGCGGTGGGGTGTACTTGCGTCCGAGACGCGGCTGATAAGCGTAGGGCGTACGCACGTAATGACCAGCGTAGCTCTCATCGCGGAAGGCGACATCGCCCGGCATTCCGAGGATCTCCGCCAGCATCTTCAGGAGATCGACTACCCGCATTGGCTCGTGGCCCGTCAGAATGACGCTCTCGTTGCGGAATTGGTCGCCCAGGGCCACGACGCTCGCCCGTGCGGCGTCCTCGACGTGAATGTATTCGCGCACCGATTCGGGGTTTCCAGCATAACTGATCGAGCCACGATCGAGTGCATCCCGCACTATGCGGTAGAGGCCGTTGCGCTCGTCGGCGCGCGGGCCGTACAGGGAGCCGTAGCGCAGGATGGTAAAGTCAAGACCAAACGTCCTCTGATATTCCTCGATGTACTGCTCGGCCGCCTGTTTGCTGCACCGGTAGAAGCCGCCCTCGCGGCTATACACGTAGACCGTGCTCGCATAAACAAACCGCCGGACCGAGCTGGCGCGGCACGCTTCGAGCACGTTCACTGTGCCGAGCACATTGACCCGCACTGTCTCAACGGGTTGGCCCAGCGCTAGGTTCAGGTCGGCGAGCGCGGCGAAGTGATAGACGGCGTCCGTGCCGGCAGTGGCGCGCCGCAGCGCTGCCGAATCGAGAATATCACCCACTATCATCTCCTGATCACCCCGTATCCAAGGAGATGACCGCTGGTCATAAATGCGCACTGCATGGCCCGCGAGGCTGAGCTGATCCGCGACATGCGAGCCGAGGAATCCGGAGCCTCCGATGACGCACACTTGCTTCGCTGCCATTGTTTAGCCCATTTGCCTCTGCACGAGGTATTCGTCCTGCGGCACGGGCGAGCGCAGCGCTTCGCCCTGTAGGAACCGCAGCGCCTCTTCGGTCGCCTCGATTTCCATGCGGGTACGGCAGTCGACCGACATTGATCCCATATGGGAGGTCAGCAGACAGCGTTCGATCTGCGCCAACTCGCCCGCATAGGGCTCGTGCTCGAATACATCCACCGCCGCGCCCCCGAGGTGTCCGGAGCGCAACACGTCCGCCAGATCGCCTTCGTTGACAATTCCACCACGCGAGGTGTTGATGAGTAGAGCATCCGGCTTCATCTGCAACAGCTGCGGCCGGGCGATCATGTTGCGCGTCAACGCGGTCAGCGGCACGTGCAGGCTGATCACGTCTGCCTGCCGATAAATCTCGGTTTTGTCGACCCATTCCAGCTTCAGCTCCGGAACGAGCTTCGGATCGGGCTTCAGGTCGTTGACCAAGACTCGGGGCGTCCCAAAGGCCGGGATTCGGCGCAGCACACGTGCTCCAACGCGCCCGGTGCCGATCACTCCCACGGTGACTTCTGCGAGCCGGCGGCCCATGTGGCGCTGCCATCGGCCGGCGTGCAACTGCAAATTGGCCACGTGCACCGAGCGCAGCAGCGCGAGCATCAGACCGAACGCAAGCTCGGCCACGGCCGGCGCGGGCGCATCCGGCGTGTATGCCACCTTGATGCCGCGCTCTGCGGCGGCGGTAAGGTCGACGCTGTCGAGGCCGATGCCTACCCGGGAAATCAACTTTAGCCTCGGAGCGCGATCCATCACCCGTGCTGTGATCGGCTCGGTGCCGGCGATAAGTACCTCGGCGGCGCCCACCATCTCCGCGAGCTCGTCTTCCTTCAGCCGGCGGCCCAGCGGATTTATCCGATACTTGACAGCCGCCGACTCCAACAGCTCGAGCGGCAAGCGGTTTCGATCGGCGAAGGGCACCGTGGTAATCAAAACTTCTGTCATGTACGCAAGATTCAGTGCAATGAAGCCGAAAGCTCGGTGAAGCTGATGCCGGGCTCCCTGATGCTCCCCTCGATGTTGATCTTTACCCAGAGCACGAAGCTCGCTAGGGCGAACATGCGCATTGCGCCGGCCGCACCCGCGTAGAAAGCATCGTCTGCCAGATAGCGTGCCAGATCCGCCGAGAGCCATTCGGCGATGAGGTCGTGGTGGCGCACAATGAACTGGCGCACGACCGGACCAATGCCGCCGGCCGTGAGCCACAAGTCGAGCGGCATGGTGGGACCGCTCTTGCGGGCCTGCGTGACGTACGCCGGCAGGAACTCGCCCAGGATTCGCCGAAGCAGCGACTTTGGACCCCAACGGTTCTTCATCTCGTCCCGTACCGTCAACAGGTACTCGACCACCTCGAAGTCCAGCAACGGGCTGCGATTTTCCACCGAATGCCGCATGCTTGCCATGTCGAGTTGATGATTCTGGTTGGATATCACGGTGAAGATGTTTGCGTAATGAACCCGATTGTAGAGATCTCCTGGGACCGCCTGTGTCGCGAGACGGAAGTAATGTTCGCCGCACTCCTCGATCCGCTCGCTTACCGCGCGTTCCACGTCGCGCATGTACGGAACGAACAGCGGACACAACGACTCGGCATGCCAGATCTGGAATTGGGCGAACAGACGGTAGGCGCGCGCCAGCTTCGTCGGCACACGCGCAGGCGCCAGCCCCGAGAGCAGACCGTAGATGCGCTTCGAGCCGCGGCTGGAGCCCGCGCCCATTGCCGCCTGTAGCCGCGCACGGGGCAGGGAGCGCATGCGGGCCTGCCAGGGATAGCCTCCGAACCACTCATCTCCTCCCACTCCGCTCAGCAGCACCTTCACACCGCGGGCCTGCGCCGCGGCCGCGATCGCGTAGAAGACCAACGTTCCCGAGTTCAGGAAGATTTCATCGTAGTTGCGCGCGATGTCCACGATGTTGGCTTCCCAGAACTGGGCATCCAGCTCGGTCTCGACCTGACGAATGCCGAGGTCTCGGCACAGCCGTCGCGGATTCTCCGTGTCGGTAGTACCCTCCCAGGTGTCCTTGCCGGCGATGTTGGCCGTAAAGGCCACGAAATTGTCGCTTGACGCGGCCTGAGCCAGTTGCGCCATCGAGGATGAATCGAGGCCACCGCTCAGCGAGATTCCGACGGGTACGTCGCTGCGCAACCGGAACTGAACCGCCTGCCGGTACAGCCCAACGAAGCGATCGCGCACCTCCTCAAAGCTCTGCGCCCGATCCTCAATGAGTGGGGAATACCATTGCCGCTCGATCGCGTTGCGGCCGTCGAACTCGAGGTAATGTCCGGCTCGCACTGCAAAGGTCCGCTGGAAAACCGTCAGCGGCTGCACCAGCAGCCAGCACGACATGTTGAGTGCAAGATTGGTACGGTCCGGGCGCAAGGCCACGAGCTCGCGTAGCGACTTGAGCTCCGACGCGAAGTAAAGCGACTCGCCATCCTTGAGATAATACAGCGGCTTTTTTCCATAGCGGTCACGTATCAGGAAATACCGGCCGTTCCTGTCGTCCAGAAGCACCATCGCAAACATGCCGTTGAGCCGCTGCAGAAACTGCAGTCCGTACTTCCTGTACAGAAATGGCACGATCTCAACGTCGCTGCCGGATCGGCACGTGAACTCGCGTCGGTGCTGATCGCGCAGTTCCCGATAGTTGTAGATTTCGCCGTTCATCAATACCGTTGCGTCATCGAACGTGAAAGGCTGCATCCCGCGCACGCTGGTATCGATGATCGATAGCCTGTTGAAGGCCACCTTCCAGTTGCGGCCGGAAGTGACGCCTTGCATGTCGGGCCCGCGGTGCACGATCGCCGCAGCTGCGGCGGCAAGGTCGACGTCGCGCGTTCCGAGGTATCCGACGATTCCACACATGTTGGGGGTCTCTTCGCGACTGTGAGACGAGGCCAGCGCCTACTGGCTCGTCAGCTCCCGCCAGACGATCTCCTCGGTCGGTGTACGCTCCGACGCATGGGACGTGAGGAAGTCGTACTTGTAGCGCTGGTAATCACTCGAGCTCAGCGGCCGCACGCAAACTTGCCCCGGGTCGTCGATCTCGTCGACGTTGTAGTTCGGAGCGCCGAGGTAATCGGCGAAACAGCGTATCTGGCGAACGAACCAGTGCTCATACGCCTCGGCCATTCCGCGTGTATAGATGAAGATGATCGGTTTGGCGAACAGTACCGCATAGCTCATCGCGGTGCTGGTGTGGGACAGAACGAACTCAGCGTCGCGCACCAGCTCGGCCGTATGCAGTCGCAAAAGCCTTCGCCCCCCAAAGACACCAGGATCGTAGCTCGCCCGAGGATGCGCGGCTATCACGATCCTGAGTCCGTGCGCTTGCTCCAGCAGACCGAAGAACCGGCCCATCGACCGAAAATACTCTGCCGCATCGATGTGCCGGTACCCAGTCAGCGTGAGGTCCGAATGGTATGGCAGATTGATATCCAGGAAGACTGCGTACCGATCCCGGAGAATTCTTGGCGTAGCGCTCGCCTGCAGCTTCACGTATCGGTCGTAATCAAAGAAGTTGATTGGCACGACTCGCAGAGAATGGTGCGGAGTACGCAGCGCAACGTTGCCGGCCGCAAAGGTGACGGCGAATGGCCTCACTAGATTGAGTTTCCGCAGGGCTGAAGCTCTGAAACGTCCGATGATCTCACGGAGGAGCCGGTCCGGCGTCGCGAGCCAGGCGATGATTTTGCGCCAGGTGAACGCGGGATCGCTGGGCAGCATCCCCGAAGCGAAGCTCACCATCCGACAGTCGTATTTGGACAGCAGCCGGAAGATTCGCGTCGCTTTGCCGCCGTATGTGAGCAACATGACGTACAAGGCCCGCCTGTAATCTGGTCGGCGCAGCAGACTTTCGACTTCCGCGAAGCTCCTCAACCTTCGGAGCCAGTCCGGGTTTTGAGCGTCGCGCTCGGCGTGCTGCTCCCGAACCAGTGCAACGATATCCCAGTATTCGACTGCCACACTGCGTTCGATCAGGAAGTCTATGTGCCAGTCTGCCGAAACCTTATCCGTCAACTGACAGTTGGAGATGTAGATGACCGTCGAGGTCACAGCGTCCAGCCGTCATCAACGATCAGATTCTGGCCGTTGACGTACCGCGATTCGTCGGATATGAGGAATACGACAGTGCCGGCGATGTCGCCCGGATCGAGCATTCCCTTCGCGCTGCAATGGGAGTTGTAGGCCTTGACGAAGCTCGCCGGCTGCTGCTCGAGGATCCCTCCCGGGGAAACGCAGTTCACCCGGACGCCGGTTCCCTTGTAATAGCGGGCGAAGTATCGCGTAAGATGAATGATCGAGGACTTTATTGCCGCATACTCGACCGGCATCGTCAGCCTAGTGCCTTCGTACATCTCGAAACGAGGTGTTGCGACGCCGTAGATGGATGCCATCGAGATCACGTGGCCGTAGCCTTGACTGCGGAAAAAACTCGCGGACTGCTGTGCCAGCAGGAAGAATCCGCCCAGGTGCACGTCCACATTGCGGCAAAAATCCGCATACGTCACGTCTTCAAGCCGGCGGCCGTAATTGTCGGCTCGGGGGTAGGCAGTGTTCAGAGTGGCGTCGATCCGACCGTGCCGCCGACGTACATCCTCGAGCAAGGCGGTGATCGAGGACTTGTCGGTGATATCCAGCGCGGCCGGCTCGACCAGAGGGCCATGGTCCGTTGCGATCTGCCGAGCTACGCTCGCAGCCGCCCCGGCGTCGAGGTCGGCCACGATGACGACGGCCCTCTCCGCGGCGACTCGCCGCGCCAATGCCGCGCCGACAGTACCCGCACCGCCTGCGATCACGACGACTTTTCCCTCGAGCATCATTGGGCCCTGCCGGCAACCAGACAGTCAGCGATTCTAAAGTCCAGCGGCGTATCGATGTCCAGGGCTCGTTCGGGAGGGACGTGAACACAACGCACGCATCCATCCAGTATTCCTTCGCGCAGCTCCACGAAGCTCGGTCGTACGACGTAGGCGACCGTCGTCATGTCGAACACTGCCGGCGCATCCTGTCGACGCGCCAGTTGCTTCTCCGGAGCGATGACCAGCTGAACGGAACCGTCGGCATTCATCTCAACCATGTTGAAATACGGGTTCCGGTGCGCATCCGTGACGGTAATCACGGCGTCTGCGTTGCCCTTCGAGAACTCATCCAGACAACGTTCAAGATCCGCAGGAATCCGCAGCGGAGCGGTCGGTGGAACGATGATCAGCGCATCCGGCTGAGTGCCCTCGCTCTTCAGGAAGTCTAGGAGGTGGCGCCATACGAGCCATTCAGGACTGTCATCCTGCGCCAGCGATGCCGGACGCATAAATGGCACCTCCGCGCCGTATTCGCGGGCCACCCTTGCGATCTCCTCCGAGTCGGTAGACACGATTGTTCGCTCGATGCGTGCAACAGCGCGTGCGTGCGCGATCGACCACGCCACCAGCGGCCGGCCCGCTAACAGTCGCAGATTCTTCGCCGGCAGGCCTTTCGAGCCAGCCCGCGCACAAATCAACCCGATCACTCGCATCTGGCCCCCGCCGCAACCTAGCGCATGGTGTTTCTCATGTACTGCCTGCGCCCGGTACGCGCCGCTTCACGACAAGCCTCGACCACCCGCAGCACCGCGAGCCCATCGGCACCCGAAACTTCGGGCTCGGTTCCTTGCGCGATGCACCGTAGGAAGTGCTCCCATTCCGCGATGTAACTCTCGTCCGCCGAATGCTTGTGTCCATAAAGAGGCCGGAAGGCTTCATCGCCGGCGAAATGAGCCTCAACCCTACCGGCTATGCCGTCCCAGCGCAGCGACCCGCGTTCCCCGATGACCGTGCACCAGCGGGTGGTATCGTGGCGAATGCAGTCCATGTTGACTGTCGCGACCACCGGCTGCGCGTCGCAACTCGGTTCGAAGCCGAGTATCAGATGCGCCGTGTCCTCAACGTCGATCTCGAGTTCGCTTTGCCTAGATGCTGCCGCCTGGACCCACTCAATCTCGCCGAACAACCATCGTAGATAGTCGATCTCGTGGCTCAGCTCAAGCAGCACCCCGCCGCCGAGCTCTGCTCGCGCGGTGACGGCATTTCTGTAGTTCGCTCCCGGCCGCCAGGTCTCCAGGTACTGGCCAACCTCCGATCTCACTGACAGCACCCTGCCCACGAGTCGCTCCCGCAAATGGCTTCTGAAGCTCAGGAGCGACGGCAGGAACCGAAGGTTGTAACCTATCATGAGCACGAGGTTGCGCGACCGGCATTCACTGATGAGCTCGTCGACCCCGCTGCTGACGCTGGCTATCGGCTTCTCGATGAAAAGATGAACTCCAGCTCGTGCCAGCGGCAATGCCGTCTCCAGATGGTGGGTTGCGGGCGAGGCGATCACGGCCGCCTGCGCGCGAAAGGCAAGCGCATCCGGCAGCGCGGCGACACTTTGGATGTCGGGCTCGCCGTAGCCGGCTGCCGCGGCGTGTCTGAGCGCGAGTAGTTGCAGGCCGGGCACCAACCCGCGCGCAATGCGGGTATGTCGCCGACCGATACTTCCCAATCCGACGACCAGCAGCCTCTCGATCATGCGTCCCTGGGCTGTGCCGCTTCCGCGTGCATGGCCTCCAGCTTGTGCCGATGGAATCTCGCGCGCGCGGGATCGAGAGTGGCTATTCCGATGCGAAGGCTCTCGGCAGCCTGCACGAAGGAGCGCGGATAGTCCGTCGGATAGTGCACGGACAAGAATTGAGTGAACGCGGGCACCAGCGAAGATCGCTGGCGCCGCTCCTCGGTCTCGCTCCTGGCTCGTTCGATGCTGTTGCGCAGGAAGTCGTCGACCATGCCGCGGTTGCACGCGTCCCAGTAGAGAACATACTTCGTATGCTGCTTGGGGATGTCGGGCCAGAACGAGCCGACGTCCGAGCGCTGGTGATAGCCCAGGCTGCGAACGTTCCGCGCACTCGGCAAGACCGACGAATGGAGCAGCCTGGAGTCGAAGAAGCAGAAATCGCCTGCCGCCGTCGGCAGCTCTAAAGTATCCAAGTCGACGCGCAGGGTGATTGCGATTCGATTCAACGCCCGGCGGGCGGCGAACACGCCTCGATTCAGCAAGCGCGTCTCCGCGAGCTTACGGTGACTCTTACGCTTGACGCGGATCCCACCACCCCACCCATTGTCGAAGTCCTGCAGATAGATGCCGCATTTCGCGAAGCGATAGTGCGGCTCCCGGAGATAGCTCTGATCCGTTTCGCTGCCGGCATCCATGTGCCATCCCCGGTGGCGCTGCAGCCCCGCCTGTCCATAGGAGTTCCGTTGGACGTGCAGGTCGTTCTGATAGTACAGCTCTGGCCCCAGGGCGGCGCGCAGCGAGCGCACGACAGGTTCCTCGAAGATCCATCGCCAGATTGATTCGTAGCGCAGGACCTCGGTCGAGCACATACGCGACGGATCGCTCAGGCCGTCGTGCTCGAACGCGCGGTCGAGTGCCTCTCTCGCGTGCCGTACGTCGTCTGGTCCGAGAACGGACCGAATGAGCACGAAGCCGAATGCCTGAAAGGACCGGCGAACATCGGCGACGGAGAAGCGGCTCGAATGGAATTGCCAGCCCGATAGCGAGCGCATCCGCGCCGCACTCGATCCCTCATTTGGCCGGGTCATGATCGACAGCCGACGCCGATGCTCGCTTGAGATCGTCCTCGCGACCCACATCGAGCCACGGTTCGTGCATGGGATAGGCGATTGCCCGCATGCCGCGCTCCTGGATGCGACTGAACAGCGTGGGCATATCGCACGGCTCGCCCGGATGCAAGGCGTCGAGGCACACGGGATCGAGGACGTAGATGCCGGCGTTAATATGCGTGCGGGCGACCGGCTTCTCGTCGAAACCAACGATCTCTACACCGTCAGTGCGCACCACACCATAAGGGTGCTGCCACTCGTGAATGCGAACCGCCATGGTCGCTGCGGCGCCGTGCCGACAATGGAAGTCCAACAGCTCGCCGTAGCGGATGTCGGTCAGAACGTCCCCATTGGCCACCACGAATGGTAACTCGGGCCTTGGATCGAGCAGAGCAATTGCGCCGGCCGTTCCGAGGGGGGAGCCTTCGCGCAGGTAGGATACCGAGACGAGCCATTGGCTACCGTCGGCGAAATGCCGCTCGATCATCTCGCCAAGATAGTTGATCGAAATCACAAACCGATCGAACCCCTCCGTCCGCGCGCGCTCGATGATATGCTCGAGCATCGGCTTTCCGGCCACTGGCAGCAGTGGCTTCGGACAAGCCTCGGTATACGGATGCAATCGCCTACCCCGCCCGCCTGCCATGATGACCATCAGGTTGGCGCGCGGCGCCAATACCTGCAGCTCGTGCCAGACCCGCAGTCCGACCACGCGTCGGCCGTGATCGACGATGGGCAGCTGATGAATCTTGTTTGCCTGCATGAGCTGCATCGCCGCCTTCACCGGCAGCCCCTCGGGGGCGACCAGAGGCTCGCGCGTCATCAGTGAGTCCACCGTGCAACCGAGATCCACACCGCGCAACAGACCCCGGCGGATGTCGCCATCGGTCAGCGTACCGACGAGCACGTCGCCCTCGGCGACAACGAGGATGATCTGCAGTGCGGACTCCTCGAGGTTGCGAATCGCCTCGCGCAGGGTTGCCGCGGGCGGCAGCAGCGCCTTGCGCCAGTTTCGCTGCGCTATTTGAGTCATTTCAGGCTCCCCATTCAGCGCGAAGCGAGCGCGAGCGGATCCTCGGTCTTCAGGCGCATGCAGGCGAAATCAGTGCTCTTCAGGTACTCATACGCCCTCGCCACGCTCTTGCCGTCGCCATACGGGTTCTGCATTCGTGAGATGCGCTCGCGAAAACGCGGCTGCCGCACGTTCGCGATCGCCTTCAGGATCGAGGCACGGTCGCCGTCGCAGAAAACGACGTTCTCGCCGGCAAGACGACCCTTCTGACGCAAACCGACGTTGATCGCGGCTACAGGCACCGAGGCAGCCTCGAGGATCCCCGAGGAGGAGTTGCCGATGATGAACTGGGCGTGCTTGTAGACCGAAAGAAACCAGTGGCGCTCGAGATTCTTGAAGAACCAGCAGTCCGGCTGCGTCTCGTGGGCGCGAATCGCCTCCACGAGTCGGCTGTGGCCGGGATCGGTGTTTGGGTAGCTCCCGGCAACAGGAATGCCACACTCGCGCAGCGCAAGCAGGATGTTCGTGAACTCCTCGGCTGCGCTTCGCTCCTCGCCATCCATCACGTGGTAGATGAGCAGCGCATAGCCGTCCATGCGCTTCTCCCGCGGCATGCTCGCGAGCACCTCCGGCTGACTCATCGCCGGGGTGGTGACGAACCTATCGAGCGCTATGCTACCAGCGACGAAGATCCGTTCCGCTGACTCGCCGATGCTCATGAGTCGTTGCTTATGAGCGTCGATCGACACGACGTGCGCCGTCGCAAGCTTCGAGGTCGCATGGCGGACGAGGTTGTCTGGATGTCCGTCGCATTCATGATCGCCGCCGAAGAAATGCACGGTCGGAATTCGCAGATAAGTTCCCAGCATGGCGCCGATCAGGACATCCTCTCGGTCGCCGGCGAAGATGATGAGGTCGGGTCCCCAATTCGAGACGAGATCGACGGCCGACTGCAGGAAGATACTGGCCGTCTTCAGCCTCGAACGCGGTGCATCACCGCTGATCAGACTCTCGATCTCGCCAAGTACCTTGATCCCGTCCTTGCGGATCAGCTCGACGCTCCGTCCGAAGCTCGGTGAGAGGTGTGCACCCCCGACTAGCAGACGAAAGTCGATCTCGGGGTCATCGCGCAACATTCGATACAGCCCGCTCATCAGATCGTAATCGGAGCGAATCGAGCTGATCGCGAGAATCCGCCGAATGTCCGATTTTACGCCCGACATGGTTAGAGCTCGATGAGCTCGTCGGGCGCGAAATCGCGCGGCGCCCCGCGGCCGCGGATGTCGTCCCAGAGCATGGGGGAGATTCCGGTTCCGGGACGCTTGACCGTCAGGTTATCGTCACCGAGCACCTCTCCGGCGGCAATGAATCGCGCCGCCACGATCGACTTGCGCGCGACGGCCCGATTCGCGAGCTCGCTCACTGTCGGGCGCTTTACTCCGTCTCCGAGGGCGCGCTCCACGTTGCGGACCGAGGTGACGAGCGCGCGCAGCTCGTCTGGCTCGAGGCTCGCGCGATGATCCGGTCCGGGAAGATTGCGATCGAGCGTGAAGTGCTTCTCGATCACGACGGCACCGAGCGCAACGGCGGCGATCGCGACCTCTATGCCGAGGGTGTGATCGGAATAACCGACCGCGACTCCAAGGGCATCGCGCATCGCTGTCATCGCGCGCAGGTTGACTTCGGCGATCGGCGCGGGGTATTCCGTCGTGCAGTGCAGGACGGTGATCCGGGCACGCGGAGTGCCGCTTCGCTCAAGCGCATCGAGCGCGGCCGCGACCTCGTTCAGATCCGCCATGCCGGTGGACAGGAGCACCGGCATCCCGAAGCGACCCACGTGCCGCAGGTAAGGCAAGTTCGTAATCTCGCCGGAGGGGATCTTGAAGCAGTCGGCGCCGAGCTCGGCGAGCAGATCCACGCTCTCGAGATCGAACGCGGTGGAGAGGAAGCGTATCCCGCGAGCCTTGCAATGGGCAAGGAGGTCCAAGTGGGCCTCCCGCGAGAGCTCCAGCCGGCGCAGCATCGCGCGCTGTGACTCATCCGCGGCCGTCGATAGCAACTGATAGGGAGCCTTGACCGAGCCCGCCGTGACGAGACGGTCTGCGACGAACGTTTGGAACTTCACCCGGTCCGCACCCGCGTCGGCAGCGACATCGATGAGTGCTCGAGCAATGGCCGGATCCCCGTTATGGTTCACGCCGGCTTCGGCAATGATCAGTGTCGTCAACTCTGCCGAGCCCCCGCAGAGCGGGTCGTCCCGGCTTCGACGTCGAAGCGCAACTGCTCTCCCATCCCGATCACGCAGCGCTCCCCCACGCTCACGTTTTCGCGCACCGTCGCATTGCTGCCCACGAACGTGCCGGACCCGATCCGCGCTCCGCCGTTGATGACGGCGGCCGTCGCGATATGGCAGTGGTCGCCAATCACGGCGTCGTGCTCGACTAGCGCCGCGCTGTTGACGATGCAGTTGGCTCCCACCGCGGCCTTCGCGTTGACGATCGCGCCGTGCAGCACGATCGTACCCGCTCCAAGGGTCGCGTGCCGCGACACGTAAGCGCGCG
>Ga0335074_10008959_pt1 | contig 13933 bp, 9 predicted proteins | sample Lox_Sample_23_FD_206715 | JGI IMG/M metagenome (GOLD analysis project Ga0335074, IMG submission 206715) | Soil microbial communities from Loxahatchee National Wildlife Refuge, Florida, United States - Lox_Sample_2.3 | ecosystem: Environmental > Terrestrial > Soil > Wetlands | place: USA: Florida...
GGCAGCGGCGATATCGAATTGGAGGAAAACGGACCCGGCGACATTGATCTTCATACCGGTTCGGGCGACATCACCGTCCGTGGAGTTCATGGCGCATTTCACGGCGAAGCCGGAAGCGGCGATATCACCGTCCAAGGTTCCCAGACCGGATCGTGGGAAGTCCGCACTGGGTCCGGCAACGTGCGGGTGACACTGCCGAGCAATGCCGGATTTGACGCAGACATTTCCACCAGTTCCGGATCGCTCGACGTCGAACCTCCGATCGAAATGACCGTTCAAGGACACATTGGAGAATCGCACAAGCGTGTGCAAGGCAAAGCCCGCGGCGGTGGCCCAACGCTAAGCGTGCACACCGGATCGGGAGATATTCATATTCAGTAATTTTGATTTCACCACGGAGGCACAGAGACACGGAGAAAATCACAAAAAGGAAAACGCGAGTTGCGGAATGTAGATCAGCGGTTTCTGGAATTGTTTTGGAGTTTCTCCGAGACTCGTGCCCCCGTGGTGAAAAAAACGCCTATGTTTTTGAAAGAGCTTATTTCGCAAGGCTGGCAGGCGCTGCTACGCGACCGCATGCGGTCGGCGTTGACCATGCTCGGCATCGTGTGGGGCTTGGCCTCGGTCGTGCTGCTGCTGGCCTATGGCCAGGGACTCGGGGGCGCGGTGCTCAACGCCTTCTTGAACATGGGAAACAACGTGATCGTGCTCTGGCCGGGACAGACCAGCATGCAGGCCGGCGGGCAACGCGCGGGAAGAGCGATCAAATACGAACTCGAAGACGTAGAAGCGATTCGCGATGAAGTGCCGATTGTGCGCGCCGTCAGCGGCGAGATCGACCGCGACTTCGGATTCAAGCGCGGCACTCGCATCGTCTCCATTATGACCCGTGGGGTCGATTTGCCCTACGGCCAAATGCGGAAACTGACTCTTGACGACGGCCGCTATTTCGATGAGAGCGACTTCTCCGATCACCGCCGCGTGGTGATTCTCGGATATGCGGCCGCGAAGAAAGTTTTTCAAGGCGCGCCGGGGGTCGGCCAGCATATCGAAATCGGCGGACTCGATTTCGAAGTTATCGGAACCATGCGCAACAAAATTCAGGATTCGATGTATCAGGGCCCGGACAACGAAGATGCCTTCATTCCGTTCGCCCTGATGCGCGATCTGAAAAATCTCCGCGATCCCGATGAGATCATTTTCCAGCCATTGACGGCGCAGCTAAACAAAAAATCACTTATGGCGGTGCGGGAGGTGCTGGGGCGACGGCACCATTTCGATCCCAGAGATGACAAGGCTACGCCGGAGTGGGACACGATTGAAAGCCGCGACATGATCAACGCGTTTTCCTATGGTTTGCAGGCAGTGTTGGGCCTGATTGGCATCTGCACCCTGGCCGTGGGCGGCATCGGCGTGATGAATATCATGCTGGTGTCGGTGACGGAGCGCACGCGCGAAATCGGATTGCGCAAGGCCATCGGCGCTCGGCCACGACACATTCTGATTCAATTCCTGCTCGAAGCCCTGGTTCTGACGTTCGTTGGCGGTGTGATTGGCATGGCCGTCGCGGAATTCTTCACCTGGGTCATCCCTCCCATGCCGCTCTATAACGAGTTTTATAAGACCACCAACAATGAAGGCGCGATTTTTTTGCATGCCTCCATGGGCGTGATGATCGCTTCGTTCACAATTTTGGCGATGGTGGGAATCGTCTCCGGCTTCTTCCCTGCCCTGAAAGCTGCGCGGTTGAACCCGATCGAAGCGCTAAGGTACGAGTAGCGGCAGTCTGAGATTGAGGTCCGCATCTATTCCCACTCAATCGTACCGGGGGGCTTGGACGTAATGTCATAAACGACTCGGTTGATGCCTTTCACTTCATTCACGATTCGTGTCGAGATCAGCTTCAGCACGTCGTACGGAAGCTGCACCCAGTCGGCAGTCATGCCGTCTTCCGAAGTCACGGCGCGGATCGCACACGTATAGGCATAAGTGCGCTGATCGCCCATCACTCCAACCGACATGACCGGGAGCAGAACCGCAAAGGACTGCCAAACTTTCGAGTACAGCCCGGCTTCCTTGATTTCGCTGACGACGATGTCGTCGCACTCGCGCAAGAGGGCCAGCCGTTCGCGCGTGACCTCGCCGAGAATGCGAACGGCCAGCCCTGGCCCTGGGAACGGCTGCCGTTGCAGAATTTCTTCCGTCACTCCCAGATCGCGTCCAATCCTGCGGACTTCATCTTTGAACAGATCCTTGAGAGGCTCAATCAGATTGAGCTTCATTTTTTCGGGCAGGCCGCCGACATTGTGATGCGACTTGATCACCTGCGACGGTCCACGCACCGAGCGCGACTCGATCACGTCCGGATAAAGCGTTCCCTGCGCCAGCCACTTGACCTTGCCTTCGCTTTTTTCGATGCGGCGAGCTTCGCGCTCGAAAACCTTGATGAACTCGTTGCCAATGATTTTGCGCTTCCGTTCCGGATCGCTGACGCCGGCAAGCTTCCCTAGGAACCGGTCGGCAGCATCAACCGCATCGAGATGCAGCCCTAGCTTATCGCGAAGACTTTTCTGCACTTTTTCGAATTCATTCTTGCGCAGCACACCGTTATTTACGAAGATGCACGTCAGACGCGATTTGCCCTTCTCATCGCGCAGCGCACGATCGACCAACACGGCTGCCACCGAGGAATCTACGCCTCCAGAAAGCGCGCAGATCGCGCGTCCGGTACCGACTTGCTGCTTGATTTGTGCGATCGTCGTGTCGATAAAACGTTGCGCCGTCCACGTCGGCTTCGCTCCGCAAATGCCAAAAACGAAATTCCTCAGAATCTGCGTACCCTGCGGCGTGTGATGCACTTCGGGATGAAACTGCACCGCATACCACTTCTTCGCGACGTTCTGAATTCCGGCCACCGCATAGTGCGTCTTCGCCATCAACTCGAAACCGGGTGGCAGTTCCAAAGCTTCGTCGCCGTGCGACATCCAGACGGCGAGTCTTTTGGCCAGTCCCTGGAACAGAACAGAGTCCGAAACAATGTCGATCTCCGCATGCCCGTACTCGCGCTTTTCCGCCGGACGAACCTTGCCGCCGAGCGTGTGCACCATAAATTGCAGCCCATAGCAGATGCCAAGCACCGGTAGCCCCAGATCGAATACGTGCACATCGGCGGGCGGCGCATCTTTGTCGTAAACGGACCACGGCGCGCCAGAGAGCACTATGCCAGCCGGGCGACAGCTCTTGATCTCTTCAAGTGAAGCAGTACACGGCAGCACGACTGAAAAAACGTTCTGCTCGCGAATGCGGCGCGCGATCAGCTGAGTGTATTGCGCGCCGAAATCAAGAATCACGATCGACTGGTCGATAAAAGATTGATGGGTGGAAGACAGCCTGAGGGAAGATTGTTTTTTCCGCGTCGAGTTCGCCACGCATGAGTTTCTCAGATTCAACAAGGGAGTGTAAAGATAACAAGTTGATGCCGATTGCGCCGGAGTGCGCGGCACGGTTCACGCTTCTGGTGCGACATTGGGGAGGTCGCTGAGAATCAACTCATTACGGTCCACGGTCGCTTCAGTCTCGGCGATCGGCGGCGAACCGGACATTCTCCCCGGCGGAATCGGCTCGAGTTCTCCTGGTCCCGGCAAAGCTTCCAGATCGGGCATTTCCGTGATGCAAACATATCCGGCGATGCGAACGATCCGAATCCAGTCGGCAATAGCAAAATAGGTAATCGTAACGACAAAAATTGCGATCGCGATGATTCGCCACGGTATTGTTCCAACCAGCGCGAGAGGCATTAGGGCGATCCCGCTCGCGACGACAAATGCAGCCATGTGGAGTAAAGCGGTCCAGAAGCTGACGCCGAAAACGGCAGTCCCGCGATCGCGGCAGAGATCGACTGCGGCAGATATCGCTCCTAAGGCATCTCCACCACCGCGCACCTCAAACACCGCAGCCAAAGACAAAAACCAATTCAATACACACCAAACGACCGCAACACAAATTGCGACGAAAAAGAAAATTAGAAAGGCTGCCCCCGGATTCGGTTCGGCATCAGGCGATGCCAAGCCTGCCAGAACTCCTCCGCCCACAACCCCGGAAATTGCGGCCACCGCGATCACGAGACGAAGAAAATTCAGGCGAAACAGCGAACGGAACATGGAACCAGAGCTTCGCACTTCATGCCGCTCGCAATCTGCGAGAGTTCGTTGCTGGCGAAAATACTCCAGCAAGCTAGCCACGGTTGCCATTCGGCCGAAAGATGCTGCAATCATCCAAAGCAGTGCCAGGGCAAGCGCTGCCAGCAGACCCGCCGCGACACCCCGATTCCAGCTTCCACGGAAAATATGGGCCAGAGCGCGAGCGATGAGGATCGGCTGTTTGGTCTGAAGAAAGAGAGCCTCGCCGGATGTCACTGGCAGAGTAGAGAGATATTCATAGAGGCCGAAGAAGAAGAGCAGAATCGCAGCTGCGCCCACGCTCCAGCGCCAGATTATTTCCGCGAGCGATATCGCAGGTCGGCGAAGGGAAGCGCGAAAGCCCTCGAGCATCGGCGAAATAGCGGCCACGCCATGAGGATAACGCATTCTGAGCACCGCCTGGCATTCCATTGCTCTGAACAAAAACTGCTTTATACAGTTTCAGACTTAACTTCAATTGGTGACCGATTCCGTTAAACAACTTTACAAATGTCGTTCTACGATGCATCGAGCAACGTGGACTCCGAGAACACGCATCCATGTGATCGGAGAGTAAATAATTAGTTTAAGGGAGTAACTTTTATGCGAATTGCAAGATTTTCTGCGCTTTTGTGCGCATTTGCGCTTGCTTTGTCGGCCGGAGCGTTCGCCAAAGTCAAGAATGAAGGATCTTTCGATCTGGCGCAGCCAGCAACCATCGGGTCAACCCAGCTTCAGCCTGGTCATTACAAAGTCGAGTGGACGGGTGCAAGCGGGATCGTAAGCGTCGATGTCGTGCAGCACGGCAAGACTCTCGCCACGGCAAAAGGGACACTCAAAGAGCTCGCCAGCAAAGCTCCTTATAACGCTGTCACCCTAAAACCGAGCTCCAACCATAGCAACCGCATTGAGGAAATAGAATTCAACAACCGCAAGGATGCGTTGGTCCTATCCGGAACACGGGCCGGCTAAGAGCGAATCAACCAGGTGAAGCGAACAAAAAGAGCGGGCCCAGAAAGCCCGCTTTTGCACTCGCTATGAACTCTAGCTACTTCACGACCAGATTCACCATCTTGCCGGCAACGTAGATTTTCTTCATGATCTGTTTCCCGGTGATCGCCGCTTGCACTTTTTCATCGGCAAGCGCACGTTCGAGAACATATTCCTCGGTTACATCTACGGGCACGACAATACGACTGCGCAGCTTGCCATTAATCTGCACAGGAATCTCGATTTCTTCTTCCTTGGCCAGTGCCGCGTCGTATTTCGGCCAGGGTGCAGTCAGCAAAGTTGAGCTCTCGCCCAGCCTCTCCCAAAGTTCGTGAGCCAGATAGGGAGCGAACGGCGCCAGCAACAAGACTACGTTTTTCTGCACCTCTCTCAGGAACGGTTTAGGAATCGAATTCTTTGCGATCGCCTCTTCGGCGGCGTAGAGCTCGTTCACCAACTCCATGATCGCCGAAATGCACGTGTTGAAGTGCCATCGACCCTGGAAATCATCGCTCACGCGTTTGATCGTCTGATGCATCTTGCGCTCGATGGCGCGCGCTTCGGGCGAAAGCCCTTCGCGCCTTAACTTCTCAATTGCCTCCTCGATCTTTCTTTCTGAGTCGCTTGGCGGAACAGGATTTCGCACGAAAAACCTGTACACACGTCCCAAAAACCGCTGAATCCCTTCGATCCCAGAATCCTGCCAGTCGAGGTCGCGATCCGGGGGCGCGGCGAACAAGCTGTAAAGCCGCGCAGCATCGGCCCCGTAGCGTGCGACCATGTCATCCGGCGAAACGATATTGCCGAGGCTCTTGGACATCTTCGCGCCGTCTTTAATTACCATCCCCTGCGTGAACAGCCGCTCGACAGGTTCGTTGTTTCGGATCATGCCAAGATCGCGCATGAATTTCGTCCAAAAGCGCGAATAGATCAAATGCAAAATGGCGTGCTCGACGCCGCCGATGTACTGATCGATCGGGAACCAGTAATCGGCGATCTTGCCATCGAATGGTGCACGCTGGTTGTGCGCGTCGGTGTAGCGATAGAAGTACCACGACGAATCGACAAACGTATCCATGGTGTCGGTTTCGCGGCGCGCCGGGCCTCCGCACTTTGGACACGTGACCTTTGCGAATTCCGGCACGCGAGAAAGCGGCGAACCACCGGTCAGCGTGATTTCAACCTTCTCCGGCAAAATCACCGGCAAATCCTTCTCGAGCACAGGAACGATGCCGTCCTTCTCGCAATAGAGCATGGGAATCGGGGTGCCCCAGTAACGCTGACGCGAGATGCCCCAGTCTTTCAACCGGTACGTAACCGTTGCCTTGCCGATTCCCTTCTGTTCGGCATAGGCGGCCATCTTCCTGATCGCGTCGGCGCAACTCATCCCGCTGTAGATACCGGAGTTGATCACCATCCCGTCATGCGCGGTAAAGGGCAACGGCGGCTCAGTCATGGTCTCTTCCGGATCATTTGAGATCGGAAGAATGACCAGCCTGATTTCGAGGTCGTACTTTTTTGCGAACTCGTAATCCCGCTCATCGTGCGCGGGCACACTCATGATCGCGCCCGTGCCGTAATCCATGAGAATGTAATTGGCGATCCACACCGGAATCCGTTCGTTGTTGAACGGATTAATGGCGTAGCGGCCGGTTGGCACTCCGTGCTTCTCGATCTCTCCGACGTCGCCCGCTTCTTTGGCTTTGCGCTGTTCCGCAATGAGTTGATCGACTTTCACGCGCAGGTCGCGATTCCCTGCCGACAGGTCGGCGACAATGGGATGCTCGGGCGCAAGCTGGATCGAAGTTGCGCCGAAGATCGTATCGATACGCGTCGTGAATACGCTGATCGTCGATCCCGCCGGTCCGAAGCCGCGATGCTCGGGGCCGTAGTCGAGTTTGAAATCGACGAGCGCGCCTTCGCTGCGGCCGATCCAATTGCGTTGCATGGTGCGCACTTTTTCCGGCCATCCACCAAGCTTGTCGAGATCGCGCAACAATTCTTCCGTGTAATTCGTGATGCGCAGGAACCACTGCTCCAGTTCCCGCTGCTCGACCGGAGTATCTTCATGACGCCAGCAGCATCCGTTGGGCAAAACCTGTTCGTTCGCCAGCACAGTGCAACATTTCGGACACCAGTTAACCTTGCTCTTTTTGCGGTACGCCAAGCCACGCTCGTAGAGCTTCAAAAAAAACCACTGATTCCAGCGGTAGTATTCGGGAAGGCACGTCGTGACTTCGCGCGACCAGTCGTAGGCAAAGCCAAGGCGCGTCATCTGCGCCTTCATGCTGGCGATGTTGCGCAGAGTCCATTCGCGCGGCGGCGTGTTGTTGGAAATCGCTGCGTTCTCGGCGGGCAAGCCAAACGAATCCCACCCCATCGGATGAAGCACGTTATAACCATTCATCCACATGTAGCGGGCGAGAGCGTCGCCAATCGAATAATTGCGGACGTGCCCCATATGCAGCGCACCCGAGGGATACGGCAACATCTCGAGCACGTAATACTTCTTCTTCGCGGAATCGCGCTCGGCAGCGTAGCGAGACGAGTCCTGCTGCCAGCGCGCCGCCCACTTGCTCTCGACAAGCTGCGCGTTATAGCGCTCATCCGGACCGGACCGTCCGGCCTGAGACTCGCTGGGTTCTGCGCCGGCGGGCTTTTCTTTGATCGCCATAAAAGACCCAAAGTTGCGATTGAGTTTTCTATTTTACACGCCCGATAAGCGATTAAAGCCTTCGGTGGCAGTATGCGATATCAACTATCCCACGGCATTGATCAGCGTTCCAATTGGAGGAATCGTGATCTGGATCTCGTCTCCTGCCAGCAAGGTGAAGGAATCCGGAGGAACAATGCCAGTACCGGTTAAAAGAAAGCATCCATGGGGGAAACTACTGGCGCGATAAAGATATTCGACCAGTTCTTCAGGCTTGCGTTTCATCTCTTTCAGTGCGGTTTGGCCCGAAAACGCTGGCTGCCCTGCGCGCCGAATCTCGATTGAAATCTCGGTTGAGAGTGGAAGCGGATCTTCCGCAATCAGCAGACATGGTCCTAATGCGCAACTGCGGTCGTACACTTTGGCCTGCGGCAGGTACAGCGGATTCTCTCCCTCAATGTCGCGAGAACTCATATCGTTGCCGATCGTGTAACCGGTAATCTTTCCTGCAGGAGAGATAAACAGCGTCAACTCCGGTTCCGGCACTGACCAGCGCGCATCCCTGCGGATGGCAACTTTTGCTCCCGGCCCGACGACGCGATGCGGCGTCGCTTTGAAAAAAAGTTCCGGCCGCTCGGCGTGATAGACGCGATCGTAGAAATCTCCGCCACCTGCCGTCTTCGCTTCTTCCATGCGCGCATTGCGGCTGCGAAAGTAAGTGACGCCAGCCGCCCAAACCTCCTGGCTGCCGATAGGAGCCAGCGAGTCTTCCGGGGCATGAGCGATTGAGGATGCTCGCTGAATTCGCCGTGACGCCTCGGTCGCGAGATCTTCGCGCGCAACAAGTTCGTCCCACGAGCTTGCTGGAATCTTGTAAAAGGAGCCGGAATGTTCGGCCACGATGCCGTTACGCGAGCGATAGAGCTTCATGCACAGGAGTATCTCATGTGGACGCCGCCGTTACGGCTGTCCGGCGAAGCGAAGCTTCGCAGTTACGCGACCAACTTCTTCAGTGCTTCTACGTTTCTCTTGTCATCGCCTGGCTTATCGATCGGGGTCTCGGCAATGAACGCGGCATGAGCAAGACGGAGATCGTTCAGAAGCAAGCGAAACGTCTCCTTGCCAATAGTTCCCTTCCCGATGTGCTGATGCCGATCCAGTTTCGATCCTTGCGCAGCCTTGGCATCATTGCAATGCACGACCTTGACCTGATCCAATCCGATAATGCCGTCGAGTTGGCGTAGTGTGTCACCCAAGCCTTTTTCGCTCACGATGTCATAGCCAGCGACATGCGTGTGGCACGTGTCGATGCACGCGCCAACTGGCACAATTCCATCCAGACGCTCCAAAACCTCCGCGACCTGATCGAAACTTCCGCCGAGAGAAAACTCCGATCCGGCAGTATTCTCGATCAGGATGGTCAGGCCCCCTTTCAGGAGATCGAGACCTTCCGTCGATGCGGCGATGGCGGCCGCGGTGCGAAGCAGTCCCTGCTCGCGGTCAGCTCCTCGAAACGATCCCGGATGCAGCACCAGATAGTCTGCGCACAGCGCCAGAGCTCGTTCCACTTCTCCGCGAAACGCCTGCATTGATTGCTTCAGGAACGTGTCGCTCGAACTGGCGAGATTCACCAGATAATTCGTGTGAATGACCAGCGGCTTCAGATCGTATTTCGCGCGCAGGCGAGTCATCTCGGCGCATTGCACGTCGTTCAATTCATTAGGCGCCCAGCGTCGAGGGCTTGACGAAAAAACCTGCAGAGTATTACAGCCCAGCCGATAAGCTCGCTCGGCAGCATTCTGAACTCCGCCCGCCGTTGATGTATGTATGCCGATGCGGCGGGAAGTCAGTTTCGGCGGCCGCTTGGGCGCGGGCCGGTTCAGGATGTTCTGCTCGCGCGCTATGGAAGGTCGCATGCAACCAGGTTCAAGTCTGGCGTTTGTTGTTTCAAGTCCGGCGATTCCGTTCGACGCAATTCCGGTTCGACTCGATCTTAAATAATTGAAGTAAACTTACGCTAAGAAGACTCTGATTAAGTCGTGTTTTGAAAGGGACGGCCTTTAGGGCCATCCGTTAAATCAGCACGTCGGAGAAGCGGCTTTAGCCGCTGGAAACTCAATCGGAGTTTCCCTAAACACACCTTGACTCCCGCTCTCACACCGGTTCGCCTGGAAAATGAAATCCCCTGTCACCATTCTGCCGAGTTGGCACCTCTCTCGAAGCGCGGTCAGCGCTATGCTGCTTACGCCGCGCTCGTTGTGGTGTTGGCCTTCTTTTCTTTCGTTCGAGTGCGGCTCCGGGCCATGCCGCTCGAGCGCGATGAAGGCGAATACGCCTATGCGGGTCAACTGATTCTCCAAGGCATTCCTCCGTACAAGTACGTCTATAGCATGAAGCTGCCGGGGACGTTCACGGCCTATGCGGTGATCATGGCGCTGTTCGGACAGACTCCAAGCGGTATTCATCTCGGAGTAATGCTGGCCAATGTGGCTGCCACGTTGCTGGTCTTCTTGCTTGCCAAGTACCTGCACGGCTTGCTCACTGGGGTTGTCGCGGGATGCACCTACGCGCTGCTATCGACGCGCTCATCCGTGCTGGGGTTTCAAGGACATGCCACACACTTTGTGGTTCTCGCGGCACTCGCCGGAATTCTGCTGTTGCTCTACGCGATCGAGAAAAACAATAAAATTCTTCTCTTCTGCAGTGGGCTCTCTCTCGGCGTGGCGTTTCTCATGAAACAGCCGGGAATCGTCTTCGCGTTTTTCGCCATTCTGTACTGCCTATGGGCGGAGCGGGGTCGTCCTCGCGGTCAACTTGCGATTCGAGGCTCAATCCTCTTATTCGGCGTCGCGGTTCCATTCGCGCTGACTAGCCTGGTCCTCTACCGCGCTGGAGTCTTCCAGGAATTCTGGTTTTGGACATTCGCCTACGCTCGCGCCTATGGATCGATTCTGAATGTGCGCCAAGGCTGGAGAGAGCTGCGCGTAGTCGGACCGTGGATCGTGCGGCCGTTCGTGATTTGGGAGATCGCTGCGATCGGACTCACAGCCTTGATCTGGAGCCGAAAAGTCCGTCAACAGAGTACGTTCTCGGTTGGATTTCTTGTTTTCTCAGCGCTCGCCGTTTGTCCCGGGCTATATTTCCGGCCGCATTATTTCATCATGCTTTTGCCCGCCATCGCGCTCTGGACGGGAATTGCCATCGCCGCAGCATACGATCAATTGCGATCGAAACCGCGGCTGGCCTGGCTTCCACTGGCAGCATTTGTGATCGCGTTCGCATTCTCAATTCACGGACATTGGAGCATTTACTTTCGACTCGATCCGCAGGCCGTGTACGAGAAGGAGCACGATTCCCAGGGGCCCGGCTGCGCGGACGGATGTCTGCAAGACCAAGCCGTCGGGGAATACATTCGAACCCATTTGTCGGAACATGATGAAGTCGCGGTCCTCGGGTCCGAGCCCGCTATCTACTTCTACGCGCACCGCCGCTCGGTCACTGGGTACATCTACATGTTTCCTCTGACGGAAAAACAGAAGTTCGCCCAAGAGATGCAGGAACAGATGATGTCTCAAATTGAACGCAGTCGTCCGAACATTCTGGTCTATGTGGACGACGGCTATTCGTGGCAAACCGACAAAGTTCCTCCCCGTGATGTGGCATTCCTCGATCGTATTCGACAGTTGGTTCGCGGTGGATATGATCTCGAACAGCAATTCCCGATCTCCAGCGACAGCTGGCATCGGATGAACGATTTGTCTGCGGTTTATGTTTTTCGGCGAAAACCGTGAAGTCGATTGGGGCAAAGGCCGCCGAGTTACTGCTTGTTTGCGGCGTCAGTACAAGGCTAAACTTATGGGGCGGCTTTTTCCTGTAGCCGCAATGCTTTCGGCACTCCGCTAGACGGGCAGCGATCCAAAACGTTTGATTTGCTGTCCCAACGATCGTTCTCTAGGATAACTCTATGCTTGTTGTCATGAAGGCGCACGCCACCGAAGAGCAGGTGCGCGATGTCTGCCAGAAAATCGAAAAGATGGGATACCGCGCTCACTCCATGCCGGGTGCGCAACGCACCGCGATCGGCATCACCGGCAACAGGGGCGAAGTCGAAGCGGGCACGCTGGAAGAAATGCCTGGTGTGCAGGAAGTGATCGCGGTCTCAAAGCCCTACAAGCTGGTTAGCCGCGAGATTCGCGAAGATAACACCATCATTCGATTTCCAGGAACCGCGGCGACGATCGGCGGACCAGGTTTGGCGATCGTCGCCGGCCCTTGCGCCATCGAGAGCCGCGAACAGGCATTCGCTGTGGCCGAGCGAGTGCATCGCGCTGGCGCGCAGTTCTTCCGAGGCGGCGCTTATAAACCCCGCACCTCCCCGTATTCATTTCAGGGCCTCGGGGAAGAAGCCTTGCGCATCATGACGGAAGTTCGCGATCAGTTCGGAATGAAAATCATCACCGAGGCCGTTGACCACGAGTCTCTCGACCTCGTCGAACGGTATGCCGATGTAATTCAGATTGGCGCACGTAACATGCAGAATTTTTCTCTGCTGAAGCGGGCCGGCCGCGCCCGAAAGCCCGTGCTGCTGAAACGCGGCATGTCAGCCACGCTTGAAGAATTCCTGATGGCCGCCGAATACATCCTGAGCGAAGGCAACTACAACGTCGCGCTCTGCGAACGCGGCGTGCGGACTTTTGCCGATCACACGCGCAACACGCTCGATCTCAGCGTGGTTCCCGCGGTCCAGCGCTTGAGCCATCTGCCAATTCTAGTTGATCCCAGCCATGGCACCGGCAAGCGCAACAAAGTCACGCCGCTTTCCCGCGCCGCGGTCGCAGTTGGTGCGGATGGATTGCTCGTGGAAGTGCACCATCAACCGGATCAGGCTCTCTCCGATGGGCCGCAATCGCTATTCCCTGACCAATTTGATGAATTGATGACGCAAGTCCGACAGATCGCAAAGGTTGTCGGACGAACCGTACCCGAGATTGGTGTGAGAGAAACCGCAGCAGTCAGCAATTAGGTGGACACCATCAAACGGCAGTTCGTGCGATGTACAGAGACATTCGCCGGGACCGCGGTTGCCATCGCATGCCTCTACGGTCTGGGCTTAACGCTCGCTCGCGGTCAGAATTTCGTCGATCTCAAGCCCTCGCCTCAGCAAGTGGAATGGCAGGATCTTGAATTTGGCGTGCTCATCCACTTTGGCACGAACACCTTTCTCGATCGCGAATGGGGCGACGGCACCGCCAGCCCTCAGATCTTCAATCCGACGGAATTCGACGCTGACCAGTGGATGCGCGCCATCAAGGCTTCCGGTGCGAGATATGTCGTGCTCGTGGCCAAACATCACGACGGATTCTGCCTTTGGCCGACGGCTCAGACCAATTACAGCGTCAAGAGTAGTCCCTGGCGGAATGGAACCGGCGATGTGGTCGGCGCAGTGTCGGACGCGGCGCGAAAATACGGGCTGAAATTCGGTCTCTACCTTTCGCCTTGGGATCGTCACGAGCCGAAATACAAGAATTCGTTGGAGTACGACAACTACTACAGCGCCCAACTCGACGAACTCACCAGCAAGTACGGGGACCTGGTCGAATTCTGGCTCGATGGGGCGGGCAGCGGGGGGCACATCTACGACTTCCCTCGCATTATCGAAACTCTCCGTGTAAAGCAGCCGAACACGCTGGTTTTTGCCGACGCGGCGTTATTTGAATATGGAGATATTCGCTGGGCCGGAAACGAAGAAGGAGTGATCCCTTATGAGAACTGGAACGTGCTCGATCGTCACGGATATCTGCGCTGGCGGCCGGTGGAGGCCGATACTCCTTTGCATAAGGACCACTGGTTCTGGCATCCGAATGATGAAGCGACATTAAAGAGTCTCGATCAATTGATCTCGACTTACGAAGCGACTGTGGGCCGCGGTGGCCAGCTGATGCTCGGGGTTGCGCCAGATCGGCGCGGCTTATTGCCCGACGCCGATGTCAAACGTCTCGAAGAGTTCGGAGCAGCTATTCGGAACCGCTATTCCAGTAACTTGATTGCAAAAGAATACATTCACAACGCGGCAACAGAGGCTGCTTTCGATGGCGACCCCGATACGTTCTGG
>Ga0335074_10008960_pt1 | contig 13933 bp, 8 predicted proteins | sample Lox_Sample_23_FD_206715 | JGI IMG/M metagenome (GOLD analysis project Ga0335074, IMG submission 206715) | Soil microbial communities from Loxahatchee National Wildlife Refuge, Florida, United States - Lox_Sample_2.3 | ecosystem: Environmental > Terrestrial > Soil > Wetlands | place: USA: Florida...
CTCCTCGAGTTGCGCCCGCCGCTGCGCGTAGTAATCCCGGTAGGCCCGGCAGGACAGCCCGGAGCGGGCGATCACGGCGCTGGCCTGGGCGAGCGCCTGCGGCTCGCCGCCGAGATCGGCTACCAGATCTATGCCTCCGAGGCGCTGGTCCGGATCCGCGGTCAGCCGGCCCATCAGGTAGCTGAGGGCTTCGCGGGTGCTGAACTCGCCGACCGGCATGCAGACCGCGCGGTGCTTGGCTGGGATGGCAGCGGGATTCGCCGCGGTGATCAGCACCCGGCCCGCCGGGCCAGCGGGCCAGAAGCCCTCGAGGTCCGCGGCGTCGCGAAGGTCGTCGAGTACGACGAGCCAGCGGTGGCTGGTCTGGCCGAGCCATGTGGCAAAGCTGGCCGCGACGGACTCGGCGTCGCCTACGTGATCGGACCCGGTCGCCGATGCCGCCGCCACGAAACCGGACAGGGCCGAGGCGCGCCCGGTGGCCGCCACCCAGATCAGCAGGTCCACGTCGCCGGATCGCCACGCGGATTCGGCCGCATACGCCGCAAGCTGGGTCTTGCCGGACGCCGTATCGGGTGAGCCCGGTGGACCCGGTGCGCCCGTCCGGGGTTCCGCTGAGGCCCCGCCGGGCACCAGCGCCACGACGGCCCCGGGAACGAGCGCAGGCGCCACCCCGGGTGCGGTCTCCGGCCTGGCGCTGAAGCCACTAACCAGCGCTGGCACGGCCCCGGAGCGGACCGGCCAGATCACCCTCGGGCGACGGGTCCCAACGGGCCCCGCGGCCTGCACCCGGCTATCCACGGCGGCTACCTGTGACCGTCCGCTCGCACCGGAACCTCCCGCGTTCTCTCCTGGTGTGGGCCACAACAATACGGCCACCGGATGTGGCATGCCGGCGGATCAGCGCCCAAAACGACCTTGATCCATGGCTCTCCGCCGTCTGGCCGGGGACCCATGCGGGACCGCGCCCGGCTGGAGTTGTGCGGTTTTTATGCCGTGCTATGCAGAATTAGCACAATTTACAGCTAATAGCCGGACGGTAAACGGGCTCGCGGGCGGCACCCATCACAAATCGGTGAACTCGTAATACTTGTGTGTCCGAGGCCGAAAGTTGTCGCTATGATCCCGTGAGGGTCGGCCGGCCGGGAGCGTCGGTTGCCACGTCCGTTTGGGATCGCGCTCTGACCGGTGACGTTGCTGATCGTGTGGTGGTTTCATCTCCTGCCAACGCGCGATCAGGGTTCTGCCCGCCGGACAGTTAAAACGAAATTCAAAAATCACGAGAAACTACGGGCCGCGAGCGGCTGCGGCCCGCGTATCCGGTGCCTCCGCGCCCTAGCGGCGAGCGTGTTTTCGCCGCCCGATGGTCATTGAGGATCGCGGGCCAGCACGAGAGGAAAATTCATGACGGATCAAGCTACGGCGGGGACCCGGACGAGCACCGCTTCCCGGCTTGAGCCCGACGCGATCGGCGTGGCGCAGGACACCGTCATCGGCATGGCGTCCTCGGCCCCGGCGGCGACGATCGGGTTGTCGCTCGCGGCGCTCGCCGCGGCCACGGCGTACGGCAGCGGGCCGATTCTCATCCTCACGGCTATTCCGATGCTGATCATCGCCAACGCGTACCGGCGCTGCAACATGTGGAACGCCAACTGCGGGGCCTCGTTCGAGTGGGTGGGCCGGGCGATCAATCCGTACCTTGGTTTTCTGACCGGATGGCTCATGGTCGTGGCCTACATCATCGGCACGGTCGCTGAGATCCTGCTTCTCGGGCCGTCCGTCCTCGCGGTCTTCGGCAACAGTTCGACCGATCCGTGGGCCTGGGTCGCGATCGGTACCGCCGTCGGTGTCGTAATGCTCATCATCTCCATCATCGGTATCCGCATCACCGCACGGGCGCAGGTCGGCATGGCGCTGGTCGAGTACCTGATCTTGATCGGCCTGGCGATCGCGGGCCTGTTCGCGGTGCTCGCCCACCATCACGGCACCTACCCGATCACCAGGGGCTGGTTCAGCCTGAGCGGCATCGGCGGCAAGGGCAGCGCGGTGGCCGGCTTCCTGATCGCGGTGTTCGTCTACGGCGGCTGGGACGGCACCCTGTACGTCAACGAGGAGGTCAAGCACCGCCGCATCAACCCCGGCCGTGCGGCCATCCTCGCCGTGGCGCTGCTGGCCGTCATCTACACGCTCGCCCAGGTCGGGCTGCAGGGCGTGGTGTCACCGGCCAAGCTGCAGGCCAACTCGGCCTCCGCGCTGGTCTACGTCGCCAACGCGCTCGGCGGCGGCTTCTGGGCCAAGATGATGGCGCTGTCGATCGCGTTGTCGGTGATCGCGACCACGGGCACCGGGATCGTGCTCAGCTCGCGGATCGCCTACGGCATGGCCAGCTACCGGGCGCTGCCCGAGTTCCTCGCCAACGTGTCCCGCCGGTTCGCCACCCCGGTCGCCGCCAGCCTCATCGTCGGTGTGCTGCTCATCGGGCTGACGTGGGTGTACCTCCTCGCAACCTCGGTCCAGAACGCGTTCAACAACGTGATCGACGTCACCGGGCTGCTGTTCGCCATCTTCTACATGCTCACCGCGCTGGCGACCATCGTCTACTACCGGCGACGGGTCATCAGCAGCTTCTGGGACGCGGTCAGCCTGGGCATACTCCCGCTCGCTGCGGCGGCTTTCCTCGGCTGGATGTTCGTGAGGTCGGTGCAGGCCTCGGCCGGGCCGGAGCGCTGGTCGCTGATCGGCATCATCGCGCTTGGCATCGTCCTGATGCTGTCGGCGCGCTTCATCCTCCAGTCGCCGTTCTTCCAGATCCGGCGCGAGAGCTTCACGAAGGACAGCTAGCGAAGGGCTCGCGAGAGCCGCGGCATGGGCGTTAGCGGAGGGTACTGGCCGGCCTGGTCTCCCAGTATGTCCAGAGTGGCCGGTACCCCTGCTGACTCCAGAACGGCACGGACAGCGGGTTCGTCTGCTCGTAGTGCAGCAGCGTGACGGGTACTCCCGCGGCCTCGACGTCACGATGCAGGCGCGCCGTGAGCATGGCGCCGATGCCGCTGGCGCGTTCGTCCGGCCGGACAAAGCCGAACATGAGATAGGCGGCCGGGGCCTGACGCACCATCGGGGCGATCCAGCCCGCCGCTTCCGGGCGCTGGGCTGCCACCATGCCGGTCACGACGGCGTCGCGCTCGGCCAGCCAGGTCCAGCACTCGCCGCCGGCCACCAGGCCGGCCGCTTCCTGGCGCAGCGCCGCCGCCGTGGTCGGCCGTTCCACCACGTCGCCGAAGTGCGCGTCATACCGGATCACGTCCATGCCCAGGCGCACCACCGTGTCGAGGTCGGCCGGCGTGGCCCGCCGGATCCGCAGGCCCTGCTGCCCGGCACCGGGACCAGCGCTCTCGCCCCTGGCCTGCACCGACGCGCTGTGGCGGGCTTGGCGGTCGGTCACGCGCGCCGCCACGACCGCGAACGGCGAGAGTCCGTGGCGCACCAGGGCCGCGATCCCGCCGATGTCACGGCAGGGCCAGGTCACGACCGCCGCGGTGTCCTCGTCGCCGGTTCCCGGCACTCCGGCAAGATGATCGCGCCACAGCGACAGCAGCCGACCGAGCGCGGCGCCCATGTCCGGGCCCGCCGTCCAGGCGGTCAGCTGGAACCTGCGCGCCGCGCCCCACGCCAGGTCGAGATCGTCGGGCCGGCCCTCCCAGTGCTCACAGGCACCGACGGCGGCCGGCTGCCCGTCGGGCCCGGCGACGACGAGGCTGGCGCCGCAGTCGCCTCCCGGCGCCACCGGATCGGGCAGCAGCGGATCGATGGCCCGCCAGCGCCGCCCGACGTCCGCGATGACGGTGCTCGCTGCGTCCCCGGTAACGGCCGGCATGACGTCCTCACTGTCCGCGGAACCCGGTCCGGCGCGGACGAGCCCTATCCTCCCGTGATGTTCGCCAGGGTCTCCCGCGCGCTCTGCGTCAGCGGATCATCCGGCGGCAGGACCCGCTCGCAGCGCTCAACGGTATCGCGGAGCAGCCTTGCCGCGTCGGTCAGCCGGCCCGCCTGGTAGTACGCGTTCGACAGGCTCGCGCAGCGCTCAAGGGTCTCCGGGTCGTCGGGGCCGAGGACCCGTGCGTAACCCTCGCAGGCCTGCTCGTAGAGCTGGAGCGCGGAGGCCATCTTGCCCGCCGAGTGGTACGCGGAGGCCAGGCTGCCGCGGGCCACGATCGTGTCCAGGTGATCGGGGCCGAGCACCTTCTCCCGGTCCGCGAGAACGCGTTTGAGCTGGGAGATCGCGTCCTTGACCCGGCCGCTGGCCAGGTACGTGTCGGCGAGCCGCTGGCGCGTGGTCATGGTGTCGGGATGCTGCGGTCCCTGGATCCGCTCGTGGTCGGCCAGCGTGCGGCGGTACAGCCCGATCGCGTCGTCGGGCCTTTCAGCGGCGCGGCACGTGGCAGCGAGCTCGTCCCGTGCGCGCAGGGTGTCGAGGCTGTCCTTGCCCAGGAAGCGCTCGCTATCGCTTACGGCGCTCTCCAGGACCGGGAGGGCGGATTCCGCCTGGCCTGCCGCGACGAACGCCCGGCCGAGCGCGATCCGGGCCGCGATCGTCGAGGGCTCGTTTGGCCCGAGCACGCGGGTGCGCCCGGCCACGACCCACTGGGCCCAAGCGACGGCCTCGGCCGGCCGGCCCGCCGCCAGCAGCGCGTCGGCAAGCTTGCTGCCGGCCAAGAGCGTATCCGGGCTGCTCGGCCCCACGATCCGGTCGCTGGTCGCCGCGAGCTCCCGCCAGTAGTCGGCCGCCGGGCCGGTCAGGCGCGCGTCGTCCATGCTCCGCCCGGCCCGAACGAGCAGCGGATGGCAGCTGCCGTCCGCCCAGAGCGCATCGCTGGCGACGTCCCGCAGGCTCACCGCACTCGACCGCAGATCGGCCGCGAGCCAAGGCTGCTTCTCTTCGGCGGGCCAGACCTCGAGCAGCGCATCCGCGGCTGCCCGGGCAGCCCGTTCGGAGACGGGCTTGGTCGTTGCGGCCCGGATCGCTGACTGCACGGTCGGTGTCATCCGCACCGTCGGTGGCGTGCTCGCCGAGTCCACGGTCAGCAGTCCCGCCCGTTCGAGGCCGAGCAGGGCGTTCCAGGCAACGCTTGGGTCGACGGGGGATCCGCCGCCGCCTTCGCCGAGGTACTCGCACGTGGCCGGCGACGCGAACACGGCGCCCGGGATCGCGTGCCCATCCATGAGCGCGGCGAGAGCGAGCAGATACTGAGCGCCTCCGCCCGGCGACAGGCGCTCGGCATGCTCCACCGAGAGCGTCCAGGTCACCGACGCCGCCGACTTCGCACCCGCAGCGGTCCCGGCGAGCTGGGCACGCCGCTGGGCGAAGTAGCCCCGGTAATCTCTGCAGCTGAGGCGGGACGTCGCGATCATCGAGCTAGCCTGCGCAAGCGCCGCGGGCTCGCAGCCAAGATCAACGACGAGGTCTATCGCCCCGAGGCGCTGATCCGGGTCAGCCGTGAGGCGTCCCATCAGGTAGCTCATGGCCTCGCGGGTGCTGAACTCCGGTACCGGGAGGGTGCTCACCCGATGGGAGCCGGATACGGTCCCGGAATCCGCCGTGGTGATCAGCACCCGGCCCGCGGGCCCAGCCGGCCACAGCCCGTCCAGGTCGGCTGCGTCGCGAAGGTCGTCGAGCACGACAAGCCACGACCGGCTGGTTTCTCGGAGCCATTCGACAAAACTGCCGGCCACCGACTCGGCGTCGGCCATGTGCTCCGACGCGGTCGCCGCCGCCGCCTCAACGAAGCCGGACAGCACCGAAGCCCGGCTGGACGCGTTGAGCCACGCCAGCAGTTCGACGTCGCCGGACCGCCACAGAGACTCGGCCGCATACGAGGCAAGCTGCGTCTTGCCGGACGATCCGGGCCGGCCGGCCGGCCCAGCCTCGCTGACGTCTTCGGTTTCACCTGCCTGCCGGGCCTCGGGGGCCGGCACAAGCGCGACCGCGGCACCCGGAACCAGCGACCCGGCGAGCCCGGGCGCGGTCTCCGGCCTGGCGGTGAAGCCGTCGGCGAGTGACGGCACAATGCCCGAGCGGACCGGCCAGGTCACCCCCCGGCCAGGAGCCCCGGCAGAACTCGTGGCCGACGATGGGCTGACCATGCGCTTAGCCGCCGCCGTCCGTTAGCACAGGAACCTCCTGCCTCCCCAAGCCAGCGCAACCCACGACATTACGGGCCCCAAGACCGGGGTGTCGGCGGATCGGCGCCTGTTACTTTGCCCCCACAACATGCCAACAACCTCACCGCGGCGCAATAGGCATGGCCGAACATAAGCGGAACCGGCGGCCGTGCGCGGCAACCTACGGCGGGAGCGTGGTCAAATGTCCGAATGCGCTATCCGCCGCCGGGCATTTGTTACCGCCGGGTTAGCCTGATCCTCGTGCCATCCGCGAGCTCGGAGGCACTCCGTGTGTGCTGCCACGATTGGCCCGGAATGGCCGCGACCGGGGTCTGCGGACGACGGCATTGCCGCCTATGTGCGCGGCCGGTTTCCGGTAAATAAAACGGTATTCGCTGCTGCGGCATCACGCCTTACTACCCCGGCGCCGGCATCGCGAGGAATTCTGTGTCCCGGCCATGCCTGATACGCCGGGCGGTTCGCAGCCCGGCTGTGGCAATGGATTAAGCGGCAACGGCGGCCGGCGCCGGGCGCGTACCGTCGCCGTTTGGCTACCCCAATGCCCTGATCCGGGCGACGTCGCCGGCTGCCCGCGCCCGGTCAGCAGCGGCCGGGCGCCCGGCCCGGCCCCTTCTGCCCGGTCCTTGCGCCCCGTGCGAGCCTTACGGCAGGGGAGGCCAAGATAACGCTCTTTTAGCCTGAAACCGGGCGAACAAGGCCGGCTGTCAAGGCGCGCCGGCGGTCTGGCCCGCGCCCGGCGGTGCGGGCTTACCCCGCCGCCGGAGGGCTGACTTGGCCGCCGGATATGACATGACCGTCAGCTATCCGTCATATGACATATGCGTCAGCTAATGCTTAGCAGGCCCGGCGGGATTTGGGGTTCTGCCCTTCCAGCAGCACATCGGGTCTGGCCCGGCTGTATAACACGTTCTACTCGGTGGCGCAAACCCGGCCGGCAAAGTCGACGCGCATGTCATGTGACGCCCATGTCATTTTTGCATTTCAAATACGTCCTGTGTCCAAATAGAACCCGTGGCACTTGACGGGAGCCCGGCGAGCCGGGTGAGCGGTGGACCGCGCCCTGAGGCGCCGTCCGCCGCGGCTGCCACGTCTCCCGCCGCCGTCGACGCGATCAACCCCGGGGCCGAGCGTGCGTCCGGTGAGAACTTTCCCGTAGCGCTGCGCCTGCTGCCCACGAGCCGCCGCGGCTACCTGATGGCCGTGTACGGCTTCGCCCGGACGACCGACGACATAGGGGACCGGGCCCCGCCAGCGGAGCGCCTCCGCCTGCTCGATGAGCTCGAGGAGGACCTGCGCCGCCTCTACGCAGGCCGCGGGGCGTCGGGCACGGCTGGGCCACAGACGCAGGTGGTGCGAGGGCTCGGGCCCGCCGTGGCCGGCTGCGGCATCCCCATCCAGCCGTTCCTGGACCTGATCCAGGCAAACCGCCAGGATCAGGTGGTCAGCCGCTACCAGAGTTTCGAGGAGCTGAGGGGCTACTGCCGCCTGTCGGCCAACCCGGTGGGCCGGATCGTGCTGCACGTGTTCGGCTGCTTCTCCGAGCGCCGGGCCGAGCTGTCGGATTCGATCTGCACCGCGCTGCAGCTCGCCGAGCACTGGCAGGACGTGGCCGAGGACTTCCGCGCCGATCGCATCTACCTGCCCGCACAGGACATGAAGGAATACGGCTGCACCGAGGAGGACCTATCGCTGGCCACGGCGCCGCCGCAGCTGCGCGCGCTGATCGCGTTCGAGACGGATCGGGCGGCCGTCATGCTCAATGCGGGAGCCCCGCTGATCGGCACCCTGCGCGGCGCGGCCCGCGTGGCGGTCGCCGGGTACGTCGCGGGTGGCCGGGCCGCGCTGGCAGCGATCGCCGGAGCCGGGCACGACGTGCTGCGCGGCGCGCCGAAGCCGCGCAAGCAGCGGCTGGCCGGGGAGCTGCTCCTCGCCTACGCGAGGGGGCGGTGAGGCCATGACCGCGCTGGCGGTGGATGGCACCGACGTCCGCGCCGCGTACCGGCACTGCGAGCAGGTGACCCGCACGCAGGCAAGAAACTTCTCCTACGGCATCCGGCTGCTGCCCGCGCCCAAGCGCCGGGCGCTTTCGGCCGTGTACGCGTTCGCCCGCCGGGTCGACGATATCGGCGACGGGACCCTGCCGGCCGACGAGAAGCTCGCCGCGCTGGGCGAAGCCCGGGAAGCCGTCGCCGGGATTGATGAGAGGGGCCCCGGCGCGGCAGCCGGCGACCAGGTGCTCGTCGCGCTCGCCGACGCCGCCCGCCGGTACCCGATCCCGCTCGGCGCGTTCGGGGAGCTGATCGAGGGGTGCGAGGCGGACGTGCGCGGCACCAGCTACGCGACGTTCGGCGAGCTCGAGCACTACTGCCGGTGCGTGGCAGGGTCGATCGGGCGGCTCTCACTCGGCGTGTTCGGCAGCCGGGACCCCGCCACGGCGGAGAAGCTCGCCGACAACCTGGGCATCGCCCTGCAGGTGACCAACATCCTGCGCGACATCCGCGAGGACCTCGGCAACGGCCGGGTGTACCTGCCCGCCGAGGACCTCGAGCGCTTCGGCACGGCGCTGCTGCCCGGCCGCGTCGATGACCTGGCCGGCGATCCCGGGCTGGCCGATCTCGTCCGGTTTGAGGCCGAGCGCGCGTTCGGCTGGTACACCACCGGCATGCGGCTGCTGCCGCTGCTCGACCGGCGCAGCGCCGCGTCGGCAGGGGCGATGGCGGGCATCTACCTTCGGCTGCTCGAGCAGATCGTGGCCGATCCGGCGGCCGCGCTGCGGCAGCGTCAGTCGCTGCCGGGCAAGGCCAAGGCCATGGTGGCGCTGCGGGCGCTGGCCGGCGTCCCCGAGCGCATCCCCGCATCGGCCGGTGACTCCGCCGCCCCCGCCGGGCCCACAGCCGGGGGCTCGGCGTGACCGCGCGGACCGCCGTCGTGATCGGCGGCGGCCTGGCCGGCATCACCGCGGCCATCGAGCTGCGCGAGGCGGGCTTCGGCGTCACGCTGCTCGAGGCCAGGCCCAGGCTGGGCGGCGCGACCACGTCGTTCTCGCGCGGCGACCTGACCATCGACACCGGCCAGCACGTGTTCCTGCGCTGCTGCACCAGCTACGCCGAGCTGCTCACCACGCTCGGCGTGACCGGCTCGGTGACGATCCAGGACCGGTTCGACGTCACCGTGCTGTCGCCCAGGGGCCGGGCCAGGCTGCGCCGCTCCGGCCTGCCAGCCCCGCTGCACCTGAGCCGGTCGCTGATCGGCTACCGCTTCCTCTCGCTGCCGGAACGGCTGCGCGTGGGCCGTGCCGCGCTCGCGCTGCGCACCACCGACCCGGCTGCGCCCGGGCTCGACGCCCACCGGCTCGGCGACTGGCTCGCCGCCCGGGGGCAGAACGAGCGCGCCCGCCGCAACCTGTGGGACCTGTTCATCGTGTCCTCGCTGAACATCGCGGGCGACGAGGCCAGCGTGCCGCTGGCCGCCACCGTGCTGAAGACCGCGCTGCTGTCCGGCAACGACGCCGCGGACATCGGAATGCCCACGGTGCCCCTCGGCGAACTGCACGGGAACCCGGCCGCCAGCCTGCTCGGCCGGCTCGGGGCGCGGGTCAGGCTCGGCACGAAGGCGGTGGCCGTGGAGCCGGCCCCCGAGGGCGGGTACCTGGTCCGGGTGGGAGCGGGAGCCGATAGCGACACCGGAGAAGAGCCAGAACGCGGCGCCGGGGAGCAGATCGCCGCGGACGGCGTGGTCTTGGCGGTTCCGCCGGGCCCCGCGGCCAGGCTGGCCGGGGCGGCCGGGGTGACCGGCGCCGCCCGCTGGGAGGACCTGGGCAGCTCGCCGATCGTCAACGTGCACGTGGTCTACGACCGCAAGGTCATGGATCTGCCGTTCGCGGCGGCTGTTGACTCGCCCGTGCAGTGGGTATTCGACAAGACCAGGACGGCGGGGCTGCGCAGCGGGCAGTACCTGGCGCTGTCGCAGTCAGCGGCCGACGCGGACGTGGATGTCCCGGTCGCGGCGCTGCGCGAGCGGTTCCTGCCAGCGCTCGAGCAGTTGTTTCCCGCGGCCGCCGACGCCCGCGTCGTTGATTTCTTCGTCACCAGGGAGCGCCGGGCGACGTTCCGCCAGGCGCCAGGATGCAGCGCGCTGCGCCCGGGCGCCGCAACCTCGCTCCCGGGGCTGCTGGTGGCGGGCGCATGGACCGATACCGAATGGCCGGACACGATGGAGGGTGCCGTGCGGAGTGGACGCACTGCTGCACAGGAACTGACCCGCTGGCTGACAGCGCAGGTCACGGGGGAGCCGGAGTTCAACGCGGCCCACCCCGCCCACGCCGCCGGGCATCGGGGGCAGTCATGACCGCCACGATCCCGGCGGGCGTGGAGACCGCGCGCGACCTCGTCGGCCCGGCCATCGCCGCCGCCGTGGACCGGCTCAGCCCCGAGGTGCGCACGGTCGCGGCCTACCACCTGGGCCTGACCGACGCCGAGGGGCGGCCGGAGACCCGCACCGCGGGCAAGGCGCTGCGCCCTGCGCTCGCCGTGCTGTCGGCGCGGGCCGCGGGCGCGGCGCCGGAGCGGGGCGTGCCAGCGGCCGCCGCCGTCGAGTTCGTGCACAACTTCTCGCTGCTGCACGACGACATCATGGACGGCGACACCGAGCGCAGGCACCGTCCCACCGCCTGGACCGTGTACGGGATCGGCGCGGCGATCCTGGCCGGCGACGCGCTGCTGACGCTGGCCCAGGACCTGCTGCTGGAGGGCCCGGCGCCGCAGGGCCTGTGGGCGTCGCGCTGCCTGAACGCCGCGGTGCACCGGCTGATCGCCGGGCAGGGCGCCGACCTGGCCTTTGAGCGCCGCGAGGACGTGACGCTCGAAGAGTGCAAGCAGATGGCCGGGGACAAGACCGCAGCGCTGATGGCGTGCGCCTGCAGCATCGGCGCGATCTACGTGGGAGCCCCGGCGGACCTGGCGATGGGGCTGGCCGGCTTCGGGGCGCACGTGGGCCTGGCCTTCCAGCTCACCGACGACCTTCTCGGCATCTGGGGTGCACCGGAGATAACCGGCAAACCGGTCATGTCCGACCTGCGGACCAGGAAGAAGTCGCTGCCGGTGGTTGCGGCGCTGACCAGCGGCACCGAGCCGGGGCGTGAACTCGGCGAGTTGCTGGCCAAGCCGGAGGCGCTGACCGAGGACGAGCTGGCTCACGCCGCCTCGCTGGTCGAGGCGGCCGGCGGCCGGAACTGGGCCGACGCCGAGGCCGACACCGCGCTGGCGTCCGCGGAGAAGTGCCTGGCCGAGACCGACATGCCCGAGGGCGTACGGGCGGAATTCGCCCACATCGCGGAGTTCATCACGGCACGCCAGTGGTGAGCAGGGTGAGGCGAGCGGAGATGGGACGGTGACGGCCACGAGCCCCGTGACACAGGCCCGCCAGGGCGCGCCGGCCACGGCCGAGGCAGGCAAGGCGGCGCTCGACCGCGCCGTCGCCCACCTGCTCGGGCTGCAGCACGAGCAGGGCTGGTGGCAGGGCGAACTGGAGACCAACGTCACGATGGACGCGGAGGACCTGCTCCTCCGCGAGTTCCTCGGGATCCGGACGGCCGAGGAGACCGCGGCCGCCGCCCGGTGGATCCGGTCCTGCCAGCGCGAGGACGGGACCTGGGCCAACTTCCGCGGCGGCCGCGCCGACCTGTCCACGACCGTCGAGGCGTACGTCGCGCTCCGGCTGGCCGGCGACGCCCCCGGCGCCGGGCACATGGCCCGCGCCGCGGCCTGGATCGCTGACCAGGGCGGCATCCCGGCCACCCGCGTGTTCACCCGCATCTGGCTGGCGTTGTTCGGCCAGTGGTCCTGGGACGACCTGCCGGTCATCCCGCCGGAGATGATCTATCTCCCGGCCTGGTTCCCGCTCAATGTGTACGACTGGGCCTGCTGGGCACGCCAGACCATTGTGCCGCTGACGATCGTTGGCTCACTGCGACCGGTCAGGACTCTTCCGTTTGGCCTGAACGAGCTGCATCCGTCCGGGTCTGGCCGCGTTCAGGGCGGCGGGGCAGTGAAGGGGGAAGGGGCGGTGGGCGGGCCCTGGGCGGCGGTCTTCAACGGGCTCGACCGGGTGCTGCACCGCTACGAGGGCCGCCTGCCCCGGCTGGCCCCGGCCCGCGCCGTGCGGGCGGCCGCGATGCGCCGGTGCGCCGAGTGGATCATCGCACGGCAGGAGAAGGACGGCTGCTGGGGCGGCATCCAGCCGCCGTGGGTCTACTCGCTGATCGCGCTGCACCTGCTCGGCTACGGCCTGGACCACCCGGTGATCAGCCGGGGCCTGGCCGGCCTGGACAGGTTCACGATCTGGGAGGAGTCGCCGGACGGGCCGGTGCGCCGGCTCGAGGCCTGCCAGTCACCGGTCTGGGACACGGTCCTGGCGATGGTCGGCCTCGCCGACGCCGGGCTGCCGCCCGACCACCCGGCGCTGGTGTCGGCGGCCGGATGGGTGCTGGACGAGGAGATCCACGGGCCCGGCGACTGGCAGATCCGCCGGCCGGGCCTGGCCCCGGCCGGCTGGGCCTTCGAGTTCGACAACGACGGCTACCCGGACGTCGACGACACCGCCGAGGTCGTGCTCGCGCTGCGGCGAGTGGCGTGGCCTGCCGCCGGGATCGCCGACGCCAACGCGCGCGCCACGGCGTGGCTGGCCGGCATGCAGTCCAAGGACGGCGGCTGGGGCGCGTTCGACGCCGACAACACCTCCAGGTTCGTGGGCAAGCTGCCGTTCTGCGACTTCGGTGAGGTCACCGATCCGCCGTCGGCCGACGTCACCGCGCACACGATCGAGGCGCTGACCGCCATGGGCGAGGGCGCGAGCAGGCCGGTCCGGCGCGGCGTGGCCTGGCTGCTGAAGAACCAGGAGCCCGACGGCTCCTGGTTCGGGCGCTGGGGCGCGAACTACGTGTACGGGACCGGCGCCGTCGTGCCCGCGCTGATCGCCGCCGGGGTCCGCCCGGGCAAGCCCGCGATCCGGCGAGCCGTGTCCTGGCTGGTCAGCCACCAGAACCCGGACGGCGGCTGGGGCGAGGACCTGCGCTCCTACGACGATCCGGCCTGGGCGGGCCGCGGCGAGTCCACGGCGTCGCAGACCGCGTGGGCGCTGCTGGCCCTGCTCGCGGCGGCCGGCCGCAGCCCGGACGCGCCGGAGGCCGGCAGCATCGATCGCGGCGTGGCCTGGCTGGCGCAGACCCAGCGCGAGGACGGGACCTGGGACGAGCCGCTGTACACCGGGACCGGCTTCCCCGGTGACTTCTACATCAACTACCACCTGTACCGGCTGGTGTTCCCGGTCAGCGCGCTCGGCCGCTACGTGACCGGAGCGGGACCGGGTTGTACCGATGAACGTGGAAACAGGGGTGCGGCGTGAGCGAGCAGAACGAACATGGCGACAAGCTGGTCGTCTGTTCTCCGCTGCGGCCCGAGGCGCGAGCCGTGCGCCGCGGGATCGGGACGGACGGCCAGGTGATGCGCACCGGGTACGGCGCGGCCAGGGCGGTGACCGCGGCCGACCGGCTCCGGGACGTCACGTTCAAGGCCATGGCCATCGCCGGTACCGGCGGGGGAGTCACCGCTGATCAGCAGCCGGGCGACCTGGTGGTCGGAACTGAGGTCAGCCGGATCGGGTCGGCCACGTCGGTCGCCTGCCCGTCCGCGCCGCTGCTGGCCGGCGAGCTGCGCCGGGCCGGGCTGCGCGCCGAGGCCGGCAAGATCGTCACCGTCGA
>Ga0335074_10008961_pt1 | contig 13931 bp, 13 predicted proteins | sample Lox_Sample_23_FD_206715 | JGI IMG/M metagenome (GOLD analysis project Ga0335074, IMG submission 206715) | Soil microbial communities from Loxahatchee National Wildlife Refuge, Florida, United States - Lox_Sample_2.3 | ecosystem: Environmental > Terrestrial > Soil > Wetlands | place: USA...
CGCGCGCTCGTCGCGGAAGCTGTCCACCAGGAACATGATCTGCTGGAAGGTGAAGAAACTGATCGCCAGCGGGAGGAAGACGTGCAGCGGCTGAACCTGCAGATCAAGAACGGCGGCGACGTTGCTCGCCAAAAATCCCGCATACTTGAACCACCCCAGTACCCCCAGATCCCCCGCCACTCCGGCGATCAGCCACCCCCGCGCCGCCGCCCGATTGCCACCGCGCGCAAGCCGGAAGATCCGCTGCCCGACCAGATAGTTGCCAATGATGGATCCGGCGAGCAGCAACACGAAGGGCGGGTTCCACCAGCCGTAGAAGAACAGGCTCGCCGACACCAGCCAACGCAACGCCCACGCGGCCCCGCAAAGTCGCCCCAGCAGGAAGAATCCGCCGAGCGCCACCGGCAGGAACCCAAGGATGAAAGGCTGCGAGTTGAACAGCACGCGAGTACCGGCGAATGGTCCCGTCGAGTGTCCGAACCTCGCGATAACCCAAGGTTAAAGTTCACCTCTCCCGCGCTGCGGGAGAGGTCGGATCGCGCAGCGATCCGGGTGAGGGTGCCGGCGCCGACCCGGCGCTCTTCCGCAGCCACCCCAGCCCACTTGCTCTCCCCCCGATAGCTGGTACGTCACCAGCCCAAGCCCATGCCCAACGACCTCTCCAACCACAAGGCGCTGCTGCCCGCCGGCTTGCGCGACCTGCTGCCCCCCGACGCCGAAACCGAGGCGGCGGCCGTCGAGACGTTGATGGAGACATTCGCCTCGCACGGCTACCAGCGCGTCAAGCCGCCCCTGCTCGAATTCGAGGACAGCCTTCTCGCCGGATCCGGCGCCGCGGTGGCCGAGCAGACGTTCCGCCTGATGGACCCGGACAGCCAGCGGATGATGGGCCTGCGCGCCGACACCACGCCCCAGGTGGCGCGCATCGCCACGACCCGCCTCGCCGGCGCCCCGCGCCCATTGCGCCTCTCTTATGCCGGTCAGTGCCTGCGGGTGCGCGGCAGCCAGCTCGCGCCGGACCGGCAGATCGCGCAGGCAGGGATCGAGCTGATCGGCAGCGACTCCCACGCCGCCGATGCCGAGATGGTGCTGGTCGGCGCCGAGGCACTGGCGGCGCTAGGCCTGGAACGGATCAGCTTCGACCTGACCCTCCCCACGCTGACGCCACTCCTGATGGAACATGCGGGCCTGAGCACCCAAAACCGGACCGCACTGGCACACGCCCTCGATCGCAAGGACGCCGCCGCGGTCGCTCGCCATGGCGGCATGCTCGCCGGCACCCTGAGTGAACTCCTGTTCGCCGCGGGTCCCGCCGACCGTGCGCTGGCCGCCTTGGCCGCCGCACCCCTCCCGGCACCGGCCCGCGCCCTCGCTGACCGGCTGACCGAGGTGGTGGCGGCGATCCGGCAGCGCGCGGCCCGCCTGCGCCTGACCATCGACCCCGTCGAGTTCCGCGGCTTCCGCTACGAAACCGGAGTCTCCCTCACCATTTTCGCCGCTGGCCGTACCGGTGAGCTGGGGCGCGGCGGCCGCTACCTCTGCGGCGAGGCGGAGCCGGCAACCGGCCTGACCCTCTACCCCGACGCGATCCTGCTCACTGCTCCGCCGAAGCCGCCGCGCCCGCGCCTCTTCATCCCGGCCAACGTGGACCCCGCCGAAGCAGCCCAGTTCCGCCGCCTGGGCTATGGGACCGTCGCGGCCCTGAACGACGACAGCGACGCCGGGGAAGCCCACCGCCAGGGCTGCACCCACATTCTGCGTGACGGCCAAGCCATCCCGCTTCCCCCTCCCCTTGCGGGAGGGGGCAGGGGGAGGGGGCCGAGCAACCGCGAGGACTGAGCCAAAATGGCAAACGTAGCCGTAATCGGCGCCCAGTGGGGCGACGAGGGCAAAGGCAAGGTCGTGGACTGGCTCGCCAGCCGCGCCGGCATCGTCGTGCGCTTCCAGGGCGGCCACAATGCCGGCCACACGCTGGTTGTCGGCAACCAGACCTATCGGCTGTCCCTGCTGCCGTCGGGGCTGGTGCGCGGCAAGCTCGGCATCATCGGCAACGGCGTCGTCGTCGATCCCGAGGCGCTATTGGAAGAAATCAGCCGGGTCCGCGCCCAAGGGCTTGAGGTCACCCCGGAGACGCTGCGCATTGCCGACAATGCCCCCTTGATCCTGCCGCTGCACCCGGCGCTCGACCGCGCCCGCGAGGCAGCACGCGGCGAGCGCCGGATCGGCACCACCGGGCGGGGCATCGGCCCGGCCTACGAGGACAAGGTGGCACGCCGGGCCATCCGCATCGTCGACCTGGCCGAGCCGCAGACGGTCGATGCCAAGCTCGACGAGCTGCTGCTGCACCACAATACATTGCTCGCCGGGCTGGGCGCGCCGACCTTCGCGAAACCCGCCTTGCGGGCGAAGCTGCTGGATCTTGCGCCCCAGATCCTGCCCTTTGCCGAGCCGGTCTGGGAACGGCTGGACGTGGCGAACCGGGCGGGGGCGCGTATCCTGTTCGAGGGTGCCCAGGCGGTGATGCTGGACGTGGATCACGGCACCTATCCCTACGTGACCAGCAGCAACACGGTGGCCGCAACCGCGGCCTCCGGCGCCGGCATCGCACCCCGTGCGATCGGCTTCGTGCTCGGCATCGCCAAGGCTTACACCACCCGCGTCGGGTCCGGTCCGTTCCCTACCGAGCTGACCGACGCCACCGGCACGCTGCTGGGCGATCGCGGGCACGAGTATGGCGTCGTCACCGGCCGACGGCGGCGCTGCGGCTGGTTCGACGCGGTGCTCGTCCGGCAGGCGGTGAAGGTGGGCGGAATCGACGGGCTGGCACTGACCAAGCTCGACGTGCTGGACGGGCTGCCGGAGCTGAAGCTCTGCACCGGCTACCGGGTTCATGGGGAGCTTTTGCGCCGGTTGCCGGCGAGCCCGGCGGCGCAAGCGGCAGCCGAACCCGAATACGAGACGCTGGAGGGCTGGGCCGGCTCGACCCGCGGCGCCCGCTCCTGGGGACAGTTGCCCGCCGCGGCGATCAAATACGTCCGCCGCATCGAGGAACTTGTGGAGGCGCCTGTCACACGATCCTAATGCGGGACCCGTTTGAGGGATAAAGTCGTAGCCGTCCGGCGACACCGATCCTTCGTCGAGGATCAAATGTTCGCCCGCTCCAGTTCCGCCGCCGTGATTCCAAGCTTCCCTGCCGCCTCCACGACCTGCTCCCAGGTCCGCTCGTCGATCGGGATACCGCCGGCTCGCGCTGCCGCCGCCCGGCGTTCCGGCTCGCCCGGCAGCAGGATCTCCTCGAACCCTGGCGCCGCGCCGGAGGAGCGAATATGCGCCTTGGTCGCCTCGATGCCCGCCATGATCCCGTCGCGGCTTCCCAGCCGGGAAACATCGATCAGCACCGCGAACAGGCTGTTCAGAATACCGCCGTTACGCGGCTCGTCGGTGCGTTGCCCGCCGGCCACCGCGCCGGCCATGATCTCGCACATCACCGCCAGCCCTGAACCCTTGTGGCGGCCGAAGGTCAGCAGCGCGCCGGTGCGGTCGTCGATGAAGCCGGTCGGATCGTCGGTCGGCTGGCCGTCGGCATCGATCAGGCAATTCTCGGGCACCTTGAGGCCCTTGTTGCGCGCCACCCGCGCCTTGCCCGCCGCAATCGTGGTGGTTGCCATATCGAGCAGGAGTGACGGCCCATCCTCGCCCGGCACTGCGGTGACGAACGGGTTCGTCCCCAGCCGAGGCTCGGCGCAGCCCCAGGGGGCGGCAACATCGCGATGGTCGGCGACGTTGACGTAGCCGATGAACGCCATGCCCTGGCTGGCTGCCAGCTCGCCATAGGTGCCGACGCGGCCGATGTGCGAGCTGTTGCGCAAGCCAAGCACGCACGCACCCAGTTCGCGCGCCCGCGTGGCGGCCCGGCGAACCGCCTCGGCCGTCATGCGCTGGCCGAAGCCGCGGCCGGCGTCCAACACCAGAAGCGCGCTGAAATCGAGCACCGTCCGCAGCGTCTGGTTCGGCACCAGCAGCCCGTCCTGCAGCAGCCGCACATAGCTCGGCAACATGCCGACCCCATGGCTGTCATGCCCGGTCAGGTTGGCCCGTACCAAGTGGTCGGCGACGGCTGCGGTCTCGGCCGCATCGCTGCCCATCCGCCGAACAATCAGGCTGATCGTGGCGTGCAGTTTCTCGGGGGTGACGATCGGCATGGGCGGCCTCCAAAAGAAAACCTCCCCCCCGCTCTGCAGGAGAGGCCGCCGCGCGCAGCACGGCGGGTGAGGGTGCGCGGGCACGAAGAACCCTCACCCGGTTCGCTTCGCGAACCGGCCTCTCCCGCAGAGCGGGAGAGGTGAGCCGGTTCAGGCCGCGCGCAGCGCAGCGGGAAGTTGGCTGATTGCGTGGTCGATCAGCCGGGCATCCGCCGCCGGGGCCAAGCCTTCCGCGATTACCTGTCGGGCGGCTTCCGTCGCCACTTCGGCAGCGGTAATGCGAACCTCGTCCACCGCGGCCTTCTCCGCCGAGGCAATCCGGTCGATCGCCATCTGCTCGCGCCGCCGCGCCGCCGCCCGAGCCTCCTCGGCCGCCGCAGCCGCCAATTGCTCCGCCTGGACCTTGGCGCCGTCGATCAGCGCCTGCGCCTCCTTCAGCGCGGCCTCGCGCCGCTGTTCGGCGTCCCGCAGCATCTGCTGGGCCTCTTCGCGTAACCGCGCGGCCTCCTCCAGCTCGCGGCGCACCGCCTCCGCCCGCGCATCGAGCAGCCCGGCGACTGCCAACCACAGCCGCTTGCCGAAAATCAGGAAGAACAGGATGAACGCAATCGCCACCCAGGTTCGCGACTCTGTAAAGAACCCCATGGCAGCCCCTCCGCTCAGCCCGCCCGGCGCACGGCGAGCGCGGTGCCGACCGCACGCTCCAGCCGGCTCGGCTCCGGCGGCGTACCGGTCAGCCGCGCGATCACCGTGGCCGCCGTTTCGGTCGCAACCTCGCGCAGCGCCCGTGCGGCCTCCTGACGGGCCGTCTGGATGCGCTCCTCCGCCTCATGGAGCTCCGTCTCCAACCGCGCATTCAGCTCCGCCGCCTGCGCCGCCGCCTGCTGCTTGGCGGCGTCCAGCGCGGCATTGATCGAGGCCTGCGCCTCGGCCCGCGCCCGCGCGACCGCCTGGGTCATCTCCGCCACCGAACGATCCGCCGCTTCCTTCGCCGTCCGGGCAGTCTCGAGATCGGTGGCGATCGAGGCGGCGCGCTGCTCCAGTACGCTGCTCACCTGCGGCAGGCCCCAGAGCCAGCACAGCAGAAGGAACACGATGAAGATGATCGCGCCCCACCACACCTGGGACAGCGTCAGCGGATTGGAGAAATTGAGCTGTGGCATGCCCTGCGCCATCGCCACGGCAGGCGTGCCAAGCAGGCCCGCCACGGCGAGCGCCGCGATCAGACGGGCGGGCGCACGGCCCATCCTTGTCAGACGAACAGGATGATGAACGCGATGACCAGGGCGTACAGCGCGACCGCCTCGGTCAACGCGAACCCCAGGATCGCCAGCCCGAAGACGCGGTCGCGCGAGGCCGGATTGCGCGCCACGCTGTTCACCAGCGCGGCGAAGATGTGCCCGATACCGACGCCAACGCCGGACAGCGCGATAACGGCGAGGCCCGCGCCAAGCTCCTTGGCCGAAGCAAGATCCATATCCGGTTCCTTTCTCTGCGTCCGGTTGTGCCGGGCACGGCCCGGACATGTATGTCGAAGGGTTAGTGCAGGTGCACCGCGTCGTGCAGGTAGATGCAGCTCAGTATGGCGAAGACGTATGCCTGCAGTACGGCGACCAGAATCTCGAAGCCGATCAGCGCGACATTGACGGCGAGCGCGAGTGCGGCTGGCAGCAGCCCGAGCAGCCCGGCCGCGCCCAGCATCACCACGAAGGCGCCGAACACCTCCAGCATGACGTGCCCGGCCATCATGTTGGCGAACAGCCGGACCGACAGCGAGATGATGCGCGAGAGGTACACCAGCAGCGGCAACAGCAACGCGGGAACGCCTTCCGGCACGAAATAGCTGAAGAAATGCAGCTTATGGATCCACAGGCCGACCAGCGTAACCATGATGATGACCACCAGGGTCAGCGCCAGCGTCACCGTGATGTGGCTGGTGAAGGTGAAGAAGAACGGCCAGACGCCGGCCAGATTGCCGATCAGGATGAACAGGAACAGGGTGAAGATGAACGGGAAGAACCGTTTGCCCTCCGGCCCGATCGTTTCCACGCACATATTATAGGTGAACTCGTAGATCATCTCCGCCGCGGCCTGCAGCCGGCCCGGCACCATGGCGCGCGGGCGCATGCCGAGCCACAGCAGCAGCAGCGTCAGCACCATCGCCGCCACCATCATCACGTTGGACTGGCTGAACTCCAGCGTCCGTCCGAACGCGCCGAGCACCGGATGGAGTTCGAACTGCTCCAGTGCGTTGATGTTGCCCGATGCCGCCAACTCACCCGTCCCCCAACGCCTGTCCCGTCAGCGGCGCGCTCCCCGGTCGCCTGACCGGGGCGACCGGCTGCCGTCTTGCCGTGTCTTCCCGGAGGGCTCTTGCCGCGGCGCGAACTCGCGCCAGACATTCAACACGCCGGCCGCGCCCCCCAGCGGAACGAATGCGATGAGGAAGATCGGCCTGGTGCCGAGCAGCCGGTCCAGCCCCCAGCCGATGGCACACGCCACCGCCAGGGCACAGACAAGCTCCAGCCCGACCCTGAGCCCGATCCCCAACGCGGAGGGCTCGTGGTCGGGGTTGGCGCCCGACGCCGCCTGCCTGGGCTCGAGACCCTGCCGTTCGCGAGCGGCACGCAACCGATCCTCGAAGGATGGCCCGCCGCCGCCCTGTTCCTCGCTCATATCCGCTCCGGGCAAGTCGCCTTGCCGGAAGGCGGGCGCTTGCTACAGGGGGGGGTACCCTCTGTCAAGAATGGGTAACCCCTCGGACGGGTTGCCCCGACCGCGCGGCTACTCCTTGAACATGTGCGTCGCGTGGGTGATCGCGGCGCCGGCGCGCATTGCCGCTGCCACCACCGCCGTCTCGGCAAGCTCGGCGTCGGTCGCGCCCGCTTTGCGCGCCTCCGTCGTGTGGATCGCGATGCAGTACGGGCATTGCGTCGTCAGCGCCACGGCGAGCGCCATCACCTGCTTGGTCTTGGCATCCAGCGCGCCGGGCGTGAACGCGGCCTTGTCGAATGCCCAGAAGGCTTTCATGCCGTCCGCGGCGGCGCTGTCCATGGTCTTCAGGGCAGAGAGATTCTTCATGTCGTACATGGCGTGCTCCTCTGGTTTATCCGTCTCAGCCGCGACGTGATCTTTCGGACGGCGAGTGTGGTCCTGTGCGTGCGTCGCCGCCAAGCCATACGCGGAACGTCGTCCCGCGGCAAACCAGACCGTCACCTAGGGACACGGCAAGGCGCGATGTATCGATGCAAGAATGAACCGCATCACGTTCGCTCGTAGGGCGGAAAAGCGAAGCGCATTCCGCCATCTAGTCGCATTCAGCCGTGCAGTAAGTTGGGATGACAGGCACTCGTCTATCGACCGTTTCACTCCGCTCTTGCCCAGGGCCGCCCGCCCGGGCGTCCCATGAGCGGATGCGTGCGGGCAAACGCGGTCGCGGCTTCGACTGCTTCTCTCGGAAGATCAGGATTGTCGCCCAGGATATCATCAACCGTCTCGCCGTTCTCGATCCGCCCAAGCACGGAATAGACCGTCATGCGAGTGCCTCGAATCACCGGCGTGCCGCCCTTAATGGCGGCATCCACGGTGATCGAGGCATCGCGATTGAGTCGATATCGTTCAGCACGATCCATGACATCCCCCACCAGACGCCCGAGATCGAGCTCCACGGAGCCAGTTCCATACGTGCCGTCGCGATCTTGCTTGGACGCAACTAGGCCAGCTTGCCAATCAATCGTTTTTTCGGGGCAGCGGTCAGCCTCAGGGCAAGTTTCGTCAGCACAGCGGCGTAGGCGACGGCGTTGCCGGCCGTGTCACCAATCCGCCCCGCCGCCCGGAGCTACATCGCCGCCGCCGGCGTGCCACGCATCAGCACGGCATTCATCTGGTGCGTAATCGCCGCGTGGTGCGCCAGTGCAGCGGGCGACAGATCGCTGTCTGGAGCCTGCTCGGGAGCGAAATTGCCGAACTGGTCGATCCCGCGCACCAGCGTCGCGCTGTCGCACGTGCCGACCACCTGGCGCACATGCGTCGGCAGATACCGGATCGCGTAGCCGATTCTTCGGCGATCCGACGGGTTCGGCTCCGAGCCGTGGATCAGCCGCACGTGGTGTAGCGACATCTCGCCGGGCGCGAGCGGCAGCGCCACGGCCTGGCGTTCATCGACCTCGACAGCGATCTCCTGGCCTCGGCTAAGCAGGTTGTGGGTCGCGAACGTGTCGCGATGCCCAAGCTGGTCGAGCTTGTGGGAGTCAGGGATGACCCGCATCGCGCCATTGCCCTCGTCGCTCTCGGACAACGCGACCCAGGCCGTGACGATGTCGGGCGGTTCCAGACCCCAATAGGTGGAGTCCTGATGCCACGAGACATAGCTGGGGTCGCGCCCGTCCTTGATGAAGAAACTGCTGGCCCAGCAGAGGATATTTGGGCCGATCATGTCCTCCACCGCATCCAGGATCCGCGGCTCGCGGATCAGTGCATCGAGCCATGTCAGCAGCAGGTGCGACTTGTTCCGCAACAGCCGGCGCGCGGCCGTGTGCTCGGACTCGATCGCTTCGAGCTGCGCCCGCAGCGCCGCGGCACGTTCGGGTTCAAGCACGCGCACCGGGGCATAATAGCCGTGCTCCTGATAGAAGCGGACTGCCTCCGCTGTGAGAGCCTTCATGCCCGTTCTCCTTCCCGACGCCGCATTTCACGTAGGCGGCCATTCGACATAGACTAGTCCGACCCACCGGCCGCCGAAAGTATCGACCGAGGAGATCAGCGCGATGCTTGCAGGGCGACGACCGCGCCGTCGATTGCCCTTGGGTGCGGTCGGCCTCGCTGCCGTCGTGCTGTTTGCGGGACTGTGGTTCCTTTCGCCAAGCGTCGTGCGCGAGGTGATGCGAGAGCGCACGTTGGACCTGCTGTTGCCGCTGCTGCCGACACCGGGCGCCCCCGACCCCGACGTGGTGATCGTCGATATCGATCGCGCCACCCTGGCACGGTTCGGTCCCTGGCCATGGCCGCGGGCGCAGTTGGCACAGGTCCTCTCGGCTGTTGCAGCCGCGAAGCCGCGCGTGGTGGGCCTCGATGTCCTGCTGGCGGGCCACGACAGATTTGCGAGCGCGGCCGGTCCCAATGGCGACGCGATGCTGAGGAAAGCACTGGCGAGCGTGCCCACGGTGCTCGGCACGGCATTGGAGGACGGCGCGACAGGGGAGGATCTGCCGAACACCCCGATTCTGGGGACAACGTCGGTGCGGTTGCCGGATATCTGGCGCGCTGAGGGGGTGGTTGGTCCGGACCCTGCACTCGCTGATGCGGCGCAGGGGCTAGGGGCGCTGGTCGAGGCCGCTGATCCCGACGGCCCGATCCGCCGGGTGCCTCTGCTTGTGCTGACGGCAGACACGGTGCGACCCGGGCTGGCCGTGGAGATCGTGCGGGTCGCCCAGGAGGCCGGCGAGCTGCTGATCGAACCGGACGGACTGCATATCGGCGACGTGCGCGTGCCGCTGGCGCCCGGCGCAAGGTTGCGATTGATACCACATTCTCAGGCGAGCTGGGCCGCGCACACGGTATCCGCGATCGGACTGATGGACCATCCCCAGGCGCGCGCCGCATTGGCGGGGAAGGTGGTGCTGCTTGGCGGCAGCGCGCCGGAGCTGGGTGGGCTTCGCGTCACGCCCGAGTCTCCGGTGACACCGTCGGTGTTGATACAGGCCACGGCGGTGGATGCTCTGTTGCGCGGAGCGGTGGCCTACCGGCCGGGTTGGCTCGACGGCGCCGAGATCGGTTGCGCCGTGCTGCTAGGTTTGCTCTGCGTGCTGGTTGCGCTGCGCTTGCGGCCGGCAGTGGGCACGGTGTTGGCGCTGGTGCTGTGTGTTGGATGGGCGGGGATGGCCGTTGCCGCAGTTCCCGGTGCCTCATGGCTTGTTGATCCGGCCGGGCCGGCGGCGGTGGGATTCGCCACTTTCGGCGCCGCGGCGCTGGCGCGCTATGCACGCGATGAATGGCGCGCGCGGTTGCTGCGCGAGCGCTTCGAGCAGCATCTGGCCCCCGAGGTGGTTCGGCGCATCGCCGTGGATCCGGCAGCGCTACGGCTGCAAGGCGAGATGCGCGAGATCACCGCGCTGTTCAGCGATATCGAAGGCTTCACCGGCATGACGGAGCGTGCCGGGCCGGCTGATCTCGTGGCATTGCTCGACGCCTATTTCGATGCGGCAGCGCGCATCGTGACCGAGCACGGCGGCATGATAGACAAGATTGTCGGCGATTCGGTGCATGCGATCTTCAATGCGCCGTTCACGATCGACCGGCATCCCGAGCGGGCGGTTGCATGTGCGCTGGCGCTGCTGAAGGCGTCGGAAGAAATACGCTGCTCGCCGCTGGGCCAGCGCCTGCAGCTTGGCCGCACCCGCATCGGCATCGAGACCGGTCCGGCGATCGTCGGCGACGTCGGCGGCAGTCGCAAGCTCGACTACACGGCGCACGGCAACGCCATCAACCGCGCGGCACGGCTGGAGGCCGCGAACAAGGAGCTTGGGTCTAGCATCTGCGTCGGGCCGGGGACGGCGGCGCGGCTACCCCAGGGCGCTGTTCGCCCGATCGGTAGAGTAACCGTGCGGGGACAGAGCGAACCGGTTGATGTGTTCACGCCGGTGGACGACGCTACATGACCGAATCCAGAGCGGCTTTGATGCGTGCCGCACCCCAGGGAGCGGGCGCGGTCGGCTCGTCACCTGGATGGGCAATGTTGGTGCCGAAACCGGATACGACCAGTACGGTTTTCTGACGACCGGTGACGGTCACGGCGCCGCGCTGCACGAACACTCCGAACACGCCGTTGCTGGGGCCGCACCAGACGCTGGTGCCGCGTACTGCGATCAGCCCGAACGGCGACAGGATGTTCATCTCATTGCTAGATGCCCTGGCGTCATGCTCGCATAGCATCGCGCCGCGCTCGAGCACCAGAGTGCCGCCGGCGTTGACGATGAAACGGTCTATCCGCAGCCGGGCCTCTTGCCCGAGGCGGACGTTGGTGGCCTCGCCCAAACGCAGGGCAAGCGCCGATTGCGGCCCGGTGCCGACCGAGTCGCCGATAAACACCGCAGCGGCGGCGGCCAAACTGCGGCGAACGTCCGCGGTGAGGGCGTAGCATTCACCGCGCGCCGACTGCACCTCACCAGCGGGTTCCGCGGATCGGGCGCGCTTGACGATAAGGGTGGCACCCAGGCCAGCCAGCACAATGCGGCGTTCGACGCAATTCATCTGCGGATGTATATCCCAATAAAAGGACACTGGAAAGAAAACAGCGATCCGAGGAGAAGAACCCCTCCCCTTGGGGTCTACCGAGGCTCCACAAGTACGGAACGATCAAGTGGACACGGAGTGCACCGAGTTCGCACGGAGTTTCACAGAGATGGCAGACCACTCGGTTCTCGTCCGTCACGCCTGCGAAGCCTGCTCCTGCAAAAGCCGTTCATGAACCGAGAGGCACCGTCCCTTCCTGGTCGCTTGAACAACGCCCCACCTGCGCGAAGCGCACAAAACCTTTCTCTGTGGAACTCCGTGCGAACTCAGTGCACTCCGTGTCCACTTAACTATTGTGGGACCACGATAGCCCTTGCGGGAGGGGCAGGGTGCCTGTGCGCGCCTTCGCTCACTCCGCTGGCACGATGATCGGCGGACGTTTGCCGGCCAGTCGCTCCAGCGCCAGATAGACAACCGGCGTCGTGTAGAGTGTCAGCATCTGCGAGACGATCAATCCCCCGACTATGGCGATGCCCAGTGGCCGACGGAACTCCGCACCGGTACCGAAGGCGAACGCAAGCGGCAACGCGCCGAACAGTGCGGCAAGCGTCGTCATCAGGATCGGCCGGAACCGTTCCAGGCACGCCAAGTGGATCGCCTCGAACGGCGAAAACCCATATTGGCGCTCGGCCTCCAACGCGAAATCCACCAGCGTGATCGCGTTCTTCTTGACGATGCCCATCAGCAGGATGATCGCAATCATGCCTATAACGCTGAGCTGCTGCCCGGCAATCACCAGCGCCAGCAGCGCACCCAGGCCAGCAGACGGCAGCGTGGAAAGAATGGTCAGCGGATGCAGCAGGCTTTCGTACAGCACGCCCAGCACGATATAGATCGAGATCAACGCCGCGGCGATCAGCAGCGGCTCGGTTCGCGTCGTATCTTGTAGCCACCGTGCATTCCCGGCGAATTCGGTGCGGATCTCCGGCGGCATGTGCAGTTCGTCCGCCGCCTTCTGCACTGCTGCTTCGGCGGTCCCCAGCGCCGTGCCCGGAGGCAGGTTGAAGCTGAGTGTGGCAGCCGGGAACTGACCCTGGTGGCGGACCGCCAGCGGCGCATCGCCGGGCTCGAAATGCGTCATCGCCGACAGCGGCACCTGCACCCCGCTGCTCGACCCGACATAGACGCGATCCAGCATCGTCGGGCTGGCTTGCAGTGCCGGATCTGTCTCAACCACTACTTTGTATTGGTTGCGCTGCGTGTAGATCGTCGAGACCTGCCGCTGGGCAAAAGCATTGTTCAGCGCGTTATCGATGTCGGTTGCCGAAACCCCAAGCCGGGCTGCCGCAGCGCGGTCGATCACCACATTCTCCTGCGGCCCGGCACGGTCCTGGTCCGAGGTCACGTCGGTCACCCCGGGCGTGTTTTTCAGCTTGCCCTCGAGCAGCAGGCTCCAATGCCGCAGGGCAGCCAGGTCCTGGCTTATCACCACGAACTCGAACTGCGAGCCGCCCGTGCGGCCGCCGCCGCGCAGGTCCTGGGCGGAGAACAGGAATGTCTGGATGCCGCCAAGGTTCTCCAGCTTCGGCCGCAGCCGGGCGATCACCTCTTCCGACGAGATATGCCGCTGCGCAAGCGGCTTCAGACTCACTGACAACTGCCCGCGATTGAGCGAGCTCCAACCCGCGGCGACCCCTACCTGCGAGCCCACCGTCTCCACTGCCGGATCGGCGAGCAGCACATTCACCACTGCGCGCTGACGCTCCTCCATCGCCTTGAACGAGATGTCGGGCGAAGCGATCGTGCCCCCCAGCAGGATGCCGGTGTCCTGTATCGGCAGAAATCCCTTCGGCACGGTGCGGTAGAGCTGCACCGTCAGCACCAAGGTCGCCAGCATCACCAGCAGCATGAATACGCGGTGGCGGAGCGCCCAGCCGAGTGTGCGCGCATAGAGCCTGTGGTTTGCCGCCAACAGCCGCTCGATCGTCTCATCCAGCCAGCCCCAAAGCCGCCATCGCGGTGCGGCGTGGCGCGGTGTCATCCAGCGACCGCAGATCATCGGCGTGAGCGTCAACGAGACGGCTGCCGACACCACGATCGCCATTGTCAGAGTCATCGCGAACTCGTGGAACAATCGCCCGAGGATGCCGCGCATGAAGATCAGCGGGATGAACACCGCGACCAATGACAGGCTGATCGAGACGACGGTGAAGCCGATCTGCCGCGACCCGATCAGCGCGGCCCGCAGCGGCGGTACCCCTTGCTCCGTGTGGCGCACGATGTTCTCGATCATGACGATCGCATCATCGACCACGAAACCGACCGAAATGGTCAGTGCCATCAACGAGAAATTGTCGAGCAAGTACCCCATAAACCACATGCCGCCGAGGGTGCCGCAGATCGACAGTGGCACTGTGACGGCCGCGGCGATGGTCGGCATAAGCCGCCGCATGAACAGCGCGACGACCATCAGCACCAATGCAATCGTGATGGCCAGGG
>Ga0335074_10008962_pt1 | contig 13931 bp, 11 predicted proteins | sample Lox_Sample_23_FD_206715 | JGI IMG/M metagenome (GOLD analysis project Ga0335074, IMG submission 206715) | Soil microbial communities from Loxahatchee National Wildlife Refuge, Florida, United States - Lox_Sample_2.3 | ecosystem: Environmental > Terrestrial > Soil > Wetlands | place: USA...
CGCCGTGTAGGCCGCGCCGATCACCTCCTGGACCAGGTGCTCGAACGGCCCGTAGTTGGTGTTCTTCGGGATCGCGCCGGTCTCGATGGCCGTGATGACCTGGGCGTGGAAACTGGCCGGGATGCCGAGATGGTTCAGCTGCCCGTTCAGGCTGTCCACCAGGCGTGAGTAAACCAGCGAGCCCAGGATCGCCACCCCGGTGACCGCGCCGATCTCCCGGCTGGTGTTGGTGGCCGAGGCGGCCATCCCCGACCGCTCGGCCGGCACCGCGCTCAGCACCGAGGAGGTGACCGGGACCACGGTGGTCCCGATGCCGATCCCGGCCAGGCTGAGCGCGATGACCAGCGGGACGTAGGACGGGTGCGGCTTGAGGTAGCCGTCGGCCAGGAACAGCCCGAGGGCCAGCAGCAGGCAGCCGATCGTGATCGACCAGCGCGGGCCGACCAGGGCCGTCCACCGCCCGGCCAGCACCGACGCGATGATCATCAGCACCGTCATCGGCAGGAACACCAGGGCCAGCTTGTACCCGGACACCAGCACCACCTCGACCAGGTACAGCGCGGTGAAGAAGAAGATGGCGAAGGTGGCGAAGTACGTGCAGAACGCGGCGATGTTGGCCGTGGTGAACTGCGGCAGGCGCAGGTAACGCAGGTCCAGCAGCGGGTTCGCGGCCCGGCGCTCCCGCCAGACGAACGCCGCGCCCAGCACCACGCTGGCGCACAGCAGGGCGATCACGGTCCCCGAGCCAAAGCCGAACGACTCCGCGTCGATGATCGCGAACACGAACGTGGCCAGCGCCCCGGCGCCCAGCAGGGTGCCCGCCGTGTCCACCCGCGCCGCCGTGGGGTCGGCGCTCTCCGGCAGGATGATCGCCGCCACGAGCAGGACGGCCAGCCCGAAGACCAGGTTGAACCAGAAGATGGCCCGCCAGCTCCACAGCCCGGTCAGCACGCCGCCGATAACCGGCCCCATGGCCAGCGCGAAGCCGGACGTGCCGGCCCAGACGCCGATGGCGCGGCTCCGGGCCCGGGCGTCCGGGTACAGATGGCGGAGCATCGACAGCGTGCCGGGCTCACTGGCGGCCGCCCCCATGCCCATGATCGCGCGCCCGGCGATGAGGACCGCGGGGTTCGGGGCCAGGGCGGACAGCACCGAGCCGGCGCAGAATACCCCCACGCCGCTCAGCATGACCTTCTTGCGGCCGAGCTCGTCCCCGATCATCCCGCAGGCCAGCATGAGGCTGGCGAAGGTCAGGGCGTAGGCGCCGACCACCCACTGCAGGTCGGACACGTTCGCTTTCAGGCCCACCTGGATGTCGCCGAGCGCCACGCTCACCACGGTGTTGTCCAGGAAGGTCAGGAACAGCAGCGTGCACAGGGTCGCGAGGGCCAGCGACTGGCCGCCGCGGGCCGTATTTGCCTGGCCGCCGGAGACGGCCTCCGCCTGACGGGCCAACCGAACCGCCCTGCCTCAGCTGGCCGAGCTGCACGCGGCCGGCAGCGTGCCGCCGGGCACCAGCTTGAACAGCCCGCACAGGCTGGCGTCGCCGACCTTCCAGGTCCCGTCCTGGTAAACCGCGGTGCCGCTCTGCCCGCCCAGCAGCGTCGTGCTGCCGGACACGATGGCGTAGGTCACGGTGGCCGACGTGGCGGAGGTCACCGTCACGCCGGTGACCTTGGCCCCGATCCCGCCCGCCAGCGGCAGCTTGCTGAACGCGCTGATGGCCGAGGAGAACTGGCTCCCGTTCTGCAGCAGGTCCACCCGCTGTGCGAGCGGCGTGCTGGCGCTGAAGAACTTCTCCCAGTTCGCGGTGATCTCCGCGCTGGCGGAGCCCGACGAGGACGACGCCGGAGCGGACGAAACGGGCGCGGACGAAACCGGAGCGGACGACGACGAGGGAGCGGACGAGCTGGACGATGAGCTGGAGCTGCTGCAAGCGGCAACCGCGAGTGCGAGCGCCAGGGCCAGCGCCGGAGCCATGATGATCCGGCGCGCCACGAGTGGGAATCGCATTGCGCGTCCTTAGTCTCGGTCGGCGGGGGGAACGCAGATTCTCAGTACTGACTGAAAGTGTGCCCTGAATGCTCCCTACCTGCTGCTATCTACCCTCGGCTGCCCGACGCTCGCGTCAGGGAAAGCGAGATTCACCAGCGGAAATGCACGAACAGCCGGCCGAAGTTCTTCGAGTCCTTCTCGATCCGGTGGTACTTGGCCTTGATGTCTTTGCGCTCCAGGAACCGCAGCACGTGCTTCTTCAGCTGTCCCGACCCTTTGCCCGGGATGATCTCGATCAGCGGCGCCTTCTTTTCCACCGCCTCGTCGATAATCGCCTGCAGCGCGCGGTCGATGTCCTGCCCGCGGTTGTAAATATCGTGGAGGTCAAGCTTCAGCTTCATTGGCACCGCCCTGGATCACCGCGATGATAGCCGCGACCGTCTCGGCCGGATCATGCCCGCTGGCCACCACGGTTACGCGGGGCTCGTCGGGTGACGGTGGCTCGAGCGCGTCGAACTGCGTGCCGATCAGCCGCTCGGGGAAGAAATGACCGTGCCGGCCGGTCAGCCGCCGGTCCGCCTCCTCGCGCGACACGCTCAGGAAGATCATCCGCGCCTCGGGCCGCCCGCCGAGCAGCGCGTCGCGGTAGGCACGCTTGAGCGCTGAGCATGTGATCACGGCCGGCTCGCCGTGCGCGATGCGCTCGTCCATCCAGGCCCCGATGGCCCGCAGCCACGGCCAGCGGTCCTCGTCGGTCAGCGGGATCCCGGCCCGCATCTTGGCGATGGCCGCGGCCGTGTGGAACGCGTCCGCGTCGGCGAAGCGCCAGCCCAGACGCCCGGCCAGCAGCGCACCGACCGTCGTCTTGCCGCTGCCGGACACCCCGGCCACGATGAGGATCATCTCGTCCGCCAATCTAGTCTGGACTCACGGCCAACACGCAGGCTGCTGAGAGCCGATTGAGAGAATCCGCCCGGATAATCTCCTGCCATGCCGCTCACGAAACCGCGCCACTGGCTGCGCTGGCTCCTGGCCGCCCTGGCCGTGGTCGTCGTCCTGGCCATAGCCGGGCCGTTCATATATATCCACTTCTTCAACGGCAGCACGCCCGCCGCGCTCTCCCTGAAGAACCAGCCGAGCAGTACCGTCTCGGCCAGCACCGCCGCGACCAGTACCGCCACGGCAAGCACCGCGGCCGCCGGCCCGGTGGCCGGCAGCTGGACCGTCGGATCGGGCTCGATCGTCGGCTACCGCGTCAACGAGGTGCTGCTCGGGCAGAACGCCACCGCGGTCGGCCGCACCAGCTCGGTCACCGGGCACCTGGTCATCGCGGGCACGACCGTGAACACCGCCTCGTTCAGCGTGCCGATGGCCACCGTGCACAGCGACAAGAGCCAGCGCGACGCGCAGTTCGACGGCCGGATCATGAACGTAGCCCAGTACCCGACCGCGACCTTCGCGCTGACCAGCCCGATCGACCTGGCCCCGCTGCCGGCCGGCGGAGTGATCAAGGACTACACCGCGCACGGCCGCCTGACCCTGCACGGCACCACCCGGGCGGTCACCTTCACCCTGACCGCCGAGCGCAAGGGCAGCCAGATCGAGGTCTCCGGCGACATCCCGGTCCTGTTCTCCGACTACAACATCCAGAACCCGAGCTTCGCCGGCTTCGTCACCACCCAGGATCACGGCCTGCTCGAATTCCTCTTGGTTTTCAATCGGACCTAACGGACCGGGGCGCGAGCGGCCGGGCTAGGAAACTTCCCAGCCCACCGTGACCGCCCCGGCGTCCTGGCGCCGCACCGAGATGACCCCGGTCTTGGCCGGGTCGGTGAACTTGACCACGGTCTGCCCCTTGGTCGAGTCCACCGTGACCGGCTGGGTGAGGTGCCATTCGGTGTCGTAGATCCCCACCCGCAGCACGGCCGGAGCCAGGCCCTGCAGGCCGTTGTCGCAGCCGAACGCGATGGCGCTCGCGCTGCCCAGCGGAACCGTGATGACCGTGACGGCGTTCGCGCCGTTGTTGAGCTGACCTGACTGCACTTCGCTTACCACCTTTACTGGCTTCGGCTGGAAGGAGCTGATCCACGCGCTCAGGTCCGCCGCGGAGCCGTTGAACACGTCGTTGTCGTGGTTGCTCGTCCCGCCCGACTGCCAGAACATCCACGCGCTCCACGGCGCCGGCGCGCCCGGAGCAGTGCTCTGGTAAATGGCGAGCCACAGCGGGTAATTGCCCAGTCCGGCGCAGTTGCCGGACGTGATGAAGTTGTAGAACGAGTACACGCCGCGCGGGTTCTCCGGCCGCAGCAAGGTCAGCTCGGCCATGAAGTCGCGCGCGCAGGCCGCCACGGCCGCCGGAGAGGCTCCGGCGGTCTCGTTGTCCAGCCACAGCATGTCGGTGTTCTCCAGGCCCAGCGCGCTGACCGTCTCGACGAAGTAGCTGGCCTGCGAGGCGCCGTCCAGGTGCGGGTCGAGGAAGTGGTAGGCGCCGCGGGCCAGCCCCCGGTCCTTGATCCGCGGCCAGTTCCAGGTCAGGAACGGATCCGGCGAGTTGGTGCCGACTGCGCCCAGGCCCTGGCTGGCCCGGCAGATGCCGAACGACAGGCCCGACGTGCCCGCCCAGTTGAACTGCCCGGCGAAGTTGGAAACGTCGATACCCTGGGCGGATCCTGTCACTGCCGACCCCTCAATCTCGTCCGCTGGGCAGCGATCGTAACGTAGGACCCATGAACCCCCGGGACTGGCCGGTCTACCGGCAGCTGACCGGCACCGACCGCCTCGGCCTGGGCGCCGCGGCCAAGAGCGGCCGCCTCCGCGTAGCCCGCACCAGCACGGCCGACCAGGTGGTCAAGTCGATCTGCCCGTACTGCGCGGTCGGCTGCGGCCAGAACGTGTACGTCAAGGATTCGAAGGTTGTCCAGATCGAGGGTGACCCGGACTCGCCGGTCAGCCGCGGCCGCCTGTGCCCGAAGGGTTCCGCCAGCCTGCAGCTCACCACGGGAAGCGCGCGCGAGTACAGGATCAAGTACCGCCGGCCGTTCGGCACACAATGGGAAGACCTCGACCTGGATACGGCGATGGACATGATCGCCGACCGGGTGATCGCCGCCCGCCGGAACGGCTGGCAGGACGAGGTGGACGGGAAGCGCACCAACCGCACCATGGGCTTGGCCGGCCTGGGCGGCGCGACGCTGGACAACGAAGAGAACTACCTGATCAAGAAGCTGTTCACCGCGCTCGGCGCCATCCAGATCGAGAACCAGGCGCGCCTTTGACACTCCGCCACCGTCCCCGGTCTGGGGACTTCGTTCGGCCGCGGCGGCGCCACCACGTTCCAGCAGGATCTGGCCAACGCTGATTGCATCCTCATCGAGGGCTCCAACATGGCCGAGGCGCACCCGGTCGGGTTCCAATGGGTGATGGAGGCCAAGAAGCGCGGCGCGAAGGTCATTCACGTCGACCCGCGGTTCACCCGCACCAGCGCGCTCGCCGACCTGTACGTGCCGATCCGGGCCGGGGCCGACATCGCGTTCGTCGGCGGTCTCATCAACTACGTCCTGACCACCGGCACGTTCTTCCGCGAGTACGTGGTCAACTACACCAACGCGGCCACGATCTTGACCGAGGACTTCGCCGACACCGAGGACCTGGACGGGGTGTTCTCCGGCCTGGACCGCGAGCACCGGCTGTATGACCTGGAGACCTGGCGGTACCAGGGCGGCGACGAGGTACGCCCGGCGGTGGGCGAGCGCAGCCCGGAGGAGACGCCCGGTGAGCCGGAGCCCGAGCACCTGCGGGAGGTCCGGGCGGCGGGCCGCGGCGAGGCGCACGGATCGGGCGGTGCCAGCGCGCACCCGGATCCCGACACCGACATGACGCTGCAGCACCCGCGGTGCGTGTTCCAGGTGCTCAAACGCCACTTCGCCCGGTACACCCCGGAGCTGGTGGCCGAGGTCGCCGGGGTGCCGGAAGCCGCTTTCAGGCAGGTCTGCGAGCTGATCACGGAGAACTCCGGGCGCGACCGCACCACCGCCTTCGTCTACAGCGTGGGCTGGACCCACCACACGATCGGCGCCCAGAACATCCGCAGCGCGTCGATCCTGCAGGCGCTGCTCGGCAACATGGGCCGGCCGGGCGGCGGCGTCATGGCGCTGCGCGGGCACGCGTCCATCCAGGGCTCCACCGACATCCCGACCCTGTTCGACCTGCTGCCCGGGTACCTGCCGATGCCGCACGCGCACGGCAACGACGACCTGAGCACCTACATCGCCGCCGAGAAGGTGGAAAAGGGGTTCTGGGCCAACACCAGCGACTACATGGTGAGCTTGCTCAAGGCCTGGTGGGGTGACGCGGCCACCGCGGGCAACGACTTCTGCTACGAGTACCTGCCCCGGCTCACCGGCAGCCACAGCACCTTCGACACGGTCCTGGCCCAGCTGGACGGCGTCTGCACCGGGTACCTGCTGCTGGGCCAGAACCCGGCGGTGGGTTCGGCCAACGCCCGCATGCAGCGGCTCGGCCTGGCCAAGCTGGACTGGCTGGTGGTCCGCGACTTCTCGCTGACCGAGAGCGCCACCTGGTGGCAGAACGGGCCCGAGATCGAGACCGGCGAGATGCGCACCGAAGACCTCAAGACCGAGGTGTTCTTCCTGCCCGCGGCCACGCACACGGAGAAGAACGGCAGTTTCACCAGCACCCAGCGGCTGCTGCAATGGCACCACGCCGCGGTGGAACCGGCCGGCGACGCCCGCAGCGACCTGTGGTTCATCTACCACCTGGGACGGCGGATCCGGCAGAAGCTGGCCGCCGCGTCCCCGGCGCGGACGGACCGGCCGATCCTGGACCTCACCTGGGATTACCCGGTCAAGGGACCGCTGGAGGAGCCCGACGCGGAGGCCGTGCTGGCCGAGGTCAACGGGTGGGACTCCGGCGGCCAGCCGCTGTCGACCTACACCCAGCTCAAGGACGACGGCTCCACGTCCTGCGGCTGCTGGATCTACTGCGGGGTGTACGCCGACGGCCAGAACCAGGCGGCCCGGCGCAAGCCGGGGAGCGAGCAGAGCTGGGTGGCACCGGAGTGGGGCTGGGCCTGGCCGGCGAACCGGCGGGTGCTGTACAACCGGGCTTCGGCGGACCCGGACGGCCGGCCGTGGAGCGAGCGCAAGGCGCTGGTCTGGTGGGACGCCGACGCCGGGAAGTGGACCGGGCATGACGTGCCCGACTTCGTCGCTGACCGGCCGCCGGACTACACCCCGCCCGACGGCGCGACCGGCGTGGCCGCGCTCACCGGGACGGACGCCTTCATCATGCAGGGCGACGGCAAGGCGTGGCTGTACGCCCCGGCCGGGATGATCGACGGACCGCTGCCCGCCCACTACGAGCCACAGGAGTCCCCGTTCGCCAACCTGCTCTACGGCCAGCAGCACAACCCGGTCCGGCAGCCGATCTCGCGCCCGCAGAGCCGGTACCAGCCGAGCGGGAACGAGCCGGGATCCGATGTGTTCCCGTACGTGGTCACCACCGTCCGGCTGACCGAGCACCACACCGCGGGCGGCATGTCACGGTTCCTGCCCTACCTGGCGGAACTGCAGCCGGGACTGTTCTGCGAGGTCTCGCCGGAACTGGCCGCCGAACGCGGCCTCGAGCACCACGCCTGGGCCACGATCGTCACCGCGCGCAGCGCGATCGAGGCCCGCGTCATGGTCACCGAACGGATCCGGCCGCTGCGGGTGGCCGGCCGGGTGGTGCACCAGATCGGACTGCCGTGGCACTGGGGCCTGAACGGGCTGACCTTCGGCGATGCCGCCAATGAACTGACCCACCTGTCCCTGGACCCGAACGTGCACATCCAGGAAGACAAGGCGTTCACCTGCGACATCCGTCCCGGCCGCCGGCCGCGCGGACCCGCGCTGCGCGCCCTGGTCCGGGAGTACCAGCAGCGGGCGGGCATCACCGACCAGACCGGCACGGAGGTGTGAGATGAGCATCGATCCGGCCCGCCAGGCTGGCTACCTGGAGCATCCGCCGCGGATGGGCTTCTTCACCGACACCTCGCTGTGCATCGGGTGCAAGGCCTGCGAGGTCGCGTGCAAGGAGTGGAACGCGGTTCCCGAGGACGGGATCGAGCTGACCGGCATGTCCTACGACAACACCGTCGGCCTGGGCGCGTCGACCTGGCGGCACGTCGCGTTCATCGAGCAGTCCATCCCGGTCGGCCCGCAGACCTCTTCTTCGCCGGCCCCACCCGCCTCCGCCGCCGCGGAGGGGGTCCGCTGGCTGATGTCCAGCGACGTGTGCAAGCACTGCACCGAGTCGGCCTGCCTGGACGTGTGCCCGACCGGGGCGCTGTTCCGGACCGAGTTCGGCACCGTGGTGGTCCAGGACGACGTGTGCAACGGCTGCGGGTACTGCGTCGGGGCCTGCCCGTTCGGGGTGATCGCCCGGCGGGAGGACGACGGCGGGGCGCACAAGTGCACGCTGTGCTACGACCGGCTGGGCGCCGGGATGGAGCCGGCCTGCGCCAAGGCCTGCCCGACCGAATCGATCCAGTTCGGTCCGCTGGACGAGCTCCGCGAGCGGGCCGCGCTGCGGGTAGCGGACCTGCGCGCGGCCGGCCAGGATCACGCCCAGCTCTACCTGGAGGACCCGGGCGACGGCATCGGCGGCGGCGGGGCGTTCTTCCTGCTGCTGGACGAGCCCGAGGTGTACGGCCTGCCGCCCGACCCGGTCGTCACCACCCGCGACCTGCCCAGCATCTGGAAGCACGTCGGCCTGGCCGCGGCCGGGCTGGTCGCCACCGGCATCGCCCTCGGCTTGGGCAGGAGACCCCGATGACACAGGTCGAGAACGGGCATCCGGAGCGGGCCCCCGGCCGTGACGGGCGCCGTCGCCGCCGTGGTGAGCAGCTTGTGGTTCCTGACGTGGAGTTCACCTCGTACTACGGGCGGCCGGTGATCAAGGAGCCGGCCTGGGGCGCTCCGGATGTGCCCGGGTACCTGTTTCTCGGCGGCCTGGCCGGCGCGTCGTCGGTGCTGGCCGCCGGCGCCCAGGTGTCCGGCTACGGTGAGCTGGCTAAGGTAGCCAAGGTCACCGCGCTGGGCGCGATCAGCCTGTCTGCCGTGGCTCTGGTCCACGACCTGGGCCGGCCGGAGCGGTTCGCCAACATGCTTCGGGTGTTCAAGCCGACCTCGCCGATGAGCGTCGGCTCCTGGCTGCTGAGCGCCTACGGCCCGCTGGCCGGGGCCGCCGCGGTCTCCGACCTGACCGGGATCCTGCCCGCCGCCGGGACCGCGGCCACCATCAGCGCGGGCCTGCTCGGCCCGGGCATCGCCACCTACACCGCCGCCCTCCTCTGCGACACCGCGGTGCCGGGCTGGCACGAGGGCCACCGGGAGATGCCGTACCTGTTCGCCGGGTCGGCGTCCTGCGCCGCGGCCGGGCTCGCCCTGCTCACGCTGCCGCCCGAGGCCGTCCGGCCCGCCCGCACGCTGGCCACCCTGGGCGCCCCGGCCGAGCTGGTGGCCAAGCGGCTGCTGCTGCGGCGCCTGGGTGACATCGCCGAACCGTACGAGACGGGCCGGCCCGGCCGGCTGCTCCGCGCGGCCGAGGTGCTCACCGTGGGCGGCCTGGCCGGGGCGGTATTCGGCCGCCGCAACCGGGTCGTCTCCGCGCTGGCCGGCGCGTCGCTGCTGGCCGCCTCGGCGCTGACCCGGTTCGGCGTGTTCGAGGCGGGAATGGCCACGGCCCGCGACCCCAAGTACACGATCATCCCGCAGCGCCGCCGCCGGGGAATGAACTAGCGCCTGCCGGTGTTACCGGTTATAGTCACATTGTTAGGTGATGTTTCAAGCTCCGTCATTCCGACGTCGAGCGCCTTTTCCCCAGCGGATTGCCTGTCTACCTTGATGGCTCATCTGCCCAGGTAGCAGGTCCCCGCTTCCCTGCCCACTTCTGGGCCCGGCGCCGCGCCAGCCGTTCTTTCAGCGTGCGCGGATTCGCCGTTTCCCCCGAAAGGAAATCCATTTATGAACACGACAATCCAAGAAACTGCTGTGCCGGACCGGGCGGCCCAGTCCCCGGCCAGCGTCCCGATCTCCGGCCTCATTGACCCGGCCGACGGGCACGCTCTGGTGCGTGTCTCCGGTTACCGCCCGAGCCCGGCCGACGTCTACGTCTCAGTCGGACAGATCAAGCAGTACGGCCTGCGGAAGGGCGACCGGATCGAAGGCACGGCCCGGGCCACGGCCGGCGGCCGCGCTAAGTACCGGCCCCTGGTTACCGTCGGCACCGTCAACGGCATGCCGCCCGAGCTCGCCCGGTCCCGCCCGCACTTCGACGAGCTGACCCCGCTGTACCCGCAGGAACGCCTGCGGCTGGAGGACGGGAACCCGTCCGACACCGCGCGGATCATCGACCTGGTGGCGCCGATCGGCAAGGGCCAGCGCGGCCTGATCGTATCCCCGCCCAAGGCGGGCAAGACCATGGTCCTGCAGGCCATCGCCGCGTCGATCGCGGCCAGCCACCCCGAGGTCCAGCTGATGGTGGTCCTGGTCGGGGAGCGCCCCGAAGAGGTCACCGACCTGCGCCGCTCGATCCGCGGCGAGGTCGTCTACTCCACCTTCGACCAGGCCCCCGAAGACCACATCCGGGTCGCCGAGCTGGCTATCGAGCGGGCCAAGCGCCTGGTCGAGGCGGGCGGCGACGTGGTGGTCCTGCTCGACTCCATCACCCGGCTGGGCCGCGCCTACAACCTGGCCGCCCCGGCCAGCAGCCGCACCCTGGCGGGTGGCGTGGCCGCGTCCGCCCTGCTTCCGCCCCGCCAGTTCCTCGGCGCCGCCCGGAACATCGAAGGCGGCGGCTCGCTTACCATCTTGTCCACCGCGCTGGTCGACACCGGCTCCCGGATGGACGACGTGCTGTTCGAGGAGTTCAAGGGCACCGGCAACATGGAGCTGCGGCTCCGCCGCGAGCTGGCCGAGAAGCGCATCTACCCGGCCATCGACCCGCTGCCGTCTGGCACCCGCCGCGACGAGCTGCTGATGACGTCCGACGAATACCGCGCCGCCGCCCAGCTCCGCCGGGCCCTGGGCGCGCTGGACTCCCAGCAGGCGCTCGAGCTTCTGCTCGACAAGACCCACCAGACCGGCTCCAACGCCGAGTTCCTCAGCCAGGTCCAGCGCTCGACCCCCCGGGCGGCCGTCAGCGCCGCTGCGTAACGCTCGTTCCCGGCGCCGCGCCACGTGCAGGACGGCTCCCCAGCCCCGTCGCACGGACCGGTCCGGCCGCCGCGCCAGCCGCCGCCGGATCTCCCCGTACAGTCGCTCCCGCTGCCAGTTCTCCATGGACAGGTGGTTGGAGAACGTGCTGAGCAGCTCGATGTACTCCTCCGCGTGGTAGACCCGGTCCCAGCCGTACTGGCGGACCCCGGTTACCTCGAACAGCCCGCTGGCCTCTATTTCCTCCCGGTCGTCCGCCAGCTCGCCCGGCCGGGGCCGGGGCGCGCCGTCCGGCAGTCCCTCGCCGATCTCCTCGTAGATCTCCTGGATCTCATCGAAGAACGGATCACCCCCGTCGGGGAACACGTGATGCTGGGCCCACAGGGCCAGGTGCCCGCCGGGCCGCAGCGTCTCCCAGGCCCGCTGGTGCCGCACACCCGGGTCGATCCAATGCCACGCCGTGGCCGCGAACACCAGGCTGACCGGCTCGTCGGTCCGCCAGTCCTCGAATCGTCTCTCGACCACCTCGACATCGAACCCGGCCAGGTTCCGGCGGGCCACCGAGGCCAGCTCGGGGCCGAGTTCCACGCAGGTGATGCGGAATCCTCGCCGGGCCAGCGGCAACGTGGCCTTGCCCGTGGCGCACCCCACCTCGAGCAGCCGATCCCCGGGCCGCAGTCCGGCCAGCGCCACCAGGTCGTCGTACAGCGCCTCGGGATAGTCGGGCCGGACCCGGTCGTAGGTGTCGGCCGCTTGGTCAAACGTCCCCCGCAACCGCTCGCGCTCGGCATCGGACCGCACCGGGGCCAGTATAGGGAGGCCACTACCATGAAGAAGTGGTGGCTTGCGCGGGTGTAGTGCTGGCCGGCGGGCAGTCATCCCGGATGGGAACCGCCAAGGCGGCACTCGAATGGCACGGATCCACGCTGCTGGGCCGGACGGTCGCGATCGTCGCTCGGGCCACCAGCGGGCCGGTTGTCGTCGTCCGTGCCCCCGGCCAGGACCTCCCGGAGCTGCCGGACGGCACCCTGATCGCCGACGATCCGCGCCAGGGCAAGGGCCCGGTGCAGGGCATCGCCGCCGGGCTGGCCGCGCTGACCGGCCGCGCCGACATCGCATTCATCAGCTCCACCGACATGCCGTTCCTGCACCCGGTCTTCATCCGGCGGGTGCTCCGCGTCCTGGAACGCGACGAGGGCACCGACGTCGCCCTGCCCGTGGCCCGCGGCTACAAGCAGCCGCTGGCCGCCGCGTACCGTATCTCGCTCGCGGCCGCTGCCGAGCGCCTGGTCAAAGAGGACCGGCTGCGGCCCGCCTTCCTGTTCGACGAGTGCCAGGTGGAAACGCTGGATGACGCGGCGCTGAAACAGGACCCGGTGCTGGCCGCGCTCGACCCGGACCTGGACTCGGTGCTGAACGTCAATACGCCCGCCGACTACGCGGCGGCCCGCGCCCGGCCGGCCCCCGAGGTGACGGTCCAGCTCTTCGGGATCCTCGCCCAGGGCGCCAACGCCGGCGGGCCGCACGCGGTCCGCGCCGCCACGGTGGGCGGCGCGGCCGACCTCCTGGGGGTCGTGTTCGACCGGCACGTGACCGCGGCGCTGAACGGCGACCAGATCACGCGCGACCGGGCGGCGCCGCTCGCGGCCGGCGACACCGTCTTCTTCCTGTCCGCGGACGCGGGAGGGTAGCAGCATGCCAGCTGGCGGTTACTTCGGGCGGGCGCTCGTGGTCGACGTGACCAGTGGCACCAGCCAGGTACTGCCGCTGCCCGACAGCGTGCTGCGAGGTTACGTCGGGGGCTCCGGTCTGGGCACGTGGCTGCTGTGGCAGCTGGGAACTCCAGGCGCTGACCCGCTGGGGCCGCGGGCCCCGCTCGCGTTCGTGTTCTCCCCGCTGGTCGGCACGTCGCTGACCACGAGCGCGAAGTTCGCGGTCGTGGCCAAGTCGCCGCTGACCGGGATGCTGACCGACGCGCTGGCCTCCAGCCAGTTCGCGATCGCCGGGAAGCTCACCGGCCATGACGCGATCGTGATCGACGGCCGCGCACCGGAGCTGTCCGTCCTGCTCGTCGACGGCGACGGGACCCGGCTCATCGGTGCCGCGCACCTGGCGGGCATGACGGCGGCCGATACCGACCACCACCTGCGCGCCGAGCTCGGCCGGGGCTGGCGGGTGGCGGCGATCGGCCCGGCCGGCGAGCGCGGCGTCCGGTACGCCACGATCTCGCACGACGGACGGCACGCGGGCCGCGGCGGGCTGGGCGCGGTCATGGGCGCGAAGAACCTGAAGGCGATCGCGGTCCGCGCCGCGACCAAGGTGGCGGCGGCCGACCCGGCGGCGGTCCTGGCCGCAGCGCGTGACCTGCGAGAACGGTCCTTCGGGCCGGCCACGGCCAAGTACCGCGAGCTGGGCACGCTGGCCAACCTGCTGGCGTTCAACGCCATCAGCGCGCTGCCGGCGCATAACTTCCAGGCCGCGACGTTCGACGGCGCGGCGGAACTCGCCGAGCAGGCGCCCGAGGACGTCCCCGAGAATGTCCCCGAGAATGTGCACGGCATGCGCCGCGTGGCCCGCAGCAGCTGCGCGTCCTGCACGATCGGCTGCGAGCACATCTACCGCTCGCGCGGCGGCACGAAGACCCGCGTGGAGTACGAGAACGTCTTCGCGCTCGGCCCGATGTGCGGGGTGAGCGACCCCGACGCCGTGCTCGTGGCGAGC
>Ga0335074_10008965_pt1 | contig 13929 bp, 11 predicted proteins | sample Lox_Sample_23_FD_206715 | JGI IMG/M metagenome (GOLD analysis project Ga0335074, IMG submission 206715) | Soil microbial communities from Loxahatchee National Wildlife Refuge, Florida, United States - Lox_Sample_2.3 | ecosystem: Environmental > Terrestrial > Soil > Wetlands | place: USA...
GCGCGGTAGATCAAGGGCAACACCGGCCAGCGCGGCGTGGAACGGCTCGCCAGCCGCGATGACCTCCGCCCAGTGCCGGCTCTTGGGCCGGCCAGCAACGTAGTCGGTAGCGGACCAGCCGTCGACGCAGACCGCGCCGTCAATCGCGCGGCGCTGCCGGGCGATCCGGAATCCGTCGGCGCGCAGCTGCGAGTAGACGCCTGCCAGCCACTCCAGTTCCGCCACGCTCTGGTCAGCCGGCTTGAGCACGGCGCTGCCCGCCCGCCACGACGTCCCCTGGCCGCCCGCCAGAGACTCTGCCCGAGCGTCAGATACGCCGAAGGCCGCCAGTACATGGTGGGGCGGAGGCTGCGGTTCGATGGGCACCGTCAGGATCGGCATCGTCAGGGGCGGATGGCGACCTGGTAGACGGCGGGCAGGCTGACGCCGAGGCTTTCCGCACGGCCGCTGCGCGCGTTGACTGCGACGAGCCTCCCGCCGGACGCGGCGACGAAGAGCCAGCGGCCGTCGGGTGACCAGGCCATGGACTGGTCGTTAGCGCCACCGCCGGGCGAGTCGGCCGCACCGGGCGAGCCCAGCCCCAGGTTGAGATCCCTGGAGGCGCCGGTGCGCAGATCGATCAGCTGCGCGGTCAGTTCGCCATAGCGCCCGATCGCGAGTATCGCCGCAGTGCCGCCGCCCGGCGAGATGACCCCGGTGGGCGGCCAGGAGTAGGTGTATGGAGGGCCTACGGCCGCCGCATGGCGAAGGGCACGCCGCACGCCTGTGCTGGCATCGACGACCTCGTCGCGGCAATGCCGGTATCGCGCGTCGCAGACGTCGACAAGCCAGGTAGCGGCCCCGACCGCGACGACTATGCCGGGCACTTGCCGATCCCATCCCGGGCCGACGTCGTAGTAGTTGAAATTGCCGTCGACTGCCAGCACGTCACCGCGGCCATCCGAGGCTGCCGTGGCAGCCAGCAGCGGTCCGCCCGGCTGGAAGTGGATTGTCGGGCCTGATCGGTGCCCGGTGATGGTCACGAGCGAGAGCGCTGGAGAGGACGGCGAGCCCGAACTGGCCCAGGCCGCCTGGGAACCGGCCGGACCCGGAATCAGCGGGCCGCCGTTCGCCAGCAGGCCGGTCAGCTGGCGGGCCTGACCGCCATCCGGCACCACATACCCGGGCACGTTGTCGAATGGCCTGATCACCGCGTCATGAGCACCGATGACGAACGAGACCTGCGGACTTGCAGTCTCCAGCTGGGGGACGTAGGTCTGGACGATCCGGCCCTGGGCGAGCTCGATCCGCAGCAGGTCGTCTGGTCCGCGCGCGAACAGCTCCCAGCTTCCGGTGACGCCGAGCAGGCTGTGACCGACCATTGTCACGCGCACCGGTGGCGGGGCCGGCACCCTGGCGGCCGGCCGGGCCGGCGGGTGACCGGTACCACGGACGAACACAATTACTACCGTGGCCAGGACCAGGCACACCAGCAGCAGGTTGGATTTCCAGCGTCCGCCTATCGCCACAGCTCATCATCAACCCGGCCGGGCGCGCGACGCCAGATCCGCCGGCCTCATCGGCGCGCTGCCGTTTCCTTCCAGGTGTGTCGTTTGCGTGCGCATTTTCCGGGCACGTCCGCGTGCTCGCGGTACGCACCGAAGGGCGGGTCAGCCATGCGCGGCACGGCCGTTTGGGAAGGCGTCGAACGACAGGGCCTGCGCTGGCGTCACCAGCGGACGGAGCGAGCCCGGCCAGGGCAGCGCCCCGATCCCTCCCAGCCGGCCGGGACTGACCGGCTGCCGCAGATCAAGCACATCGTGGTCCTCATGATGGAGAACCACTCGTTCGACAACTACCTGGGCACGCTGGGCCGCGGCGAAGGGTTCACTGCTGGTGCGGACGGGCAGCCGGACGCTGAGAACCCTGACACGCTGGGCCACGCCGTGCGCGCCTACCACCTGGGGTCCACGACGCAGTACCCTGGCGTGCCGTGCCAGAGCTGGCGGGCAGCGCACGCACAGTTCGCCGACGGGAAGATGACCGGCTTTGTCAGCGCCACCGAAGCCGCGTCGCCGGCCGCCGACAAGTCAGTCCCGATGGGGTACTGGACGGCCGAGGATCTGCCGTTCTACCACGGACTGGCTAGCACATTCCCGCTGGCAGACCACTGGTTCAGCTCGTGCCTTGGGCCGACTTTCCCGAATCGCAGGTTCCTGCTAGCCGGGACAGCGCACGGGCTGATGGATGATCTGCCGGTCAATCTCCTGGACCGCCCGCCGGCCGGCACCATCCTGGACATGCTCACGAGATACGGCAGGTCCTGGATCAACTACCGCCCTGACGGCGGCGACCAGTCCCAGTTCCGGCGCTACCTGCACTACCGGCGCCGACGGTCGCAGCATCACCTGCGGGCACTCGGCCGACCGTTCCAGCGCGCCCGCAGCGGAGTGAAGCGCGACCTGCAGTGCACGGCGGGTCTGTACCCGCTCGGGCTAGCCAGGTACATGCTCCACATCCGCGGCATCGACGATTTCTTCGCCGCCGCCGAGGCCGGCCGGCTCCCCGATTTCTGCATCGTCGATCCGGATTATGACGAGTACTCCGAGGAAAACCCGCAGGACATCCGGAAAGGCGAGAGCTTTGCCGCCGAGGTCATCCGCCGGGTCATGCATGGCAAGGCCTGGGCAGACACGCTGCTGATCTGGACCTATGACGAGGGCGGCGGCTACTACGACCACGTCGCGCCGCCGCCAGCCGAGCCACCCGACGACGTTCCGGGGCGGAGCCTGGTCGCGCATCCGTCGTGGCTGCGCAGCATCATCAAGCCGGTGTTCCCCGGCTACGTCAGGCACGCTCAGGACCTCGTCTGCGAGCCGAACCGGTACGACAGCTACGGATTCCGTGTCCCGGCTGTCATCGTCTCTCCGTACGCCCGGCCGCACTTCGTCCTCTCGGATGTCTTCGACCACACGTCGGTCCTGAAGCTCGTCGAGGAGAAGTGGAATCTGCCGGCCCTCACCCGCCGCGACGCGGCCGCGGCAGCACCCCTGGCGGCGCTTGACCTCGAGTCACCGCCAGCCTTCCTTCAGCCGCCTGAGCTGCCGGCCCCGAGCCTGGCCTGGGGCTCCTGGTAGCTATTCGCTGACGGCTATGAGGGCCAGCCTGACGAGCGGGTAGCCTGTCAGGCAGCGGCACGGGCGGAGGGGCCCGCCATCGGAACTGCGGCGCGATCCGCCAACGGTCCCTACCTGGCGAAGGTAGGTGACGAACATGCATGCAATGGGGCAAATGGGCCTCATCGACGTGCTTGACCGCCTCGACGAGCTCGCCGACGATGCTGACCGGACGGCGCTGGCTGCCCTGCGCGACCGGCTCGACTCGGCGCGGCTGCGCGTCCTGGTCGTGGGCGAGGCCAAACGCGGTAAGAGTACGCTGGTCAACGCGCTGCTGGGCCGCGAAGTCCTGCCGGCCGGCGTGACGCCGCTGACCGCGGTACCGGCCACGGTAGTGCCCGCCCGGCCGGGCGAGGAAGGCATCGAGGTTCGCTTCACCTCCGGTGGCTCCGACCACTTTCCGCTGTCCGAGCTTGAGCTATTCGGGACGGAACGCGGCAACCCTGGCAACTGCCGTCACGTCTCGGCGATCACCGTCGGGCTGGATGCTCCGATCCTTTCTCGCGGTGTCGAGATTGTGGACACGCCGGGCACCGGATCAGTCCACGCGCACAACACCGCTGCCGCGGCAGCGGCGCTGCCGTCCATGGACGCGGCGATCTTCGTCCTGTCCGCCGACCCGCCGGTGTCAGCTGGCGAACGCGACTTGCTGCGCACCGTGGCCGGGATGTCAGTCGCGCTGTTCGTGGTGCTGAACAAGGCCGACTACCTGGACGCCGCGTCGCTAGCCGAGACGGCCGAGTTCACCAGCCGGGTCGTCGCCGAGGCGACCGGCCGGCCTGACCGGTTGTATCCGCTGTCGGCACGGTCCGCGCTGAACCTGCTGGGCGATGCGGGATTCGATGCCTTCGCCGCCGACTTCGGCACGTTCCTCGACTCCGGCCGGCTTGCCGCCCTGGAGGAATCGGCGGCCCGGCATGCTCGCCGCCTCTGCCAGCAGCTGCTCGACGAGACAACGCTGGCGGCGCAGGCCGCACGCCTGCCTGGCGAGGAAGCCGATGCGCAGCTCACTGCGTTCGCCAGCCGGCTCGACGCGGTGACCAGCCATCGGCTTGACGCTGAGGATCGCGCGAATGCCCAGTCCCGCAGGTTGCTTGACGCACTGAACGCGGCTGCCGGGCAGGCGCAGCCCGCGGAGGCCGTCCGGATCGCCGCGGCTCTGACGAGCATCCTCGACACAGAGCTGGCGGCGGCTTCTCCCGCCGAGTTGCAGCATGACGGCAGGGAGCGGCTGACCGCGATGGTGGCCGAGGCGGTTGAGGCGTGGCGCCAGGAGCAGGCGCGACTGCTGGAGCATGGACTGCGCGAGATCGAGGGCAAGCTGGCGGCCGAGCTGGAGACCGAACTCGCTGGTGTCCGGTCCGCAGCAGCCGACCTGCTCGGAGTCGAGCTCGCCCTGCCGTCGGACGGCGACTGGCTCGCGCCAGATCTCGGCTTCTTCTACACGCTCGGCGAGCACGTCGACCAGGCGGAGCTGCTGGCCGGGGCGGTCCGGCGCAGGCTGCCGGGCGAACTCGGCCGGCGGATGGCGCGGCAGCGCCTGCTGGCCGAAGTGCCGGAGCTCGTCGGCGGCCAGCTTGGCCGCGCTCGCGGGGACTTGCAGTACCGGCTCGCTGAGGCGACCCGGAAGCTGGTCGCGGATGTGCGCCGCCGGTACTCGGAGTCGACCGCGCGACTGACGGCCGCGCTGCAGCGCGCCGCCGCCATCAGGGAGGCTGCCGGAGCGGAGGGTGCGGGGCAGCTGGCAGGCCTGAAGGTACGGGAGGAGGCGTTGCAGCGTCTGCTGAGCGAACTGGCGGCTGACCGGGCGGTGCCGGTATCGGGCTGTAACGGCTGAGACCTGTGTGAGCGGTGGGAATTGCGGTAGTGACCTGCGCTGCGATACAAAGGACGAACGGGCGATGAGGCTCGCCACTAACCGCGGTCAGCCCGCTGATGGCCTCTACCACGATGTGCCGGGAGACCGGCGTGGCAGAGGAGACCATCATGATCGACGAGCCGAGCGAGCCGCCCGGCAAAGATAGTCGCCGGGCTCGCCGGTGAGCCCGGATCTCCCTATCCCGATCGTCCAGTTGCTCCAGGTAGTCACCATTGCAGGCGCGGCGCCGGGCGTGTCGGGCGTGATTAGCCGGGTCGAGGCCCGGATGCAGGGGCGGACCGGTCCGCGGATCTTGCAGCCGTACTACGACCTGGCGAAGCTGTTCCGCAAGGAGGCGCTGGCGCCGGAGGGTTCGAGCTGGGTATTCCTCGCGGCGCCAGTCGCCGCGATGGTCTGCTACCTGACCGTGCCGCTGCTGATCCCGGTGCTAACCACCTTCGGGCTGCCGCTCGGCTACATGGGCGACATCCTGGGTGGCGGTTTCATCCTGTCGCTGGCGAGCTTCCTCGTGGCCGTTGCCGCACTGGACACCGGCAGCCCGTACGCGCAGCTTGGCGCCAGCCGGGCTAAGACGTTCGGCGCGATCACCGAGCCGGTCGTGCTGTTCGTGGTGTTCACGGTCGCACTGGTGACGGGTACCGACCTGCCTTATGCGCTCGCGGCCACGGTCCGGTCATCGGCCGGCCAGATCATCCGGCCGGCCCACCTGCTGGCAGCCGCGGCCCTGTTCATGGTGATCCTCTACGAGACCGGCAGGATCCCCGTCGAGACGCACACCGGCACGAACGAGTTCGGCATGATCGAGGAAGCCAGGCCGTTCGAGCACTCCGGGCCGTACTTCGCGCTGCTGAAGTGGGGCTCGGCGATGAAGCAGCTCATCCTCTACACGATCCTGCTGAACGTCTTCGTCGCCCCCTGGGGTCTCGCCTCGTCGGCGGGCATCGTGCCGGTCCTGCTGGCAATCGCGGCGCTGATCGGCAAGGCGGCATTGCTCGGCGTCGTGGTGTCGGTGATCGACAACTCCTTCGCGAAGCTGCGCCTGTTCAAGATCACCGAGTTCGCGGCCGCGGCGTTCCTGCTTGCGGTGCTCGGCGTCTTCACCCTGTACCTGGGCGGTGGCTGATGATAGCCGCGGCGGTGGCCGCGCCGAGCACACTGGCCGGCGGCGCGAACGTCATCGCGGTCGGGGTGCTGCTGGCTGAGTTCGGGATGTTCCGGCAGGCGCTGCTGCGCGACCAGGTCCGGCTGTACGCCGCCCAGTCGGCGCTGCTGTCCGCGCTGGCGATCGTGGTGGCCGCCACCCGGCACCTGCCGGAGTTGTACGCGCTGGCCGGATTGTCGTTCGCGCTGAAGGCCGTCATCGTTCCGGTGGTGGTCCGGCGGCTGCTGCGCGGCATCGGCGCCGACGGCGGCGATCCCAGGTGGAGCGATATAGCGGGGAGCCACACGCTGGGGATCGCCAGCACGGTGCTGATCGCGATCGCGGTTGCCGCGTTCGGCTTCTTCACCGTCGCGGCGCTCGGGATCGCCAGCCCGGTGCTGCCGGCCACCGCGCTGTCGATCTCGATCGCCGTGATCCTCGTCGCGTTCGTGCTGATGATCGTCCGCCAGGACGTGGTGTCGCAGGCGATCGGCTTCCTGTCGCTGGAGAACGGCGTCTCGCTCACGGCACTGGTGGTAGCCGCCGGACTCCCGCTGATCCTCGAGATCGCGTTCCTGTTCGACCTCCTGGTCGTCGCGGTCGTGTTCGGCCTGCTGATCCGCGTGCATCACGGCCGCGCCGAGTCCATGTCCACTGCCGACCTGACCAGTCTGCGCGGTTAGCCGATGCACGTGATCCTCATCCTCCTGCTCGCGCTGCCGGTCGGCGCTGCGCTGATCTGCGTACGCGCGCCGATGCCCGCGGCCCGCGCGGTCACGGCGCTGTGTGGCGCGGCATGCTTCGGCCTGGTGATCGCACTGGTCCCGGCCGCGGCTCACGGCGATATCAGCTACCTGCGGCTATTGCGGGTAGACGCGCTCAGTGCCGTGTTCATGCTGGCGACCGGCTTTCTGTACGGTGCGGTCGCGGTGTACTCGGTCGGGTATCTCTCGTCCGGCAGCGGCCACGACTATCTAGGGCCCCGGTACGCCCGGCGATTCTGGGTCGGGCTGAACCTCTTCGCCTGGGCGATGCTGGCCGCACCGATGATGAGCAACCTCGCGCTGCTGTGGGTGGCGATCGAGGTGACCACGGTGATCTCGGCACTGCTGGTCGCGATCGAGGATACCGACGGTGCGGCAGAGGCAGCGTGGAAGTATGTCCTGCTGGCCTCCACCGGCCTCGCCCTCGCGCTGCTGGCGACGATCTTCGCCTACTACGCCGGCGCGCACGTGCTCGGCGAGCACTACGACCTGGGGTTCACGCAGCTGCTGGCAGCGGCGCCGCGGCTGCCGCGCACGGCTGTGCAGCTGGCGTTCGTTCTCGCGGTGCTCGGCTACGGCACCAAGACGGGGCTGGTGCCGGTGCACACCTGGCTGCCGGACGCGCACTCCGAGGCGCCCACGCCGGTGTCCGCGCTGCTGTCCGGCTCCCTGCTCGCGGTCAGCTTTTACGCCATCCTCCGCTTCTATCAGGTCGCGAGCGCCGCACTCGGGCCGCGCTTCCCGCGTGACGTGCTGCTCGTCTTCGGCGTCGCGTCGCTGCTGCTGGCCATGCTCTACCTGTTCGGCCAGCGGGACATCAAGCGGCTGCTGGCGTACTCGAGCGTGGAGCACATGGGCATCCTCGCCATCGGCGTGAGCTTCGGCGCGCCTGCCGCGCTCGCCGGAGTGCTGCTGCACGTGCTCGGGCATGCCGCCGCCAAGGGCAACGCGTTCATGGGCGCCGGCGTCCTCGTTCGCAAGCTCGGCAGCAAGCGGATCACCTCCATCCGCGGCGGCCTGGACCTGCTGCCGTGGAGCGGGCCGCTGTTCCTGCTCGCACTGTTCGCGCTCGGTGCCATGCCGCCGTTCGGCCTGTTCCGCAGCGAGTTCGAGATCGTCACTGGCGGGCTCGGCTCGGGCAGCTACGCGGCGGCGGCGATCCTCATCGTGGGCGTAACGGTCGCCTTCTTCGGCCTGGCCGGGTCGCTCACCCGAGTGCTCCTGCTGCCTCCGCCCGACCGTGGCGGCACGGCGCTAGTCCGGGGCGAGCCGAGTGGCTGGATGGTGGTGCCAGTCGCCGCGGGCGCATTGGCGCTGCTGCTGCTCGGCGTGCATCCGCCGGCCGAGCTCACCGACTTGTTCGGCCGGGCGGTCGCGCTCCTGGGCGGGAGGATGTCGTGACCGCGACTGCCGGGCCGGAGGTCATCGCTGACGTCTCGGCGCTCCGGGAGCGCGTGGCTGCGGACGTTAATGCGGGCGGCAGGCTTGCGGACCTGTTCGCGACCGCACGCTCCGACGGCCTCCTGATCACCGCGCAGGTCGCCTCGCGCGGCGGCATCACCACGCTCGACGCGCTGCTGCCGCCCGGCCAGCACAGCTTCCCGGCGCTGACGCCGCTCGTGCGGGCCGCGTTCTGGTACGAGCGGGAGATCCACGACCTGTTCGGCGTGGTGCCGACCGGCCATCCGCGGCTAGAGCCGCTGGTTCTGCCGGTCAGCGGCGGTGAGCTGCCGCGGCCGGGCAGCGGACGCCAGCCGGGCGCGATCTATCCCGATCCGGGTGCGCTGCCGTTGCACGTGGTCGGTCCCGGCCTCTTCACGATCCCGCACGGCCCGGTCCGCTCGGGCATCGTCGAGTCGATCGAGTACCTGGTGGAGACGCCCGGTGAGGACATCCCGCATCTGAACATGCGGCCGTTCTACAAACACCGCGGGATAGCGAAACGGTTCGACGGGCTGCGGCCGGCTGACGGCGCGCTGCTCGCCGAGCGGGCGGAAGGCATCGCGTCGGTCGCGCACGCGATGGCGTACTGCCAGGCGCTGGAGGCGATTGCAGGCACGGAGGTGCCGTGGCGCGCGGCTCTGATCCGCACGCTGCATGCCGAGCTGGAGCGGCTGGCGTGCCACCTGGACGTGATCGTCCGACTGGCCGACGGAGCAGGCCTGGCAGTGGCGACCGCCCGGTTCGGCTGGCATAAGGAACGGGTGCTTCGGCTCACCGGCAAGCTGTGCGGCAATCGGTTCGGCCGCGGCGTCGTGATACCGGGCGGCGTCGCCGCGGCGCCGCTAGTGGCACCGATGCAGATGCTCGCCGCCGTCGGCGGGCTTGACCGCGAGGTGAGCAGCGATATCCGGCTGCTCATGGGCAGCGCGTCCTTCCTGGACCGGCTGCGGCGGACTGGCCCGCTTGAAACTGGGCGGGCGGCCGAGCACGGCGCGCTCGGCCCGATCGGCCGGGCGTCGGGTCAGACCGACGATGCACGGTTGCAGCGTCCGTACGCAGCCTACGGTTCACTCGGCCTGACGGTCAGCTCGCGGACGGACGGTGACGCGCTGGCCAGGCTCGAGGTCCGGATCGGCGAGATCGAGTCGTCCGTCCACCTGCTCCGGCAGGTAATCGACGAGCTCGCCGAGGCCGAGTCTGACGCGCTGCGCACGGACTGCCGCGTCGCGGACGGGCGCGCCCTGGCATGGACCGAGGCACCGCAGGGTGAGGTGCTCTATGACGTGCGGGTCGAAGACGGCAGGATCACCCGGTGCCGCAGCCGGTCCGCTTCGTTCCACAACCTGGTGCTCATGCACGAGGTGTTCGCCGGGGACATCCTCACCGACTTCCCGTTCATCGAGGCCAGCTTCGGGCTGTCGGTAGCCGGGGCGGCAGGGTAGCGGGGGTGGGATAGGCGATGTGGGTGCTGCGCGGATTGCGCAACGGCGTGCTGACGACGCGCTGGCCGGCCCGGCCAGATGACTACGCGAGTGCCGCCAGAGGGCCGGCGACGGTACTGGCGCCGAGGGCCGTTGGCGGCGACGACCTGCCAGGACTATGCCCGGTCGGAGCCATTAGCAGCGGGCCGCTTCGCATCGACAAGGGCGGCTGCATCCTGTGCGGACGGTGCGTTGCGGCTCGCCCGGACCTCTTCGGCTGGTCCCCCGGCCCGGCGCAGGCGACGCTGACCAGGACCGGACTCGTGGTGCCTGCCGAGGAGACCGAGGAGTCGCTGGCCGCCGTCACTGCCGCCCTGCGGGCGCGAACAACGGCGCTGCGCCGCTCGGTACACCTGCGGCACGTCGACGCCGGGTCGGATGGCAGCGAGGAGTGGGAGATCCTGGCGCTGCTGAATCCGGTCTACGACATCCACCGGCTCGGCCTGTTCTTCACCGCGAGTCGCCGACGTCTTGCTGGTCACCGGAGCCGGCGGGCATGGCATGGCCGGGCCGCTGCGCACCACCTACGAGGCCATGCCGAACCCGAAGGTCGTGATCGCGGTGGGGACCGACGCGGTCAGCGGCGGCATCGTCAGCCCGTCGTACGCGACGAGCGGCGGCATCGGCGGCATCCTTCCAGTCGACGTCTGGCTGCCAGGCTCGCCGCCGAGCCCGTTTGCCATCCTGTCCGCGCTGCTGCTCGCGCTGGGGCGCCTGCCGAAGGCATCGCTGGATGGACTGCCAGCGGGAGGTGAGCAGAATTGAGCGGGTACGGCGCGGTGCTCGCCGCGGGCCTGATCCTGCTGGCTCTGTCCGCCGCTGTCGACCTGCTGGCCGGCGTAAGCCGACCGTCCTGGCGACAGGTGCCGTACCTCGTCGGGGGCGGTGGGTCGGCGTGCCTGCTGGTGGCCGGCGCCGCAGCCATCGCGGGCCGCACCGTGGCACTGCGGTCGGCGGGGCTGCTCGGCACGGTCGCTATCAGCAGTGGCAGGACCACCATGGGCGGCCGCGCCGTGACTGCGGCCGCGGGCGCGAGCGGCCACGTTCCCGTCTTTAGTGATCTCGCTGGCCTTGCCGCTGACCGGCTGTCGGGTCTGTTTCTGGTCATCGCCTTCGGCGCGGCAGTCGCGGTGTCGCTCGCGTTTGCGTCGTGGGCGCGCTCGGAACGGGGCCCGGCCCGGCGCGGTCTCGGGGCTGGCTACGCGCTCGCGCTCGGGTCGGTGGCGGTCGTGCTGACCGCGCAGGATGCGTTCACGTTCCTGTTCGGCTGGGAGACGCTGACGCTGGCCTTCTGGCTGCTCGCCGGCTTCCGGCGGCACGCGCCAGGACGGCCGCTAGCCGCCATGATCACACTCGCGTTCGGCCGCATCAGCGGGGCATGCCTGCTCGCCGGTTTCGTGCTGCTGGTCACGAGGTCGGGATCGCTCACGCTGGCCAGCATGGCGCATGTCGCGCCTGGCCCGCTGCGCGCCACCGCGGTGGTACTGCTGCTCGCGGGCTTTGCGGTCAAGGTCGGCCTGGTGCCCTTCCAGGTCTGGCTCCCCCGCGGCTACGCGGCGGCACCCGGCCCGGCCAGGGCCATCATGGCCGGCGTCGCGGTCAACGTGGGCTTCTACGGGCTCTGGCGCACGCTGGCGCTGCTCGGCCCGCCGCCCGCCGCGGTGACCGACATCCTGCTGATCCTCGCCAGCCTGACCGCGATCCTCGGCATCGCGCACGCCGCGGTGCAGGGCAGCCTGCAGCGGGTCATTGCGTACTCCAGCGTCGAGAACGCCGGACTGATCCTGGCCGGCTTCGGCGTGGCGCTGATCGGTGCCGCGCAGCACAGCCGCGGTCTCATGGCCGCCGGGCTGATCGCGGCGACCCTTCAGGTCGTGGCGCATGCCGCAGCCAAATCGCTGCTGTTCGTGTCCAGCGCCGACATCGAGGCACTTGCCGTCGATGGAGCCACGCGCACCGACGACCTGGACAGCCTGCGCGGCTCCGCCCGGCTCGCGCCGTGGAGCGGAACCGGCCTGGCGGTCGGGAGCCTGACCCTGGCCGGGCTGCCGCCGACGGCAGGTTTCGTGTCCGAATGGTTCCTCCTCGAGGCGCTCATGCAGCAGTTCCGGGTGCCGGGGCTGAGCGACCGGCTCGTCCTGGCCATCACCGGCGCAGCGGTGGCACTGACCGCCGGATTCGCCGGGGTGACGTTCGTGCGGCTGATCGGGCTCGTCGTGCTCGGCCGTCCGGTGCGAGACAGGCGAGCGGCCGGCGGTGACGCCTCGGCAGCCGACGCGGGTCTGGGCGGGCGCGCGGGCATTGCCGTGCTCGGCTTCGCCTGCCTGGCGCTCGCGGCGCTGGCACCGCTAGAGATCCGGGTGATCGGAGCCGGGCTGGTGCCCGTGCTGCCGGCCGGGGCCGTCACCGCCGCGCTCAAGTCGCCGTGGGTGCTCCAGCCGGTGTTCGCCGGCTTCTCGATCCTCTCCCCGTCGTGGCTGTGGATCGTGATGCCTGCGCTGCTTGTCGTCGTCGGTGTCGGCGCGTGGCTGCTGTCCGGCCGGCGGATGCTGCGCGTCCGCCGCGTGCCCGCCTGGCGGTCCGCGACTGCCGGAGTTACCGGTCACGACAGTTACACCGCCTTCGGCTTCGCGAACCCGACCCGGCGGGTACTCGCTGCCGTCCTGCACACGCAGGCGGAGGTCACCAGGCTGCCAGCGCCAGCTGAGGACCCTGATCCCGACTCCGGCTCCGGCTCCGGCTCCGAAAGCGCACCGCATGTGGAGTACAGCTCAGACGTCGTCGAGGTGGTCGAGGAGTACCTGTACCTGCCGTTCCGCACGCCGTTCCGACTGCTGGTGCAGTACGCGCAGCGACTGCAGTCCGGACGGCTAGCCGCCTACCTGGCCTACATGCTGGTCGCGCTGCTCGCAGTCCTGGCCGTGGTGACTGGCCTGCACTAGGCGGAGCCGTTCTGGTCGTCGGCGCCTGGCTGTGGCGGCGTGCCGGGCTGCTGTGCGTTCGAGTCGCCGGCTGGAGAGCCGGCCACGCTGCTCGCACCGTGCGAATGCGCGGCGGGCCGGGGCGGAATGCGTGGATGCGGACGGGTGTAGATCACCCACAGCACGGCGGCCACGATGATGAACAGCCCAAGCGGAAACCAGAGCGAGAGCAGAGCGCCACCGGCGGCATTGTCCGACGTCGACTGTGCTAGCAGGAAGGTCGAATGTGCTAGCAGGAACGTGGCCACGTATTCCTCCTGATGGCTTCCACTATCAGCGCTGCCCGGACCTCGCGGTCCAGCCCCACGCCCGCTTCGGCGGGTGAGCGTCAGCAGCGGCCAGGCTGCCCGAGTCTTCCTCGTTCAGCCAGGCGGTGAGCAGGAGCACGCCAGCGCTGATCACGAAGGGCATCATGCCCATCCAGAGCACGGCGCCGGACAGCTGCTGGTCGTCAAGCACGGTCATGAAATGGTGTCGCGAGTTGACGTAACCGGGATAGAAGACATTCGACCCGAAGACGAGCACCATCCCGAGCACGGTCCAGACCGCGAGCGTGCCGGTCAGCAGCCCCAGCCGACGCAGCGGCGACTGCCAGGGTCCCGGCTGCGGACGGAAGATCTGCAGCCAGAACCAGATACCTGTGCCGAGATAGAGCGCCTGCTCCGCGAGCCTTGCCACGGCGCTGACCGGGACTGCGTCGAAGAACACCGGCACGTGCCACGCCAGGGACGACAGATTGAAGGCCACGGCAGCAGCCACCGGGCCCACCTGTGGCCAGGCAGTGCGGTGGAACGCCGTCTTCGCCGGCCGGGCTTCCGACCGGCCCCGCAGGCCGGCCGCGATCAGCATGGGCGCCGCGAAGCACAGCAGCAGATCCTGGGTTGACCGCACCCAGATGTACTGGCTGGACCAGTACCCGAGCGGTGTGATCAGGGTCAGCACCGCTACCGCCAGGCCGGCCAGCAGCGTCGCGCCAGCCAGCCTACGGCTTGGCGACCGCCGTGCCAGTACCCCGTCCATGCGCCGCTACCGCTCAGCGCACCAGGTAGAACAGGATCCAGTACAGCAGGGCCAGCAACGCGATG
>Ga0335074_10008966_pt1 | contig 13928 bp, 10 predicted proteins | sample Lox_Sample_23_FD_206715 | JGI IMG/M metagenome (GOLD analysis project Ga0335074, IMG submission 206715) | Soil microbial communities from Loxahatchee National Wildlife Refuge, Florida, United States - Lox_Sample_2.3 | ecosystem: Environmental > Terrestrial > Soil > Wetlands | place: USA...
ACCCAGGATTCGCCGGTACCTTTGAACCTGACCAGCCCGGGCGCGACGGTGGGAACGATTTCCTACATGTCGCCCGAGCAGGCGCGGGGCGAGGAACTCGATACTCGCACCGATCTGTTTTCGCTGGGCACCGTGATCTACCAGATGGCGACCGGAAAGCTGCCGTTCGCCGGCGCAACATCGGCCGTTGTTTTTCATGCCATTCTCGAACTCGATCCTGCCCCTGCGACGCAGCTCAACCCGGCTCTCCCCCCCAAGCTGCAGGAAATCATCGAAAAACTCCTGGAGAAGGATCGCGATCTCCGCTACCAATCGGCCGCCGATCTGCGTGGAGACTTGAAGCGTTTAAAGCGCGATACGGAATCAGGACGCCGGCCGGCCCGAGACAGCGGAGCGAGCGTGACGGCTGCTTCTGCAGCCGGTGGTTCTGACGGATTCGGTTCAGGCACAGTCGCTCAGGCTCCACAGCCGATGGCCAGTTCGAGTGCCAGCCCTGCGGGCCGAAAACTTGGGAGAAAAAGAGGCGGCTCAGACAGAGATCACGCGATACTCTGGGCGATCTTTCTCCTGGTCCTCGCATTTTTGGCCCGCGATCGCATTCGAGCCTTTTTGCACCACCACAACTCCCTTGCTTTTCAGAATATTTCCGCCACCAAGGTGACGGACACCGGCAATGTGGTCGACGTCGCGCTCTCACCCGATGGCAAATACATTCTCAGCGAGGTACGGGAAAATGGGCTGGCAAGCCTGTCGCTGCGGAATGTGCCGACCAACAGCATTACCCAGGTCGAGCCCCCGTCCGAGGTGTACTACAACGGGCTGCAGTTTTCTCCCGACGGCAACTACCTCTACTTCGTGCGCAGCGATCCCGGGGCAAACGGCGAATTGAAATATTTGTACCGCGCGCCGCTGCTGGGAGGCACGCCGGAGCGTCTGGCCGAAGATGTGGATTCCAACGTGACCTTCTCTCCGGATGGAAGCAAGCTGGCCTTTTTGCGTTACGACAATCCGGAAGCGGGAAAGTATCAGCTGATTGTTCGCTCCGTAGACGGCAGCCAGGAAACAGTACTGGCCAGCGGGTCGAACAGCCAGCAACTTTTTTATGTTGCTTGGTCGCCAGACGGCAAGAAGATAGTTTCTACGGAGCTTCAGCCCTCCGCCGACGCCCTCACAGGATTGGTAGAGATTGATGTCAACACCGGCCGACAAAAGCTGTTGCTCGGTTCGCCGGGCGACGTGGTTTCTCCCACATGGATGCCGGATGGTAGCGGGTTGCTGGTCCTGTTCGACTCTCTCGCATCGGGCCTCGACCGATTCCAGATCGGTTTCGTCTCCTATCCAAACGGAAATATCACTCCGGTGACGCGAGACACCAACAAGTACACCGATGTCAGCGTTGCCAACACGGGCCGGATTCTCGCCACCGTGCTCAGCGAAGGACACTGGGATCTGTTTGTCGGGCCGGCCGCATCGCAAGGCAAGGATGTTCGCTCGATTGCACCGGTGAGCTCAACTACCAACTTCACCTGGATGCACGATGGCCGGATCCTGTTTGACAAGGGCGCGTCGCTATATGCGATTAACCCGCAGACTGGCGCGCAGAATCCTTTTCTGACCCAGTCACAGGGGGCTGGAGCCGATCCGTGGGAGTGCTCCGACCATCAGCATATTGTTTTTGCGTATGGTCTGGGCATGAACAGTAACCAGAATATCTGGCGTTCCGATGAATCCGGCGGGAACCTGAAACAACTTTCGAACGGCCGATTAGACGACTATCCCGTATGTTCGCCCGACTCTCGTTGGGTGTACTACCTCGACCGTGCGACTCGGATGGTCATGAAAGTTGGCATTGACGGCGGCTCGCCACAAACCGTGGCCAACGCGCGAGCGGAGGGATTCTTCGACATCTCCCCGGATGGCGCCACGGCCGTGTTCGTGACCATAGACCATGCGGAAGGGCATCGGCAACGAATCGTGCTGGTGGCGACCGATACCGGCCAGACGCGCAAGATGCTGGAACTGCAGCGCCCGATTATCACCAACATCATCCGCTTCGCGCGCGACGGAAAGTCGGTGATCTACACGGTGCGCGATCACGGGGTTGACAACTTGTGGGAACAGCCGATCGACGGGTCTGCTGGCAGGCAGATTACATCATTCACCTCCGACCGCATCTGGGACTACAAATGGTCCGAAGACGGCAGGCAGCTGGCGGTGTCGCGCGGGCATACAGACTCGGATGTAGTCTTGATTCGCGATCAGCAGTGAGAAAGCAGGGGTCAGGAATCAGCGGTCGGAAACCAGAAATAAACTCTTGCGCACAAAGCGATGCCCCGGCAGGTTACAGCCGAAGGTAGGTTTTCCCTAATGTCTGACCCCTGGTCCATAAAACAGGAAGGGCGGCCATTGCTGGCCGCCCTTGTCGAATTGTCGTACTCGTGAAGTGGCTTTTAGACCGACTTGACGTTCTCTGCCTGCCAGCCCTTGGGGCCTTTGACCACGTCGAACTGTACTTGCTGTCCCTCCTGGAGGCTGCGGAAACCACTCGCCTGGATGGCGGAGAAATGCACGAAGACATCCTCGCCATTCTGGCGGCTGATAAATCCATAGCCTTTTGCGTCGTTAAACCACTTCACTGTTCCTGTTTCCATACTGGTGCTTATTTCCTTTTTCTTTGATGTAGCGCTGAAACTTTTCGGGTCTTCTGCAGGCAGGTCACACGCTGGGTTAAGCGGAGATGCATGTACTGCGAAGGAACTCTTAAAGATCAAACGCATCCGTATTCTACTAAGAGTGCACCGAAAAAGCTACAAAATTCGTGATGGGTTGCCCGTAAATTGCTGATTCTGTGGCATTAATCGTAAGTTGGAGGGCGATCGAAAAGGGAACTTTGGAATCGGAGAAGCTTGCCAGTGAGAAGATTCTCCTACCGGAAAACATGTAATCGAAAACCATGACTCGATGCTTTTGAGTTTCGGAATTGGGCTTAGGCTTCGATGATGACGCAGTTTCAGAGTCGATGGAACCTGTATCCCAGCAACTGACGTCATCCCGAGTGAAGCCGTTCTTCAGGCGGAGCGAGGGATCTCGCGTGGAGTTCAGCCGATGCTCTCGAGGTCCCTCGGCTCCCTGTAAGAACGCGGGGCTTTCAGGATGACCCCCCGGAAAGACGAAATCGAAGAGCCCCCCAAATTTGCGACTTCTTCCCGAATCACTCATCATGGAAACATGCGTTTTAAGGCTCTCCTGCTTGTCTTTGCCCTCAGTGCTTCTGCGTGGGCCGGAATCGTCGAAGACGTTCGTCTCTCGCTCATGCGGAACAATTTTTCCGCCGCGGAAGCTGAACTCAATTCCTACCGCAGCGCGCTTGGCGTCACGCCCGAATATGTGGAAGCCTATTCCTGGCTCGCTCGCGCCGCGTTGGATGCCGGCCAATACGATCAGGCTGCCGCTTACGCAAAACAGACAAGGACTCTCGTTTCCGAGCAGCTGAAGACACGTCCGCTCGACGCCGATGAGCATTTGCCGACCGCCTTAGGGGCGGCCATCGAGGTGCAATCGCAGGTTTTAGCGGCTAACGGCCAGCGGACTCAAGCCGTCGCTTTGCTACAGTCCGCGTTGCGGATCTACGGATCGACCTCAATTCGCGCCCGTCTGCGGAAGAATCTGAATGTGCTCTCGCTCGAAGGCCGGCCCGCGCCGCCTTTGAAGTCTTCCGACGAGCTCGGAGGGAAGCTGCCGTCGATGGCGCAACTCAAGGGATCTCCGGTGCTGCTGTTTTTCTGGGCGCACTGGTGCGGCGACTGCAAAGCGGAAGCGCCGATCATTACGCAGCTGCGTTCGGAGTTCGCGCCGAAGGGACTGGCGGTAATCGGGCCGACGCGACTCTACGGCTATACCGCGCAGATCGATCACGCCCGACCCAGCGATGAACTGATGTACATCGACGCGGTGCGGCATCGCTTCTACTCGGGATTGCTCGATATGCCGGTGCCAATCAGCACGTACAACTTCGATGTATACGGAGCTTCGACGACACCAACACTCGTGCTGCTGGATCGTGCAGGCAAAGTGGCCTGGTATCATCCGGGCGCAGTGCCGTACGGCGAGTTGCGGTCAGAAATTGAAAAAGTGATAGCTAGATAGCAAATGTAGCGCACTTCAGCCGCGAAACTATATAGGGACAGCCGCCCTCGGCTGTCCAGCCGACTGCCCACGACACATTACTGCCGCAGCAGGATGGAGACGGTGCTACCCGTCAGGTTTACAACCGCCGGTCCCGGCCCTCAATTTTTTTCCAATTCTGCCGATGGGACTATGAGGCGTCCTCTTTCATGGCTACTACCGAGCAATACATTGCCTCGATTATCGACAAATATCGCGTGCAGGTCGATCCCGGCTCGCCTGCGCACCGCGCTGCCGACAAGATTTTGCCGCTGCTCAAGAACTGGGGCAAACAATATCTGCTGGGGCTGACCCTTTCGGGCGCTTATGCTAAGAACACGGCCGTGTCCGTCGCATCGCACGTAGATGTGCTGGTCCTGCTCGCACCAGTCCCCGGCATGGAAATGAAGAACATTTTTTGGAGGCTGTTTGAGTATTTGACCGAGCAGAATCTGCGCGTGCACACCCGCGAGGTCTCCATCCAGGTGGAGCAGAAGGAGTTCCGGATTGATCTGATTCCCGCCTACCGCGACCATAGCCAGAACGTTTTGTTCAACAAGAAGTCCGGGCGGTCTTTGGCGACCGATATCGCGCAGCACGTTTACCTCGTCGCCAACTCCGGACGGCAACAGGAAATCTGCGCCATGAAAATCTGGCGCGAGCGCAACCGACTGTATTTTCCTTCGTTTTGTCTGGAATTGGCCGCGCTGCGCGCGCTCGAAAATCAGCCCTTCGGACATTTGGCCGATAACATCCTGGCGGTCATGCGATTTCTTTCCGGACAGTTCGAGAAGGCCGTGCTGCGCGATCCGGCCAATGCGGACAATTTCGTCTCGGAGGATCTCTCTGCCGATGAGCGCGCGGCAATCGCGGAAACCGCGCGCAAAACCTTGTATGAAGAGAATTGGAAGAAGATGCTCTGGTGAACGTCCTCCTCTAAGCTAAACTCCTGCTCCCTTGGAAAATGGCAGAACCTCATTCGCTGGTGAAGTAATCCACCGTCACGGGATTTTCAAATAGCGAATAATCGCGGGTCACGACGGTGATGCCGCTTTCGGTCACGAAATAGCGCTCCCGGTCGGCTTCGGCATCGTAGCCGATTGTGGTGCCTTCGGGCAGGTGCACGTCGCGATCGATGATGGCGCGGCGGACGCGGCAGTGGCGTCCCACGCTGACGTGCGAAAACAGAATGCTCTGATCGACTTCGCAGTAAGAATTGACCCGCACGTCGGGCGAGAGCACGGAGTTCTTCACCGACCCTCCGGAAACGATGCATCCGTTGGAGACGATGGAGTCAAGTGCGGTGCCGGTGCGTCCGGCTTCCGCGAACACGAATTTTGCCGGCGGATATTGCCGCTGGTGCGTGCGGATCGGCCAGTGTTCGTCGTACAGATTGAAGATCGGCGAGACCGACACGATGTCCATGTTGGCGTCGTAATAGGCTTCGAGCGTGCCCACGTCCCGCCAGTAGAGCGCCTCCTTCTTGTTTTCGTCGACAAAGTCGTAGGCGTACACGCGGTAATCGGCAATCATCTTGGGCAGGATGTCCTTGCCGAAGTCATGACTCGACTGCGGATCTTCGGCGTCTTTCAGTAGGACAGGAATGAGCACGTCGGCGTTGAAAATATAGACGCCCATCGATATAGCGACTTTTTCTGGATTGATGGGCGAGCGCAGACTGGTAACCTTGGGCTTCTCCTCAAAACCGTTGACCCGTCCATCGTTATCAACGTCGATCACGCCGAAGTGGCGGGTCTGGTCGGGATCGACCTGAATCGTCGCCAGCGTGATGTCGGCAGCGGAATCCTGGTGCTGCCTGAGCATCTTGCCGTAATCCATCTTGTAGATGTGGTCGCCCGCAAGGATCAGGACGTGCTTGGGCTGTTCGGAGCCGATGGAATAAATGTTCTGATAGACGGCATCCGCCGTGCCCTGATACCAGTTATCGCTGACACGCCTCATGGGCGGGAGAACCTCGATGAATTCGCCCACTTCGCGGGCCAGGATGTTCCATCCCTCGCGAATGTGCCGGTTCAGCGAGAGCGCCTTGTATTGCGTGAGGATGTAGGTGCGCCGTAACCCCGAATTCAGGCAGTTGGAAAGCGTGATGTCGATGATGCGATAGATACCGCCGAACGTGACGGCCGGTTTGGCGCGATCGCGCGTGAGAGGATACAGACGCTCCCCGGCGCCGCCCGCCAGAAGAACCCCGAGAGTGTCTTTCATAACTGCCCTTCAGATTCCTTCCAACCGCATTCGCGGCCGGAATTTCCCTTTTAGCACGGCAGCAGGGGAAAAGAAAACCCCTGATGGTAGCACAGGCGGCGCGAGCACTCGCACTCGGTCATCCCGAAAGTCCGCGCTTTTACCGGCGGGCGGAGGGATCTCACATAAAAAGTCCGGCGGCAAGGAGAGCCCTCGCCCCGCTGGCGAAAAGGCAACGCTTCGGAATGACGCGGGGCACAGGGGTGAAATGATACCGCTCACTCGTATAATGCCGCTCGAGACCTTCACCATGGGGAAACAGAATCCTGATCCTTCGCCGTCCTCGCCCGCGAGCCAGCGCAACCCAAACGACGAAACTCTGGGAATGGATGAGCGCATCACGCGGCGGGATTTTTTGAATTCGACGCTGCTCGCCTCCGGAGGAGCGTTGCTCGCGCCCTTGGCGCCGGCCGGGTTACTCCAATCCCGGGTTGCGCGACAGCGACAGTTCTCTCTATCCTCCGACGATTGGACCGGCTACGGCGGTGTAGGCGATTACGCCAACTCAAACGGCAACACCACCGAGGTCCTCGAAGCCGGACACCAGATTCGTGATGGCGTGTTCAACACCCTTCCCCCCGGCGTAATCGATACCGGAGAGACCTATGACTGCGTTGTCGTTGGCGGCGGCATCAGCGGACTGGCCGCGGCGCTGATTTTTCGACAACTTGCCGCGCAGAAAACTTGCCTGGTCATCGACGATCATCCGGTTTTCGGCGGCGAAGCCAAGCGCAACGAGTTTCTCGTGGATGGTCGTCGGCTCGTCGCTCATCAGGGCTCGGCCTTATTTCCGATTCCTTATCCCTTCAGCTTGATTGCGCGATTTTACGATTCGATCGGCCTGAAGGCGCCGCGCCTCGAGTACCAGAAATGGAAGGGACCTGATCCAGAGATCCTGCTGGCGCGGACACCTTATCTGGGAGTCTCGCCGTATGGCTTTTACTTTGGAGCCAAATTCGGTGTGCCGCAGGGGATCTGGCTCACGGATCCTTGGGGCAAGAAACTGGAAGGCGCGCCCATCGATGCGCGAACCCGCGAAGAATTGTTGAAGTATCAGATTTCCAGCGACACCAGTTTCATTGCGCCAAAGTTTCCCGGCGACGCAATTTCGCGGTACCTGGACGCGATTACTCTGGAAGACCTTCTGGTCCAGCGCTATGGCATTCGGCGCGAGACGCTGCGGACATTTTCTTTCGACGAAGGCGGCGCGTATGGCCTCGGTGCTGACGCGCTCTCGGGATACACAGAATATGCCGCCAACGATTTGTTGAAAGCTCTCGACATCACCGACGAGACCGGCGTGCAGATGTTTCCCGGCGGCAATAGCGGCATCGCGCGGCTGATCGTGAAGACCCTGATTCCGCAGTCGATTCCCGGTCACGCTTCCCTCGAAAATGTCTGCCGCAACAATCTGAACTTCTCTGCGCTCGACCAGACCGGGGCGGCAACGCGCATTCGCCTGAATTCAACCGCCGTGTGGGTGAAACACGCCGGCGATCCGGCGAAGTCCGATTCCGTAACCATCGTGTATACGCGCGACAGTAAAGTTTATCGCGTGAAAGCGCGGTCCGTCGTCATGGCCGGTGGAAGCTGGACCACGAAGAACATCGTTCGCGATCTGCCGGATGAACACAGATCCGCTTACGCCCAGTTTTACCGCTCGCCCTGCATGATGGCGAATGTCGCCGTCCGCAACTGGCGCTTCCTTTACAAGATGGGAATCTCGGGTTGCCAATGGTTCGAGGGGCTGGGCAACTACACGCAAGTCCACAAGCTGGCTCTCTGCGGCGCCGATTCGCCCACCATCGGGCCGGATTCGCCGGTCGTACTCACCATCAAGGTTTTGTTTTCCCATCCCGGCCACTCGACCGAAGATCAGGGACACATGGGCCGCGGGGAATTGATTTCCACCCCCTTCCGCGACTACGAGCGGCAGATTCGCCAGCAGTTCACCGACATGTTCGCTCACTCGGGTTTCGATGCCTCCCGCGACATCGCCGGGATCATTCTGAATCGCTGGGGCCATGCGTACCTAAGCCCGGCGCCGGGATTTTTCTTTGGCAAAAATGGCGGTCCCGCGCCCAGCATGGTCCTGCGCGCCGCCCCCTTTGGCCGGATTGCGTTCGCCAATACAGACTTGTCCGGCGTAGCCGATCACCGCTCGTCGATCATCGAGGCGGACCGCGCCATAGGACAGTTGCTGGATCAGGTGCTGGCATGAGAGCCTTCCGAAATGCTTCATCCTGAGCAGAGCCGATTTTTTCAGGCGGAGCGAAGGATCTCGCGCGCGGCCCCGCCGAAGCTCCCCGCCAGATCCATCGGCCGCTAGCGAAAACGCGTTCTTCGGGAGGCACCCCCAAAATCGCCGCGGTCGGGATGAAGCCATCGCTTGAGACCGAGTTTGCTCACGACTTCGCCATTGAGATCGACGGGATGCTCTTCTGATTCGTTGTTGCCTTCATCATTTCCGGGATGGTCACAAATTCATAGCCTTCGCTTTTGTACCGCGTGATCAGATGGTCGGTTGCGACTACCGTCTGGGATCGGTCCGCGCCCATGTGTTTATGGCCGCCGTCGTGCAGCAAAATCACATCTCCGCCGTGGATCTGGCCGGTAACTTTCGCTTCAATCTGAGCCGCCGGCGGTGCGTTCCAGTCATAGCCTGTGACGTTCCACATCACCGGCTTTAGCCCGAGCTCGTGCGCGACACGAAGCACAGCGGGACGGCGTCCACCGAACGGCGGGCGAAACAGGTTTGAATGTTCGCCGATCGCGTCGCGAATGACCGCGCGGCAATCCGAGAGTTGTTTGCGAATCTCCGATTCGCTCTGGAAAATCAGCAGCGGATGCGTGTACGTATGATTCCCGATCGCGTGTCCCGCGCTGGCGATTTCGCGGACAACGTCGGGACGCTCTACCACGTATCGTCCAATCAAGAAAAAAGTTGCGTGCACATTGTGTCGCCCTAGCACTTCGAGCAATTTCAGCGTGTGCGGATCGTTGGGGCCGTCGTCGTAGGTGAGCGCGAGTTGCTTCGCGCCCCGTGGCAAACCTGTACCGCTCGGACCTGTGCCCCGCAGTCCGGTGAACGTCCGCCCGTACCATTGTCCTGTCGGCGACATTGCCTGATACCCAGCGGCAACGAGCGCCGCTCCCGCCGCCGTCCCCGCGAGCACACTTGCCAGCATGGCAGGATTGTAATGGGGATTGCATCATTCAGTCACCGAGCGCTTGAGGCATTGGCGATTCCAGAGAATTCCACAATTTCCAAACCGCTGTTAACTGATTCCTCAATTGCGACTGCGTGTTATCCGAGCTATCCTGCCTCTTCCGAGATAAAACGTTTCCCCCATGGCCAATCTTTTTGAGCTTCCCCGGTACATTGCAGTGGAAGGTCCCATACGAGTCGGCAAAAGCACGCTGGCCGGCATTCTCGCCGAGCGGTTGAATGCCCAGCGCGTGTTGGAGCCCGATTCCAATCCCTTCCTGCGCGCATTTTACGAGGGTGCGCCCGGAGCGGCGTTTCAGGCGCAGTTCGCGTTTCTGGTGCGGCGATTCGAGCAGTTGCGCGCGCTCGACTTCGGTCCGCAGTCGCAGAAAACCGTCGTCGCCGATTTCATCTTCGAAAAAGACAAGCTCTTCGCTTACCTCAACCTCAACGATCAGGAGCTCGAAACCTACAATCTTTATTTCAACTATTTTCGCGAGCAGTTGCCCACGCCGGATCTCGTGATTTATCTGCAGGCCGCGCCCGAAGTGCTCAGAAAGCGGCTCAAAAGGAAAAACGCGCCGAGCGAGCGCTCCGTGAGCGACGAATATCTCGAGGAAGTTGTCAAAGCCTACGAGCACTTCTTCTTTCACTACACGTCATCGGACCTGCTGATCGTGAACACTTCGGAGATCGACTTTGTCGACCGTAACGAGGACCTGCAGGAGTTGTTGCGCAAAGTCACCGAACCCATCAAAGGAACGCAGTATTTCCTGCCGCTCGGCGGACAGGAAGCAGCCAGCGCGTAGCATTCGTACCAGTTGCCAGTACCTGGTTCTCAGTTGCTCGCTCCCGGCTCATCGTGGTGCACATCTGCAGTCGAAGTCCGATTCGCCGCCGCCGCCGACCACATCTGCCACGCATAGAATCCAAGATTTCCCGCACAGATAACAATCCCGGCAATGATCAAAGTAATCGCAGAGAGATCGGGGTAAACGAGCTTATCGAGATAGTGCAGGAGAAAGCCGCCGTGGTAAGGTTCGACTCCGGCCCGCGCCTCCAGCCAATTCTCGATCAGTGTTAATGGACACGGCCACGGAGTGATCTCAACCAGAATTCCCCAGACAAGCGAAGCGACGTGCAACCAGCGCAGAACTGGACGCTGGCGTGTGAGCAGGGCGCCGAAAATCACCCAAAGGATAAACAGCGCATGCAGAACGAGTATGCATACCGCAAGCCAATAAAAATCCGAAACCAAAACCGCCCCTGCCATCTCTAACAGACCTCTGACTTAGGCGTGATTTGAAACGGCGGCCTTCTAGGCCGTCCACGGAATCAGCCTTCCTGAGAATCGCTTTAGCCGCTAAGCAAGCCTCGCCAGAGCTCCTCTCAGCAATTTACCGCAATTTGGCCCGTTCTCGACCGAGTCATCTATCGAGCAATCGCACCTACTTCCACCTTCGTGCCGTCCGAATCAATCCATAAGCCACGAGGCAGAACCAGAAATCGATAAGCGTCCCCAGATCGACATGGAACGGGTGATGTCGCGCGATGGGCGGGAGCGTGGGAACAAGCAGGAAGTACGCGACGTTGCCCAGGATGATGGCCGCCAGGGCCTGAACAAAATTGATCAGCACCGATTGTTTAGACACCACCATCCTCCCAGAGGTTTGCCTATACTGTTGTAACCGAGGAGGACCGCATGCGGCTGCTTCTAACCTGGGTTTTAAGCGCGATTGCGGTTTGGATCGTGGCACAGGTCGTGCCCGGATTTTCTGTGCATGGGCCCGTTGCCGCCCTGATCGCGGCGCTCGCGATCGGTTTTATCAACGCCACCATTGGCCTGGTGCTCAAAGTCATCACCTTCCCGCTGACTCTGATCACCCTGGGATTGTTCTGGTTCGTGATCAACGCGCTCATGCTCGAATTGGCTTCGGCCATCGTTCCCGGATTCCACGTTCGCGGCTTCGGTGCGGCATTCCTGGGAGCAATTCTGCTCAGCCTGGTCAATCTGCTGCTGAAATGGATGCTTCTGCCCCGCAAAGAGAACCGGTGATGGCCGCCGCGCTCGGCGCAGCGAAGCAAAATAGAATTGGGTGCCCCACTTCTGGTCGGTGTTGCCAGAAGTGGGGATTTTCGCACGCGACCGGGATGGCTGGCCCACACAAACGCGGTTTTCGTTGTGTGGGAACAGATCTCTCTGCGTTTGCGAGACCTGGGGCTCGCCGGGCCGGGAAGGGCACGGCTTCAGTTTTCAGCCTGCCCTGAGCGACTCCGAGGAACGATGAGAAGTCGAAGGGTGCCGATGCGCCCGCGCATGGATCGCGCTTTAGCGCCTGAGGTGGTTTTTCGGGGCCCCATCCCAATCTCTCGACCGCCCAGCCGGCTTTCCCCGAAGGGTCAATGAGTGTAATCGCGATGTTTCGCCAATCATCACTGTGTAACTGTCATAACTGACGTTCCCTGCTTCAACGGAGGCAAAGTACCCAATAAGCCGCCGCCGCAACATTGGGCAACAATATGGTACGTCCCCGGCGTCCCTGGCGCGTGGTATGTCACTGCCAGTGTGCTACTCGGCCCGCCAGGCGTTTCCTCAATCGTTCCGGCCGGGCACGACGTGATTGGCGGTCCGTTGCTGGTAAACCAGTCGCAACTGCTCCCATTTGAGTCGCCAGGCCCTGCATCTTCAGTAATGCCCCAGCTATCAATCTCAGGCATACAACTCGAACACAAGCCAGTCACCGTCGCCTGCAATTCGACTTTGCCGCTGGCATGAACTGTCGCTGTTGCGGGCGATACCGCCACCGTTACGTTGTTGGCGTTATAACCCTGGCTCGAACCACAGCCGAGAAAGGAAACAGCGAGTACTAACATCCCGCTCGAGAACACACAGCATGTTTTCATCGCAGGCCCTCGTATTAGAATCTTGTCGGTACCGTGCCATCGCTTCAGCGCTCTAGCGTGTTTGCGTTAGTCATAGGACCGGGCTGTAGCGACCTTTTTCGTCGCGCAATGCTAACACCTGAGGCACTTCTCGGCTCAACAGTCTTTTGTCGGTTGTTTGGCGAAATGATTGTTTGGCGAAACCAGGCGACTTCACGCTTTGAGCCGCAAAGTGGAATTTTGACCGTAATCGGAGCGATAGTGCTCAAAACCCGGCGCACTGGAACTAATCGACCACGGACTCTACTTCATTTTTTTCTTCCTCATCAACCGCTCGCCCCCTTTCCCACAGTTTCTCCACAACAATTCGCTTCCGCCGCCCCAAAACTCTTGCGGAAAGATCCACACTTTGCCGACAATTCAATCTTCCATGGCGAACCCTGGCGATTTCGCGTACACCCTCAAGCAGCAGGCGGATATCGTCCGCATCATCGGAGACTACGTCCGGCTGAAAAAAGCGGGAGCGCAGAACTTCACCGGGCTTTGCCCGTTCCACAAAGAAAAGACGCCGTCGTTCTCCGTCCACGCCACGCGCCAGTACTATTACTGTTTCGGCTGCCACGAAAAAGGCGACGTCTTCGCGTTCGTCCAGAAGATCGAGAACATCAGCTTCCCCGAAGCCGTCCGCCTGGTCGCGCAAAAGCTCGGCATCCCCATGCCGAAAGCAACTTATTCGAGCGAAGGCGAAGCCCGCGAAGCGCGCCTGCGCGGACAATTGCTCGAGATCCACGAGCGTGCCGTCGCGTTCTTTCAGGAATGCCTGCGCCGTCCCGAAGGCGCACGCGCCCGCGAATATCTGAAGAGTCGCGGCCTCGACGACGCCACCATCGCCAAATTCCGCATCGGCTACGCCCCCGACTCCGGCTTCCTTCTACGCGACCACCTGAAATCCGACTTCAGCGAAGAAGTCCTGCGCGAAAGCGGCCTGTTTTCTTGGAAGCAGAACGAAACCACGAAACTGGAGGGTGCCCCATTCAAGCCCGATTTTGGCTTGAGTGGGGAAGTCGTAGACCAACTCGACACGGTTGCCCCACCCTTGTCGCGTTCTGTGCGACAGGGTGGGAACGTCGAGCCTCGCGACTCAGGACTCAGAACTCGCGACTCGGCCGCCATCTACTCCAAATTCCGCAACCGCGTCGTCTTTCCCATCGCCAACGAATCCGGCAAAGTCATCGCCTTCACCGGACGCACGCTCTCGACCGATGAAAAAGCTGGTCCGAAATATCTGAACTCCCCTGAGACGCCGATCTACTCCAAAGGCAAAGTCCTGTTCAATCTCGACCTGGCCAAAGAAGCCATTCGCGCCCTGAATTACGCAATCCTGGTTGAAGGCCAGATGGACTGCATC
>Ga0335074_10008967_pt1 | contig 13928 bp, 11 predicted proteins | sample Lox_Sample_23_FD_206715 | JGI IMG/M metagenome (GOLD analysis project Ga0335074, IMG submission 206715) | Soil microbial communities from Loxahatchee National Wildlife Refuge, Florida, United States - Lox_Sample_2.3 | ecosystem: Environmental > Terrestrial > Soil > Wetlands | place: USA...
TACCACATTCTCGAATCTGCCTGCGTATTCCGCATAATGGGCGTCATTCACAACAGTTATGACCTTTCCATAGGCAGTCCTCCTTTCTGCAAGCATCCTTGCAGTCGAATTGATGTCCTTGCTCCCGGTCTCATACTCTATCGCCACCTTATTGCCTCCAGGAAATGCGACTATGTCTGGTCCGTAGGAATTGTTGTATAACCTGTTGGCTATCCCCCTGGACAAGAGATGGGCGCTTATTATCTTCAGCGCTATGTCGTGCTCCGCGCTGTTATGGCTCTCGTAGATGCACCACTTCCCGGAGTACCTACCGCAGTCGACGTCATGCACCTTGAGTTCACCCGACTCTACCATTGCTGCCATTGCAGCATCCAGGTCTTCAGGATGCCTAACCGAATCCCTCAATGCGTCAATTCTTATACCGCTGCTTGCAAGGCAGGATATTATGAATCTGATGTTCTCGGACTCATTTGTGCTTCTATCAAACCTTACCATCAGTGGATTCCTGAGGTTCGCGCCTGCAACAAGAGCATGTCCGCGCGGCATGTTTCTTAGCGCCTTTTTCACTTCTGCAAACCTTCCAAGCTCATTCCCTCCTGATATGAAGTTTGAGACGTAGTTGAGCTCCTCGGGCTCCTTTATGCCGAATGACACCAGCATGGATGCATTGCCCCTAAGATCCTTGTCTATAAGCTTTGCCCTCTGGGATATCGCTATGATGCCTATCCCGTATTTCCTTCCCTCGGCGGCTATCTTGCCTATTATGGGGTTGTCGCCAAGCTTTTCCGCCTCGTCTATGACGGCATAGAACTTAGGCAGGTCCGACTTTTCCATCGAAAGCATCAGGGAATAAACCTTCCTAAGAAATCCCTCTATGTAAATGCTCTGCGATTCTGGGGTGTGCAGCCCTGAAAGCAGGAAAATGCTCCTGCCCCTTATGACAGTTCCCATGTCCGCACTTTTTCCGAATGCGCCTGTCTCTATAAGCGCAAGCCTCCTCTCAAGCGATTCGAGGACGGCCTTCTCCGAAGCAAGCTTTGCGTTGCGCTTGAAGGCCTTTACAGCAAACACAAGGTTGTGTATGTTTGGCACCTTCCCCTTGCTTAGCATCACGCTGTAAGCATACATGATACACCTGTAGAGCATGTAGCTCTGGACCTCGCCTAGCCTGAAGTTCCTTTTCAGCATTCCTGTTATCTCGCTTGCCCTCTCCTTCTCGCTCATGCCATCAAGGTCGAACATGTTTATGCCATTCTTCGACGCGTCATAAACATGTGCGCCTATCGCTTCTGAGATGCCTATGTACTCATTGTGCGGGTCAAGCACTGCAACGTTCGCGCCCGAATCGCAAAGCGAGCGTATTATCATCTTGCATGCATTCGATTTGCCCCCTCCGCTTCCGCCCACTATGACTATGTGCGGGTTCGCGTATCTTCGTGGGTCGATCCTGAACCTCCAGAAGTATCTCTTCCTCCACCTCCACAGGCTGTTACCTATTCCAATATTCCCAAAACCAAGTTCCCTCACAACATTTCCAATAACCATGCTATTTCTATTGATCATAAAAACACCAGAATCAAAAAATAAGGCTCTTCACAAGAGCTATCTCCTCAGCTTCTCCTATCTGCGGGCCCAAAGGAGTCTCAAGGACAAGTATCTTCGACTTTATTCCCTTGTAGTTAAGCAAGCTCCTAAAGCCCTCCGTACCTATGCAACCGAATCCTATGTTCGCATGCCTGTCAAGATGCGAGCCCAGCTCCTTCTTTGCGTCGTTCACGTGTATTGCATGTACTTTCTCAATGCCGACAACGCTGAACATCTCATCAAGCACATCGTGCTTTCTTATGTCGTATCCTGCGGCGAACATGTGGCAGGTGTCAAGGCAAAAACCCAGCCTTTTGTCGCCAACTTGCTCAACGACCTTTGCAAGATCGTCCATGCTCTCGCCCACGCTGTTCATGTGCCCGGCTTCATTCTCAAGTAGTATATGTGTCTTCCTGCTGGCATCAAGTGCACTCTTTACCGCTGCCACGACGTTCTCCAAGCCCTTGTCCTTCCCTTTGCCCATGTGGCTTCCCATGTGCGTCACAAGGTAGTCTATTCCAAGCGACTCGCAGCGCGCCATGTTCCTCCAAAGCGACTCTACTGATTTTGAAAATATGTCGCTGTTTGATGATGCTATGTTTGGCAGGTAAGGCATGTGCGCTATCGACTTTATCCCTGTTAAAGAGGCCTTTTTCCTGTACGCCGCTTCCGATTCCCTGTCAATGCCGCTCATGCTCCATCCGCGCGGATTAGTGACGAATATCTGCATCGCAGTGCAGTTTAGCGCGCTGGCACGATCGAAAGCCATGTCGATGCTTCCGGCAATCGATACGTGTCTGCCAAGTGCAAGCATGGAATCAGCCAAATGGCGCAATTAAAGTTATTATTTCTATGGCCAGCAGCGCGCATGCACGTCAATGCACTCTGCCGAGCCTAGCCTTTGCCCCGTGGCCATGCGCACCCGCCCTCAAAGGGATAAGGCCCCTTTCCACTATCTCCCACGATACAAATGTATAGTCATTGCGCCCTCTTGGCCTGCCGGAGTGGTCCCTAAGTAGTTCGTGTATGCCAAGAATATGGCTTGCAAGCACATCCCCTCTTATCCAGTAGTATCTATCATGCTCCTTAATGGGCTGGTTCTTAGAAAGCCTCACCCTTACTTGAGTGCCAGGCGGAAGCATTACATGGAATACATGGGTGCGGTACCTGCCCTTGGGCGTATCATTCTCTAACGTGCCTACATGCTCTATCGGATACTGCAGTATGTCTATCCCTGCTTCCTGTCTTGTCTCCCTTGCCCCTGTTCTGATCGCGACAACTATGTCCGACTCGCGCTCACCATGCCTGTCCTCTTTTTCCTTATGGCCGCCTGGAAAAACCCACTTGCCTCTGGTGTCCCTTGCGGACTTAAGCGTGCGCCTAAGAAGGAGAAACTCCCCGCCATCTCTTTCTATAAGCACCATGGTCGTTTCGTGGTCCGCTCGCTGCTGCCCATCTATTTGCATGATATTGCTCACTCCTATCTGGTACTTAATTCTTTTTGTGCTGGTGATTTTGGATATGCTCCTGTGCTTCCCTGAGCATATCTAGCTCCTTCTTGGTAAGGGCCTCGCTCCTTGCAAACTTCGAGCTTGAGACAACGAAATCGAGCACCTCGGATCTTTCCTGTGACATTGATATGGTCCTAAGCATTATCTCGAGCGGATCAGTCAATCCTGAATATTTTCCCGTGTCTTCGGCCCAGCTCTCAGCAATGCTGCTAAGCTTCATGAGCGTCGATATGGCCTGCACTGAAAGCACGAACTTCCTTAGCTCCTCTATCCTTGCAACCTTCTGCGCGGTGCTGTGGTCCGCCTTTCCCTCAAGGAAAGGGCGGTACTGCTCAAGTATCTCTGACTGGCGCTCGACAAGGTTGTTTATTATGTACATGTCCCTTTGTATCTCATCGGACTTGTCAGGAAGGAGCGATACATACCCGCTTATGTCTATTCGCTTTGCCTTGATCTCCTCATGGAGCAGATCTATCGCTTCAAGTATGAGCTCGTCCTTGAGCCTTGTTATGATATCCTCGCACGCCATCCAAGCTGGTGCGTCATGTTCCGCCATATGATCCATCTAAAGTGCATTTAAGCTCTTATAAATCTACGGTTATGCCAGGCAACGTTTAAATACACAGGAAGCGCAACGATTAATATGGCAGCAAAAAGCGGCGCGCTATCAGGAGGCATCCCTGTAGTGATAGGGGTAGTTATACTAATAGCCATAGTGTTCTACATAGGCAACCTGCCAGGAGCAAGCCCTTCCACAACAATTTCTACCACGCCAACAACGCTTAGCCAGACAAACCAATCGGCAACGCTTGCCGTAAATTTGCAGGAGGAGATAAACGACTCAACGGCAAAAGGATTCTTGGTGAACCAGTCTGAATTCTATTCAAGCTCAGCATCGCAGTGCTCGCTTGAGCTTATAGACGGATGCGACAACAACGAGCCTAGCCAGTTCATATGCGTAAACCAGAACTATTCATCCCAGATCTCAACGCAGCGCATGAATATCTATTCATCCTCTGAAGTCTGCCCTGATTTCATGCTTGCAGGAACACTTAGCTGCGCTTTGCAAGGAAACTATTGCGTAGTCATGCGAAGCGGCCCAGGATAAGCAAAAATTAAGCCATTGTCTTTAGAGGCATGTTCACTTTTATGCAGGACAAATCCTTAGTGGACATCCATGTCGACGCACCTAGTATCTCTATTCCAAGAAGGTGTCCCTTTGCATCGTAGTCAAGTATTGTGTCCTCGTCCATCTTCTTTATATGGTCGAACTTTCCTTTGGATAGCTGTATGTATACTGCGTCTGCCTGTAAATCAAAACTTATCTCCATTCATTCACCTGGATATACTGTTATTACAACGGTAATATTATCTTCTTGAATGTATATAACACTTATTATTCCCAAAGTTGTCCTCTTTGTGGCTTTCCTTCTACCTTCTCTGGCATCTGATATGCTATCTGGATGAAGGAGCGCATCTTCAACGACTTCCTTGCTGTAAGCTCTAAGATAAATTCTGAGAAGGGCATGGGAAGTATAAGCTATTCTTTGTTTCCAGGTAGGACATAACAAATCACTTAAATGCCAAAGTGTGCCGGCAGGAGGCGGGGCTCGCAGTTAGCCCCTTCTAACGTATTCTGCGCCGTTATCCTGTCCTCTGATATCTGCAGCTCCATCACATACCAATGCCTTTTCCTGTAGCCGATCCTGTTGAACTCCCCGACATTCCTCATGTCCTCGGCCACGGTTGCAACGGTATTGCAAAGCTGCGTCACTACCTCATTCGCCGCCTCATAGTCGAACTCTCCTGGCAATAAAGCCTCAATGTTATACCAGATAGCTCTTCTCAGCGCTGCCTTTCGTCTCCTCTCACCTATGTGTTTTATGTCAACTCCCATTACATCACCCAGAATCAGTGCCCATCTTGTATTGCGTCAGGCCAACGCGTTCAGTGATTCTTTTACTCAGGTAAAATATATATACTTTATTATAGTAATTTATACTAAAAGAAAAGATTTATATATTTCAGTTGCATAATAGGTGTGCCAAAGTGTGTTTTGGCATCACCTAGAAACAGTGGGCGGCGAAAGCCGCCCCTCATTCTTCAAATATGATTCAGCAATAATCCTGCAAGGTTCAGCCTGGGCTGGAAAACGCTTGCGTTGTATCCGTGCGCCTTAAGATTCCTTGCAAATGCCTCGCAACCAGATCCGCGCGTGTATATCGCTTTGGGACTGCATTGCCCTATGTAATCGACTGCCTGCTTGAAGTCAGCATGGTCGCTGAGCGCAAACTGCACATCTGTATTGAATTTCTGCATTCGCGCAAAACCCGTCGCGACAGCGGTGAATATCCTGTTGTTCATTGATGAAACCATGCCTTTTACCGTCTCAGCCTTTGAGCTGCTTACTATCCACACGGGCTCCTTGAAGTCGCCCTCTGTCATCCCTTCGGCGAAGTTCCTCTCAACGAAGTCAAGCTTTACCCCATGCTTTGAATATACCTTGCTTATCTTTGCTACATGGGGGTCTACAAGCGGGCATATTCCAATATCGTTGCATATCCTTACTAGTTCCTGCGACTTTCCCATCGAATAAGCGCTGAACATCGTTGTCGCTATGTCCATCCTTGACTTAAGGTAATGCTGTATCGATGTTATTACCTCCTCCTTTTCTTCAAAAACGACGTTTGCATAAGGATACGTGGAGTCGATTATCAGGACGTCGGCATGCTCTATCTCTATCTTCTCTGCAACAGGCGATTTCTGCATCTGGTAATCCCCGGTATACACTATTGAGCATCCATCCGCTTCGATGCGCAGCTGCTTTGACCCGAGCATGTGCCCTGCGTTGAGCATCCTAAGGTTCTTGGGCTCGACAACATTGTTGATCCCAAAACAGACCCGCGCTTCAACAAGGTCCTTTGTTATGTCACTGCAAAGTATAGTGTTCTTCCTGTTGACCGCTGCCGTATGGTCCGAGTGCGCATGGGACACGAAGTTGAGGTTGGCGGATTTCTCTTTTGCGTCCAGAGATATTATGTGCTCTCCAACATGTATGCCCATAGGGTCGCCGATTAGAGAAGTATGCGGCAAGACTTAAAAGGATTCTGAGGAATTCCTTGAAGGAAAAGCGCTGTGGAATCCATGCAAATGAAAATGTATTTATGCATTGGTTGCAATTCGCTATAAGTGAAACAGTGCAAAAACCATACATAATACGTGTCTCGTCAACCAAAGGGGGCGTAGGGAAGAGCACAATAGCAATAAACCTTGCAGTAGCGATACAAATGTACGGCTACCGCACGCTCATAGTCGACCTTGACATGATAAATCCATCAGTCGGCCTCTACCTTGGGCTTGCAAACGTGAATATGGGCGCAGTTGAAGCAATAATGAACAAGGTGGATATAAGTAGGGCCGTAGTCCCCCACGCGGCTACAGGCCTAAGGGTGCTCCCAGGGAAGATAGAGAACAAGTATCTCATACCTTCGGCGACGCATTTCAACACGTTCTTCTCAAACCTCCAGAAGCTGGACTACGACTTCATAATAGTCGATACCCAGCCGGGGATACCGTCCACTGAGATACTTACCTACTACGATGAGGCGCTACTTATAACGCTCCCTGACGAGGCAAGCTCAATAAGCGCAGTAAAGATGCTCAAGCACTACAGCGCCGACAAGCTGAGGTGCAGCATAGTCGTCAACAGGGTGGGGAACAAGAGATATGAATTGAGCATAAGGGAGATAGAGGAGCTGTGCGAAAGCAAGGTATCCGGCATACTTCCGGAGGATGAGAACGTAAAGGTCAGCGTCTCTGAGCACATCCCGCTCTACCTTAAGAACGAGCACGAGCCGTTCAGCAGCCACATAGAGACAATAAGCACGGTTTACACCTCGCGTTCAGGGGTGATAAGAAGCAGTCCTCCAAATGAGAGCTGGCTTTCGGCCCTCATAAACAGGATCCTCAACAGGAAATGATTGGACGAGGAGAGGTTGGCTCACTTAAGGCCAAGCAGCCTTCTTATGAATGCCATTATCCCCCCCGTCCCTGATCTGGCGCCTCCATCTACGTCGACGGTCTCGAGCCTTGAAGAGTATCTCCTTGAAAGGTCCCTGATGCTCCTCGAGAAGCTATCCCTCCTGTTTATCAGGTACGCAGGTATGTGCTCGGATACGCTCAATGGGACTATCTCGTCCTCGGGCAGCACGCCTATCACCCTGTTCTCGTACATGTCCTCTATCTCCTCAACGCTGAACTCGTATTTCTTGTTCTTGACCCTGTTTATCACCAGGTTGTGCTTTAGCTTCTGCTCGGTGTACGCATGTGCGAGTCTCATGGCGCTTGTGCACGAGGAAGCCTCTGGTATCGTGACCAGAAGCGCCTCTGTGTAGTACGAGAACGGCTCGTTGAAGGCAAAGCCCGGAGACGTGTCAAGTAGTATGAAGTTGTACTTAGTGGCTGTAAGCATCCTGAGGAACTGCTGGCTCTGCTTCTCACTTGGGACAAAAGAGTAGGGCCCTATTATGCCCGGAAGCACCCTGAGGCCCGTCGGCCCGTGCATTGCTATCGAGCTTTCAAGCCCCGCCCTTCCGGTCACCACCTGCCTGTATCCGATGTTCGCCTGGTCCATTCCCAGGTGGAAGCCCACGGTAGGATTCGCGGCATCGCAGTCGACTATGAGCGTCTTGTATCCTGAAAGGCTTAGTATGACTCCAAGGTTCACCGCTATGGTGGTCTTTCCCACCCCTCCCTTTGTTGAAGATACGCGTATTATGTATGGTGCCGGCATTTTCTAACCCGAATCCCTGTTCATCTGCTCCCTGAGGTGTATCAGCTGCCTAGCCCTCTCTGGGTCATACTTCTTTGGCCTCCTCTCCCTCTTAATGCCGTAAGCCAGCGCTGCGCCAACGATAAGGATTATGGCGAGTATGGGATACCTGAATCGCGTTAGCAGGTAGAGGAGCAGGCTGGGCAGGTTTGTGGGCCTCTGCAGTATTATTATCGGAAAATCGTAGGTGGAGTTCACCCCATCGGCAACCACGTAGAGCTTGAGCAGCGCCGTTCCTGTATAGTTCCTTGCGGTAACGGAGAAGGTCTCCTGCAGCTGCTGGTTTGGAACCACGTTCACCACATGGGTCGAGTTGGTCACAGCGGCTCCAGAAGTCGAGGGCATGAAGAATATCGCACTGGCAGGTGCGGATCCAGTGTAAAGCAGGTTTATCTCTACCTGCTCTGTAGAATTAACATAGAACACCGGCAGCACCGTGCCGGTGATATTGAAGTCGCTGCTCTGCGTTGGCCGGGTAACCGAAGAGAGCATAAACTGTGGAGCTACGAGCGCGCCAGGGTTCTCGAGGTCTGCTATGTCGTAATACAGATAAATCACCTGGTTCTTCTGTATGTCTCCTATGTCCCATTCTATGACGTAGGATCCGTTGTCTTGCATGACCTGCTCCTGCGAGCCGTAAGCATCTATCATCGATGCGTTAGGCGCGGCGCTTGACGGGATTGTCAATTGCAGCCTGGAGTCGTATAGGCTGTAGTTCGCAGGGCTGTTTATCTGCACAACTCCCGTGGATGATCTGCTGTTGTTGGAGAGGAAGACGCGCCCAGATATTATTGGGATGTTGGGCGTGTCATTCAGCGTGTAGATCTGTATGTATCTGACCTGTGTTCCCTTGCTTGCTCCGTTGCGCATCTCTGTAAGGGCTATCGGTACCGTGTATGCGGTTCCGTAGGGCTGCGTTCCAGCATTTAGAAGAATGCTGGTGCTCAGGCTCTGGCCCGGAAGCAGGTACAGGGAGTTTGCCGATAATGAGACTATCTGTGAGAATGTGCCCGGCACCTTTATGTTCACCGATGCGGGCGTGCTCCCATTGTAGAACATGGTCATCTGGGATAGCAGGCCGCTGCCTTTTATAAGATAATCCACAAGGGGAGCGTAAGTGACGCTGACGTTAGGCATGCTGCCTATACCAGAGTACGAGTCCTCGTACCCTGCAAAGTTGGAGTTCACCACAGTGTAACCGCCAACTGCTCTCCCCGTCTGGTATGTTGCGCCTCCTAGCCTGTACTGGGAGCTGAGGTATACTGTGTGGCCTCCTATGCCTCTTGTGGCGTTGTTTAGGTACAACAGTACAAGCTCGCTCTGGCCAGGCGAGAGTGCGGAGAAATTGAATGTAAGGTTTATCTCTGGAGAACCGTATATCTGCAGGTTTACGATCATGTTGCCGGATGCGAACCTTCCGGTGTTGGTGAGGTTGAAGAATACCGGAAGAGGAGAGTATGAACTGACGTTCGAAGGTATGGAAAGCCCTGTTATTGTTATGTTGGTCGTCTGTACTGAAAGGGCTGATCCGGATGTGATGTTGGCCATGTCTGCTCCATCCAGGGATGCGATAGCAATGGCTACCGCAACAAAAACAGTAAGGTAAGCCAGTCGCACCATGATTTAATACTATATGAACTTTACTTTTAATAACTTTCTAAACGCCAGGAATGAATGGCGGGCTGCAGAACGGTCGAAACTTTTCATAAAACTCGGTTATAATGCCAGTTCTTGCCATTTTCTTCCATTGAATGTAAACCGGACCACAAATGCAACGACCAGTTCTACAGTCCCTGTCTTCATTCCAACTCCGTCAAATTGCAGCACAGGCCCAATAGTCCTGATTGCGTTACATAATCCGCGTCGCAGCCTGGTAAATGCAGCAGCGAACATATCATTCTACTGGATCCTCATAGCAGCTGTAATCGCTCCAGGAATAGTCCAGCTAGTGAGATGTGCAGGAAACGTCAAAAAGGGCAGGCTTGGCGGATCCTCACGCTAGTTGGAGCTGCGCTCATTATTATATACTACGCAGTAGCATATTTGTTATAAGAGTGAGGCGAGATGCTTAGATATTCAAGGATCCCAATTCTGCTAATTTTACTTCTTTTTATAAACTTGGCCCACGCCACAAGCTACTCGCCCTACATAGACACATACAACGCCGTAAATAACCAAGGTTCAACATCATATACTATAACCATCTCGACAGCAACTACAAATGAGCTTATCTACCTGCCTGTTACAATATCCAGCAACAAGGCTGGAACAGCAGGAGGAATTTCAATATCCGATAGTGCAGGGCTCACATGGAAATCAAGAGGTTTTGCAACAGAAACCAGTGCCATGAGCAGCAATGCCTTCTATGCAATCGCACCGATGGCATTGCATAACGATGTAATAACCGTAACTCTTGGAGCTGCATCTGAAGAACCTTCTACAGCTGTGGCAATAGCGATAGCCAACGTCAATTCGATAACCCCATTCGACCCTAATTCCGCAGTTCCTCAGATTGCGGGCGCAGGCGCAGCAACATCAGTGACATCGGCAGCCTTTTCGACATCTAATGCAAATGATATGATTCTCATGACGGTGGGAACCGTGCTTGCGCAGACTTCATTCACTACGGGCACGATAGCTGGCTCAGGCTCCATACTTGCATACAGTGAATTGACTGCTCCTGCGCAGGCGACGGAGTATGCCAATGTGCTTTCAACGCAAAGCAGCCAGACTGCCGCAATGAGCTGGAGCACAAGTTCAAAGCAGGTATATATGGTTTATCCATTGGTTCTCCGTCAAACAGCATAGTGGACCAGGGCCAATGGCAGTCTGTGACTGCAACAATCGCACCTGGAACCACTGTCGGCAGCAATACCTTCACATTCATCATATCAAATTCGGTCTCCCCATCCAAAACCGCCAACACCATAATCTATTCAGGAGTTTCCGGGACGACTCAGACGGCCACCTGGTTCGTCGGGGCAAACGAACCGGCGAATTCACCTCTGGAAGTCAATGTGATGGTCACCGGATCAACTTCCGGTCATGCTAGTTCAATATATTCCGCAACATACAATGCCAACACGCAGCAAGTTGCAGGCATTCTCGAGGAATCCAACACCAGCACGACCACAGGTCAGATCTCGCTGCTTACGCCGTCGTCTTCAGGCGGGACGCATAATTCGCAAGGCTACACATTCAACTACTTCAGCCAGGCCAACTGCCAAGGAACCTCGATAGGATCGGGCACGTCGCTGCTCGTGACCCCTGACCAGACCACGACGTACAGCTTCAACAGCGTAGATTCAGCCAGCACCCCCGATTCCGTGTGCAGCAATTCCAACACCATAACGGTGACTACAAATGCGGTGCTGTCAGCCACTATCGCCGCATCAAACACCCCGACAGTGGACGCAGGGCAGTACGAGTCCTTCACCGCCTCTGCGTCAGGTGGGATACCTCCTTACACGTACAACATCATCGTATACAATTCCATCACTCATGCGGTCATGGGAAATGTCCTTTATGCCGGAACCTACAGCGCCTCAAAGGCATTCACCATGTTTATACCTGTAACCTACGCCATAAATGCCAACACCCTAAATGCGAACGTCTTCGTTACAGACTCGAGCGGCTTTACTGCTAACTCTGTGCTCACGCCCCCGGTGACTGTCAACTCCCTCTTCACCTACAACGTCGTATACCCGCGCATCGACTACGGCCAGAACCTTACCGTAAACGTGATCCTCGATTATTACCAGGTGCCTGCTTCAAATACGTTCACATTCGGGCTTAATTACGGCCAGTACGGCAACCAGACCTCCTCGGCATTCAACATTGTTAAGAACACACTGTCAGCTGGCGCCTTCGGCCTGGGTAACGTGATATCGCTGAGCGGCCAGTTGCCTCAGAATTACGTATTCGTGAACCTCTCAGTGTCCGGCACGTACAATGTCATATCTTCCCCATACCCGATAACCGTGAACCGCAAGTCAGGCGTGATCTTCGAGACAGGCGGCAACCCCATAATGGGCAGGTACAACATCTCTGCGGACCAGGGATACCCGATAACGGTGAATGCTATTGCCACAGGTGGATCGGGAAGCGGTCCGTTCACGTTCAACTGGTTCCTCAACGGCAACTCAATATCATCGGACACTGTCAACAGCATCAGTTCTTCCATCACTTTCACTCCGGGATCTTCTGGCCTGTACAACATAAGCACTAACGTTGTAGACGACGGCGTAAATGTGCCGTTCGACTACGCCTCGCAGACCTGGAACGCGACCACCCTATATCCAGCAAACGTCGACGATGACAGATGTCTCGCCTACAACGCATACATATATTGCATAGACGGCGAGAACGGTGTCATAACGTTAAACTCGGTGTACTATGCCCCGATATCGTCAAACGGCATAGGGCAATGGATTGCCGGACCTAATTACCCAGAGCCTCTTGCAGGTCCATACTGTGCACTGGACAGCAACAGCATAGTGTGCGTCGGTGGGGCTCCTACCGCAGCCGAGAATTCTGGCGTCAACAGCGTCTACTACGCGCCGATAAACAATGACCACACCCTCGGATCCTGGGTCCAGACAACCCCATATCCGATATCCGTGGAATTCAATGCCTGCGCAGTTTCTGGCAGCTATATATACTGCACCGGAGGCGCAGGCCTCAAGTCCGGTACGGCTGACACCGCAAACAGCTACTATGCGCCCATCAATCCGCAGGTAGGCGTGGGCGCCTGGGCGCAGACGACTTCGTATCCGATCCAATTGGACAGCCAATGGTGCGCCCCGTACAACAGCGTAATCTACTGCGTGGGCGGGGAGAATGCGGCAGGCTCTGCCACGGTCAGCCTGTCAAGTGTGTTTTACGCGACTCTGTCGAGCGGCGGCATAGGATCCTGGAACACCGGCACCGCATATCCTGCCAATACGCAGTCCCAGTCCTGCCCGATAGTCGGGAATGTGATATACTGCATCGCTGGTGCCAATGACATCGCCAGCCTTTCCAACGGGAAGCTTCTAAACCAATCGTACTTCGCGTACATCAACAGCGGAGGCGCGGTGGGCAGCTGGACGGCGACTACCCCATATGCCCTCAGCGCCGACGGCCCTTCATGCGCCCCGTACAACGGCATAATGTACTGCGTTGCAGGCTATGCCCATCAAATCAAACTCACTCTCAAGTCAAATACCGGACCGCTGAATAACAGCTACTTCGCGCCCATCTCCAACGTGCAGACAGGAACATATGCGCTTAATATTACCCTAGTCAACCCGATAACAAACACTCTTGTAATATCCTTGAACCAGCTGGCTGACCAGGGTCAGCCGGAGGAACTAACAGGTCTGTTTAATGGAGGCACGTCTCCATACACATATAACTTCATTGTAACAAACGCGGTAAACGGGAATGTGATATCCTCATATCTGGTATCAAATGCATTCACGTCAAATGCCTTCTACTTCACAGTGCCTACGTACGGCAATTCCCTAGGCACCCTTAACATAGCCTTTAACGTAATTGATAGTGCAACATCAAACCAGATAGGCACTGCAACAAACATCATAACTGTAAGCCCAGCACTCATAACTCCTACAATCGCTGCAACCAACACGCCAGCCTTGGATACAGGACAGTATACTCTATTCTCCGCATACGAGCCACCGGGGTACGGCTCAGGATCGCTCACCTACAACTTCCGAGTGTACAATTCAGCGTCCAACGTACTTGTTGCAAATATGCTCACCACGTCAAATACCTTCCTGTGGCACGTTACGGGCAATTCGGGAAACACAATCGATGCCAATGTGTTTGTAACTGACTCAGCTACGACGCCAGAAACTGTCAACTCCTTACTCAGTCCGAAGATCACCGTCAATGCCGCACCTACCATAACAATAACCGCAAACACACCGTCAACCGATGTGGGGCAGTACATACTCATATCGAACTCTGTGTCCGGCGGGACTGCGCCGTACTCGTTCACC
>Ga0335074_10008968_pt1 | contig 13927 bp, 11 predicted proteins | sample Lox_Sample_23_FD_206715 | JGI IMG/M metagenome (GOLD analysis project Ga0335074, IMG submission 206715) | Soil microbial communities from Loxahatchee National Wildlife Refuge, Florida, United States - Lox_Sample_2.3 | ecosystem: Environmental > Terrestrial > Soil > Wetlands | place: USA...
TGGATACCTCATAGCGGTCGGTTGATCCGAACGGTTTTGAGAGTGGGCTCCCCGGGGCCCGCTCTTTTTTATTACCTGAAACCGACGGTTCAGATGCTGGACGCTAAGTGCAGAACAAACGTGCGCATCACATGGACGACAGGCCGACAACCTTTGCCGAAGAGCCGCGGCTCATCACCGAGCCGGGGCGAGCGGCGCGCGTCGCCGCCATCGCCGCGCCGGTGCTTGCCGAGCTTGGCTATCGGCTGGTGCGGGTGCGCGTATCCGGATCCGCCGGCTGCACCGTGCAGATCATGGCCGAACGGCCGGATGGCGCAATGGCCATCGAGGACTGCGAAGTCGTGTCGCGGGCGCTCTCGGCGGTGTTCGATGCGGCCGACCCGATTGAGGGTTCCTATCGGCTGGAGATCTCTTCGCCCGGCATTGACCGGCCGCTGGTGCGGCGTTCGGATTTCGAGCGCTATGCCGGCCATGTCGCGCACATCGAGACACTCGTTCCGATCGACGGCCGCCGGCGCTTCCGCGGCGAGCTTATCGGCACCGAAGGCGATCGCGTGCGCCTTCGCTGCAACGATCCGGCGGCTGTGCACGCCGAGACACTGCTGCGGATCGACGACATCATGGAAGCGAGACTTGTGCTCACCGATGAACTCATTGCGCAGGCGCTGCGGCGGAGTAAACATGGCGGCAAGCCGGAACAGCGCGCATACAACCGACACCAAACGCACCGACGGCATCAGATTGATGCCGCGCCGGACCAAAGCCGGCGCATGAACCAACACAAGGGAGACTGACGATGGCGACGGTAAGCGCCAACAAGCTCGAACTTCTGCAGATCGCGGATGCGGTCGCCCGCGAAAAAGCGATCGACCGCAAGATCGTGCTCGGCGCCATGGAGGATGCGATCGCCAAAGCGGCGCGCTCGCGCTATGGCAGCGAAACCGAAGTGCGCGCCGAGATCGATCCAAAGAGCGGCGAACTGCATCTGTCACGCCACATGCTGGTAGTGGATGCGGTCGAAAATCCGGCATCCCAGATCAGCCTCGATGACGCACGCCGGCGGCATCCCGCCGCGCAGATCGGCGACACCATCGCCGATCCGTTACCGCCGCTCGAATACGGACGCATCGCCGCCCAATCGGCCAAGCAGGTGATCGTGCAGAAGGTGCGCGAAGCCGAGCGCGACCGTCAGTACGACGAATACAAGGACCGGATCGGTGACATCGTCAACGGCATCGTCAAGCGCGTCGAGTACGGCAACGTCGTGGTCGACCTCGGCCGTGGCGAAGCGATCGTGCGGCGAGACGAGATGCTGCCGCGCGAGGTTTTCCGCAACGGCGACCGCATCCGCGCTTACATCTACGACGTTCGCCGCGAGCAGCGCGGGCCGCAGATTTTCCTGTCGCGGACCCATCCGCAATTCATGTCGAAGCTGTTCGCCCAGGAAGTACCAGAGATTTATGACGGCATCGTCGAGGTAAAAGCGGTAGCGCGCGATCCCGGTTCGCGCGCCAAGATCGCGGTGGTTTCGCGCGATTCCTCGGTGGATCCGGTCGGCGCCTGCGTCGGCATGCGCGGCTCGCGGGTGCAGGCCGTGGTCAACGAGCTCCAGGGCGAGAAGATCGACATCATCCCGTGGTCGCACGACATCGCCACCTTTGTCGTCAACGCGCTGGCGCCGGCTGAGGTCGCCAAAGTGGTGCTCGACGAGGAACGCGAGCGCATCGAAGTCGTGGTCCCCGATCAGCAGCTCTCGCTGGCCATCGGCCGGCGCGGCCAGAATGTCCGCCTCGCCTCTCAACTTACCGGCTGGGATATCGACATCCTGACCGAACAGGAAGAATCGGAACGCCGCCAGGCGGAATTCGAGAATCGCACGCGTATGTTCATCGAGGCGCTCAACGTCGACGAGGTGATCGGACAATTGCTGGCCTCGGAGGGCTTCACCTCGGTCGAGGAGCTGGCGCTGGTGGATACCAAGGAGATCGCCGGTATCGAAGGCTTCGACGCGGACACCGCGGCCGAGTTGCAGACCCGGGCAAGCGATTACTTGGCCAAGATCGAGGCCGAGCTCGACTTAAAGCGCAAGGAGCTTGGCGTCGCCGACGAACTCAAAGAGGTGCCCGGCGTCACCACCGCGATGCTGGTTCGCTTCGGCGAAAACGGGGTCAAGACGGTCGAGGATCTCGCCGGATGCGCGACCGACGACCTGGTCGGCTGGACCGAACGCAAGGACGGCGAGACCGTGCGCGAAGCCGGCATTCTCGACGGCTTCGATCTTTCGCGCGAGGAGGCTGAGGCGCTGGTCATGCAAGCGCGGCTGAAGGCCGGCTGGGTCACCGAAGCCGATCTCGCACCGCCTGCCGTCGAGGAAGTCGCCGCCCCCGAGGTGCCGGCCTAAAGAAAGAAACGCATGATTGCTGGAAGCCGCGATGCCGGATTGGCCGTCGAGCTCGACCGTGGACCCCACGGGCGCGAGCGCACACGCCTGTGCGCGGCCACCCGCATCGTGCATCCCGTTTCCGAGCTGATCCGCTTCGTCGTCGGGCCGAACGGCGAGGCGGTCGCCGACGTCAAATGCAAACTCCCCGGGCGCGGCATCTGGGTCACTGCAACGCGGCAAGCGCTGGATGAGGCGATCAAGCGCAGAGCCTTTGCCCGCAGCTTCAAGCGGGAGGTCCGGCTGCCGGTGGACCTTGCCGAGCGCACCGAGCAACTCCTTGAACGCGCGGTGCTCGAGGCGTTGGCGGTCGCCGGCAAGGCCGGTTTGGTCGCGCCCGGGTTCACCAGGGCCGCGGCGGCGTTGGAAAATGGCAAGGTCGTCGCGCTTTTGCACGCGGCCGAGGCTTCCGCCGAGGGAACCCGCAAGCTCGATGCGGCATGGCGCCGCCGCCAATCGGATCGACCGCTCGTTGTGATCGGATTCCTGCCCTCGGCGCAATTGGATTTGGCATTGAACCGCCCAAATGTGATACATGCAGCCCTGCTCGCTGGCCCTGTCAGCGCAACCTTTTTGGCCCGTTACCGGCGCCTTGAACGGTTTCGCACCGGCGATCAACACAATCACGCCGCAGCGACGGCGCCGAACTTTGGCCGGCGGGCCACGAATGAACGCGCATAGAATGGATGCGTATGACCGAGACGACCAAGAATACCGGTGAAAAGCTGAGCGTAAGCTCGACCAAGACGCTGACCTTAAAGCGCGGCGGCGTCGAGCAGGGCGTCGTGCGCCAAAGCTTCAGCCACGGCCGCAGCAAGGCCGTCGTCGTCGAGAAGGTCAAGCGCCGCGTTGCCGGTCCGGGCGAGGCCAAGGCCGAGCCGGTTGCGCCGGCGGAGCGGGTCGTACCGAAACGCGGCGCCGCCGCCGCCAAATCCGCGGCGGTCGCGGCGCCAGCCGTTGCCTCCACGCCGGCCGCAGCTGCCGTCGCACCAAAACCTTCTGGCGTGGTGCTGCGCACGCTCACCGAAGAAGAGCGCAGCGCCCGCGCTCATGCGCTTGCCGACGCACGCCTGCGCGAGGCTGAGGAGCGCAAGATCGCGGAGGAAGAGGCGCGCATTCGCCACGGCCGCGAAGAAGCCGACCGCGCCGAACGTGCGGCCGCCGAAGCGCGCAAGCGTGACGAAGAAGAGCGCCGCAAACATGACGAGGAAACCAAGCGCAAGGCCGATGAGGTCGCCAAGAAGCGTTTCGGCGCCGATACGGCGATTGCCAAGTCCGGCGCCCGTCCGGTGCTCGAAGCCGACGAAGAAGAGGCGCCACGCTCGCGTCGCGGCGGCGTAGCCGCGCGGCCGGCGCCGGCGCCCAAGGCGCCGCGCGGCGGCGCCGAAAAACGGCGCGGCCGGCTTACCGTCGTGACCGCGCTTTCGGCCGACGAGATCCGCGAACGTTCGGTCGCCTCTTTCCGCCGCCGCGTCCAGCGCATCACCGGCCACCGCGACAGCGAGCCGAAGGAAAAAATTGCGCGCGAAGTGACCATTCCGGAGACCATCACCATCCAAGAGCTGGCCAACCGCATGGCCGAGCGCGCGGTCGACGTGATCCGCATCCTCATGCAGCAGGGTCACATGGCGAAGATCACCGACACGATCGACGCCGACACGGCCCAGCTCATTGCCGAAGAACTCGGTCATACTGTGCGGCGCGTCGCCGAAGCCGACGTCGAAATGGGCATGTTCGACGCCCCCGACGATCCGGCCAGTCTGCAGCCGCGCGCCCCGGTCGTCACCATCATGGGCCACGTCGATCACGGCAAGACGTCGCTGCTCGACGCCATCCGCTCGACCGACGTCGTGGCCGCCGAAGCTGGCGGCATCACCCAGCATATCGGCGCGTACCAGGTGACTTCACCGTCGGGCGGCCGGATCACATTCATCGACACGCCCGGTCACGCGGCATTCACCGCCATGCGCGCGCGCGGCGCCAAGATCACCGATATCGTCGTTCTCGTGGTCGCCGCTGACGACGGCGTCATGCCGCAGACGGTGGAAGCGATCCAGCACGCCAAGGCGGCAAAAGTGCCGATCATCGTCGCCATCAACAAGATCGACAAGCCGGACGCCAGGCCCGAGCGCGTGCGTACCGAATTGCTGCAGCACGAGATCCAGGTCGAATCGCTGGGTGGCGATGTTCTGGAAGTCGAAGTCTCGGCCAAGGAGAAGCGCAATCTTGACAAGCTGCTCGATGTGATCGCGCTGCAAGCCGAGGTGCTCGAACTGAAGGCTAATCCGAACCGCGCGGCTGAAGGCACGGTGATCGAAGCGCGGCTAGACCGCGGCCGCGGCCCGGTCGCGACCGTCCTGGTCCAGCGCGGCACGCTCAAGCCCGGCGACATCGTGGTAGCCGGCTCCGAATGGGGCCGGGTGCGCGCGCTGATGTCGGACACCGGCCATGCCGTCGTCGCCGCCGGTCCTTCGATGCCGGTGGAAGTATTGGGCTTCAACGGCACGCCCGAGGCGAGCGATCGGCTGGCGGCAGTCGAGACCGAAGCCCGCGCCCGCGAGATCGCCGATTATCGCGCGCGGCAGAAGCGTGAAATGTTGGCGGCGCGGCAGACCGGCATGCGCGGCTCCCTCGAGCAGATGATGAATCAGCTCAAGACCTCGGGCCGCAAGGAATTTCCGCTGGTGGTCAAAGGCGACGTGCAAGGCTCGATCGAGGCCATCGTTGGCGCGCTCGAAAAGCTGTCGACCGCGGAAGTCGCCGCCCGCGTGATTTTCGCCGGCGCCGGCGGCATCACCGAATCCGACGTGACGTTGGCGGCGGCCTCGGGCGCCGTCGTCATCGGCTTCAATGTCCGCGCGCATAAGGAGGCGCGCGAAGCCGCCGAGCAGGCCGGCATCGAAATTCGTTACTACAACATCATTTACGATCTCGTCGACGACGTGAAGAAGGCGATGTCGGGATTGCTGGCGCCGACGTTGCGCGAAACCATGCTCGGCAACGCCGTCATTCTCGAAGTTTTCAAGGTCTCCAAGGTCGGCAATGTCGCCGGTTGCCGTGTCACCGACGGCATCGTCGAGCGCGGCGCCAATGTCCGGCTGATCCGCGACAACGTGGTCGTCCATCAAGGCAAGCTGTCGCAGCTCAAGCGGTTCAAGGATGACGCGCGCGAAGTCGCCGCCGGCCAGGAGTGCGGCATGGCGTTCGAGAATTTCCAGGACATGAAAGTCGGCGACGTCATCGAGTGTTACCGGGTGGAGAGTGTGCAGCGGACGCTGTGAGTTCAAGACTTACGCGTGCGCATTGCGCGTACGTTGTCGTTGCCGGACTTGATCCGGCAATCCATGCAGCAAGACCGATTGTTAGAAAAAGAAAGACCGATGCCTGGGTCAAGCCCGGGCATGATATGGAAAATGGCCCGCCATCAGCATCGCGATCAATCGGCTGGCGTCTCATCGCGCCAACTCCGCGTCGGCGAGCTTATTCGCCACGCCCTCGCCGACATGTTCTCGCGCGGCGACATCCATGATCCGGTCATCGAGGCGCATATGATCACGGTACCCGAGGTGCGCATGAGCGCCGATCTGCGGCTCGCCACCATCTACGTCATGCCGCTTGGCGGACATGATGAGCAGCAAGTCCTTGATGCCTTGGAAACCAACAAACGCTATATGCGCGGCGAGGTCGCGCGGCGCGTGAACTTGAAATTTGCGCCTGAAATCCGCTTCCGCATCGATGACCGCTTCAACGAAGCGGAACGCATCGAAAAGCTTTTGCGAACGCCCGCAGTCCGACGCGACCTTGACGGTGAGAAAGACGAGTAATGAACAATCCGCCGCGCAATTCGACGATCGACGCCTCCGCTCTCGACGAGGAGGAGTTCGTTCAGCGCAAGCTCACCTGCGCCGAACCGCACGAGCGTCCGACGGGCAACACGTCGCAGTCCTTCACCCCCCGTTTTCAAGGGCAGCCGGAACATACCCGGCCGGCCAACCGGAATTCTCCGGAACGAAGGAAAAAAATAAAGCGCGACGTGCACGGTTGGCTCGTGCTCGACAAGCCGGTCGGCATGACGTCGACGCACGCCGTGGCGGTCATCAAGCGCTTGTTTGCCGCCAAGCGCGCCGGTCACGCCGGCACGCTCGATCCGCTTGCCTCGGGCTGCCTGCCGATCGCGCTCGGCGAAGCCACCAAGACCGTGCCGTTCGTGGTCGACGGCCGCAAGACCTATGTCTTCACCGTGCGCTGGGGCGAGGAGCGCGACACCGACGATGCCGAAGGTCGCGTGGTTAACACCAGCGAAGGCCGTCCCGACGTATCAGCGATCCAAGCGGTGCTGGGGCGTTTTACCGGCACCATAGAGCAAGTACCGCCCCGCTTCTCCGCCATTAAGATCGACGGCGAACGGGCCTACGATCTGGCGCGCGAGGGCGAAGCGGTCGAAATCGCTCCGCGCGCGGTTACCATCTATCGGCTTGACCTGGTCGAGACGCCCGATTCCGATCATACGGTGCTGACCGCCGAATGCAGCAAAGGCACCTACGTGCGCGCGCTTGCCCGCGACCTTGGCCGGGCGCTCGGCGCGCTCGGCCACGTTTGCGCGCTGCGGCGCAGCCGCGTGGGTCCATTCGCCGAAAGCGACATGATTCCACTGGAACGGCTCGAATCTTTGTGCCATAGAGCGGCCGCTGGCGAGGGAAATCTCGCCGATATGCTACTGCCGGTCGAGACCGCGCTGGACGACATCCCGGCGCTGGCCGTAAGCTCGGCGGACGCGGCAAGGCTCAACAGGGGTCAAGCCGTTTTGTTGCGCGGACGGGATGCCGCCGTCATCGGCGGCACGGTTCAAGTCGGCTCGAGCGGACAGCTCGTTGCTATCGCCGCGGTCGACCGCGGCGAGATCGTCCCTAAGCGCGTGTTCAATTTGGCCGGCGTGACAGGTCGCGCCAGCAGACGAAAAGGTTGGTGACGATGTCGATTACGACCGCGCGGAAGGCGGAGGTTATCAAGACGTACGGCGTCAAGTCCGGCGATACCGGTTCGCCCGAGGTGCAAGTTGCGCTGCTGTCAGAGCGGATCAACAACCTCACGGATCACTTCAAGACCCACGTCAAAGACAACCACTCGCGGCGCGGGCTGCTTAAGCTCGTGTCGCAGCGGCGCCAGATTCTCGACTATCTCCGGCGCACCGATGAGGGGCGTTACAAGGAGCTGATTGAACGGCTGGGTATCCGCCGTTGACGTGTTTGCGCGCGGGAAGCCCCGCGCGTTCCGTGGCGGATTGCAAGGTGCTTCCGCCGTTTGTCAGGCAGCATAGCTGCCGCTTTAACGCGACGGGCCGATGCCCGTCAGCATCCATGGAAGGCCCGATGGCCATGGCAGGATCGCCGGATACTGTTTGGATTCGCAACACGCTTGCGAAAGACAGTGTCTCGCCGTCTTGCTCATGGCTTTCGCGCTACCATGCAAACCATGAGAGACAATCGCAATGTTCAACATTCATCGTGTGCAACTTGACTGGGGTGGCCGCAAGCTCACGCTAGAGACCGGAAGGCTCGCTCGGCAGGCCGACGGAGCCGTGTTCGCTTCGTACGGCGATACCACCGTCATCGCCACCGTCGTCGCGGCCAAGCAGCCGAAAGAGGGCATCGACTTCCTGCCGCTGACCGTCAACTACCAGGAAAAGTATTTCGCAGCGGGCCGCATTCCCGGCGGCTACTTCAAGCGTGAAGGGCGTCCGACCGAAAAGGAGACGCTGACGTCGCGGCTGATCGACCGGCCGATCCGCCCGCTGTTCGCCGACGGCTGGCGCTGCGACACCCAGGTCATCGTCACGACGCTGTCGCATGATCTGGAAAACGATCCCGACATCGTGGCCATGGTCGCAGCTTCCGCCGCGCTGACATTATCCGGCGCGCCGTTTATGGGACCGATCGGTGCTGCCCGCGTCGGCTTCATCAACAACGAATACGTTCTCAATCCGCAACTCGACGAAATGACCGAGAGCCAGCTCGATCTGGTCGTCGCCGGTACGCAGGACGCCGTCCTGATGGTCGAATCGGAAGCCAAAGAGCTGTCCGAAGAGGTGATGCTGGGCGCGGTCATGTTCGGCCATCGGCATTTCCAGCCGGTGATCGAGGCCATCATCAGGCTCGCGGAAAAAGCCGCCAAGGAGCCGCGCGAACTCACGCTGCCCGACAATGCCGCGCTCGAAACCGAAATGCTGGGCCTGATCGAGAAGGAGCTGCGCGCGGCCTATGCCATCCCCGACAAGATGGCGCGTCACGACGCGGTCGAAGCCGCCAAAGATCGCGTCATGGGTCATTTCCTTCCGGACGGCGTCGAGAACCCGAAATATCCCAAGCTCCAGGTCGCCGGCGTGTTTAAGGACCTCGAAGCCAAGATCGTGCGCTGGAACATTCTCGACACCGGCAATCGCATCGACGGCCGCGACGTCAAGACCGTGCGCCCGATCGTGGCCGAGGTCGGCGTGCTGCCGCGCACCCACGGCTCGGCGCTGTTTACCCGCGGCGAGACCCAAGCGCTGGTCGTGACCACGCTGGGCACCGGCGAAGACGAGCAATGGATCGACGCGCTGCAGGGAACCTATAAGGAATCGTTCCTGCTGCACTACAATTTCCCACCCTTCTCGGTCGGCGAGACCGGCCGCGTCGGCGCGCCCGGCCGGCGTGAAATCGGCCACGGCAAATTGGCTTGGCGCGCTATCCATCCGGTGTTGCCGGAAAAGACCGAATTTCCCTACACCATCCGCGTCGTCTCCGAGATCACCGAATCAAACGGCTCGTCCTCGATGGCGACGGTGTGCGGCGCTTCATTGTCGCTGATGGATGCCGGCGTGCCGTTGAAGCGGCCGACAGCGGGCATCGCCATGGGCTTGATCAAGGAGGATGAACGTTTCGCCGTCCTCTCCGACATTCTCGGCGATGAGGATCATCTCGGCGACATGGATTTCAAGGTCGCCGGCACCGAGCGTGGCGTCACCTCGCTGCAGATGGACATTAAGATCTCCGGCATCACCGAGGAGATCATGCGGGTCGCGCTCGCTCAGGCGAAGGACGGCCGCATGCATATCTTGGGTGAGATGAGCAAGGCGATCACGTCAGCTCGCGCCGAACTCGGCGAGCATGCCCCGCGCATCGAGGTGTTCTCGATCCCGGTCGACAAGATCCGCGAAGTCATCGGCTCGGGCGGCAAGGTGATCCGCGAGATCGTGGAGAAGACCGGCGCCAAGATCGACATTTCCGACGACGGCACCGTCAAGGTCGCTTCAGCCAAGGCAGAATCGATCAAGGCAGCAATCAATTGGATCAAGTCGATCGCTTCGGAACCCGAGGTTGGGCACATCTACGAGGGCACCGTCGTCAAGGTTATGGACTTCGGCGCTTTCGTGAACTTCTTCGGCGCCAAGGACGGCCTGGTGCACATCAGCCAGCTTGCTCCGCGCCGGGTGCAGAAGACGTCCGACGTCGTCAAGGAAGGCGACAAGGTGAAAGTCAAGCTGCTTGGCTTCGACGAACGCGGCAAGGTGCGATTGTCGATGAAAGTGGTCGATCAGCAGACCGGCGAGGACCTCGAGGCCAAGCAGAAGGCCGAGGGTGAGCCGCGCGAGGCCGCAGCCGCGGGCGAGTGACTTTTTCGCTCATTCGGCGGTAGCAGGAATCAGCATCGGATGCATGCGCTCGTCCCCGCTGGCGCCGGGACGAGCCGCCAGTTTTATCAGTCGACGACAACAGGGGCCGCCGCGCCGCCGCGCGCCGGTCTGCGAAAGACGAAGAGCAACGGCAGCACCACCAAAGTCGCGATCATCAGCATCTTGTAATCGTCGATGTAGGCGATGATCTGCGCTTGCCGCGTGATGACGGCGTCGAGCGCGGCGCGCCCAGCGGCGGTCAGCGGATCCCAGGCATGCGCGATCACCGGATTCTCGAACGCGCGGTTGACCGGGGTGACATGCGCCGCGATGTCGGCGTGATTGGCCTGGGTATTCTGTACCAACAGGCTGTTGACCACCGAAATGCCGACACTAGAACCCATATTGCGCGATAGGCTGAACAGGCCGGCGCCTTCGGCGCGTTCCGCCAGCGGCAACGTCGACAATGTCGCCGCGCTCAACGGGACGAACAGAAAGCCGAGACCGAAGCCCTGCACCATGGTCACACCGATAATCGTCGCCTGCGATACGTCGGGCGTCCAGGTGGTCATCTGGCTGAACGACCAGGCCGTCAGCGTGAGACCGACAGCAAGCAGGATGCGCGTATCGGCGCGACCGACGAGGCGGCCGACAAACAGCATGGAGGCCATGGTGCCGACGCCGCGCGGCCCCATCACCAGACCGGCGGTGACGACTGGATAGTCCATAAGCTCCTGCAGATAAGGCGGCTGCAGCGCCATCGAGGCGTAATAAGTAAGGCCGACGATAATGATGAAGAGCATACCGGCCGTGAAATTGCGGTCGCGGAACATCGCCGGCCGCACGAACGGGTTTTTCGCCGTGAAGGTATGGACCAGGAATAGATAGAATGCCGACGCCGCAATGATCGCCTCGATGATGATTTCACCGGAGCCGAACCAATCCAGCTGTTCGCCGCGGTCGAGCACGATTTGCAGACCGCCGATGGCGATGCTCAAAGTGCCGAAACCGAACCAGTCGAGCTTGGCGGTGGTGTTGCGCGCCGATTCCGGCAGAAAGATCATGATGCCGATTAGATCGACGATGCCGATCGGCAGGTTGATGTAGAAGACATAGCGCCAGCTGTAATTTTCGGTGAGCCAGCCGCCGAGCACCGGGCCGAGAACAGGTCCGATCATCACGCCGATGCCGAACAGCGCCATGGCGAAGCCTTGGCGTTCCCGCGGATAGCTGCCGAGCAGCACCGTCTGCGAGAGCGGAACGAGCGAGGCGCCGAACGCGCCTTGCAAAACCCGAAACAGCACCAGTTGCGTCAATGATTGCGCCATGCCGCACAGCATCGATGCGACGGTAAATCCGGCGATGGCGACGAGAAACAGGCGCTTTATGCCGAACCGGCCGGCGAGAAAGCCTGTCGGCGGGGTCATGATTGCGGCGGCGACGATATAAGACGTCAGCACCCAGGCGATCTGGTCCTGGCTCGCGGCGACACTGCCCTGCATGTAAGGCAGCGCGACATTGGCGATGGTGGTGTCGAGCGCCTGCATCAGCGTGGCAAGGATCACGCAGACTGTAAGACCCGCGCGATTGCCGCCGGCGTCGGTAAGCTCCCCGCCCATCAGCGGATCCGATGCGACCGCCCGAACAGCGCCGTGAGGAAGTGCGGCAGGCCCCGCGCGTGACCGGTATCGACACTCACCTCGACGCTCATCCCGGCGCGCAGCGGCGGCAGAGTCTTGTCGTCGTTGTTCAACCGCACTCGCATCGGCACGCGTTGCACGACCTTGACCCAATTACCGCTGGTATTCTGCGCCGGCAGCAGGGAAAACTCTTGCGCGGCGGCCGGGCTTACGCTTTCGACGACGCCGTGCCATTCGGCGTCCGGATAACTGTCGACCGTCACCGTCGCCGGCTGTCCGGCGCGCACGTATGTCAGCTCCGTCTCCTTCGGGGTAGCGTCGACCCAGACGTGATCGGTGTCGACCAGGAAGAACGCGGTCGTCGAAGCGGCGAGATATTTTCCCGGCGCGATCGCCGGCACATCGGTGACAATGCCGGCGAACGGCGCGGTTATGACCGTGTGATCGAGTTGTCGCTGCGCTTCGGCGACCTGGGCTTGCGCCTGCAAATATTGGGGCAGCTCGGTAGTCGGTGTATCGACGTTGCCGTTTAACCGCGCCAACTGCACCTTGGCCTGCTGCTGCAGCGCCTTAAGCTTGCTGGTGTCGTTCTGCAGCGTGTAATTGGCCTGATCGTAGGTCGCTTGGGTCGCCGTGCCGGTACGCAGCAGCATCGTTGCGCGGTCGAAATTCGTCTTATCGAGATCGACTTGCGCCTGCTGCGCCGCAGCTTCGCTCAGCATGCGCTTGTAGTCCTGCTTCATCGCATCGAGCGTTAGCGCGGTCTGCGCCAGATTGGCCTTGGCGTTCTCGAGCGCGATCTGGAACTGTCGCGGATCGAGCCGATACAGAACTTGTCCGGCGGTGACGTACTGATTGTCCTTGACCGCAACGTCCTGGACGATACCCGACACGTCGGTCGAGACGCCGACCTTCTCGGCGTTGACGTAGGCGTCGTCGGTCGACATCACTTGGCCGCCGGCGACGTACCAATAGCCGCAGGCGATCAGTGCGATCGGCAACAGCGCAAACAACGTCCAGCGTATTTTCTCGCGCCGGCGCAAACCGCGCAGTCTGTCGGTTGCGCGCTTGCGCTTCGGATGCTTGTCCGCCGGGCCGACCGGAGCGATCGCCGGCCGCGGCGCGTCCGGCACTTCGTCGCGCGGCGGCGAGAGCGGTTTGCGCAGAGCTTCAGCCATAGCGCCGCCCTCCCGCCGATGCCTCGGCATCGCGCTGGTGGATCAGTCGGCGCAAGTTGTCCTTCACGACCGTAAGCTTGGCGACCATCTGTTCGATGCTCTCGCGCTCGACGCCGGCAAGCGCGTTCGCCATCGTTTCTTCGCCGAGGACACCAAGCTTTTCGAGCAACGGCCGCGCTGCCGGCATGAGGAACAGGCGCTTGACGCGGCGATCGGCCGGATCGGGCCGGCGCTCGATCAGGCCGCTGTCGCACAGCTTGTCGAGTAGCCGTGTCAGCGTGATGGGCTGCAAATCGAGGGTTTCCGCCAGTTCCGATTGGTTGAGGCCTTCTGAGCGGTCGACCCTGACCAGAACCGCCCATTGCGCGCGCGTCATGCCGAACTGCGCCGCTCGATGGTCGGCGTAAGTCCGCAGTAGCCGGGCTACATCATTGAGGATGAAAGCGAATTCTCGGTTTACTGAAGGGCGAGGCATGCTTCTCAAACACCAAATTGATAACGCTACATAATATAAGCGTCCTTATAAAGGCCATAGCAATTGCTGCAAAGCAGCATTGCGAATTCATCAGCGCCGATCCCGCCCGCTGGTTAGGCGAGCCCGAGATCGGCAATGGCGCTCATGTGACGGTTCGCGGCGTCCCGCGCGAAGCAGCAGAACACGACCCGCTTGATGCCGCGCGGCGCGGCGGCCAACTCAGCGGCAACCGTCGCCACGGCAATGCGCGCGGCGCGATCGGGCGGGAAGCGATAGACGCCGGTCGAGATCGCCGGGAACGCGACCGATACGAGCCGATGCGCAGTCGCCAGCTCGAGCGACGTGCGATAACACGATGCCAGCAATTCCTCCTCGCCCTTGCCGCCGCCGCTCCACACCGGCCCGACCGCGTGGATAACGTGCTTGGCCGGCAGCCGAAAGCCGCGCGTGATCTTGGCGCTGCCGGTCTCGCAGCCGCCGAGCGTGCGGCACGCGGCAAGCAGTTCCGGTCCGGCGGCGCGATGGATCGCGCCGTCGACGCCG
>Ga0335074_10008969_pt1 | contig 13925 bp, 10 predicted proteins | sample Lox_Sample_23_FD_206715 | JGI IMG/M metagenome (GOLD analysis project Ga0335074, IMG submission 206715) | Soil microbial communities from Loxahatchee National Wildlife Refuge, Florida, United States - Lox_Sample_2.3 | ecosystem: Environmental > Terrestrial > Soil > Wetlands | place: USA...
GCTGGGCGGCACGGGCAGCACGCGCCGCAGCCGCGAACGTGCCCGCATCACCCAGCGCAACCTCCGCGACCACCTCGCTGACGCGCGCCGGGTTCACCGACTGAACACACCCGCCGGGCGCACCCGCCACCTCCAGGCCGCCAACGACCGACGTGACCCTACGGCTCATCTGAGTAATCCACTCCCTGCTCTCCGCGTCCGGTGCCTGCCCCGAAGGGCACGTCGCACTATTGAAACAAAGGATTCAGATATTGACCAGATTTTGAAACAGCAGTACCGTCTCACCACATCGCTTGGCGCGCCCCTGGTGCTCGGACCGGGCACCCGCCTCGCCAGGCCTCGACGGCGGTTAAGGATGGTGAAGTTCTTGCCTGCAGATCTGTTGCTCCGCGGCGGCCGGGTATTCGGCCCCGACGGCTCACTGCGGCGTGCAGACGTGCTGATCGAGCAGGACACCATTCAGGCCGTCGGTGACGGCGTTGATACGGACGGGTCGGCGCGGGTGATCGACCTCACCGGCAAGGCAGTGCTCCCCGGGCTCATCGACGCGCACATCCACCTCACGCATGGCTACGACGGAGCGGTTGAGGACCGCGAAGCAGCGCAAGGCGTACGGTCGGTCTCGCAGGGTCTGCGGGCATTGCGCGCTGGCATCACGACGGTCCGGGAGCTGGGCAGCTACCGGCAGGTCGACATAGCGCTGCGGGATGCGATCCGGGCCGGCCGGGTTCTCGGTCCGCGGATGCTGTGCGCAGGCACGTATCTGTCCATCACCGGCGGCCACGGCCACCCGAAGGGCCGGGCAGCTGACGGGCCGGTTGAGGCGCGCCGCGCTGTGCGCGAGCAGCTTCTGGCGGGCGCCGACCTGATCAAGGTGATGTGTAGCGGCGGAGCCGCTCGCGCCGACGAGTCACCCGACGCGAGCCAGTTCACTGCCGAAGAGATCAACGCGATCGTCGATGAGGCCGCGCTGGCCGGGCGCTCTGTGGCGGCTCACGCTCACCCGACCAGATCGATCAAGTGGGCACTCACAGCAGGCGCCTACTCGATTGAGCACGGGACGTTTCTCGATGACGAATGTTGTGACCTGCTCTGCGAGAAGGGCGCTTTCCTGGTCCCCACGCTGAACGTGTACCGGAGCATCGCCGACAGCCCGCGGTGGCCGCACTTGCGCGAGAGGGCAGGATTTTTGCACGCCCACAAGCTGAAGACCTTCCGTCGTGCTGCAGAACGCGGCGCCAAGTGGGCTGTTGGCTCCGACGCAAGTTCCTTCCTGCCTGTCGAGGACTTCTACAAAGAACTCGAGGAGATCTCGCATGCTCTGGAGATCGAGCCCGCGGCCGTGATCCTGGCCGCGTCGAAAGGCAACGCCTCGCTGCTGGGCCTCGACCGGCTTGGCGAAATCACGCCCGGCTATCTCGCGGATCTGATCGTCCTGGACGACGGCGACCCCACCAGCGACCTTGGCGCGCTCAGCCACGTGCGCTACACGATCACCGGCGGCCGGGTCATCGACTGGGCCAGCCTGGACGCCGCACTTGGCCCGGATTGGGTCAGCCTGGCGAACGGAGGCCGCTAGGCATGCCCACGACGGTGCTGATCTCCGCGGACATGGAGGGAGCGACCGGTGCAGCGGTGCCGGAGGACGTGATACCGGGTTCGTCCGGGTGGGCCGAGGCGCGAAACTGCTGGACCCAGGACATCAATACTGTCGTTGAAGCGCTCTTCGCCAGCGGTGCCGACGAGGTCCTGGTCACCGATGCGCACGCTGGCGGATCGGGGCTGGAGACGAGCAAGATCGATCCCAGGGCAGGCATGATCCGCGGCAGGCCCCGTCGGTTCGGCATGATGGAAGGCATCGACGGCCGGGTTCACGGCACAATCTTCCTGGGCTACCACGGCACCGTCGGTTCGCAGGGAGTGCTAGGCCACGCATTCATGCCGAGCGGGATTCATGCGCTCCGGGTCAACGGGCAGCCCGCCGGCGAGGGCACCATCAACGCTCAGCTGGCCGGCTGGTTCGGCGTCCCGGTATTGCTCGTATCCGGGGATGAGGCCGCCTGCGAGGAGGCGTGCCGTTACGCACCGAAGGCGCCGAGGGTTCCCACCAAAGCTGCCTTGACGCGCTTCACTGCCCGGCAGCGCCCCGTATCGGCCGTGCATCGCGATCTTGCCGAGACAACGGGGATCGCCCTGAAGATGCTGGCAGACGGAGCTTTGCGAGAGCCGGACCCGCCCGGCAGCGCGGAGCTATCCGCCGAGATCGAATTCAGCACTGAAAACTGCGCGCTCGCGGCGACGGCGATCCCGGGCGTTGAGCAAACCGGAGCGAGGTCAGTCTCCTATACCTCGAGCGATGTCCCCGGCTGGTACCGCTGCCTCGGAGCCATCTGGACCATCGCGCGCTCGGCGCGGGATGCAAGCTATGGATGACGGCGCGGGCGTGCCATCGCGCACCACCGGCGAGGGGCCTGCTCTGGTCGACCTTGCGTCGATCGAGGCAGCCGCCACGTCACTGCCGGACGGAATCCGGGACTCGCCGGCCGTCTACTGGGACGACGGCACGTGGCTCAAGCTGGAGAATCTGCAACCGACCGGATCGTTCAAGATCCGTGGCGCGTTGACGAAGATCAGCAGGATCCCGCTGGCGCGCAGGACGGCTGGCGTGGTTGCTTACTCGAGCGGCAACCACGGGATCGCCGTCGCGCGGGCAGCCCGCATGTGCGGGACCACAGCCACGGTCGTCGTGCCGGAGGACGCACCCAGGCAGAAGGTCAGCGCGATCGCCCGAGAAGGAGCGAAAGTCGTTTCCTCCGCGCCCGGAAGCGAGCAACGCCGGCTGATCGCCGAGGCTATCGCGGCGGAGAGCGGCCAGGTCCTGGTACCGCCTTACAACGATCCCGACGTGATCGCGGGCCAGGGCACCATCGGCATCGAACTGCTCAGGCAAGTGCCGCATCTTCTGTCCGTTGTCGTGCCGGTCGGCGGGGGCGGCCTGATCAGCGGGATCGCGGCGGCCGTTAAAGCGCTCCGTCCCTCGGTGAAGGTGATCGGCGTTGAGCCAGAACTGGCAGGCGACGCCCGGCAGGCGCTTGCCACCGGACGTCTCGTTCAATGGAGCGCTGAAGAGGTCGGCCAGACCATAGCGGACGGCATCCGCACGCAATCACTGGGTGCCCTGAACTTCGCGCACGTCATCAGGCTCGTCGATGACATCGTCACCGTCTCAGATGACGACATCCTTGATACCGCCGCGCTGCTCCTGCACCGGCGCCGCATCATCGCGGAGCCAACCGGCGCCGTCTCACTTGCAGCGGTCGTCACCGGAAAAGTCGCGGCTGACGGAGCCGCTGTGGTCATCTCCGGGGCAAACGCCAGCGCGGGTGTCCTGCAGGACCTTGCCGTCCGCGCGGAGCGTTTCGAGAACTCACCAGGACAGTCAGTACCCCGTCAGGGCGCATATGCATGACCCCACCAACCCGAACGCTGATTGACGACGTCGTGATCAGCACCAATGGAAATGGCGGCACCTGCCGGCCTTTCCGTCCAGTTACACCGGACCGAGACCGTTACTGCGACGGCTCTCAGCTCAACCCGGCATGATCGGGGAGGCACCGAAAATGCGAACGCTCAACCAAGGAAGGTCACGATCCAGCCAGTGCGCCGTGCCAGCGGAACGGCGGAACCGAGCGGGCCACTCCCGCCGTGCTCCCCGGCTGGCGGCTCTGATGATCGCTGCGCTGAGCGTAGCGGTCGCGGCATGCGGCGGATCAAGCTCAGGGAGCACGAACTCGAGTGGGCAGGTCGTCAAGGGGACGGTCACGTTCGCTCTCGCTCCTGGCTTCCATCCGAATTACATGATGCCGGTCGAGCCGGCGGCCTACGACAACGTGCAGAACTACAACCAGTTCCAGTTCCTGATGTACCGTCCGCTCTACTGGCCCGGCGTCAACGGCACGTCGGCGACTAACACCGCGCTCAGCCTCGCCTACCCGCCGACGTTCTCCGATAACAACACGGTCGTGACTGTGCGCTTGAAGCACTACCTGTGGTCTGACGGCGCGCCCGTCACCAGCAGGGACGTGTCATTCTTCGTCAACATCGTGAAGTACAACAAAGCTCAGTGGGCTTCATACGAACCGGGCCAGTTCCCGGACGATGTCAGCAGTGTCTCGACGCCGAACGCGCAGACCGTTGTGTTCCACCTCAACCGTTCGTATAACCCGCAGTGGATCGAAGGGAACGACATGTTCCTGATCCAGCCGATGCCGCAACACGCCTGGGACAAGACGTCAGCGAACGGCAAGGTCGGAAACTACGACGAGACCAAGGCCGGAGCGATCGCGGTGTACAAGTTCCTGACCTCGCAGTCGATGGACGAATCGACGTACGCCACCAACCCGCTGTGGAAGGTAGTGGACGGACCGTGGAAGCTCCAGAGCTTCAGCACCAGCGGCCCTGTCGTCCTCGTGCGCAATCCCCGCTACTCCGGACCGTCCAGCCCCAGCGTGACGAAGTTCGAAGAGCTGCCGTACACGACCGACGCGGCCGAGACTGACGTCTTGCGAGCGGGCACCAGCATCAGCTACGGGTACATCGCGTCTGCGGACGTGCCGTCGGCCGGGTCCATCCGCTCCGAGGGATACACCATCGCAGGCTGGCCCCAGTACCAGTTCGCCTACATCCTGCTCAACTACGACACCTCGAACGCCACCGTGGCATCGGAGTTCCGGCAGCTTTACGTGCGCCAGGCACTGCAGCACCTCGTCGACGAGAAGGGCGACATCAAGGACTTCCTTTACGGGTACGGCACACCGACGAACGGGCCGGTACCGTACCTGAGCTCGTACGCCACCAGCCTTGACAAGACCGGCGCGTACCCGTTCAGCGTCTCGGCCGCCAAGTCACTGCTCGCAGCGCACGGCTGGAAAGTCGCGCCGGGCGGCGCGGACACCTGCGCCTCGCCCGGGACCGGGCCAAGTCAGTGCGGCACCGGCATTCCCAAGGGAGCCAAGCTCGACTTCAACTTCATCTACTACTCCGGCGACCAAGCCATCGCCGAAGTGGAGCAGGCGCTGAAATCAGATGCGAGCGAAGCTGGCATCACGATCAACCTGTCATCGATTACCGCCGGCAGCGTCCTGTCCGAGGCCGCACCGTGCAAGCCAGGCCAGTCGAACTGCGGGTGGCAGATGGCGACCTACGGCGGATGGACACCGTTCGTCGACCCGGTTGTCAGCTCCCTGTTCGAGCCCGGCCCGCTCGACCCTGGCAACTACAACGACAAGACCGACAATGCCAACATCACGGCCGCGATCGACGGGAGCGGCGGAAGCTCGATCATCACCCGGTACCAGAACTATCTCGCGGACCAGTTGCCGGTGATCTGGGGACCAGACCCCGACTACCAGGTCTCGGCGGTCCTGTCGAACCTGCACGGCGCGATACCACAGGACCCGACGCTGGCGATCAACCCAGAGCAGTGGTACCTGACCAAGTAATCAAGGGCCAGGCAGGCTAGCTCCAACGCAGCCGGCCTGCCTGGGCCGTCATCCTGGACGCAAGGAGGTCAAGCGGGTGGTGAACCTGCTCGAGATCGAGAACCTCCGCACGCATATCCACATGCGCCACTCGACCGTCGGAGCCGTGGACGGCGTTTCGCTCACGGTCCGGCCCGGCGAAACAGTCGGCCTGGTCGGCGAATCGGGGTGCGGCAAATCGCTGACGGGCCTGTCAGTCATGCGACTGCTTCCCCCTGGCGGCGAGATCGTGGGCGGAAGCATCAGGCTCTCCGGCCGCGAACTAACCACCCTCTCCGCCGCCGAGATGCGGCAAGTGCGGGGGAGGGAGATTGCAATGGTGTTTCAGGACCCCATGACCTCCCTTGACCCCACGATGACTATCGGCGACCAGATCGCCGAGCCCGTGCGCGTCCACAAGGGCGTATCGCGGAAACAAGCCCTGGACCGGGCTGCGGAAGTGCTGGCCATGGTCGGAATGCCCAGGCCCAAGGAGCAGCTGCGGGCATACCCGCATCAGCTGTCAGGCGGACTGCGTCAGCGGGCCATGATTGCCATGGCATTGTCATGCGAGCCCAAGCTCCTGATAGCCGACGAGCCGACCACCGCGCTGGACGTCACCATTCAGGCCCAGATCCTGGCTCTTCTCGACGACCTGAAGCAGCGCCTGGGCATGGGAATGCTGCTCATCACCCACGACATGGGCGTCATTGCCGGCCGGGCCAGCAGGGTAATGGTGATGTATGCCGGCCGCATAGTCGAGGCGGCTGACACGGAGGCGGTGTTCTCCGGCATGCGCCACCCCTACACCGAGGCCCTTCTGGAGTCGATCCCCAGCGCCGGTACCAGCCGCGATCACCCGCTGTATAGCATCCCAGGCCTTCCGCCCGACCTCACCGATCCGCCGGCGGGCTGCCGGTTCGCGCCGCGATGCCGCTACTCCCAGCAGCAGTGCCGCGACAGCGACCCGCAACTGACGCACGCGGAAGCGGACCATGCCTATGCCTGCTTCTTTCCCGTTGACATGCCGGGAGAGCAGGATGCGAAGCCTGCCAGACCCGCGCACGGAGTCACGACGCTAACCGCAGGCGTGACGGCCGCAGCCAGCGCCAGTGCCGGACCGCTGCTGGTGGTCAGCCATGTGGTCAGGGAGTTCCCGATCACCAAGGGCATCCTGCAGCGCCGGGTCGGGTCGGTGAAAGCGGTCTCTGACGTGTCGTTCGAGGTGGGTCACGGCGAGACATTCGGGCTGGTCGGAGAGTCAGGATGCGGCAAGACAACGCTCGGACGCATGATCACGGCGCTGGAGACGCCAGACGCAGGCTCGATCATGCTGAACGGCAAGGACATCACCACGCTGCCGCGGAACGCACTGCGCAAGCAGCGCAGGTCGTTCCAGCTCATGTTCCAGGACCCGTACTCGTCCCTCGACCCGCGGATGCGCATCCGGGCGGTGCTGCGCGAGCCGCTGGCTGCCCACCACATGGGTAGCCGCGCCGACCAGGAAGAGCGGCTCCGGCACCTGCTGGCAGAGGTCGGCCTTCCGGTGCGCTCACTCAGCCTGTATCCGCACGAGTTCTCTGGAGGCCAGCGCCAGCGCATCGGGCTGGCACGGGCCCTGACACTCGAGCCCGCGCTCGTAGTGGCCGACGAACCGGTGTCAGCGCTGGACGTTTCCGTCCGGTCTCAGGTTCTGAACCTCATGAGACGCCTCCAGACAGAACGGGACCTGACATACATCCTGATCTCGCACGATCTGTCGGTCGTCCGTTACCTGGCAGACCGTGTCGCTGTCATGTACCTCGGAAAGCTGGTGGAGGTCGGTCCGGCAGAAGAGGTCTACGAGCATCCGGCGCACCCGTATACCGGCAGCCTGCTTGAGGCGATACCGGTGCCAGACCCGGTGCGGGAGCGCGCGAAGCGACTGGCTGTGACCGGCGAGCTGCCATCGGCCGCGAACCCGCCTTCCGGGTGCCGGTTCCGCACGCGTTGCCCTCGCAGCAGCGAGATCTGCGCTCGCGAGGAACCACCAATGAGACCCTTCGGTACGACAGCTCATATCGCGGCTTGTCACTTCCCGCTCGCGGAACCGCTTCAGGTCCAGGTCGCGCCACCGGCTACTGCCGGGCTGCCAGCCCGCGGCAGCACTGCTGACTCGCCGCAACGCCCGTCGGCGGATTCCCCGCAGAGCCAGCAGACAGGTCGCTGAGACATGGCCGCTTATCTCGCCCGTCGCGTTGTCCAGGCACTGTTCGTCGTCCTCGGGGTGACGATCATCGTGTTCATCCTTCTTCAGCTGCTGCCCGGCGGTCCGGCACGAGCCCTGCTCGGCCCTCGCGCCACCGGCCTCCAGCTACACGAATTCATCGTGGCCAACGGCTACAACAAACCAGTCTGGCAGCAGTACGCCGACTACATTGACCACCTGGTACACGGCAATCTCGGGTATTCCTACCACTACAACCAGACCGTCAACTCGCTCCTCGCGCAGGACCTGCCGAAGAGCGTCCTGCTGGTCGGGCTCAGTTACGTTGTCTCCCTACTCATAGCCATTCCGGTGGGCATCCTTCAGGCGGTGCGTCGCAACAAGCCCGTGGACTACGCCCTGACCGGGGTGTCTTTCGTCGGCTACTCCATGCCGGTGTTCTGGCTCGGCATCCTGCTTGTCCTGATCTTCGCGGTGAATCTGCACCTGCTGCCGCCCGAGGCTCCCCAGGGCACTAGCATCGGCGCCGTCCTCAGCCAGCCCGCTGGCCTGATTCTCCCCGTGGCCACGCTGGCGATCGTGACGGTCGCCCAGTTCAGCAGGTTCATGCGATCGTCGGCGATCGAGAACCTCGTGCAGGACTACATCCGGACAGCCCGCAGCAACGGGCTTTCCGAGCTGGCCATCCTGTTCCGGCACCTGCTGAGAAACTCGCTCATACCGATCATCACCCTGATCGGTCTCAGCCTTCCGGCGGTCCTGTCCGGCGCGGTGATTACGGAGTCAGTTTTCAACTACCCGGGAATGGGCCTGCTGCTGTGGAACTCTGCGACAGTGCGCGACTACCCGGTGCTGCTCGGGTTCACCGTGGTGGTCGGCGTCGCCACCGTCGCCGGGTCGCTGCTAGCTGACGTCCTGTATGCGGTCGTAGACCCGAGGGTTCGTTACTCATGACAAAGCCGGCGGAGTAAACCACGATGACGCTTGTCCGGGATTACGAAGCAGAGCCGGGAAATGCGACGGCGCAGGAAGCTCGCCACGGTGGCACAGGCAGCGTGCTGCGCCTCGTCTGGAGCGTTTTCCGGCAGAATCGCCTCGCGGTCATCGGCCTCGGGATGATCTTGTTTATGGTCCTGTTTTGTTTCGTGGGCCCGCTGCTCTACCACACGAACCAGGTCCAGATAAATATGTCAGCGGTGACGCGACCACCCAGCGCACGCCACCCGCTCGGCACCGACAACGTTGGCTACGACGTGCTTGGCAGGCTGATGCTGGGCGGTCAGTCCTCCCTGGAAGTCGGATTCGCCGCTGCCATCCTTGCCAGTCTCTGGGGCACCGCATGGGGGGCCATCGCCGGGTACGCGGGCGGGTGGCTCGACGCGATCATGATGCGCGTCGTCGACTCGATACTGGCGATTCCTTACCTGCTTATCGTGCTGATCCTGGCGACAGTCTTCATCCCCACGATCCCGGTGCTGATCGTCGTGATCGCCCTGGTCTCCTGGCTTGCCACCGCCAGGCTGGTCCGGGGAGAGACCTTGTCGCTGCGAGTACGCGACTACGTTCTCGCAGCCAGGGGAGCCGGAGTCCGGAACGGGCGGATCATCTTCCGGCACATCGTTCCCAACGTCATCGGAACCATCGTCGTCGCCGCCACATTCTCGGTGGCCGATGCGATCTTGCTGCTGGCCGCGCTCAGCTATCTCGGGCTGGGACCGCCTCCGCCAGCTGCCAACTGGGGCGGAATGCTCAGCGACGGGCTGACCTACATCTACGACGGGTACTGGTGGCTCGTTTACCCAGCCGGGCTGGCCATCGTGCTTACCGTCATGGCATTCAACTTCGTGGGAGACGCGCTGCGCGACGCACTTGAGGTAAGGCTTCAGCGGCGTTAGCGCGCGGGCCAGGGCTCGCGGCCCGCATTCCGGACATCAGGTAGGGAGGTTCAGTACGGTGCAGCAAGACCTGCTGCGAGACGATATAGCCAGCCTGACCCAGGTATTCGGCCCATCCGGCCACGAGGACCTCGTGATCGCCGAGTTCACAGCCAGGGTGCGGAACGAAGGGTTCATCCCGGCGGTTGACCGCCTCGGCAACGTGGTTGTGCGTGCCCGTTCGGCCCAGCCCGGATGGCCCACCGTCGCCGTCGTGGCTCACCTGGACGAAGTGGGTGTCGTCGTCAGCGATGTGGGCAGCGGATGGGTACGTGTCAACGGCGTTGGCGGCATTCACGGCGCAGTCATGCTTGGCCAGGTACTGCAGTTCCGCAGTGATAGCGGCGAACTGATCGAGGGCTGCGTCAGTGTCGACAGTGCCCATCTGACCAGGCCGGATGACCAGCGGGCAGCGGCTGGAATCGAGGACGTTTATGTCGACCTCCTCATGCCGTCAGCGGCTGAGGCGAAGCAATGCGGCATAGCGCCAGGGACGCCAGGTGTCTTTGCCGGGCCGTTCGCGCAGCGTGGGGATTGCGTACGCGCCAAGGCCCTTGATGACCGGGCGGGCATCGCCGTGCTTCTCGCACTGCTTCGCAGCGCGGGTTCACTGCCGGACGGCCCCGGACTGACCATCATCGCGACGGTCCAGGAGGAGTTCACCATCCGTGCGGGCTTCGTTGCTGCCGGGGCCGTCGCCCCTGACATCCTCTTGTGTGTCGACATCTCGCCGACCCGCAGCGTCGCTCACGAACAAGCCAGGCCCGTGCTCGGAGCCGGGCCAGTGCTGCACCGCTACTCACGGGGAAGATCTGGCGGCGGGCTGATCCCTAATCCCCGGCTCGCCGCGTTCGTGGCGCAAGTCGCCGCGGCCCGCGGCATCCCGCTGGCACCACACACTCTTAACGGCGGACTGTCCGACGCCTCTTACATGCAGTTCGCCTCAGGCGGGATCCCGTGCCTCGACCTGGCCTTCGCGGTGCGAAACGCCCATACCGCTGTCGAGGTAGCGCATCTTGGAGACCTCGGCCTGCTCGCCGATCTCCTGCACAGCGTGGTGGCTTACCTGCCTCAGGATCCGCGCCTCGGGCGCGGGCAGGACTCAGGGGATCGCCATGAAGTGCAGTGACATCTTCGGCTTCACGCAGATTGCCGAAGCCGTGGTTTCTCCGGACGGCAGCGCAGTCGCGTACGTAACGCGAACTGCCGATCTGGCCAGCGATAGCTACAAGTTCGAGCTGCATGTAGCGCCCGTCCCCGGCATGCCCTGGCCTGGCATCAGCGGCCAGGTGGGCGGGGGCTTGCGGTTTCCTGCATGGGCTCCCCACGGCCGCGAGTTCGCCGTTGCCGAGCAGGCTGCCGGGGAATCGCAGGCCTCGGTGGTCATTGTCTCGGCAGGCGACGGGACCCGGCGACGGCTAGTCACCGGCGTATGCGAGCCGAGCGTTATCGCGTGGTCTCCTGACGGCGGCGAGGTGGCGTTCCTCGCGCTCTGTCGTTCTGGTCCGCTCGACATCGCCGAGCGCGCGGCCGTTCCGGTACTTATCACGAACCTGTCGGCAAAGATCGACGGCCTCCCCGGTGCAGGCAGGTGGCAGCGGCACTTGTTCGCGGCGGATACCGCAACGGGAACGCTGCGCCAGCTGACGACAGGCGACCAGTGGGTGGAGGACTTCTGTTACTCACCTTCCGGCGTGATCGCGTTCTGCAGCAGCGGACCCTATTCCGGCTCAGTGCCTCGTCAGCCTGGCGCCATCCGGCCGTGCGCAGTCTGGGCGCTGAACCGGCAGGGCGGCGCGGTGAAGGCGCTCACCGCGGCTGAGGTGAGCGCGCGGTGCCCTGTCTTCACCGCTGACGGTTCCGTGGTGTACGTCGGTCTGCCGGAACTGCGCGCCGAACAGCCCGGCCTTTTTGCCGTGTCAGCCGACGGCGGCCCGGTACGTGAGCTGGCTGCAGGTCTCGACCGCGGCCTGGTCACGTCTAGTTCTAGCTTCCAGGGTGGTCACCGGCCGGTAGCGATCGCGGACGACGAGATTCTCTTTTGCGCCCGCGATGGCGGCTGCGTGCAGCTCTACAAGACGTTGCTACGCGACCCGGCGAGCGTCCGTAAGATCGCGGGATCGGCGACCGAGTCGATCGGCGCTGTCAGCGTAAGTCGCAGCGGGAAGATCCTCGGATACGTTTCGTCCAGCACCGATGGCTGCCAGCGGCTCACGATCGTCAATCTGGTGACGGGCAGCGAGAAGGTGGTTGCCAGCACGGTCGCTCCGGGAGAAATCCTTGAGCCGGAACGCGAGCGGTTGACTGCCCGCGACGGGGTCGAGCTTGAAGGATGGCTGATCCGCGGCCACGCCGATGGCCCTGGCCCGCTCCTGATCGACGTGCATGGCGGCTCATTCAGCGGTGCGTGGTCGCCGCTTCTCCAGCCGTCCCGGCTCTACCAGCAAGAGCTCGCCCGCAGGGGATGGACGATCCTGCTGCTCAACGCCCGTGGCAGCGACGGCTACGGGTCGCAGTTCGCGCGTGCCGCAGTCGGCGCGTGGGGGATTGCCGACTCGCCCGACTTTCACGATGCCATCGACGTGCTTGTTGAAAGGCAGATCGCGGACCCGGCCAGGCTGGCCGTCACGGGATACAGCTATGGCGGCTTCATGACCAACTGGCTCACCGCTACAAGTGATCGCTTCTCAGCCGCCGTGAGCGGCGGCTCGATCTGCGACTTTGTCAGCCTCTTCGGAACTTCTGACATGGGCTGGGTCATGTCCGAATACGACATTCGAGTGCGCCCTCACCTCGATCCTCAGGACGCGCTCAGGCGGTCGCCAGCCGGGCTCGGCCGTCGTGTGCGCACCCCGACTCTGCTGCTGCACGGGGAGGCGGACATGCGATGCCCGATATCCCAGGCCGAAGAGTGGCTCGCGCTCCTGCTGTCCTCCGGCTGTGAGGCCGCTCTCGTGCGTTACCCTGCCGCTAGCCACGGCTTCCTGACAAGTGGCCGGCCATCGTTCGCTGCCGATTACGGGAACCGTCTGGTGCAGTGGGTCACCGATCACGTGCCAGCTGACTTTTCGGTGCCGGCCGGTTGAGGAGGCAGTGCCTTGGAAGCATCGGCGTCTCCCGCGCAGACCAGTCAACTGCCGTCTGACGGGCACCGGCGCCGGCAACGGGCGCTTGATCCGGCGCCAAGTCAGCTGCAGGGAATCCCGCCGCTGTCGAGGCTTACCGACGTTTCCCTCACAGGGGTCGAGCAGAAGCTTGCCGAGGTGCTGTCCCGGAGATATCCGGAAGCGGCGCTCCTCAGCGCCCGCAGCATGGCTGATGCCGCGGGAACCAGTCCGGCGAGCGTGACGCGCTTCGCGCGCAAACTCGGGTATGCCGACTTCGCTGAATTGCAGGCTGAGCTTGCGGTTGAGATGAGGGCGCGGCTCAACTCGCCGCCCAAGAGGCTCAGCGTCGATGTGACGGGGCGGCGCAGGCCAGCGGGTGCGCTGCTCCGAGAAGTAATAAGCCGCGAGAGAGAGAATCTCGACGCGACAATCAACATGATCGACGAGCGTCAGCTCGAAGTGCTGGCGCGGCGGCTAGCCACAAAGACGAAATCCCTCGTCTACGTGGCGGGTTCAAAGAAGGCCGGAATCGTCGCCTCCTACTTCTCCATGCAGCTCGCGCAACTTCGGCAAGGAGTGAGGCTACTCAACCTGAGCGACGCGCTGCCTGACGACCTCCTCGACATGAGCGCCAAAGACCTGCTCATAGTGTTCGAACCCCGGCGCGCGACCGAGGTCCTCATCCGGCTCCTTACCGAAGCACGGGACCTCGGAGCAGAGATTGCCGCTTTTACTGACGAGCACCCGCCGAATGTCATTGCGGCGTCCGACTTCCTGTTCCGCACGAAAGTAGACGCGATCAGCGTCTTCGACTCCTACGCCGCGATGTTCGCGTTGTGTGATGCGCTTCTCGCGGCCATAGTCCAGCACCTGCCCAACGCCGTACGGGCCCGTGCAGAACGGCTTGAGGAACTCAACACCCGGTTCACGACCTGGCACCTGCAGCAACATATGAACCGGCCAGGGCTTACCTAAGACGCCGCTGAGGTCTTGCGCAGGATCAGGTGCGCGAGCTGGCCGAGTTGCCGGTACGGGTCGGTGGCGCCCAATCGTTCTTCGACGTCAAGCAGCGCCGCCAGCGCACCAGGATCGTCCGGCGGTGCAGGGTCGAGTTCCTGGGTGTCGACGGCGATGCGCACGCCATACCAGTTCTCCAGCA